>JACCDN010251844.1_pt1 | contig 58929 bp, 55 predicted proteins | sample 7441691 | NCBI WGS metagenome assembly JACCDN01 (sample SAMN15323439, study PRJNA562643) | freshwater metagenome | isolation source: river surface water | place: USA:Blue River Watershed | collected 2017-08-16 | reverse complement strand
TCTGATTCCAGAAATCCTACAGAAAAGTAAAAGTGCCGCTCCAAGAGTTTCGCCCGATCCTAATTTGATTAACTCGGTGCCAAAATCTTCTTGTATGGCTAAAGCGGCTATAACTTTAATGAAAGTGTTGGGTAGAGGGCATTAATCGCATGAATTTATGTGAACAAAAAATCTAAAAGTTTTTTTATTCGCATAAAAATGTTGATTAATTTCGGATTGTAATAATCCATGGAAAACTAGGTTATTCCTACAACTGCGCTGTCGTCATACCACCGTCATTGCGAGCGTAGCGCGGCAAACCAGTAAATCCAAGAGACACTACACTGGTTTGCCGCGCTACGCTCGCAATGACGGTGTTGGGAAATTCGGGATGACATCATATTTAGTTGTGTAAAAAAGGATAATTCTTCAAGAAACTACTTCCAGCAAGCTTACATGTCAGATCAAATTGTTCCTTCAGATAATCTCGAAAATATTGGTGAAAATGAAATTCCAGCCGATTCGGTGGTTGAAATTTTGAGCGAGAAATTAAAAAACAAAATCAAAGAAAATCCTGACGCAACAATTCTTTGTAAGGCGAAAGACAATAATCCCAATTATTTTTCTATCATTTGCGCCAACGAAAAATTCTACAAAATTTTCGGCATCAGCGAGGCAAATTTAGTTGGAAAAAGTTACGATTTTTTATTTAACGATCTTGATTTTGATTATTCTTCTGAAGATCAAATTGAATATATTCGTTTAATCAAAGCGGTGAAAGATTTTCACCAATCTTCAGTAATTGTCAGCTTGTCCGATCACCAAAAAGATGCCAAAAAAATCAAATTCAAAATCACCTTTTCGCCTTTTAAAGATTTAGAAAAAGACGCGATCCAAAAAATCTCCGATAAAAATTCTGATTTAGAATCTTACGCGATTTTTACTTTTGAAGAATTCGATTTAGTTGCGGTGCAAGAACATAAAGCGAATCAGGCAAATTCAAATGTTGTGCTCTTAAAAAATTTGGAACGCGCGCTGCGCAATGAAAGATTATTGCGCGAAGTTGGATATTTAATTGTCTCTGATTTATCGATTCGCGATATCGCTTACGAAATTTCTAAAATGCTTTGTCAGCATCTGAAAGTTGATAGATGTTTGCTGCATGATTATCGCAAAGGCAACGCCAATTTTATTGTTGAATATCACAATTCTGATTGCGAAGCGATGTTTAAAAATAGTTCGGATCCAGAGAATATGAAAATGCTCGCCAGCTATATAAATTTCCAAAATTATTTTTACAAAAAAGTCGGCAATAAAAACAAAAGAAGTTCGCTGATAATTGTTGACGATGTGATGAACGACAATAATTTTTTATCGATTCAGGAAATTTGTAAAAAATATTCCATCACCGCGCAAATCAGTATTACCACGTCTTTCAACGATGTGGTGAATGGTGGAATTTATATTCACCAATCAGAAAAAAGAAGTTGGTTGGTTGATGAAATCGATTTGTTGGAAACTGTTTCCGATCAGTTTTCAATCGCGATTGATCGCTCTTATTCGGTGGAACGTGTGATGGTTTCGAATCACGAATTATTAGAAAAAACCAAACAGTTAAAAGAAGCGCTCAAGGAAGAAAAAAACATGCGCAAAATGCAAAGCGAATTTGTGGCTTTGGTGTCGCACGAATTTAAAACTCCGCTGCAAATTATCGACAGTACGCGGGAATTATTATCGCGAAAATTAAAGGCGCTGAATGTTAAAGAAGAGTCCGTCGATAAGTCTTTGGATCGAATCAAAAGTGGTATTCAGCGCATGAATGGCTTGATTCATTCGACGTTGAATTTGGCAAAAATGGAAAATGGACAAAGTAATATCAAAGTTGAAAAACAATCTTTTAACCTAAAAGCCTTTGTTCTCGACATCATCGAAAAAAATTCCAATTTGGCGGTGCAAAAAAATATTACCGTATTAACCAAAATTGACGATTTGCCGACAGAATTTAACGGCGATCAAAAATTACTCGATCACTCAATCACCAATATTATTTCTAACGCGATCAAATATTCTAAAAATGATTCGACAGTAAAAATTTTATCAAAAGTGGGCGAGAAAAAAATTCTGATTCGCGTGGTCGATCAAGGTATTGGAATTCCCAAAGAAGATTTATCTCATGTTGGACAAAAATTTTTCCGCGCTAAAAATACCTTGGCGGTTGCGGGCACTGGAATTGGCTTATATTTAACGAAATATTTTATTGAATTACACGGCGGCTCTCTTCTAATTGAGAGCGAAATAAATGTTGGAACATCGGTTACAGTAATATTGACAAGAGACTAGAGCTTGTATTCAAATTCTCACAAAATTCCAAAAACCTCAATTTATCCAAAATGAAAAAATATTTTATATTTTTCTCTTCAATTTTTGCTGTTTTTTCTCTCGATTCTTTTGCGGCAGGAAGCCAGCAATATCCAAATATTTCTGGACAAACTTTGTTCCAATTCAAATCAGATCGTGTGCTTTCAACCAATGAAAGCGGCGTTTCTCCCAATAATGCTTTCATCAATATTGAGTCGGGTTTTTCGTTGAACGTAAATAAAAATTGGTCAGCAAAAACCTTGTGGAAAATTAATCCAGCCAATGATTACACCACAAGAAATCAGGTAAATCCGGAAAGAACCAGAACGTATTTATCCAACGATCGTGGTTTTAGTCCAGCCGATACCGGCCTTTTAATTGAAGAGTTGAAAGCGCAATATGAAGATGAAGATATGAAATTCTTCGTCGGTAAATTTAACCCAAGTTTTGGAACGGCTTATAAAAATAATAAAAGAATCGGCGTGTTCAGCCAAGATATTACCAAAGATTATGAGCTCAGAGAAAAGCTCGGCGGCGGTGTAACTGCGCTTCTGGAAGGCGGTGAATTATCGATCAATACTTTCTTCAACGATACGACTGGTTTAAGTGGCTCAATTAATGGTCGCGAAAAAGAAAGCAAAAATGATGGCTTGGCGGGAAATACCGGAACTCTTTCTTCTTACACATTAAGTTTTCAAGGCGATAAATTTTTCGGCTACGAAAATTGGTTTTATAATCTGGGTTATAGAAGTTTGGGTGTGAATCAGGGTGATTCTACAACCCAAAGAGCCAGAGAAACTGGTTATGTTGTGGGTTCGGAATATTTATATAAAATAGGTTCCAACACTTCAGTGATTCCATTTTTTGAAGTTTCTAGAATCAATAATTTTACTGGTGAACGTGGCAGAAATGCAGATTATGCGACCTTAGCTTTAATTGGAAAATATAGCGGTTGGACAGCAAGTGTTTCTCAGATTTATCGTCATATAAGCCAGAATCAAAAAGTCGGCAATATTAAAGATCATCAAACCCAACTTTCCTTGGGCTATAAATTCATGAATAATTTTTCAGTCGATGTCACTCGCGCCAATGTCAAAGAAAGCAATAATTCCGCAGCTTTGTTTGGCGTGATGTTGAGTTATGTCTATAATTACTAATTTTCGATCACTCTTCCCAAGTGATGGAATTCAATAAAGGTTCTGCGGTTTTTATTTTACGCAAACAAAAATTCTAATCTTCTAGCAAGAAAAAATGATGCAACGTTATAAGCTTTTATCTGAGCATTTCCGGAGTCGTAAAAATGCGTTTTCCTTTATCGAGCTGTCGATCGTAATTTTGATTATCGGCATTATTATTGCTGGTGTTTTTGCTTCTAATGCCTTGATTAAGAAGTCTAGACTTGCCATGGCTCAGACGCTAACTTTATCATCGCCAGTAAACGGAATTCCTGACTCAGTTTTATGGTTAGAAAGTAGTTTGGATAAAAGTTTTAAAAATGGTGAAAGCAGCGATACTTCTTCCTTGAGCACTTGGTATGATATCCGCGAAAATTTTAATAAGAATGATGCAGTTCAAGCCAACGGCGCATATTCTCCAACTTATTCCAATAGCATTAACCACATCCAAGCTGTGAAGTTCAATGGAACTGACTCTTATTTTACAGTTGATGGCAGTGTTCTAAATAATACCAACTACACAATTTTTATTTTAGAGCAAAGATCGAGCAACAAGAGTGAAAACTATTTTATTGGCGATTCCACCTCGGCAAGTGATTCCACAACTAATAAAAACTTAGTTCTGGGTTATAGTTCTGATGGCAGAATCAAGCATTCTCAATCTTTAGATAATTCTTATGCTGCATCAGTAAGTGGTTATGCAGTAGTTGGAGAAATTCCAAGGATTCTCAGTTTCGTCCACGATTCAATTTTAGGAAAAAAGATTTACGTAAATGGTTTGTTGGCCGCTTCATCAAGCGATACCAATCATTTATTTGGGATGACTACATTAAAAATCGGAAGTTCTTATCAGGGTCAAATTGGCGAGATTGCAATATTTGCCCGCGCCTTGAAAGACGAAGAGCGTCAATCAGTTGAAGATTATTTGGGCAAAAAATGGAACAGTAAAATTTTAAGACCTTCTGGAACTTCTTCTGCTTCAGGTGGAAGTTGTGTTGGTGGAACAGTCAGCGCTGCTGGATGCAAAGCAACTTGTACAGTTCCAACTACAGCTGGAATTACCGACGCATCAGTTTCTGACGGCTCTGGATCTTTGACTTGCGATACATCAAATCACTTTACTGGCTCTTTGCCTTATAGCTGTACTGGCAGCTCGTTTAGCTTTACTGGCTCTTCATCATGTTCTTGCGCAACTGGATATGCTGGAAGTAGTTGTGGTAGTTGCGACACTGCAAACGGCTATGAACTAATAAGTGGAAGTTGTCAAAAAACCTGCTCTGTTCCAACCAGTAGCGGTACCACCTTGACTTATGTGCAATCGGGAACAACTTCTACAACGTGTGATGCTTCGGGTTATACTGGCACTATGCAATATACCTGCAGCAATACTGGTACGCTCAACATAACTACCGCATGTCAATTGACGGCTGTCGATTCTCCATGTTATCAAATGGATAATTCGTCCAATCAAGTAGCTACTATAACAGCACCGAGTGGTAAAACTATTACATCAGTTGTTTATGCTGATTTTGGCACCGGATATACTTTGGGAACTTGTGCCACTGTTGGATCTTGCAATGATGTAAGAGTTACAGCGCAAGTTCAAAATAAATGTATTGGACAAACATCTTGCACACTCAAATATTTTGATGATTTCCGCACTCCTTTAGGCGATCCTTGCGACGGAACTGTAAAAAAAGTTCAAGTTAAAGTGCGATTCTCGTGATGAATTTAGCAAAAAAGCTTGGCGACGTAATGAAAAAAGTAGGGTTTCTAATTCTTATTCAAAAACACCATCACATAATTCACGCTCAAATCTGCGGCATTTTTCTTCCAAGAATCATTCAGCAAATTATAGCTAAACCCAGTCATTTCTTTCAGTTCTAAATTACAGTCACTAGCGTAAGAATTAATTTCATGTGGCTTTAAAAATTTTTTCCAATCGTGCGTTCCAGCTGGAAGCCAACGCAGAACATATTCTGCGGCAATTTTTGCCAAAGCCAAAGATTTTACTGTGCGATTGATTGTCGCAATAAAAAGCAAACCATTTGGTTTTACTAAAGCGGAACAAGCCGAAATAAATTTTTCGACATCGGCCACATGCTCAATAATTTCAAGGGCGAAGACCACATCAAACTTTTCATTTTTTTCTACCAATTCTTCTGCAGCCATGGCGCGATAATCAATTTTTAATTCCGATTTTTCGGCGTGAATTTTAGCCACCGCAATATTTTTCTCGGAAGCATCAATCGCTGTAACGCTTACTCCCATGCGAGCAAAAGGTTCAGCAACAAGTCCGCCACCGCAGCCAATATCAAGAATTTTTAGATTGGAATTTAGCGTAAATTTTTCAGAAATTTTTTCGCGTAAATAAGAAATCCGAATCGGATTGAACTTGTGCAAAGGCTTGAATTTACCGCTTTCGTTCCACCATTCATCAGCAATGCGTGAGAATTTTTCCACTTCATTTTGGTCGATTGTCGAAGTCATTTTTGATTTTATTTATTTTTCGGCAGTTTTTCCACATCCACCATCTCGTAATTTTCTGAACTATTCATCCAATCTTTTTTCACTTTCACAAACAAAAAAAGATGAACTTTTGTGCCAGCGATGGCCTCGATATCTTTGCGTGCCTCTTGTCCAATTTCTTTAATCATCGCCGCATTTTTGCCGACAATAATACTTTTTTGGCTGTCGCGCGTCACAAAAATTGTCTGATGAATTTTGATTTGGCCGTTATCTAAAATTTCGTAAGAATCATTTTTAACTGTCAGCGAGTATGGCAATTCGCGGTACAATTTTAGAAATAATTTTTCGCGAGTAATTTCAGTCGCAATAAAGCGCATCGGCGCATCGGTAATTTGATCTTCATCAAAAATCCAAGTTGGATTTACGCATTTGCTGCACAAAAAAGTTTTGATTTTATCGACGCCATCTTTGGTTTCGGCTGAAACTGGAAAAATATCGGTGAAACCAAGCTCCACAAGCTTGGCCATAATTTCCAGAATCGTACCTTTTTTCACCAAATCGGTTTTATTGATGATGGCGGTAATATTCGGACTTTCCTTTTTTAAATCAGCCGCGATGCGAATGTTTTCAACACTCATTCCCACGGTTGCATCAATCAAAAAGCAAATGTGATCAGCGTCGCGCAGGCCTTGCCACGCAGATTTAACGATGATGCGTTCCAAAATTTTATCATCATGAGGAATAAAAATTCCTGGCGTGTCGATAATAATTAATTGAGTTTGATCCTCGATAACAATGGCTTTGATTGAGTTGCGCGTGGTTTGAACCCGAGGCGAAACAATCGAAAGTTTTTGCCCTAAAAGCGCATTAGTCAGCGTCGATTTTCCAGCATTCGGCGCACCAACAATTGCAACGGTTCCGTGTTTTTTATTTGGCATCGTTTTGAGATAAAAATTTAATTGCCTGAATAGTTTGATTAAAGCTTGGCGAAGTGTTTTGATTGATATTTAAATGAGGTGAAATTTTTTCTGACATTTCACCTTTTGATAAAAATTTTCGGCCATCAATTTCTGTAATCATTTTCAATAATTTTTTGCTAGGCTGATCAATTTTATCAACATACCTTATGTCGGTTTTATGGCGATATTTTTCTGATTTGAATTTTGGATAGGCTAATGAAATTGCGTTGAAATCGCCTAGAAACCAAGATTCAAGTTCTTTACAAACAATACGAATTTTGTAAGGACAGTGACATTTTTCATGAAAAATTTTTTGCAGGTCTTGTTTTAACTTTTTGCAGTCATTTTTATCTTGGTCGATGGTGATTAAAATTTTTGCATTTTCTATCTGACTAATTCTTGGAAGTGTTTTTCGTAAGGCTTGTTTTAAATTTTCTCTGCCGCCATGAGCGAAGATTTTAAATTTTTTTTGGTCTAAAAAAATTTTCGGCAAGAAAGATTCTAAACATTTTTGGGCAGAAGATTCTTCGGTAAAAATGTACAAGGTCATTTGATAGCATCTTTTAGTTTGGCACCTTCAATATAGCCGTTTCTCCACAGCCATCCTAATTTATTTTCTTCAGATAATTCTTTAACCAAAGGTTGTTCTTTTGCTGCTTTAATTTGTGAAAAACCACCTTGTTTAGTTAAGAAAAAAACTTCTTCAACTTTTAGGCCATCAACAAAATCTGGTGAGTGAGTAGATACAAAAACTTGACCACCTCTTTGTGAATATTCACGAATTTCTTCGCATAAGTTTTCTAATAAATCTGGATGTAAAAAATTTTCTGGTTCTTCAATGCAAAGTAATGGATGAGGTTCTGGATCGCGCAACAAAACCATGTAGGCAAACATTTTAATTGTTCCATCGGATACGTAACGAGCAACAAAAGGATCTTTAAAATTCTGATCTTTGAAGCGTAGTAAAATTCTGCCATCTTCGGTTTTGATGGCTTTTACCTCGTTTATTCCAGGGATTCTTTTGGGTAATTTTTCTAGTAATTCATCAAAAGATTTTCTGTGGTGATCGAACATGTTTTTGGTAACTTGCGCTAAATTATCACCAGTTCGAGATAGATGGGCAGATACTCCAGCGTCAGAAAGTTTTCTAGCAAATTCAATTTTAAAATCAGAAACATACCAACTTTCCAACAGCGTTCTGAAAGAACTAATTGCTTTAAATTTTTCAAATTGACCAAGGCCCTTAATAGCAAGAATGTCAGGGCTACTAACTTTTTGTTTTTCTCTTTTTTCTTTTTCAGCGCCTGTTTTGTATTGATCTTCGTTGGTTATTGCTTCGCCTTCACCATTTGAGAAATCTAAAAAGTGCCAAGGTTTTCCTGATTTTTGTCCACGACGATATTTTAGAATTTCTCGAGCGATATAAGATTTGCCATTAGTTTGATTAAATCCAATTTCTATCAAGTAAGTGATCAGCGGCGTTTTATCTTTATTAGTAGTCGAATTTCTGAACTGAATTTCAAACTTAATTAAATCTTTTTTTACATCACATCCACGCGAAATTACCTCTTCAAATCCGCCTCTATTCTCAATTGCTGTTGTGACATTGTTTTGCAGAGCATCGTTCAAAAAACCAAAAACATCAAAAAAAGTTGATTTACCAGAGCCATTTGGTCCAAGTAAAACAACCATTTGAGGTAGATGATTAATTTCAGCTTTCTTAAAAGTTTTAAAATTTTCTATTCGAATTGTCTCAATTTTCATAAATTAAAAAATTCTTTAAAATTCTGAGGCTAAATCCTGTGCGATCATAAATGCCAATTCGACACTTTGAGATGAGTTAAGTCGCGGGTCGCAATGGGTGTGATAGCGATCTTGTAGATTACCTTCGGCAATTTGTTGATTGCCGCCCAAGCATTCGGTTACATCTTGTCCAGTCATTTCAAAATGCACTCCACCGGCGTAAGTTCCGGCGGCTTTATGAATTTGGAAAAATGATTTTATTTCGCTTAAAATATCGTCAAATTTACGAGTTTTGTAACCATTCGAAGATTTGATCGTATTGCCATGCATCGGGTCGCAAGACCAGACCACGCTTCGTCCCGCGTCTTTTACTGCTTCAACCAAGCTTGGTAAAAGTTGCTCAACTTTCGCAGCGCCCATTCTTGCGATTAATGTGATGCGACCAGCTTCATTTTGTGGATTCAAAACATCCAAAAGTTTCAGCAAATCGTCTTTTGAAATTGAAGGTCCAACTTTGAAAGCGATTGGATTTGCAATGCCGCGCATAAATTCAACGTGAGCTTCGTCAGGATTACGTGTGCGATCGCCAATCCAAAGCATGTGCGCACTCAAATCGTAAAACTTGCCGGAGTCTTTATTTTTGCGGGTGAAAGCTTCTTCGTAATTTAAAAGTAAAGCTTCGTGAGAAGTAAAAAAGCTTGCGGTTGTAAGCTGTGGAAGGGTTTTAGAATCAAGTCCGCAAGCGCGCATGAAGTTTAAAATTTTGTTTACCTCTTCAATAACTTCTTCGGTGTGTTTTTTGCTGCTTAAGCTGTGAGCGAATTCTTCATTCCATTTGTTAACCTTTTCTAAATTGCCATAACCGCCAAGCGCAAGAGATCGTAAGTAATTCAGCGATGCTGCAGAATAAAAATAAGATTCGATCAATCTTTGTGGATTAGCAACTCTGGCGTTTTTTTCAAATTCGATAGCGTTAACGATATCGCCGCGATAGCTTGGCAGAGTGGTGTCGCCGATAGTTTCGTTTCCATCAGATCTTGGTTTGGCATATTGACCAGCAATGCGACCAACCTTGACTACGGGCTTATTCAAGCCATACATCAAAGCGATTGTCATTTGCATGACGGTGCGGAAAAAACTTTTTAGATTGTCGTGAGAAAATTCGGTAAAGCTTTCCGCGCAGTCGCCACCTTGCAGCAAGAAGGCTTCGCCTTTAGCGACTAAAGCTAATTCTGATTTTAATTTTTCAACTTCATCGACTGAAACGAGCGGCGGAAAATTGCTTAATTGTTTTTCGGCAAAACGCAGCGACTCTTGATTTTCATAAGTCGGTTGTTGTTTAATGGGTAAATTTCTCCAAGAATTTGCTGTCCAGTTTTTTGACATTTTTGCTTGTAAGTTGTTGATTTTGTTGGATTGGGCGCGATTATCGAAATAGTTCAGATCAATGTCAATTTCTTAATTCATGAAAAAACTTATCGCTTTTCAAGGCACGTTCGGAGCCAATTCTAACTTAGCCTGTCAAAGATTTTATTCCGATTTTGAAGCCAAGGCTTTTCCAACTTTTTACGATGTTTTTGAAGCGGTAGAAAAGGGTGAAGTGGAATATGGCATGATTCCGTTAGAAAATTCTTACGCTGGACGTGTTGCTGAAATTCACAATTTGCTACAAAAATATCAGGTTTCAATTGTTGCCGAACATTTCTTCTCAATCTCGCACAACCTTGCTGGAGTTGAAGGCGCGAAGCTGGAAGATGTCAAAGAAGTTTTGTCGCATCCGCAAGCTTTGATGCAATGTCAAAATAATTTGCGGGCTTTGCAAATGAAAATTGGTGAATTTTCAAACACGGCCGAAGCCGCGAAATTTGTGGCGGCGAAAGGCGATAAATCGAAAGCGGCTTTGTGTTCAAAAATGGCGGCCGATCTTTATGGTTTGAAAATTATCAAAGAAAATATGCAAGATTCTGGCAACGATAATGTGACGATTTTTATCGTGATTGCCAAAGAAGCAAAAGATGTTGATCCAGAAATTGCACCAGTAAATACCGCGTTTTTGTTCACTATTCGCAACATTCCCGGCTCGCTCTACAAAGCACTTGGCGGCTTTGCGACGAACAATGTCAGTATTGTAAAATTGGAAAGTTATATTCCGGGCGGCGTGTCAAAACAAGCGCAATTTTTTATTTCGATCGAAGGTCATCCCAATCAGAAAAAAGTTGCACAATCTTTGGAAGAGTTAGGATTTTTCTCGAAAAGCGTTAAACTGCTCGGAGTCTACTATGCAGATAAATCAAGGTCCGAGAGTTAATTAATGCGTATTGTTGCCGGAAAATTCCGCGGAAAAAATTTAGTAAAATCCGATCATTTAAAATTGCGCCCAACCACAGATAATAATCGTGAGGCGCTTTTTAATATTTTATCTGTGGGTAAAATTATCAAAGAAATTGGTTTTGAAATTTCTGGTGCAGAAATTTTGGATTTGTGTTGTGGTACTGGTGCTGTTGGGTTTGAAGCTTTATCGCGTGGTGCAAAATCCGTAACTTTTATCGATAATAATCGCGAGCATTTGGAAGTTGTGCGTAAAAATTCCGTCGAATTGAAAGTGGAAAAAGATGTGAAAGTAATATGTGCTGATGCAAAAAAATTACCAAAAAACGAGAAATTTTTTAATTTGATTTTTATCGATCCGCCTTACAAAGAAGACTATCTGGCGATTATGGCGAGTATTATTGAAAATGGTTGGGCAAAAAAAAGCTCGTTAATTGTTGTGGAATTCCAAACAAGTAACGAGCTGAAAAATTTTGTTTTTCCTAATTTTAAACTGCTTGATTTGCGTAGTTATAGCAAAACTACCTTCGGGTTTTTTACGATTTCAATAAGTTAGTCACATCAAGCATTCTCAAAGAAAACGCCCATTCGTTATCATACCAAGAAGCAACTTTTACAAAATTGCCGCTCATAACTTTGGTTTGAGTGGTATCGAAGCAAGAACTGAAGCCAGTGTGATTGAAATCAATTGAAACCAAAGGTTCGTCAACGATTTGCAGAACTTCTTTCATTCTTCCGGCGGCGGCTTTTCTAACCGCTTCGTTAATTTCTTCTTTTGAGGTTTCGCGTTTGGCTATGAAAGTTAAATCGACCATCGAAACATTTGCTGTTGGAACGCGAATAGCGCCGCCATCTAATTTACCTTTTAATTCTGGTAAAACCAAACCAATGGCTTTTGCAGCGCCAGTTGAAGTTGGAATCATTGACATCGCGCAAGCTCTGGCACGGCGTAAATCTTTGTGAGAATTATCAACCACATTTTGGTCATTGGTGTAAGCGTGAATTGTGGTCATAAAACCTTTTTCAATTCCCACTGCATCGTTAATTGCTTTAGCGATTGGAGCCAAGCAATTGGTGGTGCAAGAGCCAACCGAAAAAACTTTATCTTCTGGTTTTAGCATTTCGTCATTCACGCCATAAACGATAGTTTTAACCGAATCTTCCTTTGCTGGCGCAGAAATGATAACTTTTTTTGCACCGGCATCAACATGTTGATGAGCGTCAGCATATTGTGTGAAAGCACCAGTACACTCTAAAACTACGTCAATTTTTAAATCAGCCCAAGGTAATTTTTTGGGATCGCGTTCGCCGAAAAGTCGGACTTTTTTGCCATCGATTACCAAGAATTCAGCATCAATTTCAACTGACTTGGAAAAGCGTCCATGAATTGAATCATATTTCAAAAGATGTTTTTGAGTTTCTGCTGGAGCTGGGCCATTAACAGCTACAAGCTCGATATTGGAATATTTTGAATCTTCAAAAATTGCACGAGTAACGCAGCGGCCAATTCTGCCAAGGCCGTTGATAGCAACGCGGATTGTCATTTTTTTGTAATTTAATTTTGATGAAATTCTTGTAAAAAAGAGGTGCGATCAAGCTAAAATGCAAGAACAAAAAGTCATCAGTTTTTAAACTCAGATTTTGTTCAAATTATAAAAAATTGATTGAAGAATTTCGTCGATGGCTTGATGGTTGAAGCTTCAAAATAAATATAATTTTAAATATGGATATCAGCTTTCTATCAATTTGTGCCTTACTGATTTTGTCTTGTCTTTGCGGCATTCTGGGCCTGTTTTTCTTCGGAGAATATATCAAAAAAATTTCCTGCCTGTCGGTTTCTTACAGCAGTTTTTTGGTCTTGATTGTGATACTTTCTTTGAAGAGTGATAAGATGAACGAGACCATGATTATTATGGTGAGCATCTTGGCGATTTTTGCAGTGAATCTTCTGATTGGAATTGGAATCGCAAAAAATATTGCAGGGGAAAGAGAGCGGATCAAAGAAATTAGCGGCAAATAATTCGCCGCTAATTTAAATTACATATCGTCAAGTTTTAGGCGAACTAAATTGTTGTTGGTTTTGAGTTCGGCCATAACTTTTTTTCTAAGTTCAGCGGTAAAATTTTCTAGCTCTTCAAGAACTTTCAAAACTTGAGCAGCTTCTTTAGGAATTTGATTTTCTTGCTCTTTAGTGTTGAGATTTAAATTTTGCATATTTTTAAAAATGTGAGTTGAAGGACGTTGAGTAAAAAATTATTTTTTGGAAGTAGGGTGTCAAATATTTTCTAAAAAACTTCCAATGACGATAGGATTTAAGGGCACTCCTAAGAATCGTCACCGAAATCTAAAACTATTTCTTTCCAAATTTCATATTTTTCCACCGGTAAATTTCGAATAGGGCTACATAAATCAATGGCACGACGCGCATTGTCAATAGTAATTTTGTAATTAATTGCTTTTGGATCATTATATTTTTCCATATCGACCAGATCGTCAATATCAGATTCAATCACGCCATCTTCAGTGATTGAAACTTGTACCATGATGCGAGCTTTGTTATGAAAATTGGTTTCCGAAAGTGCGCGTGAATAACATCTTTTTAATTGAGATTGAATATTAAATTTCTCGCGGGCTGACAAATCAACATTATCAAGGGTTTGAGCTTGTTTGGCTTCGGAATTTGCGCTGACATTTTCTTTACTATCAGCATCTTTTTTTTCATTTGCTTGTTTTTCCGCTCCAACATCTTGATCTTTTTTTGGCTCGTTAGTTTTTTTATTTTCTGAATTTTGATTATCGATTTCGTCGCGTTTTTCTTTGCCATTTTCTTGTGGTTGATTTTCTGGTTTTTCAGCTTCTTTCGAATCGGGCGTGCTTTCTTTTTCCGTAGTTTTGGCGACTGATTTTATTGGTCGCGCTTTCGCCATTTTTTTTGGCAATGAAGCAACTTTATTTTTGCTGGATTCTTTTTGTGACTGAGCTTCCTTCGCGGCTGCTTTTTTTGAAATTTTGGGAGCTTTTTGAGTTACCGCATCTTCTGCGGCTTTGTTTTTATTCGCATCCTCGTTTCCTGAAACTGAAATTAAACTAACCGAAATTTCGCTCGATTTATTATTGTTATCGGTCTTGAGATTAAAATTGGCGTAAACAAGCAACAGCAGAAGAAAATGCAGGAATAAAGAGTAGAGAATATTCTTGATCATTGAGCAAATTCGGTAACTAAAACTACCTGAGAAAATCCAGCCATATTGACGGTTTTGATAATGTCCATAACGCGACCATAATCGATTTTCTTATCGGCGCGAACTTGAATTTTGCTGTTAAGATTGTTGCCAGTGACTTCGAGTAATTTTGAAGAAAGTCCAGATAATTTTACCAAATCATCTTGAACAAAAAGTGTACCATCAGACTTAATTGAGATGGCGATTGGCTGAACTTTTTCATTTACAGGAGTTGCGGAACCTTTCGGCAAATCAACGTTGATACTGCTGTTCATCATTGGCGCTGCGACCATAAAAATAATCAGCAAAACCAGCAAAATATCGACGAAAGGCGTGATATTTATTTCGCTGATTATGCGACGTTTTTTGTTATTTCCTTTTTGATTTGAAAAACTAGCGCCCATTCAATTTGGTAAATTTTTATTTTTGATTACAAAAAGACTATTGGCGATCGAACTAGAAAAATCAGCATCTTTCAGTGTGATGCTAGTGATTTGATCGAGATCGTTTTTGACTTCCATTTTTATAAATTTCAAAGGATTGGTTGCAAAAATTACACTGAATTCTCCAGCTTCTTTGCGATTTTTTTTCATCACTGAAATCTTGATTTGATGTTCAGATTTTTTGACTGCCGTGATCTCAACATCTTTTGCAGAAAAGGAAATATTCGCTCTAGTTAAAAATGATGCGGGAGTTGTGTTTGTGCCAAGATAAGAAGTTTCATCAAGCTCAAGATCAGTGTAAGATAAAACTGAGCCATTGACGATGATCAGAATTTTTTGCTGACCGTCATATTCAACCCGCATTTTTCCAGGGCGCGACAAATAAAGTTTTCCTTGTGCGCTATTACCATCAGAAGTTTCTTGTGCAAATTTCGCAGTCAAATTTTCGATATTATTTAGGTAAGTTTCAACCTTCTCAAGGTCTGTGGCATATTGCAGCAGAAGAGTATTCTTATCGACAATTTTGGCGGATGATTCTTGTGTACTTAAAAAAGTCACAAAAAAAGCTACGCAAGTGAGCAAACACTTACGTAGCTGATTTAGGTTTTGTGTCATTGGATTCTTATACGTCTTTTTTATAATAGAGTTTTTCATCTAAAGCGCCTTCAGATTTATCAACGATCAGAGTAATAGCACTGTCGCCAGTGATATTTACGGTAGTTCTTACCATGTCTAAAACTCTGTCAACACCAAGAATGATGCCGATACCTTCAATTGGCAAGCCGACTGACGAAAGAACCATGCTCATAAAAATAATTGATCCACTTGGAATTCCAGCAGCTCCGATTGAGCCAAGAGTGCAAGTTAAAACCAACATCATGTAATTTTGCGTGGTCAAATCAATGCCATAAGCTTGGGCAAAAAATAGTGCACAAATGCCAAGGTAAATCGCAGTTCCATCCATGTTGATACAAACACCAAGTGGCATCAAGAAATTTGAGTTAGTTTTGGAAACGCCAAGTCTTTCTTGAAGTTGTGACATTGCAGTAGAAAGAGTGGCTTTGCTGCTGCTGGTTGCAAAAGCGATTGACTGAGTAAAAAGAATTTTACGATAGAATGGCAAAGGAGACAAACGAGCGAAAATTAAAATCATCAAACCAAATACTAAATATTGGAAAGAGCAGGCTGCCAAAACTACAAGGATAAGCTTTGCCAGAGATTCTAAAATGTCGATACCTTGAGTTCCAACAACCCAAGAGATGTAACCAAACACACCAAGAGGCGCAAGTCTGATAATCAATTCGATCATTTTGAAAGCCATTTGAGAGGCAGAATAGATAACTTCTTTAAGTGGTTTAGCTTTTTCGCCGATTAAGTTGATGGTGATACCAGTAAAAATAGAGAAGACGATAATTTGTAAGAAATTGTCGTTAACCATTGAATTCAATGGATTTACTGGAATTAAGTTGAGTAAAAATTCTGTAACTGTTGGCGGAGTTTTTGCAATCGTAGCGGGCTGCGCGACGCTAGAAGTGGAAAGAATAGCGTGAAGATCGACACCAGTTCCTGGGTGGAATAAAATACCAGCGGAAAGTCCGATTACTACGGCGAATATTGCAGTTAAAATGTAAGCGCTAAAGCCTTTCAAGCCAACTCTGGTAAAATTTCCTTGGCCATCCATTGAGGTGATGCCAGAAAGTAGTGCGAAGAAAATAAGGGGAACGATTACCATTTTAATTAAGCTAATGAAAATCGTGCCGAAGATTTTTAGATCAGCCGCTTTTTCTCCCAAAACAATACCTGCTACAACACCCAAAATAAGGCCAATAAGAACTTGCTGCCAAAGTTTCATAACTTACGAATTTTTGATTAATATACTTGAGTTGAAGAACTCGGGTAATTTTTGTGGTTGAATTGATGCGATCTTAAAATAATTAAGATGCCTGCGGAGAGCCTAGAGAGTAAGCGTTACCAACATGAATTCAAATTCAAGTTACAGACCGACTTTTGTAATGTCAAATTATTACTTTTTGAGCAAGTGGGCGAAAGGCTCTCAATAATTTTTTTAGTAAAAAACATGATTTTAAATATGTTTTAAAAAGATTTTGACTTTTAAAAAAAAATTCCAATCTTGAGCCTTCAACAAAACCTTTTCACTCTTGCTGGTGATCCTACAGCCAAGCCATTCCCTTCAACTATTTCCCGATATTTCTACAATGAAAAAAAGTTTTTTACAGGCGTTAGTAGTTTTATCTGTTGCTATATTTGCTACAGATTCCATTGCATCAACTAAATATATTTCAGTTGGAACGGGAAGCATTACGGGTGTTTATTATCCTGCTGGCGGCGCAATTTGTCGACTTCTTAATCGAGGAAGAAAAGAACATGGCGTCAGATGTTCGGTTGAATCAACTGGCGGCTCAGTTTCAAACTTAAATGCGATCAGAAGTGGTGCGATTGATTTTGGTATCGTGCAATCTGACTGGCAATATCATGCTTACAACGGCACTGGTTTCTTCGCCGATCAAAAACCTTTCAAAGAATTGAGATCAGTTTTCTCTCTTTATACTGAAACTTTCACAATGGCGGTTTCGGATAAATCGGACATTAAAAAATTAGACGACATCGTTGGTAAAAGAGTAAATATCGGACCACAAGGTTCTGGCATGTATGCCACTATGGAAGTTCTAATGGCTGCAAAAGGTTGGACTAAATCCAGCTTCTCGGCAATCACTTACTTACAGCCATCTGAACAGCCAAAAGCTTTATGCGATGGCAAAATTGACGTGATGATCTACGCCGCAGGTAATCCGAACGGCGTTCTTCAAGAAGCCACTCAAACCTGCAAAACCAGAATTCTCAGCATCGACAAAGAAACGGTTGATAAGTTAATTAAAACAAATTCTTTCTATGTTAAGGCGGTTATTCCAGGTGGAATGTATGCTGGCAACCAAAGCAGTATCGATACTTTCGGTGTTAAGGCTGGCGTTGTTACTTCGGAAAAAGTTTCTGCCGACATCGTTTATAATATGACCAAAGCCGTATTCGAAAATTTTGACAATTTCAAAACTTTACATCCGGTATTCTCTTCTTTGAAAAAAGAAGACATGGTTAAAGAAGGTCACTTGGCTCCAGTTCATCCAGGCGCCGCAAGATATTTCAAAGAAGCTAATCTTGGCAAAGTCGAATAGTTTCTTTAGTCCGCGCATTATATAAAACAAAAAACCCGTCACATCGAAAGGTGTGGCGGGTTTTTTGTAGTTTGGTTATACCAAACTACAAATCTATTGATCGCATTAACTTCGTCTTTTTGGTAAAAACTAAAACTTAAAAAACCAGCGGTATATTGATACAGCAAGTTTTTTAAGTTTTAGTTTTTCCTCAAAAATACTTCGTTACTACGATCAATAGATTTGTAGTTTGGTATATCTCTAAAAATCAAATCTTTTATCGAGTTTTTTTAAAAAATTATCTGCGAAGAAAGTTTAAAGATTTAGAAAGTGCGAGTTGTTTAAAGAGAATGCCCTAGATTAGGAGGGGTTATTTTTTTCGCAAAAAGAAGATATAAGCTGGAACTGAAATTCCAAAGATGATGGGCAATAGCCAAAGCAGAAAATTATTTTTGCCGAAGTCGGAATAAACCAAAATATCGGCGCCAAATTCTTTTACTAATTCAGACTTAATTTCTTCATCACTTTTGCCATCAAGAATTTTTTGGCGGATGAGTTTGCGCATTTCGAAGGAAAATTCGGTGTTAGAATTTTCGATGACTTGGCCTTGGCAGACAAGGCAACGCACCTCAAGAAAAAGATGTGTGGCGCGTTGTTCTTGGGATTCGTCGCTGAGGTGAGCTTCGGGAGCAAGGGCGATGCAGTTGCAGGAGAAGAAAAAAAATAACGCAGTCAGAAAATGATGTCTCATTTTAATTATCGATTTCGCCCGTGCTTATGGTTTTAAAGTTGCCGGTCATGACGACAGCAGAACCCAAACCATTCCATTCGATTATTAAATCTCCGCCTTTGAATCTGGTGGTGATTTTATTTTTCTTGGTCAGATTTTTTTTGATCGCTAAAATTGCCACAGCGCAGGCACCGCTTCCACAGGCTAAAGTTTCGCCAGAGCCGCGTTCCCAAACTCGAACTTCGATCAAGCTGTCGGAAATAATTTGAGCAAATTCGACGTTAGTTTTTTCTGGAAAAGTTGGGTCACATTCAACTTTTGGCCCAACTGCAAAAAATTTTTCGTCAGTTAAATGTTGTGTGATAAAAGTTACGGCGTGAGGATTTCCAACATTTACGCAACTAAATTCAAAATCGTGGAGGAAAATTTTTTGAGTTTCGATGTTACAATGAAGCGGAATTTTTTTCCAATCGAAAGATGGAATTCCCATATCGACCGCAATTAAATCGCCGCTTTTCCAGCATCTAAGAATTCCAGTGGCGGTTTTGATTTTTACTTCGCGATGATTTTTTTCATTCATTAAAATTGCGGCAACGCAGCGAGAAGCATTTCCGCAGGCTCCAGCCAAGGATCCATCAGAATTATAAATTTCCATCAAACAATCGGCCTGCGAAGAATCTTTTAAAATAATTACTTGATCGCAGCCGATATTTTTGCGGTTGGAAATTTCTTTAATTTTTTTTGGAAGCAGGGCGATATTAGATTTGCGGGCGTCAAAAATGATAAAATCATTTCCAGCGCCAGACATTTTTACAAAAGGAATTTTCATAATTTGGTGTTCGCTTAAAGACTAATTATTTTTAACTCGGCTGACATAAGTAAAATCTTCGGTTCTGACGATAATTTCTTCGCCTGATTCTATGAAAGGCGGAACCATAACGCGTACGCCATTTTCAAGAATTGCTGGTTTGTAAGAAGCAGAAGCAGTTTGTCCTTTTACAACTGCATCAGCTTGCGCAATTATAGCATTAACATGTTCAGGAATTGCGATGTAAATTGGTTTGTCATTGCAATATTCAACGCGGATATCCATGCCCTCAACTAAGAAAGGAAGAGCTTCGCCAACCAAAGTTTTTGGTAAATTAAAAGATTCAAAACTTTCCATATCCATCGCGACTAAATCGCTTTGGTCGAAATATTGGAACTGATAATTTTTTTGTTCAACGTAAGCCACATCAACATCTTCGCTAGAATTATAGCGAGTGTTGGTTTTATTTCCTGTCACGATATTTTTCATCTCAACTTGAATGTAAGCGCCGCCTTTGCCGGGTTTTACGTGCTCGCGTTTTAAGACTTTCCAAAGTTGATTTTGAAATTCGATGACGTTTCCGACACGAAGTGAGTTAGCGTTGGTTTTCATTTTGTACGATTTTTAAGTTTTAAGAAGACTTCCTTTTTAAAAAGGGATTTACAAATTTCTGACGATTTCTTCTGACACTTTTTTAGCGTCGCCGAAAATCATTAAAGTATTATCATTGAAAAAGAGTTCGTTCTCAATGCCGGCGTAGCCAGCATTCATTGATCTCTTAACAAAGAAGACGGTTTTTGCATAGCCAACATCTAAAATTGGCATGCCGTAAATTGGGCTGGTTTTATCGGTTTTGGCGGCGGGATTGGTTACGTCATTGGCGCCAATTACAAACACGATATCAGTATTTCTAAACTCGCTGTTAATTTCTTCCAACTCGAAAACTTTTTCATAATCAATATTGGCTTCGGCCAATAATACGTTCATGTGACCAGGCATTCTTCCAGCAACCGGATGAATGGCAAATTTCACTTCTACGCCAGCTTTTTCAAGTGCGTGAGTCATTTCTGCAACCGCATGTTGCGCGCCTGCAACCGCCATTCCGTAGCCGGGAACGATGATTACGCTTGAAGCACCTTTCATCATATAAGCAGCATCTTCCGCGCTGGCTTGTTTAACTGGTTTTTGTTCTTTATCGCTTGCAGCCGCGCTGGCGTTTTGTTCGCCGAAGCTGCTAAAAATTACATTGATGATTGAGCGATTCATCGCTTTGCACATGATGTAACTAAGAATCGCGCCAGAAGCGCCAACTAAAGCGCCAGTGATAATCAAAAGTGGATTTGCTAAAGTGAAGCCAATGCCACTGGCCGCCCAACCAGAATATGAATTTAGCATTGAAACCACAACTGGCATATCCGCGCCGCCAACTGGCGCGATCAGCATGAATCCAATGAAAAAAGCAAGTAGAGTTAAAATTATGAAGAAAAATTTTGATCCAAAAATAAAAAATAGAAGAAGAAAGGCGCCAAGAGCGTAAGCGCTGTATTTCGTAACTTTTTGGGTATTTTTAAAAAGTACTAATTTTGAATTCATATTGCCGTTAAGCTTCAAGAAAGCGACGATCGAGCCGGTGAAAGTAATTGCGCCGATCACAACGCCCAAGCCCATTTCGATTAAGCTGGCGATTTTAATTTTGTTGCCGTCAAGAATTTTGAAGGCGTCTGGAAGCCAAAGCGCGCTGGCTGCAATTAAAACTGCGGCCAATCCGACTAGAGAATGAAATCCAGCGATTAATTGCGGCATTGCCGTCATTTTAACTTTTTTGGTGATGAAATAACCAATGCTGCCGCCGATTGCGATCGCAATTAAAATCAAAAAATGATGTTTAATTTGAGGTAAAAATAAAGTGGTAAGAATCGCCAATGCCATACCAGCGATGCCGAAATAATTTCCGATGCGAGAGGTTTTCGGGGACGAAAGTCCGTAAAGCGAAAGAATAAAAAGAACCGCCGAAACTAAGTAAGAAAAGGCAACTAAAGAATGCATAAGTCTGAAATATAAATTAAATAACTCCGCTGCGAAGACAGTCGTGAAGATGTAAAATTCCCACCACTTTTTTTTCATCGGCGACAAAAAGACTGGTGATCGATTTTTTATTCATCACAGCAATCGCTTCAACGGCTAAGGTTTGAGAAGAGGTTGTGACCGGATTTTTGGTCATAATTTCTGCGGCGCTGTGAGTAAAAAAATTGTTGTCAATATGGCGGCGAAGGTCGCCATCGGTGATTATTCCGATCAATTCATTTTCAGAATCAATAACTCCGGTGCAACCTAAATGTTTAGAAGTCATTTCAAATAAAACGTCGGACATTTTTTGATTTGCACTGACCAGCGGAATATCTTGTCCTTGGCGCATTAAGTCGCGCACTTTTAAGAAATTTGAACCTAATTTTCCACCTGGATGGAAGACGCCAAATTTTTCAGGATTGAAGCCATGAGCATCGATTAAACTGACAGCTAAAGCATCGCCCAAAGCCAACATCATGGTGGTTGAAGTGGTTGGAGCGTTGACGGCGTTGGCTTCGGGAATTGCTGGCAAAACTAAAGCAACGGTGCTGGCTTTGGTTAATTCAGATTCAACGCGGCGAATGATGCCGATGATCGGAATTTCAAATCTTTTGCAGTAATAAATAATGTCTTTGAGTTCTTTGGTTTCGCCAGAATTGGAAAGCAGAATTACGACATCGTTCCCAGTAATCATTCCCAAATCGCCGTGGCTGGCTTCTCCGGGATGAATGAAGAAAGAAGGCGTTCCTGTCGAGGCAAAAGTTGCGGCGATTTTTCCGCCAATGTGGCCAGATTTTCCCATGCCACTGACAATTACGCGCCCTTTGCAATTTAAAATTAAATCGACGGCTTTGACATAATTTTCGCCAAAAAAACTTAACAAAGAAGTTAATCCTTCAATCTCAATATTTATCGTTTTGACAGCAGAATCGATGTAGGATTTTTTATCTTGCATAAGTTGGGAGCTTAATTTTTACTTGCGAATTCTGTTTGTCTTCGGGCCCTGAACTGGCCTTCAAGAGATATGTTTTTAATCCCCATACAATTTCAATATGAGTCTTAAAGAGCAAGAAATTTTGCAAGAATTTGCGGCGTCGAACGCGATTTTAAAAGGTCATTTTATTTTATCTTCGGGATTGCATTCCGACACTTACATGCAATGCGCTAGAGTTTTGATGGAGCCAAAAAGAGCTCAAAAACTTTGCGCCGCTTTGGCTCAAAAAATTGAAGAAAAGCTTGGTAAAAATTTTGCTGATATTGTTGTCGCGCCTGCAATGGGTGGCGTGATTGTTGGTTATGAAATGGGTTGTCAGTTAAATTTACCGACAATTTTTTGCGAAAGAGTAAATGGTGTTTTTGAATTTCGTCGTGGCTTTGAATTGCCAGAAAACGCCCGAGTTTTGGTGATTGAAGACGTCATTACAACTGGAAAATCTTCGCTAGAAACTTACGAAGTAATTAAAAAAGTTGGCGGAAAAGTTGTCGCTGAAGCATCTTTAGTTGATCGCAGCGGCGAAAAAGATTTGCAGAAAAAAATGGGAGTTCCAGTAGTTTCGCTTTTAAAAATTGAAGTAAAAACTTTCGATGAAAACAATATTCCTGAGGAATTAAAAAATATTCCCGCAATAAAACCAGGAAGCAGATTTTTGAAATAATTTTTGATTAATTGCATCATCCTTTTGACAAATTAATGATTGCAAACCTTCAAAAAATCTCGGTCTTTTTAGTGGTTCTTTTACTGATTTATTCTCGTTTTATATTTATTTTTCACCACGCTATCAACTTTACTGTCAGCCTTGCTATCAACTGCCGAAGGTGAATTAGTAGGGCTATCAGATTTTTGCTTAATCATATTAGTCACCAGTTTTCCTTCAACCACGGTATTTGATCCCAGCATAAAAGTTTGATTAGGCTGCAGTGCGAATTTTACTTCAATCTGGCCGTCACTGTTAGTTTTAAGATTTAAACTATCAGCTTTGGCGCCAAGCAATACTTTCATCTTACTTGGACTTACATTCCACATAATTGAAACCCGATCTTTACTGACTGAATCTAAAAATAATTCCTTACTTTTTTTATTAGTTTCCGAAGTGATTTTTTTGTCGTTAATCCAAACCACCCAATCTTGAGAAGTGGAATACATGATCGAGGCTAAATAAATATAAGATTTAGCGTTGAAATCGTCTTGTTCTTTTTTGGCTTTAGCCTCTTCTTCTTCAGCTTTTTTTTGCTGAGAGTTGGCGTTATTGGGGTCGCCATCTTCATTTCCGTCTGGCGTGTAAGATTGATTATTTTTAAAAGAATCAATTGCTCGTTCAATATTGTCATTTTCTCTATCGTCAAACATCAGCGATGTTGATTTATTTCCCAAAAGCAGATTGGCCATTCCGCCTTGGATTTTGTCAACTAAGGCAGAATTTTCCAAAGGTTTATTCACTAAATCTAATTTTTTTTCAGGAGAAATGGTGGAATTGTTTGTTTTATCGACAGTGTTTGAAGTGGGATTTGTTGCAGTTGGGGTTTGAGTTGTAAGATTTTCAATTGTTGACGCCGAGGTTTCTGGTAGAGTTTTTGCGTCAGAATTTTGCGCAAAAGTTCTGATTGCAATCAGCAAAAAAATTGCAATTAAAGCTAAATTTTTAAACGAGGTTTTTTTCATTTACTGACTCTCGATAGGTTGTTCTTCTGGCTTAGGAGCTTCTATTTTTGTTGTCGGATCAGCTTTTTGTTTATAAAGGTACCAAAAGAAATCAACCTTAACAGTGATTGCTCCCGAGCCTTTTCCGGTGCTGATTTGAAGTAAATCTTGATCGGTATATTTTTTAGTTTTTTTCATATCAAAATTCGCAATTATGGCGTATCCAGGAACCGATTGAATGAATTCAGAAATAAAAGCAATTGCCTTCACATCGTTAACGGCATCGTAAGTTAAAGTTGCGGTACTGACCGTAATGTTAACGGTAGAGCGTTTGAAAACTCCATTAGTCAATTCTTCTGGAATTGTCATTTTAATTGCTGGTTTTTCAATTCCGTATTTTTCAGCAAGCGCATCTATTTTAGCCGTGACATCGTCAATTCTTAAGCTGCCAACGAATTTTTTATTAGGTCTGATCGTCTTCCAAATTTCTTGATATTTTTTGGCTTCGGTAACTTTATTTTGTAGCTCGACAGATTTGCCTCTGATGCTGGCGGTTTCGGCCTCAATTCTTTGTGCTTCTTCGCGAGTTACCTGTTTTTTGTGAATATCGTAAGCGAAAGTTAATCCCAAAATAATAATCAATATTCCAGAAATTGAGCTATTCGTAATTATTCTTTTTCGTAGTATAAGAATTTTCATCGCTATTTAGATACCGTGAATTCGACAGGGAAAGTGTAGTACTTCTGTACGAAGTCAATATTGCGTGGAATTTCTTGATAACGCACATTTTCCTTAGGAAAATTTTTTTTAGTTTTTGCGGCAAGAGAGTCAAACCCTTTGAATAAGTCGTCAATGTCGCCGCTTTTATTGGCCAAATCTCCTTTGAAAGTAACTAAATATTGTGCTGCTCCAGGGTTTTTAGAATCAAATAATTGTAAAGAATATGTGAAGGAAAATAATTTCACGTCGTTATTTTTTAAGAAGCGCATATTGGTATAAAATTTCGTCAAATCAGTTCCCACCGAAGTCATCAGCTCGTCGATTTTTCCGAAATCTATAACTCTTTCAATATCAACGGCATTGCCATTTTCAGTGAGTCCGCTTTCAGTGGCGTTGGGAAGCTTGATATTACTGAATTCGCGCATTGCATTTAATCTTGCAGCCTCGGCTGAAGATAATAATTCAGAAGTTTTGTCATTAAAAAGAAAGATCACGACTATGCCGACAAAGAATATAAAAGACAAAACGACATTGGTGTAATAAGAAATTTTTAGAACTGTAAAAAATTTCTCCAAAACCATAATTTTTGGAGTGGTAAATTTTAGAATCTTTTTGCTATTGGTGAAAATTTTTGAGATTAGCAAATCGCAATAGCTGGCATTTTCTGGCAGCAATTTTTTATAGCCAGATTGTACGGCGGCTTGATATGGAGTATAGTTTATAAAGTTTAATTCCGAAGACCCGATCTTAGAAATTTGCGCCAAAACTTCGCTGGAAAAAATATTAACAATATCGATTTCTGAAATTCGAATATCGGGCAGCAAGCGTTTTAAATATTCGAAAGTGCTGTAAATATCTTGCTCATATTTTTCTAAAAAATCTTTGGCAGTAAAATCGTAATGTACGGAACGAGTAAAAATAATTCCTTGGTTAGAAAAAATAATTTGGCGAACGCCACTGACTTTATTTTGGATAATTAAAAAATAGATATTTTCTGGGCCAAAATTCTTCCCTTTGGAATTGGCTTGAATGTCTTTTTTCATCAGCTCTAAAAGCTTGAAAGACTCGATTGGTAACATGTAAACGCCAACTAAATGATTTGGCATTTCCAGTAAAAAAGTTACCCAATTTGCAACAATTTCTGAATTTGAGGCTGAGACAAAAAGACATTCGCTACGAGCTGTGGGAGTGGCAGTTTTTGTCGATTTTTTTTTATTGTCGGTAATGATATAGCCCTTGAAGCTTTCATTATCGCCGTCGCTTGCAAGATCGCGTTTAACGATATGTTCTAAATCGCCCTTTCTAATCAGCGGATAAGTTTTTTTCTTGTAGCTTTGATCGATAGTGTCGAGAATTAGCGATATCGAAATAAAACTATTTTTGGTAAATAAATTCTTAAGATCAATTTTTGCTTCTTCGGTCAGATCATCCAAAAATATTTTACTTTTAATTTCATTGCCGTCATGCAACGCAACAACTGCGCCGTAGTTTCCGATCGTGACAACAAAACTTTTTTTACTGGATAGCATCTTCTTAATTTAGACGATTATTTGATCTTTTTATTAGTGGAGAAATTCTGACAAATTTCAACAGTGCAATTCAAGTTATAAAACCAAACATACAATTTTTTTTTAGTCAAAATGATACTCGGTGTTGGAACTGACCTAATTTCTGTCAACAGAATCCAGAATCTGATTTTTAAATTCAAAGAAAAGTTTGAAGAAAAAATTTTTACGGCAAACGAAATTGCTAAAGCGCAAAAAATAAAAATTTCCGATGATGAAATTTCTGCAAATTCGTTGCTCTTGGCAAAATTTTATGCCAAAAGATTTGCTGCCAAAGAAGCCTTCTCCAAAGCTCTTGGACTTGGCATCGGCAGAGGTGTTGATTTTAAAGATATTGAAATTGAAAATGACGAACTAGGAAAGCCAACTATTCGAATTCTTAATTCCAAAGAAGAATTTATCCAAACTCATTTTAACTGTAAAAATTACGCAATTCACTTGTCGCTCTCTGATGAAAATTCTTTGGCAAGCGCATTTGTTGTAATCGAAAAAATCTCATAAATATTATTTAAAAAAATGAAAAATGACGCAAGCCTTCCAAGGGCTAGTAATTTTCAACTTGCTTCACAAAAAAATAATTCTGCAAGTAAAAAAATTATCGTAATCGGTGCTGGATCTTGGGGAACGGCGATCGCAAATCTTCTTGCGCAAAATTCTAACGAAGTATTTTTAGCGGCAAATCGTCCTGAAATTGTCAGCGAAATTAATGGCAAAAACAGCAATCAAAGATTTTTACCCAACATCAAATTAAGTAAAAACATTACCGCGATTGAAAATTTTTCCGACGAAATAAAAAGCGCTGATCTGGTTTTTATCGTGACGCCAAGTTCAAGTGCGACGCAAATTTTTGAACAGATCAAAAATATTAAAATAAAGAAAAAATGCGGTTTTGTAATTTGTTCGAAAGGCTTTGAACATAATTCTTTAATGCTTTTGAGCGATGCTTTTGAAAAGACGACGGGCATTAAAAATTACGCAGTTTTTTCTGGCCCAAATTTTGCAATTGAAGTGGCAAATCAAGAGCCAACTGTTACGACAATTGCTTCTCGCGATAAAAAATTAGCCAATCAAGTTATCGAAGTTTTAAGTAACGACAATTTTCAAGCGCAATATTTTAAAGATCCGCGCACCGCAGAAATTTGTGGCGTGGTAAAAAATATCATCGCAATTGGTTGTGGAATTGTTGACGGGCTTGGTTTGGGCGTAAATGCCAAATCAGCGGTTGTGATGAAAGGAATTTCAGAAATTCAACTTCTTTGCAAAAAATTAAAAGCTTCAACCGATATTACTCACGCTGCGGGATTTGGCGATATTTTCTTAACTTGTTCGTCAACGAAATCGCGCAACAACTCGCTTGGAATATTGCTTGCCAGCGGAAAATCTTATGCCCAAATTGCTAAAGAAACTGGTCAAACTTACGAAGGTGAATTTTCGGCTTCAGCAGTTTGTCAGATTGCAAAAAAATTGAAATTGCAGCTAGACTTGTGCGAAGAAATAAATCAAATTTTAACTCGTAAACACACTCCTAACAAGATTCGAACCATCATTTCAAAATCAATTTTAAGCTAATGTCTAACTCAGTTTTAATTATCGATTTCGGTAGCCAAGTTACTCAACTAATCGCGCGCAGAATTCGCGAACTTGGCGTTTTTTGTGAAGTAAAAAATCCCGACATTAAACTTGACGAGATCAAGAAAATTGCGCCTAAAGCCATTATTTTTTCTGGCGGCCCATCTTCAGTTTACGAAAAAAATGCTCCAACTTTGAGCAAAAAAATCTTCGATTTAAAAACTCCAATTCTTGGAATTTGTTATGGCGAGCAGCTAATCTGCCACTTGCTTGGTGGCAAAGTTGGAAAATCTTTCGAACGTGAATTTGGCAAAGCTGAAATCAAAGTTGTTTCTGATTCTAAATTCTTCAAAGGTGTAAAAAACACTCAAGTTTGGATGAGTCACGGTGATCATATCAGCAAAATTCCTGCAGGTTTCAAAGTTATTGCCAACACTCCAAAAGCGCCATATGCTGCGATTGCGGATGAAAAAAATAAAATCTACGGCGTACAGTTTCATCCAGAAGTTGTGCATTCAATTGAAGGCAAAAAAATCATCGAAAATTTTGTCGTAAAAATCGCCGGCTGTAAGCCAGAATGGACAATGAAAAATTTCAAAAAAGAAGAAATTGTTCGTGTCAAAAAAATTGTTGGCAAAAATCAAGTAATATGCGGACTTAGTGGTGGCGTGGATTCATCGGTTGTTGCAGCTTTAATCAATGAAGCAATCGGCAAACAATTAACCTGTATTTTTGTCGATCACGGTTTGCTTAGAAAAGGCGAGGGCGTGCAAGTTAGGGAAATTTTCGCCAAAAAATTTAAGACCAATTTGGTTTATGTTGACGCGTCAGAATTATTTTTATCGAAGCTAAAAGGCGTTTCTGATCCTGAGAAAAAACGCAAAATTATCGGCAAAACTTTCATCGAAGTTTTCGACAAAGAATCGGCTAAAATCAAAGACGCAATTTTCTTAGCGCAGGGAACTTTATATCCCGACGTAATTGAGTCGAGCCATCCAAATAAAGGCGCCAGCCAAACCATCAAATCACATCACAATGTTGGTGGATTGCCAAAAAAGATGAAATTGAAATTGCTCGAACCAGTCAGAATGCTATTCAAAGATGAAGTGCGAGTTTTAGGAAAGGAATTGGGGTTGCCAGATCACGTTGTTGGCCGCCATCCTTTCCCAGGTCCGGGTTTGGCCATCAGAATCATTGGTGACGTAACTCCAGAAAAAATTAAAATCCTGCAAGAAGCTGACGCAATTTATATCGAAGAAATTCGCAACGCCGGCCTTTACGACAAAATTTGGCAAGCCTTCTCGGTTTTAACTCCAATCAAAACTGTTGGCGTAATGGGTGATGCCAGAACTTACGAAAACGTATTAGCTTTACGCGCCGTAACTTCCATCGACGGCATGACCGCCGACGTTTACCGCTTCGATTCTGAATTTCTCTGTAATGTCGCCAGCCGAATCATCAACGAAGTTCGCGGCATCAACCGCGTAGTTTACGACTTCACTTCCAAACCACCAGGAACGATTGAGTGGGAATAATTACCATTAAACTTTTTCAAACTCTAATAGTTCAAGTAAGAAGTGTAATACTGGGTTATTTCCTATTTCGGCATAGACATTGTAGTTTCAGTGCCATAGAAAAAATTGGAAAAAATTCCTGCACTTATCAATTTAATTAAAAATTAAAACATGACGCCTGAACAAGAAGTTCTGCTTTCTACCATAACTGATGCTGTAAAAAAAAAGAAACTCGAACCACAGGAAACCGAAAATATAATAGATCTTCTGGGAATAGTCAGTCCTAACTTTGAAAACAAAAAAGGAAATACCCCTCTTATACTTGCCACAAAACAAGGTAAAGCAGACATCGTAGATATTTTGAGTCATCATGGAGCTAATGTCACATATAAGAACCGTGATGGTTATGCAGCCATTCATTACGCTACATCAAAGAAACATAATGAAGTGATACCTCTTTTGGCAGAAACCATTAACAGTGAATCTACTAGAGAAAGAAACACACCACTTCATTTTGCTTTAAAAGGTGAGAATAAAGACATTAGTACCGTAGAAACTTTACTTCGCCATGGTGCTATGACCTATATGTCAAATGTTAATGGAGATACACCTTTACATATTGCTTCAGAAAAAGGTTTTACTCAAGCCATAGAAGTTTTCGGTGGACGCTCTGATTTTAGTTACTCTGTCAATAAAGCAAACAATGATGGTAACGCGCCCCTTCATTTAGCTGCTAAAGAGGGACATTCTGGAGCCATAGAAACTTTATGTCGTCTTAATGCTGATATTAATGCTAAAAATAAAATTGGAAAAACACCACTTCATCTTGCCACAGAATTTGGTAATATTGAAGCTACAGAAAAATTGTGTGAATTATATGTCGATCTTGAGATTGAAGACCGAGATGGAAATACTGCTCTTAAATGTGCTATAAGCGGTAATAAAATTGATGCGGTTAAAACATTAGTTTTTCATGGCGCTAAGATAAATTTTTCTCTGGAAGATCTTAGTGATGAATTGCAAAACGCAGTGGAGGAAGGTTTACAACAAGAAAAAAACGAAAAGGCTGCAGCGGAATATATAAAAAAGTCCATCGCATTCATTACAATAAAAACTACAAAAGATATTTCTGCTTTCGCGAGATATACAGTGGATTATGAAAATGAGCATCAAATTACGATTGATACGCTATCAAGTTATGTGAGAGAAAATCAATATTCTCCACACCTTAGTGAAGAATTTAAAACTGTGTTTCTAAACAGGGCCGTTGAACTTTGTCATACTGGTACTAAAGACGAAATACGTTCATTCCAGGAATTAATTGATCTTAGATACGGTGCCTTTAATGAACTGAGAAATTTTACTAACACTCCAAGCTCTGTAAGAGATTATAAAGTTCTTATAAAGGAATTTACAAATAAGGAGTCTTCAAATTCACAATCCGTAGAAGAAAGTAAAAGCAATCATCAAGCTCCAGGAAACGTACCTGCACAATTTGAGTCTTTGAATTTACAATCCCCAAATTCAAAATCTAAAGGTGACAAATGTATCATATCTTAGATAATTAATCCCTTGCCACACAACTAATTAACCACGCAACAAGTAATGATCATGTGCTTTAAACCGTGATTTTTTGTAATTAAACTCTAACAAAATATGTCGAAATTCAATCTTCCTTACGCGCAGCCAATTTCTGCTGATAAAAAAATTCTTTATAAAAATGCTCGAATCATCGATCCAGAATCTGGTTACGATGAGCTTGGAAATCTTTTAACGGTTGGTGATAAAATTTCAGATTTTGGTGAAAATGTTTCGGCTGGAGATGCTGAAATTATTGATTGCGGCGGCCATGTTTTAGCGCCCGGATTAATCGACATCCAAGTTCATTTCCGCGATCCTGGGCAATCGCACAAAGAAGATTTAACTTCGGGTTCAAAATCTGCTGTTGCTGGCGGAATCACGACTGTTGTGTGTCAGCCCAATACTTCGCCAACATTAGATTCAGTTTTAACTTTCGATTATCTTCGCCTAAAATCTCGCGAAGTCTCTTATTGCAACATTCGCGCTTATGCTTGTATCACCAAAGGCATGAAAGGCGAAGAATTGGCTGATATGAATTCTTTGGTTGAAGCAGGAGCCGTCGGCTTCACCGACGATGGTTTGCCAGTGATGAACGCTAACGTGATGCGTCGTGCTTTCGAATATTCGAAAAATTTAAATGTTGTGGTCGCGCAACATGCGGAAGATTTGCATCTTACAAATAAAGGCTGCATCAATGAAGGAAAGGTCAGTTTGGAACTTGGCGTGCGTGGCATTCCCAATATTTCAGAATCGGTTATGGTGGAACGCGATATCGCAATTCTTGAAGCTGTGGGCGGGCGCTATCACTTACTTCACGTTTCAACCAGAGAAGCTTTAGATGCGATTAAACGCGCTAAAGCAAAAGGCCTTGCTGCCACAGTTGAAGTGTCTCCGCACCATTTTACTTTGAACGATACGCAAGTTTTAAAATCTGGAACTAATGCTAAAATGAATCCGCCACTGCGCTCGGAACAAGATCGTTTAGCTCTGATTGAAGGCCTACGCAGCGGCTTAATTGACGCGATTGCAACTGATCACGCGCCGCACGATTTAACTTCAAAAGAGAAAACTTTAGAAGAAGCCAGCTTTGGAATCGTTGGCGTTGAAACCATGCTACCATTGTCTTTGGCGCTTTATCACGATAAAATTTTGAGCCTAAAAGATTTACTTGCAAAGATGACATGCAACGCTGCAAAAATTATTAATTTTGACGGCGGCGTAATCAAAAAGGGCGCTCGCGCCGATTTAGTTCTAATTGATTTAGATCACGAATGGACAATCGATTCGAAAAAATTCTACAGCAAATCAAAAAATTCTCCTTTCGATAATTTTAAAGTGAAAGGTCACGCCATCAGAACTGTCGTGGCTGGAAAGACTGTTTATTCAATTTAGAAAATTAAAATGATAGCCAAGATTTTAATCATCGCCGGTTCCGATCCCAGTGGTGGCGCGGGAATTCAGGCTGATATTAAAACCGCAGCTGCTCATAAAGTTTATTCCGCGGTGGCAATCACTTGTTTAACGGCGCAAAATACTAAAAAAGTTTTTGCGGTTCATAATTCGCCAATCGAATTTTTGCGCCAGCAAATCGAAGTTGTTTTGGATGATATTTCTTTTGATGCGATAAAAATTGGTATGCTAGCAACGGCTGAGATTATTGATTGCGTGGCTGATGTTCTTGCGCGTAAAGCTAAAAATATTCCGTTAATTTTGGACACCGTGATGGTCGCAACTTCGGGCGATTTGCTTTTAAAAAAAAATGCGGTCGAGGCTCTGAAATTAAAATTAATTAAAGGCGCGACTATTGTTACGCCAAATATTGATGAAGCGGAAGTTCTGGTGGAAATGAAAATAAAAAATTTCGAAGATATGAAGCTTGCGGCTTATAAAATAAAGGCTTTGGGCGCGAAGAATGTTTTGATCAAAGGTGGTCATTTGAATTTTTTAGATGGAAAAATTCATTCAATTTTACTTGATGAAAAAAATAAAATTCATCGTATCAGCAATAAAAAATTCGGCACAGAAAATTTGCATGGAACTGGATGCACATTGGCGTCAGCACTTGCATGCAATATTGCAAAAAAAATCGAATTAGTTACGGCCGCTAGAAAAGCGAATGCTTATGTTTATCGCTCGATCGTAAAGAGTGTGAATATCGGGCAGGGAAGTCGGGTGTTGCTGCATTATTAAATTTAGCTAACCATATTTATATACCGTCATTGCGAGCGTAGCGTGGCAAACCAGTAAAACCGAAAACTACACTGGTTTGCCGCGCTGCGCTCGCAATGACGGCGTTGGAAAGTTCGAGGTAAAATTTACAACTCAGCTAGTCTTCAACAACCGATAAGTAATACTATCGTGAAGGGCTCGAAATGAGGCGTCAACGATGTTTTCTGAAACTCCAATTGTGGTCCATTTATTTCCCGATGAATCTGATGATTCAATTTGTACGCGAGTAATGGCTTGCGTGCCATCAGAAGGCGTAAGGATTCTCACCTTATAATCAGTTAAACGTATATCTTTTAAACTTGGATATTTGCGCGAAAGACTTTTGCGCAAAGCCTTGTCTAAAGCGTTTACTGGGCCATTTCCCTCAGCAACTGCCATCGTCGTTTTATTACCGATTTTAATTTTGATTGTCGCTTCGGCAATGGTAACGATGCGACCCTTGGCGTCAAATTTGCGTTCGTCTAAAACACGAAATCCCACTAAATCAAAAAAATTTGGAACTGAAGAAAGAGATTTTTTGGCTAGAATTTCGAAGCTGGCGTCAGCGGCGTCGTAGGCGTAACCCTTGGCTTCAAGCTCTTTCACTTGATTAACCAAATCGGTAATTTGATTGGCTTTCACTTCGTCGCGAAGTTCCAAACCCATATCTTTTAAGCGTGATAAAATATTTGATCTGCCAGCTTGGTCGGAAATCATAATCAGACGTTCGTTACCAACTTTTTCAGGCGCGATATGTTCGTAAGAAGTTGGATTTTTAGCTACTGCTGAAACGTGCAATCCGCCTTTATGCGCGAAGGCATATTTGCCCACGTAAGGCGCGAATTTGTCACGTTCTTTGTTAAGTAAATCGTCCAAAAAATGTGAGGCGTGAACCAAATTTTTTAACTGTTTTTCGTTAATACCAACATCGTATCCCATCTTTAAGATCAGGGTTGGAATGATGCTGACCAAATTAGCATTTCCACAACGTTCGCCCAAACCATTAAGTGTTCCTTGAATTTGGCGAACGCCAGATTCAACCGCGGCAAGCGAGTTAGCGACGGCGTTTCCAGTGTCGTTGTGACAGTGAATTCCTAAATTTTCACCAGGAATATGTTTGGTAATTTCTTTAACAATTTTACCAATTTCGCTGGGCAAAGTTCCGCCATTAGTATCGCAAAGCACAATCCATCTGGCCCCAGCTTCGTAAGCAGTTTTAATGGCTTGAAGTGCAAATTTTGGATTAGCTTTATAACCATCAAAAAAATGTTCGGCGTCAAACATCGCTTCTTTTTTCTTCTTCACGATATGTTTGATTGAGTCTGAAATCATTTCCAAATTTTCTGCTTCGGAAATCTGCAATGCGTGTTTTAAATGAAAATCCCAAGTTTTGCCGACGATACAAACTGCTTTAACGTTAGCATTGGTTAATGCATTCAAACCCGCGTCATTTGCGGCTGAAACGCCATTACGACGCGTCATGCCAAAAGCAGTAAATTGCGATTGTTTTAATTTTGGTAAGTCAGAAAAAAATTCATCGTCAGTGGGATTTGCGCTGGGCCAGCCGCCTTCGATATAATCAATTGCTAGCGAATCTAAAACTTTTGAGATTTCAATTTTATCGCGTACGCCAAAATTTACCGTGCTGGTTTGTGCGCCGTCGCGCAGCGTAGAATCGTAAAGGTAGACTCGTGGTTTTGTCATTTACTAAAATAAAAATATTATCATCCCAAGAACTGCGAAGGCAGCTGATGAGGCCCAGAAACTTTTTACAACTTTTTGTTCACTCCAACCCAGTTTTTCAAAATGATGATGAAGTGGTGCCATTAAAAAAATTCTTTTTTTGCGAAGCTTGAAAGATCCAACTTGCAAAATTACCGAACAAGCTTCGGCAACAAAAACGATAGAAATGATAAAGAAAATAAATTCTTCTTTGATGATGATTGCGATCAGGCCAAGAACAGAGCCAATTGCCAGACTTCCAACATCGCCCATAAAAATTTTTGCTGGCTTCAAGTTGAAAGTTAAAAATGCTAAAAGTGAGCCGATCAAACAGATGCAAAAGAAAATTATTTCGCCAGAAAATTTAACCTGCGGTAAGTGAAATTTTGTTGATAAAGTTGGGCTTGATGCGGCGAAAATCATAAAAATTAAACAGCACAGATTTATGATTGCGGGCACTGAAACAAGACCGTCAAGACCGTCGGTTAAATTTACGGCGTTCGAAGTTCCAACAATTACGACATTCACAAACAAAACATAAAGTATGATGCCAAGTGCAATGTAATGTCCATGACCAAGTGGTAAGAAAACTTGATTAGCAAAATGAATTTCGTCGATAGTTCCAAGCCACAAAAATGCGATTCCGATAATCGAAAATTGGATTATTAATTTGATGCTGCCGCGAAAACCTTTGGTATTTCTGTAGAGAACTTTCATCAAGTCGTCCGTAAGTCCGATTGCCGCAAAAGTGATCATTACGGCGCAAACAACCAGAATATAACGATTAGAAATATCGACGAAAAGTGTGGTCGAAATTAATGTCGCGAGCACAATAAAAATTCCGCCCATGGTTGGAGTTTTTTGTTTAGTGGCAACATGAGTTGCTGGGCCGCAATCGCGAATTGGTTGGAAAAATTGGGGATTGGCATGAGCAAATTTGATGTATTTTTTAGTCGCAAAAAATCCGATCAAATAAGATGAAGTCAGACATAAAAAGGCTTTAACCCAGAGGTTTTGCAATAAAATTAAACTAGTGAGCACTTTTTTCTTTGGTTAAGTTTTCAATAATTTTTTCCATTTTCGTGCCGCGCGAACCTTTGACGTAAAGAATATCGCCATCACGCAGCAATTCTTGAATTTCAAGGCTTGATATGGTTGAATCTGGAAAAGTTTGGTAAGAATTTTTAGGTAATTTTACCGCTGCTTCAGTCATGTTTTTTCCGACTAAAATTGCAAAATCGATGTGTAGCGCGACTAGATAATTCGCCACTTCTTCGTGTAATTCAACAGATTTTTCACCAAGCTCCAACATGTCACCAAGCGCAGCAATTACACGTTTTTTGCCTAAGGCATTTTTCAATTCTACCGAATATTCAAGTCCCGCCTTGATTGAAAGAATGCTGGCGTTGTAGCTGTCGTCGATGATTGTGATATTTTTTCCATCAAGATTAATTTCAAAAGCTTTGCCGCGACCCATCGTATTTTCAAGTTTGGTCAATTCGGACAGGCCTTTCTTGGCGTTGTCGGTTAGAAGATTCAAGGCTGTAGCAACAATTAATGAATTAAAAATTGTCGCTTTGTTGGAAGTTGAAATTTCAAAACTCGCAACGTCGCAATTATTTATCGGCCTAGTAATAAAAATATCCGCACTGCTTACGCCCTTGATTTTAGAGTATTTAAGGCAGTAATCACTTTGCGGAGATTTGCCGAAAGTCAGAATTTTTTTGCCTAAAGTTTCGGCGCGTTTTTTAAGAAAATCGAAATGTTTATTGTCGCGATTGATAAGCGCAATTCCATCAGCTTCAATGCCGTAGAGGATTTCAGATTTTGCTAAAGCGATTTCTTCTTCATTTTTGAAAAATTCAATATGAACTGGACCAACATTGGTAATGATTGCCAAATGAGGTCGCACAAGGCGCGAAAGTGGTTCGATTTCGTTTAAATGATTCATCCCCATTTCAAAAATTCCAAAAGCGCAATCACGTGAAAAGTTGCTCAAAGAAAGAGGAACGCCGAAGTGATTATTTAAATTTCCAGCTGTCGCAAAAGTTTTTCCGTAGGCAGAAAATGTTAATTTCAACATTTCTTTAGTGCCTGTTTTTCCTACGGAACCGGTGATTGCGATGATTTTTGCGGTGCTACGTTTGCGCGAAAATTCAGCAAGTTTGTAAAGAGCTTTGAAACTGTCTTTGACTAAAATAAAATCACAATTTGCAACTTTTTCTAAAGCGGATTTGTTTTGAACAATCATGACTTTGCAGCCATTTGTTAATGCCTGTTCCAAGAATTGATGCGCATCATTTATTTCACCTTTTATTGCGATAAATAATCCGCATTTTGGAGTTTTGCGCGAGTCGATTACCACTTCGTCAATTTCTAAATTATCAGAAAGACGATGCTCTAAAAGCTCATCAGATAAGGCTTCGATTAATTCTTGTTTAGTCCAAAGAGTCATAATTTTAGTAGCGATTGAATTTCATTTTCTGCAAATCTCGCCCCAAATTTTTGGATAATTTTTGAAGCTAAAAGATTTCCTAACTCTGCCGATTTTTCCAAAGTGCAATCGTTGGCCAATCCATATAAAAAGCCAGCGGCGAAAGCATCGCCAGCGCCAGTTGTGTCAATTAATTTTTCAATTTTTGCGGCAGGTTTTAAAAAATTTCCTTGAGCTGTAATAACTTCGCAACCTTTTTCAGATTTGGTGACGATGGAAATTAAATCTGGGTTGTAATGAAAAATTTCTTTGTAATTTGGCGCAAGCTCCAAAGCCTCGGTTTCATTGGCGAAGAGAATGTCTAAGTCTTTTAAAATTAAGTCTAAAAATTCCTCTTTGTGACGTGAAACACAGAAAGAATCTGAAAGCGAAAAAGCAACTTTCACATGATGTTTTTTAGCGTAAAAAATTGCTTTTTTTAGGGCTAAAATTGTTTCGGGAGCGTCCCATAAATATCCTTCCAAATAAAGGATTGAAGCGCCTTCAAAGGTTTCTTCTTTGATGTCATTTTTAGTGATTTGTGAAGCGCAACCTAAATAAGTGCACATGGTTCGATGAGCATCAGGCGTGACCAAAATAAAAGATTTTGCCGAAGAATTTTTGTGATGGCCATGACTTACAAATTCAACGCCGCTTTTTGAAATTTCGTTGATAAATTTTTTGCCAAAATCGTCGTGACCAACTTTGCCAATAAAAACGGTTTTAGTGCCAAGTTCAGCAAGCGCGGCAATTGTGTTGCCAGCAGATCCGCCGGAAGTTATTTTTTCTGACGAAAGTTGTGATAGTTTGTCCGCTTCAACATCAGAAATTAACGACATTGAATTTTTGAAAAGACTATTTTGCGTCAAAAATTGATCTTCAACTTTACATAAAACGTCGACGATGGCGTTGCCAATTCCGATGATTTTTTTCATTATTTTACCAGGATTTTAAAAAATTTCTTCTTACCAACTGCCAATTCAAAATCGTTAGTTTGTGTGATTGCATGTTGAATGTCCAAAACCGCTTCACCGTTGATTTTAACCGCTTTGCCTTCGATCAATTTTTTTGCCGCACCTTTCGATTCGGCAGCGCCAATTTCAAAAATTATGTCAGTTAATTTTGTGCCCAAAGAAATTTCTTTTTCTTCAAAAGCAGCAGAATTTTTTGCGATAAAAATCTCACGTGCTTTTTGCAAAGCTTGATTTGCAGCTTGCTCGCCGTGGCAGATTTTTACTGCTTCAAAAGCCAGAATTTCTTTCGCTTTGTTGATTTCTTGATCTTTCAATTTTTCTAAATTGGCGATTTCTTCCAAACTTAAATCGGTAAATAATTTTAAGAATTTACCAACATCGGCATCGTGAGTATTTCTGAAATATTGAAAATAATCGAAAGGTGAAAGCATGGTTTCGTCCAGCCAAATTGCGCCATCGGCGGTTTTACCCATTTTTTTCCCGTCGGCGGTTGTGAGAAGAGGTGAAGTTAATCCGAAAGCATCTTTTGCAGCAATTCTGCGCGTTAATTCCACCCCATTAACAATATTTCCCCATTGATCGGAGCCGCCGATTTGTAAGCGGCAATTGTGTTTTTTGTTGAGCTCGTAAAAGTCGTAAGCTTGCAAAATCATGTAATTGAATTCTAAGAAAGACAAAGACTGATCGCGCTCTAAACGAGTTTTTACTGAATCGAAAGTGAGCATGCGATTGATCGAAAAGTGGCGGCCGACATCGCGCAAAAATTCTAAATAATTTAGGTTTTTTAACCAATCGTCATTATTTACCAAAACCGCGGCATTTGCGCCTTCGAAGCTGATAAATTTTTCTAAAGTTTTTCGAATTCCGCTTAAATTTTCTTGGATTTTTTCTTCACTCAAAACTTGTCGAGCTTCATCTTTTCCGCTGGGATCGCCGATTTTTGTAGTGCCGCCGCCAAGTAAAACGATTGGTCGATGTCCGTGTTTTTGTAGCAAACGCAAAATCATGATTTGAATTAAACTTCCAGCGTGAAGTGATTTGGCGGTACAATCGAATCCGATATAGGCAGAGATTGACTCGCGAGCCATTAAATTATCGAGTTCTTCGGCGTGAGTGGTTTGCGCAAAAAATCCGCGCGCAGAAAATTCCCGCAGAAAATTTGATGAAAATTCTGATTTGAAATTCATTTTTGAGAGTTAGTTTGTTACAACAGAAATGCTCGCGCAATTATCAAAACCGCGCCCAAATTAAGCAATCCATTTTTAAAATGAATATTGAAGAAAAGCAGGAAATCACATCAAAGTGGTTTCAAAATCTGCGCGATAAAATTTGTGCAGAATTTGAAAAAATTGAAGAAGAATTCGGTGCGCAAAATCCCGGAAAATTTGTTCGTAAAAATTGGAACAGACCAGATAAATCAGGTGACGGCGGCTTTGGCGAAATGTCGTTGATGAAAGGAAATGTTTTCGAAAAAGTTGGCGTAAATTTCTCGAAAGTTTACGGCGAATTTAGCGAAGAATTTCGTAAACAAATTCCAGGAGCTGAAGAAAGTGGCAAATTTTGGGCCAGTGGAATTTCTTTGGTGGCGCATATGAAATCGCCTTTGGTTCCAGCGGTTCATATGAATACACGATTTATTTGTACGGCAAAAAATTGGTTTGGTGGCGGCGCGGATTTGAATCCGATGTTTGAAGTTGAAAAAGATACTGCGGATTTTCATCAAGCCTTCAAAGCCGCGTGCGATAAGGCCGAGCCGCAATATTATGAAAAATATAAAAAATGGTGTGATGAATATTTTTTCATTAAACATCGTGGAGTTGCGCGCGGAGTGGGTGGAATTTTTTATGATAATTTAGATAGCGGTAATTTTGAAAATGATTTTAATTTTACCAAAAATGTTGGGCTGGCTTTTTTAGAAATTTTTCCAAAACTAGTTCGTCGTCATATGTTGGAAAAATGGAATGACGATCAGCGCGAACATCAATTAAGAAAACGCGGATTATATGCTGAATTTAATTTGGTTTATGATCGTGGTACAAAATTTGGCTTAATGACGGGCGGCAATCCGGAGGCGATTTTGATGTCGTTGCCGCCGGTTGCTAAATGGGATTAAAGCGACGGCTTCGCCGTAAAAACGTGCTAAATGCACGTTTTTAGCTTTAATCGGGCGAGGCTATGCCTCCGCCCCGGCGCGAGTTGTCTTGGAGCGAAGCGACAAAAGCAACGAAGCGTTGCAGATCTGCAAGCTTAATTTTAGCTTTAATCGGGCGAGGCTATGCCTCCGCCCCGGCGCGAGTTGTCTTGGAGCGAAGCGACAAAAGCAACGAAGCGTTGCAGATCTGCAAGCTTAAATTTTAGCTTTAAGTTGTCTTGGAGCGAAGCGTTAAAAAACAAACTAAACTTAAAAAAATGCAAAAACTCGAAAAAATTTACGAAGGAAAAGCCAAACAACTTTTTTCAACTTCTGACAACAATCTTCTGATCCAATATTTCAAAGATGACGCCACTGCTTTCAACGGTGTAAAAAAAGAAATTATCGCCGGTAAAGGCGTTTTAAATAATTTTATCTCTGAATATATCATGTTGAAAATGGCCAAATCTGGCATTCCAACCCATTTCGAAAAAAGATTAAATGAACGCGAACAGTTGATTCGCAAAGTTACGATCATTCCTTTGGAAGTTATTATTCGTAACGTTGCGGCAGGTTCGATGGCAAAACGTTTGGGAATCTTGGAAGGTGTGGAATTATTGTCGCCAGTTTTTGAAATTTGTTACAAAGATGATTCCCTTGGCGATCCACTAATTAACGACGATCACGCCATCAATGTTTTGAAAGTTGTTAACAAAATTCAGCTTGATCAAATCAAAAAATATACTTTTAAAATTAACGAAATTTTGAGCGGAATTTTCAAAAATATTGGTATCAAACTGGTTGATTTTAAGATCGAGTTTGGATTTGATGCGCAACAAAATATCGTCTTAGCAGATGAGATTAGCCCTGATAGCTGTAGGCTTTGGGATGAAAAAACTTCTCAAAAATTGGATAAAGATGTTTTTAGAAGAGATTTAGGGAACTTAGTTGAAGTTTACTCTGACGTGGCTTCTCGCTTAGGAATTCAAATTAAATAATCATGAAAATCAGAATTATAATCACACTAAAAAAAGGCGTTTTAGATACTCAGGGTAAAGCAATCGAAGCTTCTTTGCAGAAAAATTTAGGATTCGCTCAAATCTCTCAAGTCAGACAAGGCAAGGTTGTAGAGCTTGATATCGCAGAAACTGATCCAACAATTATCAAAAATATTGTTGATGAAATTTGTGACAAATTGCTCGTTAACAAAGTCATCGAAGATTATAAATACGAAGCCATCTCTTAAATATTATGAAATCAGCAGTTATCGTTTTTCCCGGCTCAAATTGTGATCGCGACGCAGTTACAACTTTGCAAAAAACGGGAAGTAAAGTTTCAAAAATTTGGCACCAAGAAACTAAGATTGAAGATGGTCTTGATTTAATTGTGGTTCCAGGAGGATTTTCTTACGGTGATTATTTGCGTTCAGGCGCCATGGCGGCAATTTCTCCGATTATGATGGAAGTTAAAAGAATGGCGGAAAAAGGCGTAAAGGTTTTAGGAATTTGCAATGGCTTTCAAATTTTAACCGAAGCCGGATTGTTGGACGGCGTGCTTTTGCGCAATCAGAAAGGAAAATTTATTTGCCGCGAAGTGGTTTTGCGCGTTGAAGATGGCAATAGTGATTTTACTAGAAAATATAAAAAGAATCAGACTGTAAAATTTCCAATCGCTCACATGGATGGAAATTTCTTTGCTGATAATGAAGTTTTGAAGAAACTCGAAGGCAATGGTAATGTGGCTTTTCGCTATGTTGACGTAAATGGAAATGTTACTGACGAAGCTAATCCAAACGGTTCAGCCTTAAATATTGCGGGAATTTTTAACGACAGAAAAAATGTTTTGGGCATGATGCCGCATCCAGAAAGAGCCGCCGACGAAACTACCGGATCAAAAGATGGTGCGGCGATTTTTGAAAGTTTGATGGGCTAGTTTTTTGCTGAGGCTTTAGATGCTTCAGCTTCCTTTAAGGATTCTTTTTTCTTCATCTCAACCAGATCGCTTAACAGTGAATTGCGAATATTTTTTGCAAGTGATTTGGTCAAGTTTGACGCTACATATTCGTCAGATGAGTGGGTTGCAAAACGATTGGAAGTCACTTCGTAGTTATCGTTCATCACAGAAGATCCTTCAGAAATCACATCTCCGGTTTTTAAACTGCGCAGTTCATATTTTACGTTTAAGAAAATTCGGTTACGTCCTGAAGCGCCAGTTGAAGTGGTAAGGGTTGAGTTGAAGGTTTTTGTCATCGTCAAGCTTAAGAAATATTTCGGTTCAGCTTTGATGTAATCAGGATTTAAGGCGTCGTAGAGATTATTTTTTAAATCTTGATCAAGTTTAGTGCGATTTTTTTTGATGCGAATCGCGGCTAATTCTTCTTCGTAATTAAATTCAGTTGATGCAGATGGCTCTTTGTAAACCATCGAAAAACCACATGAACAAAGGGTTAGAAGCGATATTGTGACAATAAATCTTCTAAGCATTTTTATTTTTGATTGCGCTTTCAATGAAGGAAACAAAGAGCGGATGAGCGGCAAAAGGTTTTGATTTTAACTCAGGATGAAATTGCACGCCGACAAAAAATGGGTGATCTTTGATCTCGACAATCTCAGGCAATTTGCCGTCTGGCGACATTCCAGAGAATTTTAATCCCGCCTTTTCTAGTTTATCTTTGTAGTTCACATTAACTTCGTAGCGATGTCTGTGACGTTCAGAAATTTTGGTTTTACCGTAGATTTTTTCTGCTAAACTTCCTTTGGTGATATTGCATGGATAGGCGCCAAGCCTCATTGTGCCGCCCATATCGGAGCCAGCTTTTTTGGTTTTTTTGCCGCTTTGATCTTTCCATTCTTGCATAGTTCCAATCAAGAAACTGCCTTTTTTCGCAAATTCGCTAGAAGTGGCGTCTTTGATGTTTAGAACGTTGCGGGCATATTCGATTACAGCCATTTGCATACCGTAACAAATTCCAAGGCAAGGAATTTTTTGTAAACGCGCTTGTTTAATCATGTCGATTTTTCCTTCGACACCATCTTCACCAAATCCGCCAGGAACCAGCACAGCATCGATATTTTTTGGTAAATCATTTTTACCAGAGCGCGCATTAACCCAAGTAATTTTGGCTTTCGATTTAAGAGAAAATGCGGCGTGATCGATGGCTTCGAGAAGCGATTTATATGAGTCGCGATAGTCAGTATATTTTCCGACGATGGCAATATTTACTTCATGTTTTGGATTTTCGATCGCGTCTTTGATCTTGATCCACTTGGTTAAATCGGGTTTCTTTTTGTGGTCAAGTTTGAAGAATTTTAAGATTTCGGTATCAAGCCCATTCTTATGATAAATTAGCGGAACCTCATAAATGCTTGAAGCATTTGGTGCGGCGATAACGCAAGAAGATGGAACCGAGCACATTTTAGCAATTTTTTCCAAATGTGATTTGGTGGTTGGGCGTTCAGCGCGACATAAAAGCACGCTTGGCTGAATTCCGATCGAACGTAATTCTTTTACAGAATGTTGAGTTGGTTTGGTTTTTAACTCGTCAGCGCTTTCAATGTAAGGCAATAGAGTCAGGTGTAAGAAGGCGCATCTTGCTTGGCCTAATTCGTAACCAAGTTGGCGAATTGCTTCAAAAAATGGCAAAGCTTCAATATCGCCAACGGTTCCACCAATTTCACACAAAGCAAAATCGATGCCTTTAACGTCGTTTAAAATAAATTCTTTGATCAGATCGGTAACGTGCGGAATCACTTGTACTGTGCCGCCAAGATAGTCACCTTTGCGCTCTTTAGTAAGAAGATTGGAATAGATTTGGCCGGCAGTTACGTTGTCAGATTTTTTAGCATCAACCCCAGTAAAGCGTTCGTAATGTCCTAAATCAAGATCGGTTTCTGCGCCATCTTCGGTTACAAAAACTTCGCCATGTTGAGTGGGGCTCATGGTGCCAGGATCGACGTTTAAATATGGATCAAGTTTGCGAAGTTTTACTGTGTAGCCGCGAGCTTGAAGTAAAGCGGCAAGAGAAGCGGAAGCTAAGCCTTTTCCTAAAGAAGAAACTACGCCGCCTGTGATAAAGATGAATCTGGTCATTTTTTAAATTACTTTCCCTGCATAATACGATCGACCAACTGCTGAATTGTTGGTACGAAGCCATTGTCGTAGAATGAATCAGTGGCGAAGCGGTAACCGCTGTGGCCAGAGAACATTAACTGATTCTCAATATCGATGCCATTGCGGACGTCTTGTAAAGTTTTTTGGATGCAGAAGCTGCGTGGATCGGCTTTGCGATCTGTTGTGTGATGCATTTCTTCTTTATCAGACCAATTACTGAAGCGACACTGGCTTAAGCAGCCCATGCAATTAATTTGGTCGGTGACGATTTGTGCGGCTTTTGATTTGTCAACAAACATCAAAGTTTCGTCTGGTGTTTTCATGCCTTCAACGTGACCTTGCGCAATCCAAGAATCAACTTTGGTTTTATCTTCTGGTTTGATGAAAACACTGCGACCTCTTTGACCGAAAGGAATTTCGCAAGTGAAGTTATCAACAGCTTTGGCGCGATATTCAACTTGTCTGATTTCGCGACCTTTTAATTCGCGGATGAAATCATTTTCAATGGCGGAAGAATAGAAACCTGTAGGACTGAAGCGGTTTAGATAAATGTCGCCTTTTTTCAAATTTAATAATTTTTTCTTCCAAGAATCAGGAACTGGATATTCTTGAGTAACGATGGGGCGAGTTCCGAATTGAAAAACAACGGGTCCGATTTCTGGATTATCTAACCAATGTTCAAATTCTGCTAAATTCCACACGCCGCCGGCCATCACGATTGGCACATCATTTAAGCCAACAGAATTCATGAAGGTGCGGATTTCGGCAACTCTTGGATATGGATCTTCGTAGGCATTTGGATCTTCGGCATTGGATAAACCATTGTGACCACCAGCGCGCCAAGGACATTCATAAACCACGCCGCCAAGCAAAGAAACTGCTTTGTGATAACTTCTTTTCCACAAGGCGCGGAAAGCGCGCATTGAAGAAACAATTGGGTAATAATGAACGTGATATTTTTCAGCGATTTCAGATAAGCGATAAGGCATGCCAGCGCCGCAAGTGATGCCGTGAATTAGACCTTTTGAACCCTCAAGAATTCCTTGTAAAATGCGTTCAGCGCCTCCCATTTCCCACAGAACGTTCATGTGGATTCTGCCATTTCCGCCAGAAATATCGTGAGCAATTTTGGCTTGAGAAATAGCGCCGCGAATGCTGTCAAAAACCAGTTCTTCATGTCTTTCGCGTCTGGTATGAGTTTTGTAAACCAAGGGAATATATTTGCCGTTTTCATCGATATAATCAGCATTTACACCAGAGAAAGTTCCAACCGCACCAGCTTTTGCAAAATGTCCTGCAGTAACGCCAGTAGTAACGCCAACGCCTTTACCGCCTTCAATGATTGGAAGACATTCGACGCCAGAAATATTGTATGATTTAATTGACTTCAGCAAAACGTAACTCTCCTGAGATTTGATTTTATTGTAAGAAATTTGGGGAAAAATGGGAAAATTTTGAAGGCGCGAAAGCTAAAAAACTTAGGCAAAATAGCAATAAATAATTACCCAATTTTATAAGGCGGAAAATCTAAACCTTTTGGCGAGGCGGTAAAAATTTCAACACCGTCTTTGGTAACGCCAACCGTGTGTTCAAATTGTGCCGATAAAGATTTATCGCGAGTGGTTACCGTCCAGCCATCATGTTTGCTTAAAAGAGTTTCATATTTTCCGGCGTTAATCATCGGCTCAATTGTAAAAAACATTCCTTCTTCCAAAACCATTCCAGCGCCTTTTTTGCCATAATGAACCACGCTTGGTTCGGAGTGAAAAATGCGACCGATACCGTGGCCGCAATAATCACGAACCACTGAAAATCCTTGTTTTTCGGCGTAAGATTGAATGGCGTAGCCAATATCGCCCAAAGTGTTTCCGGGTTTAACTTGGTCGATACCAAGCATCATGCAATCGTAAGTAACTTGGCATAATCTTTTGGCTTTAATTGCTGGCTCGCCAACGTAGTACATCCGACTGGTATCGCCATGCCAACCTGCGACAATTACCGTCACATCGATATTCAAAATATCGCCATCTTTTAATTCTTTTTCAGAGGGAATTCCGTGACAAACTACGTGATTTATCGAAGTGCAAATTGATTTAGGAAAGCCTTTATAATTAAGCGGGGCAGGGATCGCGCCATTTTCAATAATTTTATCGTGGCACAATTTATTTAGAGAATCAGTGGTCACGCCAGCCTTAACATAAGGTGTAATAAAATCTAAAATTTCGGCGGCCAATTTTCCAGCAATGCGCATTTTATCAAAATCTTTTGCGTCGTGAATCGTAACTTTCGTCATTAGTAATTTTTTGTTGATTATGCGATTTAGCTTACCTAACTTGCGCGGTCTCATCTTTGCTAGACTTCTGATATAAAAACTTAAATTCCAAATTTCACAATGGCAAGAATTACAGTTGAAGACTGCGTTACAGTCGTTCCTAATCGTTTTGAACTTTGCTTGGTCGCAAGTAATCGCGCTAAAAGCATCTTGTCTGGCGCTTCTACTTCCCTTGATCGTAAAGAAAAACCAGCGGTTATATCGCTTAGAGAAATTGCTGACGGATTGGTTGATGTTGAAGGTATTAAGAAAAATATCGTTCGTTCAATAAAAAATCGCGGAACCGCTGAAAGCATTCAAAGCGGCAGCGAAGTTGCTGAAGCGGTTGAAGAAGAAATCACCTCACAAAGCTTAGTTTTGAAAGATACTGCTTTTGTTGACGAAAATATTGCGGTTGACGATTAGTTTTTAGATTTATTGCTGGACGGGGTTTGTAACTCCGTCCGAAGCGTTCATTTTAAATTCAAAAAAAGAATGAATCTGTGAATTGGGTTGCTAACCCTGTTCAGCCTCGGTGAAATGCCTTCGATAGTTGAATTAAATATTACTTCATGCTCTCATCCTCTGAGTTAATTTTTAAAATCCGTTCCTACCATCCCAATCTAAACGAAGCCTTAATTCAAAAGGCTTACATCCTCTCTAAAACTGCCCACGGCAATCAAAAAAGACATTCTGGCGATCTATATTTTACTCATCCGCTTGCTGTCGCAGAAATTTTAATCGATTTAAAACTGGACCAACAATCAATCATCACTGCGCTTTTGCACGACGTTGTTGAAGATACGGATGTAACTTTGGAAGAAATCGAAAAAGATTTCGGCGAAGAGGTTGCGCACTTAGTCGATGGTGTAACTAAACTGGGCAAAATTGAATCAATTTCCTCCAACGAAAGGGTCGCTGAAAATTTTCGTAAACTTGCTTTGGCGATGTCGGAAGATATTCGGGTACTTTTGGTGAAATTAGCCGATCGCCTGCACAATATGCGAACTTTGTCTTACATGCCTTCAAAAGAAAAAAAATTGCGTAAGGCTCGTGAAAGTTTAGATATTTATGCGCCTCTTGCTGCGCGTATTGGACTCAATAAAATCAAAGATGAGTTGCAAGAATTGTCCTTCGCCATCATCGATGTTGAAAGCCGTAATCATATCGTCGAAAAACTTTCAGAACTTCGTGAAAGTAAAAAAGATTTAGTCACTAAAATTACTTCCGATTTAAGCGAACTTTTGGCCGAAGAAAAAGTTGAATACGAAATTTCTGGTCGCGAGAAAAAGCCTTATTCGATTTGGCTAAAGATGAAAAAGCAAAATGTCGGCTTTCACAATCTTTACGACATCATGGCTTTTCGTATTGTGGTGAAAGATATTGGCGAATGTTACCGCGTACTAGGAATCATCAATTCCTCTTACAATATGATTCCAGGAACTTTCAAAGATTACATCAGCACGCCTAAAGAAAATGGCTATAAATCTTTACATTTAGCAATTCTGGGGCCTTTTAATAAAAAAATTGAAATCCAAATTCGTGACAAAAAAATGCACGAAGTTGCTGATTTAGGAGTTGCAGCGCATTGGGTTTATAAAGAAGGAAAAAAATCTCCGACAGAAAAAGAAAGCGAACAATTCCGCTGGATTCGTGAATTAATTGCTTTGTTTGAACAATCCGAAGTTGCAAGTGAGGTTTTGAGCGCTCACAAAATGCAAATGCATAAAGACAAAGTTTTTTGCTTTACGCCGACGGGAGATATTTTTAATTTGCCCGTTGGCTCAACCGTGATTGACTTCGCTTACGCTGTGCATTCTGAAGTTGGAAATCACTGCACTTCCGCTAAAATTAACGGCATTATTTCGCCGCTGCGTCAAAAATTAGAAAATGGCGATCAGGTTGAAATTACAACCAATAAAAGCACCAAACCATCACAAAATTGGTTGCAATTTGTTGTCACTTCCAAAGCGAAATACGGAATTAAAAATTTTTTGCGTAATGAAAAATTTTCGGAATATCACGATTTAGGTCGTGCAATTTTAACTAAATTTTTTGCCGCAAAAAATTTAGAAATCAGCGAGAAAATTTTAGAAAAAACTCTAGCAAATTTTCAAAGAAAATCAGTCGCTGACTTATACGTTAAAGTCGCTGAAGGCGCGATTTCGCGTCTTGATGTTTTGAAAGTTGCGCATCCAGAATTTAGAGAAGAATCGAAGCAAATTAAGTCGTCAATAAATCAGGAAAAAAAGATTAATTCGCATCACCCAATGCCAATTAAAGGATTGGTTAATGGCATGGCGATGCGCTACGGTGGGTGTTGTAACCCAATTCCAGGAGATCCAATTATTGGCGTAATTAACACCGGAACTGGCGTGACAATTCACAATCAAACTTGTCACAATTTAAAAAATTTAGCGATTAACCCTAACGCAATTCTTGATGTTTGTTGGAAAGAAGAAGAGGAGTTGGGTGATGAAATGTACTCAAGTCGACTGCGAGTTGTCATTGAAAACAAGTCGGGAAGTCTTGCTGACATAAGCAGTATGATTGCCAAGAAAAAGGTCAATATCAGCAATATTAAAATTTGTAATCGCTCGGCGGATTACTTTGAATTAATGATTGATGTTGAAGTTCGTAGCGTCGATCATTTAGAAGAAATTATTTCGACATTGCGAGTTTCGAAGAAAATTATTGAGGTTCAAAGGGTCTCTGGATAGCTAATTTGTAAGCTTGGCGAACTTGTCTCGTAAAATTAAATCTTTTTTAATCATGGAAAAAACTAATTTTTTTAATCGTCATTTGGTAGAAACGGGGGAAAATTATTTCGAACATTTCCTTTTTGCTTTCGCCACTGCGATGTGGATTTTACTCACTGGCGTAATTTTAATTATTCACGCATTTTTTCCATTTCTTTTCCGCGTGACCTCCAGCAGCAGCATTAAAAAAGTTAGCGAAGTTATGCAAAAAAGAAGAGGTGTTTTGATGGATCGAATCGCTGCGCGTTCAGAAATGGCAACTGTTGAGGTGGACGAATAATTTTCAAATGAAGACGATTGCAATTGTTGGTTTTGGTTTTTGCGGCAAAATGATTTTTGCTAATATGGCAAAATCTTTGATTAAAAAATACAAAATATTAATTTTTGATAAATCTGACGAAGGCTTCAACAGTGCTGCTTTCGCAGAATTTTCTCCGCATTATATTTTAAATGTGGCAGCAAATAAGATGAGCGCTTTTGGTGATGATCAAAAAAATTTCTGCAATTTTTTAACAAAAAAATATCCAAAAATTTTAGAAGAAATTACTGAATTTGGTTTTGCGCCGCGCCAAATCTATGGCAAATATTTACAACAAATTTTGGATGAAGCTTTAAAAAGCGATCTTGATTTTAGCCTGATAAATCAAGAGGTTGCAAGAATTGAAAAAAATAAATCAGCAAAAGAATTTTTAATCACGACCAAAAATAATCAGCAATTTGAAGCCGATGAAATTGTATTGGCGACCAGTTTTGCACAATCAAAATTTCCGTGGGAAATTGAATCAAAAAATTTGGTAAAAAATCTTTGGAGTAAAAATTCTCTCGAGTTTCATCAAAAAAATTTCAGCGATGAAAAAATTTGCCTCATTGGTTCTGGCCTTACGACTGTTGATGTTATCGTTGGTTTAAAAAACAAAAATTTTACTGGAAAAATTTTTGTAATTTCGCGTCGAGGAAATTTTCCCAAAAAACATTTTCAATCGACGCAAAAAAATCCTGATTTTATTTCAGCTGATGATGCCAAAAAAGGTGTGTTGTTTTTGTGTTTAAAAATTCGCAAATTTTTGCGCGATAATCCGCAATTTGATTTGCGTCATGTCGTTGATTCCGTAAGATCAATCACACAAGATTTGTGGCATAATTTTGACAAAAAAAACAAAAAACTTTTCATCAAATTTTTTACTTACTGGAATATTTTTCGTCATCGTGCGCCCATAAATTCGATCGAAATTATTGAAGAAATGATCGCTGCAAATCAGCTTAAATTGTTGAATGGCGGCGTAAAATCTTTGGCAAAAAATGGCGAGAAAATTTTGGTCGAAACCAAATCAGAAAAATTTGAAACCGATTATTTGGTGAATTGTTTGGGCTTCGAATTTAATGCAAAAAAATATCCACTGTTAAATCAAATGATCGATTGCAACTTTCTTACACAAGATTTGATGATGGTTAACTCTAATCACGAAAAAATTCATTTACTTGGCGGATTAAATATTGGCAGAGATTTTGAATGCACTTCGGTGCCAGATTTGCGCGCTGATGTTGAAAATTTAATTCATATTTTAACAACATAAACTTCGTCATTGCGAGAAGTGCGGCAACTTGACAACCCACAATAATTTTTATTTATGTTCGGATTAAAAAAATCTTTTGAGAAAAATCCGGGCTTTTCGGTTTTGATGGCGATCAGTCTTTGCCACTTTTTTAACGATACAATTCAGTCGTTATTGCCAGCGATTTATCCGATTTTGAAAGAATCTTACAAACTAACTTTCGCGCAAGTTGGATTAATTACGCTGGCTTTTCAGTTTACAGCCTCGTTGCTTCAGCCTTTGGTCGGATATTTCACTGACAAAAAACCGCAGCCATTTTCCCTAGCTTTGGGAATGACTTTCACTCTGTGCGGATTGTTACTTTTAGCCTGCGCCGACAGTTTTTATTTAATCCTTTTTGGCGCGATGGTGGTTGGAACTGGTTCGTCAATTTTTCATCCCGAAGCTTCCAGAATTGCGCGATTTGCTTCGAAAGGAAAATATGGATTCGCGCAATCGGTGTTTCAAGTTGGCGGAAATATTGGTTCAGCAGCTGGTCCGCTTTTAGCTGCTTTCATTATTTTGCCGCACGGACAATGGAGTATTTCTTGGTTTTCGGTTTTAACTTTGGTTGGAATTGTGGTTTTATTTAATGTTGGAAGTTGGTACAAAGCCGCTCACCTCAATGTTGTAGCCAAAATTGCGTCGGATAAAAAATTGCCAGTTTCAAAAAGAGAAATCGTAATTTCGATTGCGGTTTTGGTGTCGCTAATTTTTTCAAAATTTTTCTACACCGCCAGCATCAACAGCTATTACACTTTTTATTTGATCGAAACTTTCGGTCTTTCAGTAAGAAATGCGCAAATTCATCTTTTTATTTTCTTGGCATCAGTTGCAGTTGGAACCTTAATTGGCGGCATTGTTGGCGATCGTTTTGGGCGAAAAGCTGTGATTTGGATTTCGATCCTCGGCGCCATGCCTTTCACGATAATTTTGCCTTACGCTGATCTTTTTTGGACAGAAATTTTAAGTGTGATTATTGGCGTAATTATTTCTTCAGCCTTTTCGGGAATTTTGGTTTATGCGCAGGAATTAATTCCAGGAAGAGTTGGAATGGTTTCGGGATTATTTTTTGGATTAGCCTTTGGAACTGCAGCGATCGGCGCCGCACTTTTGGGAAAATTGGCCGATATCACAAGCATTACTTACGTTTATCACGTCTGTTCATTTTTGCCGGCGATCGGTTTGTTGACTTGGTTCTTGCCCAATATCGAGAAGAAGTAATTGCTTAGAGCCCGTCCTAAGTCTGGGTTAAAAAAAATCTAGGACAACTCTTATACCAAGTCTCAAATAGATTTGTGGTTTGGTATAGTCAATTCAAACGCCGAGCCGAAGTCTGCGAAGATTTTTTCGAAGGTCGGAAAGCTGGTTGCAATCATCGAAGCGTCGTCAATTTCAACGCCATTTTCTAAGGTCAAGCCCATTACTAAAAACGACATTGCGATTCTGTGATCCATTGAAGTTTTTATTTTTACCAAATCTTTTGGCTGATTTACGCCACCTTGAATTTCTAAATAATCGTCGCCCATTTTTAAGTTAGAGCCGCAGTTTTCTAAATTCTGTGCGATCATCAAAAGGCGATTACTTTCTTTAACTTTTAATTCTGCCAGACCATTCATTTTTGTAACACCTTTGGCATTGGCTGCGGCGATTGACAAAATTGGATATTCGTCAATCATAGAAGGCGCGCGGTCTGCAGGAATTTCGATTCCGCGAAGCTGCGAATATTCAACAATCAAATCGCCGACTTTTTCGCCACCAATTTCGCGCTCATTGATAATTTCGATTTTTCCACCCATTTCGCGCAGAGTTGTGACAATGCCGTCGCGCAGTGGATTAATTCCAACATTTTTAATTTTGATTTTGGAATTTTTTACCAAAAGCGCTGCAACGATCAAAAATGCTGCAGAAGAAATATCGCCTGGAACTTCAAAATTTTTAGCGTCGAATTCTTGCAAACCTGAGTAAGAAATTTTGGTGCCATGATTGCCAAAATTTTGCGTTGAAATTTTTAAGCCCAAATGGCGCATCATAATTTCAGAATGGTCGCGGCATTTTTCGGGTTCGATAATTGTGGTAGTTCCGCGAATTGTTAAAGCGGCAAGCAAGATGCAGCTTTTAACTTGGGCGGAGGCAACTTTCATTTGGTAAGAAATTGGCATCGGCTCGCGAGCGCCAACAACTGCGAATGGCATTAAATTATTTTGACGAGCAACGATTTTGGCGCCGATTTGAGTGATTGGTTCAAAAACTCGACCCATTGGGCGTTTACGCAAACTGGCGTCGCCAGTAAAAAATGAAGTGAAATTGTAAGGGCAAACTAAACCCGCCATTAATCTTGAAGAGGTGCCAGAATTTCCCATGTCCAAAACATCGTCTGGTTCCATTAATCCTGCAACGCCAGAGCCATTAACTTCCCAAATTCCGTCTATCTTTCTTTCAATTTCAACGCCCATTAAACGAAGTGCCCCAGCGGTTTTAAGAACATCTTCGCCTTCCAATAATCCCGAAATTTGGCTTTTGCCATGAGCAAGTGCTGAAAAAATTAGCGAGCGATGCGAGATTGATTTGTCGCCAGCGACAGTGGTTTCGCCTTGCAGCGCAATATCTTTTTTGTAGGAACGAAGAATGCGCATTAGTTTACAAAATTAGTGATCATCAACAAGATTGGATCGATGAAAGCCAAAATGGCGATATTCAAAATTGTGGTGAAAAGAATGATGATTTTGATGTTGAAGACGTTGTCGAGAACCATGGCATTTTCTTTTGGCTCGTCGAAATACATAACTTTGACGATACGTAAATAATAATAAGCGCTTACAACACTGAAAAGAATTGCAATGGTGGCGGGAAGCATAAAACCACCGCGCAAAGCGGCCATGATGACGTAGAATTTTGAGAAGAAACCGGCAAAAGGTGGAATTCCAGCGGTTGAAAACATTAAAACTGCAAGACAGAAAGACATCACGGGATTGGTTTTGGCAAGACCAGAAAGGCTTGAAATCTCGAAGATTTTTTCGTTTTCGGCATCATCTTCGCATCCAGCTTTTTTAGGATCGGAGCTGCGAATTAAGTTGAGAAAACCAAAGCTTCCCAAAGATAAAATGGCGTAAATTACCATATAAAAAACACACGCTCCAATGGCTTCTCTATTGAAAGCAGAGAGGCCAAGAATTACAAAACCAATATGACCAATTGAGCTGTAAGCCAAAAGTCGTTTCAGATTTTTTTGCCAAATTGCGCCAAAACTTCCGACTAAAATTGAGGTCAGAGCAACGAAAATTAAAATTTTGTTAATCCCAACCCAACTTAGAGTGACGCTGGCAAAGATGCGAATTAAAACCAAAGTTGCGGCGAATTTAGCAACTGTCGCGAAAAAAGTGGTAACTATTGTTGGCGAACCTTCATAAACATCGGGAGCCCACATGTGGAAAGGTGCGGCAGAAATTTTGAAAAACATCGCAACAATAACAAGAATGAAACCAAACATTACGGCGATGGGAACATTAGTTTGTCCGCCGGCGTAAAGTTCAGCTAAAGCGTTGAAATTAGTGGTTCCAGAGAATCCGTAAATCATCGAAACTCCAAAAAGTAAAATTCCGGAAGCAACCGAGCCAAGAATGAAATATTTCATACCAGCTTCGGAAGATTTGGCGGATTTTTTATTTAACGCCGCAAGTAGATAAAGTGAGAGGCCTTGAAGTTCTAAGGCTAAATAGAAAGTTAGGAAGTCGTTTGATGAAATTAAAAACATCGCGCCAACGGTTGAAATCATCATTAAAGCCAAAAATTCGGCACTGATTCTTTGGGCGTAATATAAAAAGTTGAGTGAAAAAAGGATGACGACAGTAAGCAAAGTTACAGTGAAGGCTTTGACAAAGACAATCAGCGGGTTGGTGACAAACATTTGGTAAAAGCTGATTTCGGAAATCGTGAAGTTATTTATGACCAAGCTCAAACAAACTGTGCAAAATATCAGAGCTAAAAGATGCGAGACGTAGAAAAATTCTTTGAATTTTTTGCCGAAAAAAACATCAGCCATCAAGATGATTACGGCGCCGAAGAATAATGAAAGTTCTGGAAGGATTGCGGTAAGATTCATATGTAAGAAATATTATTTAACCAAAGCGACCAGCTGATCGACTGGCAATTTGAAATAGCTCAAAACCAGATTTGGCATGATTCCAAGAAGAATCACAAAAGCGGCCATGGTGGTAAGAGAAATTAATTCGATGCTGTTAAGATCTTTCAAATCAGAAATTTTGGCGTTGGTGATTTCGCTGAACCAAACACGTTTGAACAGCCAAAGCATATAACAAGCGCCAAGAATTACGCCAAGAGCGGCGCCAATTGCAGTGATTTTGCTGACTTTAAAAGTTCCAAGAATCGCCAAAAACTCGCCGACGAAACCGCTGGTTCCGGGCAATCCAACTGAAGCCATAGTAAAAACCATCGCCAATAAAGCGAAGTTTGGCATGACGGTTGTAATTCCGCCCATTTCAGAAATTTGTTTAGTGTGAAGACGATCGTAAATCACGCCAACACAGACGAAAAGCGCGGCGGAAACGATACCGTGACTGATCATTTGCATAATCGCGCCGTCAAGACCTTGATGTGTAAAACTGAAAATTCCCATGCTGACAAATCCCATGTGAGCGACGGAAGAATAGGCGATCATCTTTTTCATGTCTTCTTGCATCAAAGCGACAAGAGAAGCGTAGATAATTGCAATCACACTTAAAGTGAAAACAAAAGGCGCAAAAAATTGTGAAGCTTCAGGGAAGAAGGGTAGCGAAAAACGTAAGAAGCCGTAGGCTCCAAGCTTAATCAAAATTCCAGCAAGAATGACTGAACCAGCGGTTGGAGCCTGAACGTGAGCATCCGGCAACCAAGTGTGGAAAGGAAACATCGGAATTTTGATCGCAAAAGAAATAAAGAAAGCGATCCAAAACCATTTTTGAAGTTCAAGAGGAAAATAATGCGGCAGGCCTTTGGTTAAAAGAACGACGTCGGTGGTGTTGGTGAAAATATAAATATAGATAATCGCAATTAAGAAAATTACCGAACCGAAAAGTGTGTAGAGAAAAAATTTGTAAGAAGCATAAATGCGGTTCACGCCGCCCCAAACGCCAATAAGAAGAAACATCGGAATTAACATCGCTTCGAAGAAAATATAGAAAAGCAAAAGATCCAGCGCGCAGAAAGATCCAATCACCAATCCTTCAATTAAAAGGAAGGCGATCACATATTCTTTAACTCTTTTGTTGATCGATTTGATGCTGATGGCGAGGCAAATCGGAATTAAAGCTGCGGTCAATAAAATCATCATCAGCGAAATTCCATCAACGCCCATGATATATTTAATGTTGTAAGTGGTGAAAATATTGACGATTTCACCGAACTGAAAATTTTTATCGCCTTTGTTGAAGGCACTAAGCATGGCGCTGGTTAGGAACAGATTTACGAAGCTGATAAAAAGTCCGTAAATGAAGAAATTGCGAGGGTTTTTAAATTTTACAAAAAGCAAAAGAACTGCGGCAATAATCGGCAAAAATGTGACGATCGAAAGAATTGGAAGATCCATTTTAAGAGATTTTTTAAAGATTTCTTGGAAGTAAGAGACGTGAAAAATTCTCGTGCTTTTTAGTCAGGCGAAAATTTAGAATCAATTGGTCAGTTAATAATTTTGTGGGTTTTGCGCCATCCTTACTTGCGAGAGGATTTATATATTTGTGTCTCAGAATTTCTGCCATCGTCATTGCGAGCATAGTGAAGTAAACCAGTAAAATCGAGTATTCAACACTGGGTTGCCGCGCTGCGCTCGCAATGACGATGGTGGAAATTAAAATATCACAATTTAATTTTCTTCCCAATCAAAATTAACAAAAAAATCGCTCTCGATTAAAACTAAATGTTAATGAAAAAAATCATTCTCGATCAAAACCAAATTGCGCTGCAAACCAGATTGCAGCGATTAGCAAAAGAGCTGGAAGATCAGCAAAATAGTAATTTTCTTAAAAAAGTTTTTTCAGGAAAAAGTCAGATTAGAAGTCTTTATATTTACAGCGACGTTGGTCGTGGTAAGTCGATGTTGATGAGTGAATTTTTTAAATCGGTTGGCGATGCGGCCAAAATTTCTTTTCATTTTAACGCCTTCATGCGCTCAATTCACGAGGCTTTACGCGATATTCGTAGGGAAGAAAAAAAATATAAAGACGAGTTGATCGAAGCGGTAAAGCGCGTTGTAAAAAATAATCGCCTGATTTGTTTTGACGAATTTCAAGTCACCGACATTGCCGATGCAATGCTGCTGTCGCGAATTTTTTCTTATCTTTTTTTTCGCGGCATTGTCGTAGTTTTTACTTCAAATTCTGAACCGCTCAATCTTTACAAAAACGGCTTGCAGCGCGAAGTTTTTTTAGAATTTGTCGAGAATGTTTTGATGGCAAATTGTGATATTTTGCATCTTGACGGCGCGGTTGATTATCGCCAGCAATTCACCAAAAATTTGACCAAAAGATATTTTATTTCGAACCGAAAAAATCGTGAAATTATCGACGAAATTATCGCCAAACTTACCAAGTCGCAAAAGCTTAAACCAAAAAAACTGAAGGTTTGGGGGCGCGACATTAAAATTAAAAAAACTTTTGAGAAAATTGCCGTAATAAATTTTGCCGATTTATGCGCGGTTGATTTCGCGGCTTCTGACTATCAAACCATCTGCAAAAATTTTGATTTGATTTTTCTGCTCAAGCTGCCAAGACTGACTTCTGATAATTTAAATGAGGCTAGGCGTTTCGTGCTTTTTATCGACGAAATTTACGAAAATAAAGTCGCCTTAATTATAAATGCCAAAGTAAAAATTTCCGAAATTTATCAAAATGGAGTCGGAGCCGAAGCCTTCAAACGCACAGCTTCCCGCCTTAATGAAATTAAATCGGACAGCTATTGGCAAAGCAGTAAAATTAATTTCAACCAAGTTTAACCAATAATAATTTTTGTTAATTTAGTATGAATGAAGAGATCAGAAATAGAATAAATCAAGGTTTGGGTGGGAATTTGGCTGAGGAGTTGAATGGTCTAGGCGCAAATATTGATGGGATTAAGATGTCGGAATTCCTTACTGAATTAAGAAGAAATTTTGAAGGAAGTAATGAAGAAAAAAAACAAGCATTTAAAGCTCTGATTGGCGATGGAGTTGCTGAAAATGAAGTAACAGATCAGCATAGAATTTACAGAGCGATATTGGTGCAATACTTTTTAGAAAAAGAAGATAATAAAAGTGTAAATGAAATTTTATCCGATCAACCTAATAGAGATTTGCAAGCTGAAGATTCTAATCCTTCAACGCCAAAAGAATATTTTTTTAAATATTTAAAAGAGGAGCAAGATTTAAAAAAGGAGCAAGATTTAAAAGAGGAGCAAGCGGCGACAACTATTCAGAAAATGTTTCGTGGTCACTCGGTAAGAAAAAAACAAAGTCAAGAGAAAGAAGAGAGAGAAAGGCAAGAAGAGGCGGGAAGAAAAGGGATCACTACCTTTCAAAAAACATTGCGTGGTGTTCGTGCTAGGGAAAATCTTGCTGCTTTTAGGGGTGATGAAGCTGCGGATT
>JACCDN011232413.1_pt1 | contig 58937 bp, 47 predicted proteins | sample 7441691 | NCBI WGS metagenome assembly JACCDN01 (sample SAMN15323439, study PRJNA562643) | freshwater metagenome | isolation source: river surface water | place: USA:Blue River Watershed | collected 2017-08-16 | reverse complement strand
GCTTGCTATGCCATTCGCGGAAACGGTGCGGTAGAAGCTGCCAAGCTCGGGGCAAAAGCCGTTGTGATCAGGTCGCTGGGCTTGCCTATTGACGAGCACCCTCATACGGGCTCCATGCATTATGAAAAAGACATTCCCAAAATTCCTGCAGCAGCACTTGCTACCAAAGACGCCGACGCACTCTCTTCTGCCCTTCAAGCAGGTAAAGTCCGATTTTATTTAGAGATGGATTGCCGCGAGTTTCCGGATGTCACCTCTTATAATGTCATGGCGGAAATCAAAGGAAGCACCCACCCTGAACAAATCATCACCATCGGCGGCCACCTAGACTCCTGGGACACCGGCGAAGGTGCGCACGACGACGGTGCAGGCGTCATTCACTGTCTAGAGGCGTTGCGCATCCTTCAGACGCTCGGAATCAAACCTACGCACACCATTCGCGTTGTCTTTTTCATGAATGAAGAAAACGGAAACCAAGGGGGGCAACAATATGCCAAATGGTGTTTGGCAAACGGAGAAAAGCAAATCGCTGCAATGGAAAGCGACCGAGGCGGTTTTGCACCGCGCGGTTTTGGCCTAGATGGCCCCGACCAATACCTCAGTTTGCTCCAAAGCTTCGAACCCGTTTTGCGTTCATACGACCTGCATGTTTTTGAAAAAGGATATGGCGGCGTGGATATTGGCCCGCTCAAAGAACAATACCCTGGCATTCCTCTTTTCGGCTTTGTCCCGGACTCTCAGCGCTATTTCGACTACCACCACGCACCTTCTGACGTTTTTGAATCGGTTAATAAGCGCGAGCTCGAACTCGGCGCCGCTGCGATTGCAAGCTTCGTGTATTTACTTGATCAAAAACTCTAGTTTAGGTACTTATGTGCGGCATTTCCGGACTTCATCATAAACTTTCGAGCCCCACACCTTCAGGAGAGTTTATTCTTCAACAAATGAATGAGACTTTACTGCACCGTGGGCCCGACGGCGGAGGCCTCCAATGGTTTACAGACAATGATTTCGGACTCGCACACCGCAGGCTCTCTATAATAGACCTGAGTGCTGCAGCAGCCCAACCAATGCACAGCAAAGGGCGCTATTGGTTGAGTTTCAATGGCGAAATATACAACTACCTCGAGCTGCGCACCGAACTGCTCGCTCTGGGCGCTCGTTTTCAGAGTGCCTCTGACGCCGAAGTCTTGTTGCAAGCATATGTTTACTGGGGAACAGACTGCCTCAAACGCTTCAATGGCATGTGGGCTTTCGCCATTTTTGATGCAGAAAAGCAATCTTTATTTTGCGCCCGCGACCCCTACGGCGTCAAGCCCTTTTATTACCTAGACAACACCGCGCATTTTGGCTTTGCCTCCGAAATCAAGGCCCTTTTAAAAATACCCAGCTATAAAGTTGTTGCCAATCGCACGGCACTGCTAGACTACTTTGCCAACAGCAAGATCGAGCGCCAAGAAGAAGGTTTTTTCAAGGGCATCAAAGAATTGCAGCCAGGCCACACCCTGCAGTATCAACTCGCGAGTCGAACATGCGAAGTCAAGAGGTACTACAACCCAAGTGCGGGTAAGGACACCACAAGCGCGCCAAACTTAAGGCAAACTTTAGAAGATGCGGTCTCATTGCGTTTGCGCGCCGATGTGCCGCTGGGCTTTTGCCTCTCTGGCGGCCTAGATTCCAGTACATTGCTGTATTTAGCGGCTCAAATCCGACAAAAAACAAGCGTTAGCGCTCTGAGCAGTGGCCTCCATGCCTTTACGGCTGTTCACGATTCCCCATTAGATGAAAGCGCTTGGGCTGCACAAATGATTGCGCACACAAATGCCACTTGGCATACCGCTGAACTCAACAGCACCCAACTGCTAGAGGCCTTGCCTCAACTCATTTACCACCAAGACATTCCGCTGCTGAGCACCAGTACTTTTGCGCAGAGCAGCGTCATGCAAAGCGCAGCCGAGCAAGGCATCAAAATTTTAATAGACGGCCAAGGCGGAGACGAACTCTTTGCCGGCTATCAAGTTTTTTATCCTACTTTTTTCAAGGAATTGTTTTGGAGCGGCAAATGGCGTCGTTTTGTCAAAGAATGGCAGCAGCTCGGCAATGCGCCGAGTTCCAAAAAATATATTGCCAAAGAATGGAGCAAAGACCTTTTGAGTTTGCTGCCGCAAGCACTTCAAAAGCGCATCTGGCGCGCTGGTCAAGCCACAAACGCTTATCTCACTGCTGATGGTTTTGTTGTGCGCAAGCGCTTTTCCAAACTACAAGATCACCTTGCCTATTATTGCCAGGTAAACGAACTCAAAAGCCTTTTGCGTTGGGAAGATCGCTGCTCAATGCAATACAGCATTGAATCGCGCACACCATTTGCCGACGACTCCCAACTCCTGCACGAAGCGAGCGCTTTAGAAGCTACCGACCTGATTCACAACGGTTGGTCTAAATTCAAATTGAGAGCAGCACTAGACGGCGACTTACCTCCAAGCATTTCTTGGCGCCGAGACAAAAAAGGATTTTCTGTACCCGAAAGCCAATGGCTCATGGAAACTGCAAACTATTGGCAAGAACAAATCCGCTCCAAAGCGCAGCTCGACAAAAGTGAGCTCATTGATAAAGCCTTGCTCCTTGATTCCTTACCTCGGATTTTTTCGAGCACAGCATTTGCAAATGAGCAGAATTTTGTTTTTAGATATGTAAGTTACTTGATCTGGATAGAGCAATTTAACATATCCGACTTTCACTAAAGTTTTGTGCTGCTAAGACCCAGTTCGAACTGTCTTGTTGGAAGCGCATTGAGCTGAAGGTGCGCTGCATCAGCGCCATCTGGCAAATATACCGCACACAACGCATGTTTAACCAAATACACATTTTGATGTAGGTCTTTTGGTAAAGCGCGGTAAATTCCTAAAAGCACCTCATATCGCGGATACTCACCGTCTGATTTTGCATCGTGCCAAACTAAAATAGACTTTTCTGATTTGCGCAAGCGCAACGCCGTTTGGGTATCGCGTTCCACCGCCTCTGTGGCATGATCGCCATCAATGAAAATCAGATCGCACTTTTGTTCGTAGGGGCGCCAATCAAAGGTGGCTGAATCTCCAAAAAGGTGGGTCACGTTGGTTAAGTCTTTTGAAAAAAAGCGATGCGAAGCAATATACGCTTGGCTCATGCCCATTTGCAAAAGGGTTTGATCGGGTAAATTCAGTGTAAATACTTCTTTCACATAAGGCGCTACATTGGCCGCGCTCTCCCCTCTCCAAGTCCCAATCTCTAGATAGGTTGCTACGTTGTAGCGACGACACACCAATTGTAAAAAAGCAAAATCTGTCACCATAGAAGAGCCCGATAAAAAAGCGTAAGGCGAAATAGTGAGCTGCGTTGCTTCTGGCCATTCAAAAACATCTGTTTGCTGTAGCTCAAGATGTGGGAACTCTTTTTCGAAGGCGCGCTGTAGCACCTGCTCATCCTTGAGAATTAAATTCAAGAGTGCTGGCCTTTGAAGGATCAGCCCAATGGCTTTGATCAATTTGCTGAATTTATTCATAGCTCTACTTGCGCCAACTCATGCGCATTTGGGTAAATAATTGGATAAACTCCACTTTGCGCGGAAAAAGAGAAAAAGTAGCGCCATCTTTCAAAAAATAACGCAGCACCACTATACTCGTGGCAGCATAAGATATACTTGCTGCAAAAGCAGCACCCACAGCGCCGTAAACAGGAATAAACAGCAAAGATGCAACCAAGCTAAGCAACAGACCAATACCTGAAGCCAATGCATTGACAGCATAGCGCCCGTGCCCCGAGAAATAATGCCCTACCACCAAGGCGTAAGTAAAAATCCAGACACCCGGTGCAAGCGCCCACATCAAAGTTTGCAAACCTCCGAAGTCAGGGCCAAAAACGAGTTGATAAAAAGCCGACGGCAACAACAAGAAAAACAATACACCTAACAAGGCGGCAAACATGCCAAAGCGGGTGAGTTTTTCAGTCAATTGAATGGTGTAATTCTGATCTTGAGAATTAGATATAACAGCGTACTGCCATAAAGAAATACTCGTGGCGATGAGCCAAATTGATTCTGTGATGGAACTTGCATTAGAAAAGACCCCAACTGCCGCTTCGCCTTTGTATTGCTCTAAAATGTAATAACTCGCTCTAAAACTCAGCAGTTGCAAGACATGCGCCAACTGATTGTAAAAACCAAGCGCAAACATATTTTTCCAAATAGCAAGCCAAGTGCTGCTCGATTTTTGCTGAGACGGAAAGAATTTAATCAAGCCTAATATACTTATAAACAGAGAAATAACATAAGCTATATAAAGTGATACTTCATATTTAATTACACCTAGGAAATACCACTGAGCTACACATGAGCCTAACGTGAGTAAGGGAATGGAAAGCGCTATGATGTTGTATATCTTGAGTCTTTGCTGACCCAACAACAGCGACGAATGAACAGCTCCTGCCGCGCTTATTGCACTCAAGATCACTACATGTATCAAATAAGTTATCGGAAAAACATCCGCAAGCCACAAACAAACAAACGCTGTTGAACTGACCAAAAAGATCCAAATATAAGAAGCGCCAAGGAGCCCAAGCCAGGCAAAGCGAGAAGACAAATACACCAGCGCTGCCCCACCTACCAATGAATCAAAAATGGTGAGAATAGCAATAGATGTCAGGAGCAAACTTTGTTCTCCCTTGCCTACGGCACCTGTAAGTTGCGAAAAAAGAATGACCAAGCCTAGGTTGAGCAGTGCAGAGAGCACCCTAACGCCAAAATTGCCAAAAATACTACGCCACATCTTTGTTGAGCACCAGTTGATAGGCCTCTAAAAACAAACCTGCAATGGCTGTTGGGCTATATTTTTGCAGCGCCACTTGATGGAGTTCTTGCGCTACATATTGGCGTTGCTGAATTTCAATCATGGCTGCTAAAAGCGCTTGCTCATCTTCGGAAGCAACTAAAATTCCATTGCTATCATTGATGAGCTCTGCTACACCTCCCACTTGTGTTGAAATCATGGGCGTACCCGTGGAGAGTGCTTCTAACAAGACGCAGGGTAAATTTTCAAAGCGACTACTCAAAACCAATGCATCGGCAAACTGTAGCATAGCTGCAACACCCGCGCTGTCTTGGCGACCATGATAGTGAATAGAGTTCGCAAATTCAAAACCTTTGATCAGTTTGGCGTAGACATTGTAATCTCCGTCGGAAATGACGTGAAGCTCCACCTTAGCTTGCTGTTTTTTGAGTTGATAAAAGGCGCGCAACAACAAATGAAAATTCTTTTGCTCAGGGTCTAGAGATGAAATATGTACAAATCGATAGACGCTATGCGGGCGCTTTTCTAAGGGTTCAAAAACCGATGGGTCAACCACATTTGGAACTACTTTCATTGGTGCATTGATGCCAAAGCGTTGCATAGCAGCTGCTAAATCTAGTGAGACAGGCATAATGAGATCCGCTTTTTTGCCAATCCAACGCAAAAAGAACTGCTGAAAACGCGTAGGCTGTGGTTGAGCGGTTTCGTGATAACAGGTCCAGTGCTCCGTAAAAAGCAATGGTATGCGCCATCTTAATTTGAGTAAAAGACCGACAAAACCAATTGGAAAAAGCACGTTGGCATGAATCAGGTCAGGCTTGCCGAGTTTGGTTTGGGCAGCAAACTTCCAGTACGCAGCGAAAATCTTGAAATAATTGACCAACAAACCAAGAATAAAGACCTCGTTCTTAGGGATATATACCACATGGGCTTCATAGGACGCAGTTGTGGCTTGGTGTGTAGTGGTTTGGTGTTGCGTACTGAGGACAATATGCACCATAGCCACATCGGCAATTTGTTGAGCGGCAAGGATGTGCTGTTGCACAAAGTTTCCTTCAGTTGGCTTGAGTTCTGTGGGGTACCAACTCGAAATAAACAATACTTTTGGCCGCGCTTGCATAGGTTGAATTTACAGATTCTTTTGATACACTTCTTCGATTTGTTGGAGCGCATAATCGATTTCTTCTTTGGTCGTAAAGCGCGAGAAAGAAAAGCGCGCATTAGGCCTAGACATATCGGCGCCAATGCCCTCGAGCACATGTGAGCCTTTGGTAGCACCAGACGTACAAGCGGAGCCTCCACTCACTGCCACTCCTTTCAAGTCAAGTGTAAATAACAAGAGGCCTGCTTTGGCGGTAGCGGGCAAACAAACATTCAGTACAGTATACAACGCTTTTTCATAACTGGTCTCGCCATGGAAGCGCACCTCCGGAAAAAGCGCTTGCAAACGGCTGATCATGTAGTTTTTGAGCCCCCAGACGTGGCTTTGATGTGCTTCGAGATCGGTATAGGCAAGTTCAATGGCTTTTGCTAAACCAACAACACCTGCAATATTTTCGGTGCCACCGCGCAATCCGCGTTCTTGCGAACCCCCATGGATGAGCGGATTCACGCGTGTTTTTTTGTTTACATATAAAAACCCAATGCCTTTTGGACCATGAAATTTATGAGCAGCACAAGTAATGAAATCGATATCGAGGGCAGCTAAATCAAAATGATAGTGCCCCATTGTTTGAACGGTATCCGAATGAAAATAAGCTCCATTTTGACGACACAATTGGGCAACCTCGGCCAATGGCAACAAGGTGGCAATTTCGTTATTGGCATGCATCAGCGACACAATAGTAGGTATTTGCTCTTGCAACAACTGTTCGAGTTCTTGTAAGTTGATATTTCCCTTTTCATCAAGAGTTAAATAAACAACTTCAATACCGTCTGAAACTTTTAAAGCCTCAGCGGTGTGCCCCACTGCGTGGTGTTCAATTGCGGTGGTAATGATGCGTTTGACACCCAGCTGCGTAACAGCAGCGTGCAAAGCCATGTTGTCGGCCTCTGTGCCACCAGATGTAAAGATGAGCTCAGAAGGCGCGCAATTGAGCGTTTGAGCTATACTGCGTCTTGAATTTTCTAAAAGCGCCTTAGCCTGACGGCCAAAAGCGTGTGTAGAGGATGGGTTCCCAAAGGTATGAAACAATACCGGGATCATGGCTTCTACCACCTCTGGTGCAACAGGTGTGGTTGCGGCGTTGTCAAGATAGACGTTCATTCATTCTGTTTTGCCACGAAGATACTAAAATTAGTTTGCTTATCTTTGAGTAATGAATGCTCCGCTCGCAGAACGCATGCGTCCACAGACGCTAGACCAGTACATTGGTCAGCAACATCTATTGGCGCCAAACGCTTCTTTGAGGCGGGCCCTAGACGCAGGCGTAATCCCCTCCATGATTTTTTGGGGCCCGCCCGGAGTAGGCAAAACCACACTCGCTCAGCTCATTGCTCAACATCTTCAAAGACCGATTCATACGCTTTCTGCCATTTCCAGCGGCGTTAAAGATGTGCGAGAGGTCATTGCCAAAGTGCAAGGCGGAGGCATGTTCAGCCCAAAAGGCAGCATCCTTTTTATCGACGAAATCCATCGCTTTTCCAAAGCTCAGCAAGATTCTTTATTGGGGGCCGTCGAAAAGGGCATCATAACCCTCATTGGCGCCACCACCGAAAACCCATCTTTTGAAGTCATTTCGGCCTTGCTTTCTCGCTGTCAAGTATACACACTTGAACACCACAGTCAAAAAGACCTCCTCTCCCTCTTGGAAAGAGCCATCCAAGAAGATCCAATGCTGCAAAGAAAGCAAATCGCCTTACTGGAAACCAATGCCCTTTTGCGCATTTCTGGTGGCGACGCCCGCAAATTACTAAACGTATTTGAAATCATCATTGGTACTTTTCAAACACAAATACAAATCGACATTACCGACGAAATCGTTTTGCAAAATGCCCAACATAGTTTGGCCAGCTACGACAAAGACGGCGAACAACATTACGATATCATATCGGCGTTTATCAAATCAGTCAGGGGCTCCGATCCCAATGCGGCTGTTTATTGGTTGGCCAGAATGGTCGAAGGCGGCGAAGACCCCAAATTCATTGCGCGCCGTTTGGTTATTTTAGCCGCTGAAGACATCGGCTTGGCCAATCCAAATGCGCTTTTACTTGCCAATGCTTGTTTTCAAGCCATTGAAAATGTCGGCTGGCCAGAGTCGCGGATCATTCTCAGCGAATGCACGCTCTATTTAGCAAGTTCTCCAAAAGGCAACGCCGCTTACATGGCCATCAATCAGGCCCAGCAAATTGTACAAAAAACCGGAAACCTTGGCGTGCCACTAGCGCTGCGCAATGCACCTAGCGCACTCATGAAAGAGCTTGGGTATGGAGATGGTTACCAATACAGCCACGACCACCCCGGCAATTTCTACTACCAAGAATTTTTGCCTACAGAAATTACAGGCACTAACTTTTTTCATCCTGGGAGCGCCGCGAAGGAGCAAGAAATCGCACAACAAATCAAAAAATGGTGGCAAGACAAATACAAATTTTAAGCGGCGCCTTGCTCTATTACGGATTGGTTCTACCCCTATCCTATCTTCCTTTGCGGATACTCTACGTATTTGCTGATTTAGTATTTATCTTGCTATGTACGCTTCTTCCTTACCGTAAAAAAACAATCGATCAGAACCTACTTCTAGCCTTTCCAAATCAAACCACCGAAGAAAGAAAACAAATCAGAAAAGACTTCTACCGCTATTTCGCAGACCTCCTTGTTGAATCAGTTAAAAACCTCACTATTTCAAAAAAGCAATTGCGCGAGCGCATGCACCTTAAGAATCCTGAAATAGTAGAGGAAATCAAAGGGCTGAACAAACCAATCCTTTTAGTAGCCGGCCATTACAATAACTGGGAATGGCTCATAACGGCTCAAGCATTATGGTTCAAACAACCGAGTTACGGCATTGGTATGCCGCTGAGTCACCCATTTTGGAATCAAAAATTAACACAAAGACGAGAACGTTTTGGTTTAAAAGTTGTCCATGCTCAAAATTACCAAGAAGCATTTGATGCCAATCAGCCCATTATACTTGTCTTAGCCGACCAAGCGCCGAGTTCGGCCCATAACTGCCTTTGGCTACCTTTTTTGGGTATCGAAACGCCGGTTATATTTGGACCAGAATACATGGCCAATAAATACGATTGTGTACTTGTTTTTGCAAACATATCAAATTCAAAGAGAGGTTATTACAACATACAACTTGAACTTATAGTGGAAGAATCAAAAAACCTTCCTTATCAAGAATTAACACAATTGCATGTCCAGAAACTCGAGCAACAAATTCTAGCTAACCCTGCGCGTTGGCTGTGGTCACACCAGCGTTGGAAGCACAAACAACCCTCAAATTGGTTTCAATTGAGCACTGCGCTCCAACAAAAATTTGAAACATCTTTCAGAAAACATGCCTAAGTTTTTATTGCTGCTTTTTTACGCGAATTTGGCTTATGCACAAACGCAAATTTATTTCCCTCGCGTGAGCGGAAAAGAACACGAACGCGCACTATTTCCAATAGAAAACGGCCAATTTTTAAGTGGCTCTAGCCATGCGGTTGTTCGCCTGCATGACATAAATGGCCAAGTCTTGCTCAGCCAACAACTCGCTGCGAATCTCAAAGAAATAAGAGCTATCGCTCCAACTGAAAAAGGCTATATCGCGATGCAAAGCCACGACTCAAGCGGCATTGTTCTGCTGAACAAAAATCTACAAATAGATACCGTCATTTACCCCTTAGGCAAACGAACAGACCTATTTCTAGATGGTATTTGCGCTCAAGGAAATCTCGTTTTTCTTCTTGGCGACCCCATCGACGGCTTTTTCAGCACTTTACGATCAACAGATTTCGGACTTCACTGGGAAGCAACACCCGCAAAAGTAATGGCAGTAACGGGTCAAGCTGCTTACGCTGCAAGCGGGCAGACCTGCCAGATAGTAGGCTCTCAAATCTATTTTGTTTCAGGCGGCACCAAGTCTGCCTTGCACTACAGCCCAAACTTTGGTGCATCTTGGCAAACATTTCCTTTACCCTTTCCAAGTTGCCCCACCTGCGGTCCATACGCCTTAACCGTCCTTGATTCTTTGCGCATTGTAGTGGTTGGAGGAGACTACACGCAACCTGAAAACAACCAAAACACTTGTTTTTACACCCAAGATGGTGGCAAAACCTGGCAAACACCCAAACGCTCACCTGCAGGATATCGATCATGTGTTTACCATATTGGAGACCTGATCTACTGTTGCGGAACAAATGGCATCGAGCGCAGCACCAACGGTGGAAAGACCTGGAAAAAATTATACGGAGCTAATGCACTCAGCATGACCTTCAATGGTTACTATATTTACGCCAGTCTAGCAAATGGCACACTGCTTCGCTTCAAACCCTAGACCTCTTTGTTCCTTTCAAACTCGAAAGTTTCTCCTGGATTCAGATAGGTAATGCCGGCATCTTTTTGAAACTTCTTTTTAGCAAGAAAGGCAACCATACCTTCTGCCCTTTTGTTTTCTGCATGCGTGCACAAGAGGTGTCTGGACTTCACGCTTTCTTTTAAATCCAATGCCACCTTTAATCCTAGGTTAATGACCCCACCCAAAAAGATGGGTAATTCATAGCGCAAGGTAGAAGCAATCACTATTTCAGCAGCACATTCTTGCTTCAATTTGGCCCCATGAGGCGCATAAAGAAGCGATCCTGTCGAGCAGGTAAGCAAATAGGCCTTATGAACTAAATTTTGACGAGTTGCAACAAGTTGGATGTCGAAAGGTGACTCAGAAAGTGGTATTAATTTTTGAAAATGCCCCCATTTAGAAATCTTCTTCAAAATAGAAGGAATAGCGACCACCGGTATTTCTGAAGCAAATTGCTGTAGCGTTTCACGATTGCAGTGATCGGTGTAGCGATGAGAAATGAAAATGAAGTCTGGTTTTTGGAGTGCTGCAACACTTGGTTGTTCATCGAGGTGATATTGCCGACTGAAAAGCGGATGAAAATCTACTTGAGCTTCAGTAAACCAAGGATCAACAAGGATGTGAAGTCCATCGAAATGGAACATCCAGGAGCTGTCTGCGTTGAGTTTGGTGAGTTGCATAATGCTAAAATAAAAAAAGCCTTGCAATGCAAGGCTTTTTTGTGGAGAAGATGGGATTCGAACCCACGACCTCTTGACTGCCAGTCAAGCGCTCTAGCCAACTGAGCTACATCCCCGATTGTTATTTTGCTTGTAGGGTGTCTTCCATTGCAGAAGAAACCGCTGATTTTTCGAGGCGTAATTTGGTGCCTTCTGACTGGATAAGAACGGTGGCATCGGAAATTTCGAGGATTTTGCCGTGGATACCGCCGATTGTAACGACTTTGTCTCCGGGTTTGAGGCCTTCTCTAAATTTTTTGAGCTCCTTTTGCTTTTTCATTTGTGGACGGATCATAAAAAAGTAAAAGACGCCGATCATTAAAACGATCATTATCAATTGATTTGCTCCTCCTCCTGTCATGTGCGTTGTTTTATTTAGGTTACAAATGTACTTATTTTATTCTACCCTTGATTTCAAGAGGGGTAATATTTGGTGAAGTATTGGTCATGACCGTTACCACCTTGTGAATTCGTTTGGTGTGGAGCTCATCTGTATTGACTTGCGCCACAATTTTGGTGCGCTTACCAGGCATGAGCGGTTTTGTTGGCTTCTTTGCCACAGTACAAGAGCAAGAAGGCCTCACTTCGCCAAAAACCAATGGGTGATCTCCGGTGTTTTCTACTTCAAAAACAGCTTTGATCACTTCCCCTTTATAGACTGTGCCGGCATTGAAAACAGTACTTTTGAATACCATGGTGGTTTGTGCACCGACTTCAACTGTTTGCTTGTCTTTGCACGCAAAGAGCAATAACAAACCTACACAAGCAAGGGAAAGTAATTTCATAGTGCTTAGTTTAAAAGGCCACGACCCACTTTTTGGATGCGTTTTTCTTCGGTTAATTTAGAGATGGCTTTATCGAGGATTCCGTTGATGAACACATTGCTTTTGGGCGTGCTGTAGAACTTAGAAATCTCGATGTATTCATTGAGCGTTACTTTTGTTGGGATGCTGCTGCAAAATTGCAATTCGGTTAGGCCCATTTTCAAGAGTAGCATATCCATTTTAGCAATGCGGTCGAGCTCCCAGTTATCGGCAAGCGCTAAGATATCGGCTTGGTGTTGGTCGTCGAACTGAATGGTTTTGTGCATGAGGGTCAGTACAAAATCTTTTTCGTCGTCGTCTGCTTTATAGAGCGGAAGAATTTCCATTTGCTGACCTGGCTTCCAAGATTTAAGGGTCTTGAGGGCCATAGATGCGCAAAGATCGAGGTCGTCTGTCCAGTATATTGATTTTTCATCAAAGAAATGCTGCAACAATGAAGCATTAGCCACCTCTTGCTTGAAAACTTGCAAGCCAAAAGCCATATCTTCTTCAATGCCCTCCACACCGTTGTTCATGTGCTCAAAGTACAGCTCGGTATCTAGGAGGTGCATGTACATTTTTTTGAACATCTCTTGACTCTCGGCACCCAACCAATTGACTTTGCGCTGCTCGGCCAATTTGTAAAGCCCCGTATGCGAAGACAAATGCACGAGGAGTTGGTTCTCAACGAATTTCATGTTCGGGTTGAGGTCTTCGGCAGTTGGCCTCATTTTTTTCTTGAGCTCAGCTTGTCTGTTTTGGGCAGCGCGTTGCAACTCAGGAAGTGCCAATAATAAGTACAGGTACATATCGTACATGCGCTCGATAGAAAGCAAAAGCTCTTTTTCTACTTTATGCGCATCGTTTTCTTGACCTTGAAAAAACGCATAAAGGACTTGTAATACTTTGATTCGGAGATGTCTTCTGTTGAGCATATTAAATATTGAGGCTGCCTTTAGTTTGAATACGCTCCTCAGCCATTTGGTTAGCGACTTGATAACTAGGAATCCCTTCTTGTTGAGAACGCAATAAAATGCGGTCAATGGTAGTGTAGATTTCTTCGGCTTTTTGCTTAGCCCATTCTAAAGACAAACCTTCAACCTCTGAAAAACAATTGATGACGCCACCTGCATTGAGTGCAAAATCTGGGGCGTAAATGATTCCTTTTTGCATTAAGATCTGCCCATGCGTACTTTCGTCCTTGAGCTGATTATTGGCCGCTCCTGCAATGACGCTGCAGTTGAGGCGAGAAAGGGTGTCGTCGTTGACGGTTGCGCCGAGCGCACAAGGGGCGTAGATATCCATGTCAACGTCGTAGATTTTGTCGGGGGCAACAACCGCAACACCATGCTTCGCGCTCAAATTTTGTAGCGCAGTTTCATTGATGTCGGTGATGGTTACAAGCGCACCTTCTGCCACTAAATGATCTACCAGGTAAGCGCCCACGTGACCAATTCCTTGCACAGCAACTTTTTTACCTACGAGTGAATCTGAACCAAATTGGTGCTTGGCTGCCGCTTTCATACCCATATAGACACCAAAGGCGGTTACGGGAGAGGGGTCGCCACTTTTACCTGGCAAGCCAACAACGTGTTTGGTTTCTTTGCTGACATGTACCATGTCTTCTGGAGAAATACCTACGTCTTCTGCTGTAATGTAGGAACCAGCAAGCGTATTGACGAACTGACCAAAGCGTCTGAACAAGGCTTCCGACTTCATCGTTTTGGCATCGCCGATGATCACCGCTTTACCCCCACCCAAATTGAGTTGCGAGATGGCGTTTTTGTAGGTCATGCCACGAGACAAGCGCAGCACATCGGTTAGTGCTTCTTGTTCGTTTTGGTACATCCACATACGGGTTCCGCCGAGCGCTGGCCCAAGAACGGTGTTGTGTACCGCGATAATGGCTTTGAGACCGGTGGCTTTGTCGTTACAAAAAAGGATGTGTTCATGCCCCATGGCGTGCATGGGCTGAAGAATGGGATTCAAAGTTGAATCGACCAAAGGAGAGACTGTCAAATCAGACATGTTTTTGAAATGAGTTCGTTCACTAATTCTTATTTGGCTTAACTTTACAAGCTCAAATAACTTGGCAAAAGTAGAAAAAAACCATGAAGTCCCTTCGATACATTAACAAATACTTTATAAAGTACAAATGGCGTTTTTTGCTCGGGATTCTATTTACCGTGGTCAGCAATTACTTTGGCGTTCAAATGCCCGCCTTCTTTAGCGACTCTCTTGATCAATTTCAAAGTCAGCTAGCAAGCAAAGAACCAACCAATTACCTCTGGCTCGCACTAGAGCTCGGCGCTATCTACATGGGCTTTTCCTTGCTCAAAGGCTTCTTCTTGTTTCTAATGAGGCAAACAATTATTGTGATGTCTCGCTACATCGAATTTGATCTCAAAAAAGAAATTTACGATCAATACCAAGCGCTCGACCAAAGCTTTTACAAACGCAACGCCACGGGCGACCTCATGAACCGCATTTCAGAAGACGTCGGTTTGGTGCGCGCATACGCAGGCCCCGGCATGATGTATACCATCAATTTGGCAGTCAGTTTTATTTTGATCGTTGGCAAAATGATTTCGATATCGCCGAGCCTTACCGTTTATGTCTTGCTGCCCTTACCGATCATGAGCATCCTTATTTACAAAGTCTCTTCCACCATGAACAAAATGAGTTTGGAGGTTCAAAAGGAACAATCTTTTTTGAGTACCCTAGCCCAAGAATCTTTTGCGGGTATCCGCATCATTAAAGCCTACCAACGCGAAGAACAAACTACCCAAAAGGTGAGTGAATCTGCTGAACGCTATAAAAAACAAAGCATGCGCTTGGTCTTGGTCAATGCATTCTTTAGCCCTACGATCATCTTCTTAATTGGCTTGAGTTCCATGATTGCTATTTATTACGGCGGTCTCTTGACCTTCGAAAAGAAAATGACCGTGGGTGGCATTGTGGCTTTTATCATGTATGTTACTAACCTCACCTGGCCTTTTGCGAGTTTGGGCTGGATATCCTCAATTATTCAGCGTGCAGCTGCTTCTCAACAACGCCTCAATGAATTCTTATTGCGCAAACCCAAGATCAAAAACGATGCTGACTTAGCGTGTCCGCTCGAAGGAGGTTTGGCATTTGAGCACGTACAGTTCAGCTATCCTGAGAGTGAGGTTTCAGTTCTCAACAACATTTCTTTCTCCGTTCAAAAAGGCGAAACACTCGCTATCATTGGGCCAACAGGATCAGGAAAGTCCACAATTTGTGCTTTGCTAGCAAGGCATTTTGACCCCTCGACGGGTCAGATCAGCATCAACAACGTTTCACTTCCCAACTATTCCCTCTCAGATTACCGCAGGCAAATTGCATTGGTACCGCAAGATGTCTTTTTGTTCTCTGACACTATTGCCAATAACCTCAAATTTGGCGTAGAAGAAGATACTCTAAGCCAAGCGGCTCTTGAAGAAGCCTGTAAAAAGGCGCACGTACTGCATAACATCCAAGGCTTCCAAGATGGCTTTGAGACCATCCTTGGCGAAAGAGGCGTGAATTTAAGTGGAGGTCAAAAACAACGCGTTTCTATTGCTAGAGCACTTTTGCGCAATCCAAAACTCCTCATTTTAGATGATTGCCTGAGCGCGGTAGACACTGAAACCGAAGAAATTATTCTAGAAGAACTTCAAAAAGATGCAGAAAATAGAGCCACAATTATTGTATCTCATCGCATTTCTTCTATTCGAAATGCGACCAAAATCATTGTTTTGGAGGAAGGTGGCATCAGCGAATCCGGGACTCATGAAACTTTATTAGCCAAAAAAGGCGCCTATTTTAACATGTATCAATTTCAGTTAGAGCAAGAGCTTCAAGCGAAAAACAGCTGATAATCAACAGTTATCAACCATACATTGTTTGTCTTTTTTTGAAACACTTATGCAATCGATTGCGTACATTCGACTAAACCAATTAAAACAAACAACTATGAAAAAATTAATGATTTTTGTAGGAGCATTAACATTGACTGGGTCATTGTTTGCTCAAAAACCTGCTAGTGATGACGCGCGTTATTCATTAGAAGGCTTAGCTAACCTCAACACCACTGACGGGATGAGTTTTGCAGCACCTTCTATCCGCTTGCGTTATTTTGCTACTGACAATATCGCAGGTCGTGTACAATTCGGCTTTGGTGGCGACGGCTCATCTGTTGTCAATACACCAAGCACAGAATCTTACACGTACTATGCAAATCCAGACGGAACAGGTGAAACTGGTACAGTTGACATCGCTCGTAGCCAATGGAATTTAGGTTTAGGTGCAGAATACCACTTAACAGGTACAGATCGCATGTCGCCTTATTTTTCAGCTGGTATTAGCTTCGGAAAAGGATCTTACGAAGAAAATTGGGTGAATTCTGACGGTTCAGCATATAGCGCTGTAATTACCGACGCGAAAATCGTTGGTGGTTACGGAACTTTCGGCTGGGGTATCGGTGCTGGTTTTGACTACTATGTAGCAGACAACCTTTACTTAGGTTTGGAAATGAACTTAACTAGTACTACAGTTAACAACGAAGCTACTACTGTTACTGTTATGGGTAACGCTGCAGGCTTTGAACCAGGAAACAAAATGAGCTACACCAATATCGGTGCAGCGCACGGCTCTGTTCGTATCGGTTGGAGATTCTAATCTGACTTTACAACTTGATTCTAAAGGGGGCTTCGGTCCCCTTTTTTATTGTTCTTTTGAAAAATCGTAAATTTGCAGCATGGATACAAGAAAGCACGTAGAGGTTTGTTTTACACCCGGAGAATACACCTATTACAAAGATGAGTTTGAAATTGTAGTGGTTATTGACGTTTTGCGCGCCACCTCAGCTATTTGCGCAGCTTTTGATAACGGAATTCAATCAATTATTCCTGTACCTACTGTAGAAGAAGCATGGGCCTATAAACAACAAGGTTTTTTAGCTGGAGCAGAACGCAAAGGTCAGATTGTAGAGGGCTTTGACTTCGGCAACTCGCCCTTTTCATATATGCGTGAAGATTTCAAAGGAAAAGACGTCGTGCTCACCACTACCAACGGTACCAAATCTTTAGATGTGGCCAAAGACGCCGAAATCGTGGTGGTTGGCTCCTTTCTAAACCTAGATTTTCTTTGCAAGTGGCTTGAAAAGCAAGATAAAAACGTGCTCTGCTTGTGTTCAGGCTGGCAAGACAAATTTAATCTTGAAGACACCATCTGTGCTGGAGCAATTTGTCAGTATTTAATCGGAACAGGTAACTATATTTCCGACGAAGACTCCTCCATTGCTGCCAAGTATTTATACCTTTCAGCCAAGGACAATTTTCTTGGCTACCTCAAATCGAGTTCACATCGCCGCAGGCTCAAAAACCTGAATCTCAATGAAGATATCAAGTATTGTCTGACTCCAAATCAAACGGAGGTCATTCCAATACTTAAAGATGGTAAACTTATCAAACTACAAGAAGCTTAAGCTCATTTCTGCCCTCCTACTCATCGGGCTACTCTTTGCGCGCAGTCAAACCAAACAAAATGCTCATTGGGGTTTTGCGGGCCACCAACGCATCAATGAATTCGCTGTTTACTTGCTGCCCGCAGAGGTGCAAGCGGTTTTTATCCAGCACCTGCAATACCTGATCAGCCAATCTGTTGCGCCAGACCAACGCCGCTATGCCGTAGAAGCCGAAGCTGCCCGCCACTACATCGACCTCGACCATTACTACCATAAAGGCCAAGACCCCTTTTGGAATTTGCCTCAAAACTGGCAAGAAGCCATAGATTGCCACACCGAAGACACCCTTCAAGCTTATGGAATTGTACCGTGGCATGTGACGCGCATGAAATACCGTTTACAAAAAGCCTTTGAAACCCAAGACCTGGCACTCATCTTGAAATACGCTGCAGAAATTGGTCACTACATTGCCGATGCGCATGTCCCCCTACACACCACCGAAAACTACAATGGGCAACTCAGTAACCAATACGGCATCCATGGGCTCTGGGAAAGCCGCTTGATCGAACTACAGGCAGAAAACTACAATTACTGGATTGGCAAAGCCACTTACCTTCCCTCCGTTCAAAAAGCAATTTGGGCTGCAGTGCGGGCCTCTCATGCTGCACTAGATTCCGTTTTAACCTTAGAAAGGCAAGTGAGTAAACAAATTGGTCCCACTGAAAAATATGCCTACGAACAGCGTGGCAGCGTGCTCACTAAAGTGTATTCTAGAAAATTTTGCGACGCCTACCACAAAAGCCTTAATGGCATGGTAGAAAGACGCTTGCGTGCAGCCATCTTGATGGTGAGCAGTGTGTGGTACACAGCATGGGTAGATGCTGGGCAACCGATTTTGAGTCAGTTGCAATTGGAACCTCATTCAAAAACCGAAAGCCAGGATGCAGACACCATTCAAAAGACAAGTCCCCGTTGGAAACAACGGAGTTGTCATTAAGCGATGGGTCTGTACTTGATGCGTTTCGGGCCCGAATCGCCAAGGCGTTTTTTGCGGTTTTCTTCGTACTCAGAGTAAGATCCTTCGAACCAATATACTTGAGAGTCTCCTTCAAAAGCCAAGATATGCGTACAAATGCGGTCTAAAAACCAGCGGTCGTGGGAAATCACTACCGCACAGCCCGCAAAGTTTTCGATGCCTTCTTCCAGAGCGCGCAAGGTATTGACGTCGATGTCATTGGTGGGCTCATCGAGTAAAAGGACGTTGGCTTCTGTTTTGAGCGTCATGGCTAAGTGCAAGCGGTTGCGCTCTCCTCCCGAGAGAATGCCTACCTTTTTGTTTTGATCGGAGCCATTGAAATTGAATTTAGATAAGTAAGCGCGGGCATTGATTTTGTCATTGCCTACTTCTACGTATTCGAGACCATTTGAAACGACATCGAAAACGGTTTTATCAGGATGGATGTCTTCGTGACTTTGATCTACATACCCGATTTTTACCGTTTCCCCGACAGTGAATTCTCCTTGATCAGGCGTTAATTCCGCCATGATCATTTTGAAAATAGTGGTTTTACCCGCGCCATTCGGCCCGATGATACCGACGATACCGGCAGGAGGCAACTTGAAATTGAGGTCGTCGTAGAGCAGTTTGTCGCCAAAAGCCTTTCCGACATGAAGTGCATCGATGACGTTGTTACCCAAGCGCGGGCCATTTGGAATCGGCATCTCGAGTCTGGCTTCTGTCTCGCGAGCATCGGCAGACAGCATTTTGTCGTAGTTCTGTAAACGGGCCTTGCTCTTGGCTTGGCGCGCTTTGGGGTTCATGCGTACCCACTCGAGTTCTCGGGCCAACATCTTTTGACGCTTGGACTCCGTTTTTTCTTCCTCTTGAAGGCGCTTGCCTTTTTGTTCGAGCCAAGAAGTATAGTTGCCTTTCCAAGGAATGCCTTCGCCGCGATCGAGCTCGAGGATCCAGCCGGCCACGTTATCTAGGAAGTAGCGGTCGTGGGTGACGGCAATGACAGTTCCTTTGTATTGTTGAAGATGCTGCTCTAACCAGTCAATGGATTCTGCATCTAAGTGGTTGGTAGGCTCATCTAGCAATAAGATATCTGGGTTCTGCAAGAGCAAACGGCAAAGCGCAACGCGGCGGCGCTCACCACCAGAAAGCGTTCCGATGAGCTGGTCGTCGGGCGGACAGCGCAAGGCGTCCATAGCGCGCTCAATTTTGGTATCGAGCTCCCAAGCGTCGAGTGCATCGATTTTATCCTGGACTTCGCCTTGGCGCGCAATAAGCTTATCCATTTTATCGGGATCAGACATGACGTCTTCATCCATAAATGAATTATTGATTTCTTCGTATTCGGCAAGGACGTCTACAATTTCTTGTGCGCCTTCGAGTACGATATCGCGCACCGTTTTATTTGGGTCGAGCTCCGGCTCTTGCGGCAAGTAGCCCACGGTGTATCCCGGTGAAAACACGACTTCACCTTGAAAAGATTTATCGAGTCCGGCAATGATTTTCATGACCGTCGACTTACCCGAACCATTCAAACCAATGATGCCAATTTTGGCGCCATAAAAGAATGACAGGTAGATATTTTTAATGATTTGCTTGCCTTGAGGAGTGACTTTTGACACCCCTACCATAGAGAAAATGATTTTTTTGTCGTCTGACATATTGCTTATTTATCGAGTTCGTATTTGTTATATTCCTTGCTCTGCAGTACTTCAATGGCTTTTTGCAGAATTTCGTTGGTTTCGTTGTATATCTGAAACATTTCGTTGGTGCTCCACAAATCTTGAGCGAGCACCGCTTTCAAGCGCAATTTGAGGAGTTTTTCACTGGTACTATAGCCCTTTTGATCAAAAAGCAAAGTGGAGTCTTCTTGAGCGACATGCGCAAAAAACTGATCTATAAATGCTTGATCGCAGTTGAAGTTGTTTTTAAAGGTATTGATGTCTGGGTATTGCGCCTTGAGAGCAGCTCTGTTGGCATTGATGTATTTGAAAGCAAAATTATTGACGTGCCCACCTTGGATGAGATCTGAAAAATAAGTGCTGGTTTCGGTGGTATCTAAGGCCACAAATACATCCGGCATGATGCCGCCGCCGCCGTATACAGTGCGCTTTGTCTTGAGCGTTTTATACATGAGTGAATCAGGCATTTTGATGGAATCCTTTAGAAAGAATTCGCCGTTCAGGTAGCGCTGATTGAGGTCTTTGCGATAGGTTTCGGTGTCTTGATATGGCTTTTGAATGTGGCGACCTGTAGGTGTGTAATAGCGTGCAATGGTCAGTCGCATTTCAGAACCATCGCTTAGTGGCATTGGGCGCTGAACAAGGCCTTTTCCGTAGGTGCGACGGCCCACAACCAAACCGCGGTCCCAGTCTTGTATGGCGCCTGATAAAATCTCGCTAGCACTGGCGCTATATTCGTCGGTGAGTATGATGAGCTGGCCGTCTTCAAAAAGTCCTTTTTTGCCCGCTTTGAGGTCGTAACGGGGTTGCGCACGGCCTTCTGAGTAAACAACAAGTTTATCGCCTGATAAGAATTCATCACCGAGCTTGTGAGCAGCGTCTAGCAAACCACCACCATTGCCTTGCAAATCAAAAATGAGGCTTTTCATGCCCTGTTCTTTGAGACTCAACAACGCATTTTGCACTTCTTGAACGGTTGTTTTTGAAAAGCTATTGAGCTTAATGTATCCGATTTCTTTGTCAATCATGTAGGCGGCATCTACGGAGAAGACCGGGATTTTGTCTCGGGTGATCGTGAAATCTAGAAGTTTGCCTTTGCGGTTAACGGTTACTTTAACTTTGGTACCGAGGTCGCCCATGAGTTTTTGGCGCACTTGATCGTTTTTGATACCGATCCCTGCAACAGTTTGACCATCTACTTGCACAATTTGGTCACCCGGTAATATTCCTAACTTTTCTGAAGGGCCTCCGGGAATGGTAGCAACAACGCTAATGGTATCTTTCATGAGCTGAAAACGCACACCAATTCCGACAAAACTACCGTTGATCGTCATTTGGGCGTCGTCGAGCTCTTCTTTAGGAATATAAGTAGAGTGCGGATCTAGGGCCTCTAGCATAGCTACAATTGCGGTTTCGGTGAGTTGGGGTGCATCTGGCGCATCTACGTAAAAGCGTTCAATGTTGTAGAGCACTTCGGCGTATTTTTGTGCAGATGCTGCAGCTTTATTGGCGTCTTGGGCCCAAAAGCTGGTGCCAAGGATGGTAGTGAGCAGAAGAAAAGTATAGCGCATGTCAGTAAATTTTACGAAATACAAAAATAAGCATCGCTATTCAAATTGCTCAGAAAGTTTAACTTTGTTATGCACATATGAAAGAAAAAAAACGCAAACTCCGCTGGTATCAAACACGCAAAGCGCGCAATGCATTCAAGCGCGCCAAAAAAATCAGTGGCTATTTCTTTACACTCTTAGGATCCGCCATTCTTTTATATGTCATCGCCACCTTTATTTTGTCCCGCATTACGGTTAAGGGCCAAAACAACAAAGGCGCCAATATCCAAATCTTCCTCATGAAATCAGGTGTACACACCGATTTCATCTTGCCCGTCTGCAACAACATCAAAGACTGGCGCACCGAATTCCCCTTGGCCAACACCGGCTTCAAAGACAGCAGTAGTCAACTCGTTTCAATTGGTTGGGGCGACCAAACATTTTACATGAATACCCCTACCTGGGCCGACCTCACCCCTAAGACAGCCCTTACGGTTCCTTTTGGCATAGGGCCTTCTGCAATCCATGCCACCTATTATCAACAGCTCCTAGACGATCGCCCAACCATCCGCTTACACCTCACTGAAAAGCAATACCACAAACTGGTGCACTACATCGAAAAAACACTTGAACGCAAAGGCAATGGGCAAACAAAATACATCAAAGCCACCATGCCAGGCGTGGTCACGGGTAACGATGCTTACTATGCTGCAAAAGGACGCTATAGTCTCTTTTTTACATGTAACTCTTGGGTCAACTCAGGGCTGCAAGCTTGTCAGCAAAAATCCTGCTACTGGACAGCATTTGCCGGCGGCATCTTTTATCAGTATGGCAAGTAAGTCGTTTTACCTCGTTGTTTTCAGTTTCATCTATTCAATGGCCATGAGTCAAGATTACATTGTTTTTATCAACGGCTATCGCGGACCAAAATACGACCAAGAACTTCCAGACAACAAAATCCATTTAAAAGACCCTACTGGCTATTGGTACAAACTCGACGACAGCATTCAAAAGCGCTTCCCGAATGCAAAAGCCTTCTACTTTGACGCACACCATCCTTTACGCACCTCTACACACCGCAAAATGTCTAAAGCAGTTGGTTCTTATCTATTTTCCAGATTTTGTTGGTTCAGAAAAGACAGCAGGTGGGTACTGAACAAAACGATCAATCAAAGTGGTTTTCAGGAACGTTTTGAAAACGGCAGATTGGCTGCAGGTGCACTTAAAAATGAACTCCAAGGCAAAGGAACATGCAAAGTCCATTTTGTTTGTCACAGCATGGGCTATGCCTACATGTTGGGCATGATCGATGAACTTATAGGCTACGTTGATTTTGGCAAAGCGCTTATTTTATCGCCAGAAGGTGCAAATACTGCGGGCTGTGACTGGTCACTATTTGAAGAAGTCTGGCAATATGGCGCCAGAGCCGATGAAAAATTAGCTGACCCCATTTGCTTACAAGACGGAATTGCTCCACAAACGCCCGTAGTTGGCATAGACCACTTACCCGCAACAACCAAAGGCGGACGCGTATATATTCCCGCAGACTACCCCAAGAAAAAACTAGGTTTCATCAAGAGCCATCACCTCGCCTATTACGATTGGTTCCACTGGATTGGACCAACAGATGAAGGCTATTTTAGGCCGTAGTTTGGCGCCTAGGTCTAAAGAGCCATATGCTCAGCACTGCTGCTATCGCGAATAAAAAAGCTGCGAAAGCGATGGCCCGAGCTGGCACCCCACCAAGGAGATTATTGTAAATTGCACCAAAAGTGAGCGTTTCAATTAACATCGGAATCACGATCATCATATTGATGATTCCCATGTATACGCCGTACTTTTCTCTTGGTAATTCCTTTACCACCATCAAATAAGGCACCCCCATAATACTCGCCCAAGCAATACCCAAACCGATCATATTGATCAGTTGCAAACCTTGGTACTGTGTCTGAGAAAATTGAAACAAGCCAATTGCAGCAATACCTAATGCAAATGCATGCACTTTATAGGCTGAAAACCGAGTGAGTACGCGCATCAAAAGCAGTGCTACAATAAAAGTCACGATGTTGTAGGTGGCATTCAGGAGCCCTGTAAAACTCACTGCCTTCGAAAAATCTGCATGCTGATTCATTGCTTAGCCTACAGGAATATCAAATATCGTTTGTGCAACAGAGAGTGAAGAAAACTGCCAATAAACAAACAAAGCATACCATTGAAACAAATAGAGAATAGCCAGTTTCCAAAGTACTTTCGGCATATCTTTAATGGCGAGCAGCACGTCGATAAGTGGTGAAAATAAGGTCTTTTTTTCCTTGCGCAAAAGCGCTAACTCCTCCGCTGTTGGCGGATTTTCTTTGGTCTTATGCATCGCCCACAAAATGGTGGTGATGGAGGCAATACCACCCACTATGAAAGCTACATACACCCAAAACGGCAAGCCATTACTTGTCGTTTGGCTCAAAAACTTATTTTTTTGTAAAAAATACAGACAAAGATTGGCGAGCGTAATTCCAAAGCCCGTAAAAAAACTCTGGATAAGGAAGCCTCTTCGCTGCTCTTCTTCGGGCAAGACATCTGCTACAAATGCCCGATATGGCTCCATAGCCGTATTGTTACCTGCATCTAGAATCCAGAGCAGCCCTGCTGCCATCCAAATACTGGAACTAAACGGAAAAGCAAATAATGCCAAAGAGCAAAGTATGGCACCAATCAAAAAATAGGGCTTTCTGCGGCCCAAGCGTGGATGCCAAGTGCGGTCGCTAAGCGCGCCAATGAGAGGCTGCACCAAAAGACCAGTCATCGGGCCAGCTAAATTAAGCAGTGGTAATTCATCGGGGTTGGCTCCTAGCAGCATGTAAATCGGATTGACCGCCGTTTGCTGTAAGCCAAAACTATACTGAATGCCTAAAAAGCCAAAGTTCATGTTCCAAAGCTGCCAAAAGCTAATGGGTGTGTTTTTATTCAGCATCGCATCTTAAGTTAAAATCGTAATCAATCCAGGCATTTGCTTTCTCTTTTTTAGCCAAAACGAGCTCGTGCTCTTTCTCTAAAACCTTTTCAATAAATGGGTCATTCACCTCGTTACCTCGACTTCGTTTTTCACGTAATTCACGTGTTTGAAGGTAATTACGCGACATGAATAAGTTGAAATCAGTTTCATTTTGATAAAAAGCATAAGTGCCTTCAACGATAAGTACGGTTATATCTTCAACTTGATAACTGATTTCTTCTATCTTGTTTTCATAGTAATGAACTACAGGCGTCAGAACGGTTTGTGCGCCATTTTTAAATTGGCTCAGTACTTCTTGCATGCGTTGCAAATCCACCTCTTGCGGGCCCACATTTTGCATTCCGAGCAAACGGTTTTGGTGATTGAGCGCTGGTGGCAGGATATAAAAATCATCCATATGCAGGATCAAAGCCTGCTGCCCTAATGCTGAGAAAGCAGCTTTCAAAGCGAGCGCCATATGTGTTTTGCCACTCCCCGATTCACCGGCAATTGCAATTACTTTTTTGTGCTTACCGGTGAGCTCCGTAAAAACGGAAAGCAACTTTTTTGCAGCACTTGCATTGATCTTGCTACTATCTATAACCTCTCCTATCATAATGCTAAAAGTGATTTAATTTGTTGTAATTCTGCACATAAAAACAAATATCCCGAAGCCGAAAAGCACATGTCTTTTTTACCGCCCGCTTTTTGGTCATTCACTGAGATATACTCAGAGAAGTCAAAGTGATCGGTTTGAGCCAAAAAGCGCTCATAAGATTCTTTCATTTGATCGGCTAAATTGGCTGAGGCGCAAAAGCGCAATCCCATGGAAAGTACTCCTGACATCACTGGCCAAGAACCACCATTATGGAACTGATAGGGTGTATTTTTAAAATTGTAATTATATTGATTCCTGAGTAGTTGCCATGCAGGCATATCAGGCGTAATGACAGGCCAAAATGCAGGCACAAAACCTACCGCAGGATCCGCTAGAAAATCTTGTACATAATTGGGCAACGATTTATTTTCAAAGCCAAGTAAAAGCGCTAAACCATTGGCCGCAGCATCAAAGTACGGTAAATACTGTGCGGCGTCAAATGCTGCTGGTAAAAATGGATGTAAAGCAGCATCCCATTCCGTTTTACTGCGCGGATGTAAAATCTGTGCTGCTGGTGCAGCGGTATTTGTAAAATTGACCAAAATAGCATTTTGAACTAAATTGGCTTTTTGCTGGTATTTTTCATGTTCAGGCCAGAGTACTGCGCAAAGGTGCAGTGCAAGGTAGCGCAACAAATTATCGTAAAGGGTGTAACCCGATAAAATATATTCATCTGCCCAATTGCCTCCTAGTGGCGTATAAACCAGGTGCCGCGCATTGAATTCCCAAGCCTCGAGCAGCGCGAGGGTACGCTCAATTTTTGGATGCAGCTCTCTTTTCAAAGCAAGGTCATTGCTCACTTTGAGGTATAAACAACTTTGGATGATCCACCATGTTTGCGCATCGACCCGACCAACTAAAGTTCCGTAACTCACGATGAGCTCGCCAGAGGCGGACATACCCACATTAGAAGGGATAAGGCCATTTTCTTTTTGTTGTTCAGCAAGCGTTAGTATACTCTGCTTCACAGTCGGATACAAAGATTCCTCACGGTGTAAAAAAACAGCCAAGGCGGTAATTGCGCTATCGCGTGACCAAACTCGATTGTAGTTCTCGTCACCAGAGGCGGTTGCCAAAAAGCCCTGCCCAAAAGCACTTTGTGCCAATACCTGTATTGCTTGTTTTCTATACATCTCTACCCTCTATAAAAAAGAAATGAGGTGCACAAAGTTACACCTCATCTCTTTCACTCTAAAACACTCTTATTAAAAACGGTAGCGAATGCTAATTGCTGTTGAACGACCCGCGATAGAACGTGCACGAACATAATTCGTCTGACCATCTGTGATCGCACCTTCTTCAGATTCAGTGACACCCATTTGATTTAAGACGTTGTTGGATTGTAACATGACGCTCAAGTTTTCAATTGGAGACCAGCTGATGTAAGGGTTCAAATAGAAATAACCACTCATTACTAGTTCGTTGTTGTCTTGTGCAAATGAACTTGAAGTACCTATAACATTCACACCAACTTGAAGATCTTTGTTGATGTTATAAACAGGTGTTAAAGTATAAATTAATGGAGCTTGACGACGAGGTGTCTTCCCAATATTTGATGGATTTATCGAATCTGCAGCAATTTTGGCATCTGTATATGTTAAGTTTCCATAAATCTGGAAGTTTTTAATTGTGTAACCAGCTTCTAATTCAAGACCCATTGCATTGTAAGTTCGGTCAAAGAATTTTTGTGTAGTAGCTTCAAAGTTTTTTTCGTCAGTTTGAGCGAAGAAAGCAGTTGCATTAAATAAGATGCCATTCTTACGCATTTTATATCCTACCTCTGCTTGTGATGTGAAATCAACGACATTATTCGTATCTCTCAGACCTCCTTGAACATTCAAGTAATCACCAAATAATACACGGTCAGCACCTGCACGACCACCCTTAGAGTAGCGTCCAAAAACTGCACTTGTTTTATCCAATTGGTAGTTTGCACCTACTGAATAAGAAAGATAGTTCCAGTTGTAGTTCACTACATTTGGATTGTTGTTATCGATCATTGAAACGCTATTCTCAACAGCTGAAACAGTTCCGTTGCCATTGATGTCGTTCATTGGACTTTGAACCGAACCAGCGTATGTGCCGTTAGCTGTACCCATATCGTAACGAGCGCCAACAGATAAAGTTAATGCGTCTGTCACTTCGATGTCGCCATTTAAGTAAGGCGCTAAGATATTGTAAGCTACGTTGTAGTTGCGTTGGCAGCAGTTGCCCCAAGCTGGTACACCGTAGGCCAATAATCCATTCTCAGTCAAAGCTGTAGCAGCACCTGTAGAGTCTACGCGGTTGATGTCGATGAGTTGACTGTAACCATTCTCTGCATCAGCTGCAGACATCAAGTAAGAATTCCACAACCATGACATATTGAGTTGTTGGCTCGCTTGATACAAACCAAAGTTTAGGTTACCAAAAGAAGTTTTCTTATTGATATTGTAGTCGTTGGTGAGGTTGTTGAAATTATTCAATTTGGTATTGAACAAGTGCATCACCATTAAAGTTTGGCCTTCATAAGTGCTATCATCTTGGTTTTGGAGGGTGTAGGTATTACCCGCACCTGCAAGACCACTCGCAATTGCTTCTGTAGTTCCAAAAGATGCTGGGAAAGGTGCGACAAAACGACCGTTTACACCCGCATAGCGAGAGCGACCTGTAAGGGTCCAATCGTTTCCGAGGTCAAATTTAAATTCAGTACCAACAGCAGTGTAGTTAGATGTCATGCCGTTGTGTACGTTCACCATTTCTGGCTGATTTGCTTCGTTCAAAGCAATTACATTTGACATAAATGGCGTTTGTAGACCTCCTGTAAGCGCATTGTAGCCATCTACAGAACCCCAAACAGGAGCTGCATTGCTTCCGCTAACGGTCATTGGCATAGGCATGTAAGCAGCGGTGTGATCGCGCAATGCTTTCACGTATACCTTAACATAACCGTTGTCGAACTCTTTCAATAAGTTGGCTTTGATCTGACCACCGTCGTTGCCGTTGAAGCCGATGTCGCGTGGCCCAACACCTTGGCGATAAAAGCCACCTACGTGCATGTACAAACCATCACCTACTTTTGTACCGTACTCGATATCAGAGCGTAGGTTGCGATAATCTACACCTACAGATGAAGAAATTGAACCACCTTCGCGGCGACCATCCTTTGAAATAAAGTTGATGATACCGGCAGGTGAATTAGATGCTAGTGTGGAAGCAGAACCACCTCTTACCGATTCTACGCGGCCTACAGTTGCGTCGGCACGAACAAATTGGTCTTGTGTTCCAAAAGCGATGTCTCCGAATTGAAGCACAGGCAGACCGTCTTCTTGGATTAGTAAATACTTAGAACCCCCTGTTGCAAGCGGCACACCGCGAACGGATAAATTGGTGTTACCGTCTCCGGCAGATGACTCCGTGCGGATACCTGGAATTTGACGGAAGATTTCCGCTGTGGTGCGTGGTGCAGCGCGGTCAATTTGATCTGGACGCAATGTCGAGATAGAAATAGAAGAACTGAGTGCAGCCTTTGGATTGGTAACACCTGTAACAACTACTTCATTCACACTTTTAACGGTGTCTTTCAGTACGCCTACCTGAGCCTGCGCAGTGTGCGCTACCCCAAGCTGAAGCATTAACAGACCTGCAAGGGTCTTGACATTAAAGTAATTTTTTGTTTCCATAGTTTTAGTTTTGGTTTGACCAAATTAGAAGAATTTAATTTCTTGAGTGGCTCCAAAAACCTCGAAAAAAGCCGCAATCGTTTGCGCAATCGTTTGCGCAATCGTTTGCAGTTGATTTCTTTTTGCAATTATTTTGTTTTTCACGAAAAAATACCAATCTTGTGCCTGTGAAACCAATGACAATTAAAGATTTGGCGAGTTTTCTGAAGGTGAGCCCTTCGACCGTTTCTCGCGCACTCAACAACCACCCCGACATCAGCCTTGAAGTGCGCCAGCGCGTTCAGCAATTGGCAGCAGAACTTCAATTCAAGCCAAATAGTTTTGCAGCCAACTTTCGCAAAAAACAATCTAAATTGATCGCGGTTGTACTCCCTAAAATTTACAGATCCTTTATTCCAGATGTCATTGAAGGCATTACCAAAAGATTGAGTGCAGATCAATTTCAAACTTTGGTTCTGATTACAGAGGATCAATTAGCAAATGAAGTCGAAGCAATAAAGCAATGTTGCGACATGCGCGTCGATGGCATTTTACTTTCTTTGAGTAACCAAACCACAGACCTGCAGCATTTAGAGCGCTGCAAAACCATGGGTATTCCGCTTGTGTTATTTGACAACACTTTGCAAAGCGATGCATTTGCAAGCATACATATCAATGATGCAGCGGCAGCTGGCCTTTGCGCCGATTTGATCAATCAGCAAGGTAGCAGCCGTGTTGCAGCGGTATTTGGCCCTGAAGAGCTCAGTATTTCCCAAAACAGAAAATTAGGCTTCTTTTCCAATTTAAATAAAGACATCGAGGTCGCTTCTTGTTATGCAAAGGATGCCCAAGCTGCCTTTCGGTTTGCAGACGATCAAATCAAAAAACACCAAACGAAAGTATTTTTCGGTATTTCAGATGAAGTACTGCTCGGTATCGTTACGGCGGTCAAAGAACACAATTTAGCAAAAGAAACTTTGGTGGTGGGCTTTTCCGACGGACTTACCATGCCCTTTCTTCACCGAGAACTTCGCTATATTTTTCACGATGGTAAAGTGGTTGGCACACATGCCGCCGAACAAATTTTAAAGAGCGTTGCGCACGGTGTAAATTTCAATGAGCATATTGAAATTCCCGTTGAATTATATTAACGCCTCGCTGCCATTTCTACAATATTTCTAACTTTGGGCTACAAATGGAGCACAACTACAGCCTACAACCATTCAACACCTTTGGAATAGATGTCAAAGCCAAACACTTTGCTACTTTTTCGAATATAACAGAATTGCAAACCGCCCTCAACGAAGGTCCGAATGAGGACTTATTGATACTTGGTGGCGGAAGCAACATGCTGTTTACCCAAGATTTTGATGGTTTGGTACTGCGCAACGAAATCAAAGGAATTTCGGTCGTGAAAGAAACCGCAGCACAAGTTTTTGTGAAAGCCGGTGCTGGTGAGGTTTGGCATGCGTTTGTGCAGCACTGCATTGCACAAAATTGGTGTGGTCTAGAAAATCTGTCGCTGATACCGGGCTCTGTTGGTGCTAGCCCCATGCAAAACATCGGTGCTTACGGCGTTGAAATCAAAGACGTTTTTCATGAACTCAGCGCTTTTCATATCGAAAGCGGTGCCATCCATACTTTTAACAAAGCACAGTGTCAGTTCGGTTACCGCGAAAGCGTATTCAAGCGCGCACTCAAAAATCAATATATCATTACAGACGTCACTTTTGCATTGGCCAAAAACCCTGACCTGAAAACGAGCTACGGTGCCATTCAGCAAGAACTCGATGCTAAAGGAATCCAAAACCCCAGCATTCGCGACATCTCAGAGGCGGTTATCGCCATTCGCCAATCTAAATTACCAGACCCAGCAGTGCTCGGAAACGCCGGTAGCTTTTTTAAAAACCCGGTCATTGACCGCGCTGCTTTTGAGTCGATCTTAGCAAAATTCCCGACTATTTCGCATTATGTACTCAACGACACCGAAGTCAAATTGGCAGCGGGTTGGCTCATTGAAAACGCCGGGCTCAAAGGTTTCCGTCAAGGCAGTTGCGGCGTGCATGAAAAGCAAGCCCTAGTGTTGGTTAATTACGGTGGCAGCAAAGGGCAGCAAATCTTAGATTTATCGGCTCATATTATTCAAACAATAAAAGCACATTTCGGCGTCACACTCGAACGCGAAGTCAATATCATCCCCTCCCATGAAAGTATCATATAACTGGCTCAAATCTTACCTCGACTTTCCTTACTCAGCAGCTGAACTCAGCGAAATCCTGACGCAAACTGGCTTAGAAGTAGAAGGCTTGGAGTCCATTAACGAAATCCAAGGAGGGCTCGAAGGCGTGGTCATTGGCGAGGTACTCAGCTGTGAAAAACACCCTGACGCCGACAAACTCAAGGTCACGACCGTGAATATTGGTGCGCAAGCGCCTTTACAAATTGTTTGCGGAGCACCAAACGTTGCGGCCGGGCAAAAAGTCATTGTTGCTACTGTCGGCTGCACGCTGTATCCGCAACCAGACCAATCTTTTGAAATCAAAAAAGCCAAAATCAGGGGCGTCGCCTCAGAAGGCATGCTCTGTGCCGAAGACGAACTCGGGCTAGGCGAAAGCCATGACGGTATCATGGTACTCCCTTCAGACGCCATTATTGGTCAAGCTGCTGCCGATTTTTTCAATTTAGAACGCGACATCCAACTCGAGATTGGGCTCACACCCAACCGCGCAGACGCTATGAGCCACATCGGTGTAGCGAGAGACATTAAAGCGAAGTTCAACCTAGATCATTCCGAAAAAATTGAACTCAAATGGCCTCAAATCAGCGCGCTCAACAACCAAGAGCTTCCGTCCTTAACAATCGCTGTCACAGACCAAGAAGCTTGTCAAAAATACTATGCCTTAGAACTAGACCATGTCAAAGTGGGTCCGTCGCCTAAATGGCTCCAAAACAGACTCAAAGCAGTGGGGCTCAAACCGATCAACAATGTTGTTGACATCAGTAATTTTGTGCAGCGCGAACTCGGCACGCCTCTACATATTTTTGATGCAGACAAAACGGGAACATCTCTAGAAGTGCGCACGGCCAAAGCCGAAGAAGCTTTTCTGGGCCTAGACAACAACAATTACAAACTAGCCGGACACGAACTCGTCATTGCCAACGCAAGCGGTGCTTTGTGCTTAGCGGGTGTATTGGGTGGTTTGGAAAGTGGCGTTTCTACTCAAACAACACGCGTACTCATCGAGTCTGCACTTTTTAACCCTGTGCGCATCCGAAAAGCAGCGCGCCAACACGGCCTCAATACCGATGCTTCCTTTCGCTTTGAACGCGGCGTCGACCCTCATTTAACAGCTACCGCACTACTGCGTTGCGTCCAACTCTTGCAAGAACTCACGGGTGCTGAAGTCAAGAGTCAAACATTTGAATTCTTAGGTAAGCTAACCGAGCCTATTAAATTGAATATCAGCAAACAAAAAATCACCAATCTCATTGGCAACGATATTCCCAACACCCAAATTGAACAGATTTTAACGGACTTAGACTTTCAGATAAATAGTTTCTCCGACCAAACTTGGAGCTTAACTGTTCCAGCATACCGCGTAGACGTGACGCGTCCGATAGATGTCATTGAAGAAATTTTACGCATTTACGGGCTCAACAGCGTTGAACTACCCGACAAATGGAATTACAGCCTCAGTGCACCAAATGACAAAGCTTCGGATGCCCAAAAAGAAGCAACAGCCGAATTTTTAGTAGGCCGCGGCTTTTATGAGGTCATGAACAACTCCCTGACCAAAAAACAATACAGTGCTGCGCTCGATGCATCCTTTGGCACGGCTATTGGCATGCTCAATCCATTAAGTCAAGACCTCGCAAATCTCAGACAAACGCTCGTATTTGGCTTATTAGAGAACTTAGCCTTTAATCAGAACCGTCAGCAAGCAGATCTCCAAATTTTTGAATTTGGTCAAGATTACCAGACGCACCAAGATCAACACCAAGAAACGCCTCGCTTGGCCCTTGCCTTAATGGGAAAGCAAACGACTGAAAATTGGCAACAAACCAACGCAAGCAACCATTCGTTCTTTAGCCTCAAAAAAGAAGTCTACGCCATTTTAGAGCGCTTCGGACTCGCTCAGGCCTGCAAGGAAAGCGCTGCAGCAAATATCCTTTTCAAACAAGGCCTGCGCATTGATTGCGACCGACAAGCACTTGTTGAACTCGGCGAAATCAGTGCGCAACTTCAACAAGACCTCGACCTCAAACAACCTGTTTATTACGCACATTTTGACTGGAACAAACTCCTTGAGTTAGCCTCGAAAAGAAAAATTCGCTACCAAGAAGTCCCTAAGTCTTTTGCCGTAAGACGAGACCTATCCTTGCTTGTAGATCAAAACACCAGCTATCAAGCACTGCAGGTCTGCGCGCAAAAAGCCGAAACCAAACTCTTGCAAGACATCCAGCTTTTTGATGTGTACGAAGGCAAGAATTTACCTTCGGGCAAGAAATCTTATGCTTTGGCTTTCTATTTACAAGACGGACAGCAGACCCTTAGCGAAACGCAAATAGAAAAAGCGATGCAGCGCATCTTGAAGGCATTAGAGAACGATTGTGCAGCGCAATTGAGAAATTAAGTAGCGCTCTGGAGCAATTAAACGGCGTCTAGGTAGCGCTCGAGATTTGGATTGTCGGCGAGTTCTTCGGCGCCAATGACCATCAAGTTTTTAGCTTTAGTGCTGTCTAGCCAGAGATCAAAATTGGTGATGCCGACGCGCAAAGTTCCATTGATGTCAATTTTATGGACGGGCTTTTGTTGTTTGTCGTAGCGGGCTTTGATTTCCATCACCTCTTGCCCTAACTCTTGGTTCTGATTGAAAATGAGGAGGCTATCTGTGGTTTCGAAAAAATCTCCGGCCTTATCGTTGACCAAATGTACCTCACTAGCAACACTCGAAGCCCAAGACTGAACTTTGGAAGAAAATTTGTTGGAGGCCAATAAAGAGATCGACGATACTTTCATTCTTTTTTTAATTGTCCGCAAATATAGCACGAATAACGCCTCGCTTATTTGTCGTAGCCTAATATTTTTAAGTAATCTTGCGCAGTTTGCTCATTGCTAAACACTTCGGTCTGAATTTTTCCGTTTTCGTCGCGGGTAATGAGAATATGCTTGGGCTCTGGAATCAGGCAGTGCTTGAGACCGCCATAACCACCAATTGTCTCCTGATAGGCTCCTGTATTGAAAAATCCGATATAAAGAGTGTTGTTTTTATCAAACTTAGGCAGGTAAATGGCATTGGAATGCTGCTCTGAGTTGTAGTAGTCATCGGAGTCACAGGTGAGTCCGCCCAACAATACACGTTCGTAGTCGTCGTTCCAACGGTTGATCGGCAACATGATGAAACGCTGATTGATCGCCCAGGTGTCTGGCAGGTTGGTCATGAAAGAAGAGTCGATCATGTTCCATTTTTCGCGGTCGTTTTGCTGCTTTTGGTGCAATACACTAAAAATAGCGCCACCGCTCTCCCCTACCGTGAAGGAGCCAAATTCTGTAAAGATATTGGGTTCGGGGATGTCGTTGTCTTGGCATAAACGCTTGATTTGCGTTAAGATCTCACGAACCATGTACGCGTAGTCAAAATCAAAAGCCAAGGATTTCTTGATCGGAAAACCGCCGCCTATGTTGAGCGAATCTAGTTCTGGACAAAGTTTTTTGAGGTCGGAATACACGCGCAAACACTTGGTGAGTTCGTTCCAATAATAGGCCGTATCATTGATGCCCGTATTGATGAAAAAGTGCAGCATTTTCACGCGAACACGTGGATTTTCTTTAAGGATCGCTTTGTAAAAAGGAACGATTTCGCGGTAGCGGATACCCAGACGCGAGGTGTAAAATTCAAACTTCGGCTCTTCCTCAGAAGCAATTCTGATTCCGATGTTGAGTTCTTTGGTCGTGAGGTTAATGAGTTGCTTGAGTTCATCGATGTTGTCCACTACAGGTACCACGCGCAGGTCGTCTTCTTCGATGAGGTCGGCAATTTTTTGAATGTATTGAGATGGTTTGTAACCATTACAAATGACATAGCTTTTGGGTTGTAGTTTTCCAGCTGCTTGCAAGCTCTTGACGATATCGATGTCAAAAGCGGATGAAGTTTCAATGTGGACGTTGTTTTTGAGAACTTCGTCTAGGACAAAAGCAAAGTGTGAGCTTTTGGTACAGTACGAATAATAGTAGTTGCCTTGATAGCCAAGGTTCATGATGGCTTCTCTAAACCAGCCTTTGGCGCGCTGGATGTTGTTGGAAATTTGCGGCAGGTAATGAAACTTTAGTGGCGTGCCGTGTTCGTGAACCAGCCGCATGAGGTCAATGCCATGAAAGAACAAGCGGTCTTCGCGCAAAAAGAATTCATTTTGAGGAAAATCAAAAGTTTGTTCGATTAGGTCAATGTATTTTGTTCTCATGCTGCAGATTCAAAAAAAGGTTTATACGTAAAGGGCTTGCGTAAGTTTCGGTTCGAGGCCAAAATTTGTGCAAAAATACTGCAATTTGAATGGATGAACAGCAACTTAAAATAGTACTTTTGAAAACAGCATTTTTTCCATGTCCTATCTAGACGAATTAAACGAAAGTCAGCGGGTTGCCGTTGAACACATTTTTGGGCCCATCATGGTGATCGCCGGCGCAGGCTCAGGCAAAACCCGTGTCCTCACTTACCGTATTGCCCACATGATGGAGCAAGGCATAGACCCCTTCAACATCCTTGCCCTAACCTTTACCAACAAAGCGGCCAAAGAAATGACCGAAAGAATTGGCCATATCGTGGGTGCTGGCGAAGCCAAGAATATTTCGATGGGCACCTTTCACTCGGTATTTTCAAAAATTTTGCGCTTCAATGCCGAACGCATTGGCTTTCCGAATAATTTCACCATCTACGATACCCAAGACTCCAAAAGCCTGATCAAAGGCATCATTAAAGAGCTCAACCTCGACGACAAAACCTACAAACCAAGCATGGTCTTTGGGCGTATTTCAGCGGCCAAAAACAACCTCATTTCACCAGAGGCCTATGCAGCCAATACCGAAATCCAACTCGAAGACAAACAATCGCGCAGGCCAGAGCTCGGCCTCATCTTTCAGACCTACGCCAATCGCTGTCTGAAAGCCGGCGCCATGGACTTCGACGACCTCCTGTATTTCACCAATGTCTTGCTGCGCGATTTCCCAGATGTACTGCACTACTACCAACAAAAGTTTCAATACATTTTAGTCGATGAGTACCAGGATACCAACTACGCCCAGTACCTCATCGTCAAAAAACTTGCTGCCGCCTATCAAAACATCTGTGTGGTCGGAGACGATGCCCAAAGTATTTATTCTTTTCGCGGAGCCAACATCGAAAACATCCTCAACTTTAGAAAAGACTACCCTGATTTCGTACTTTATAAGCTAGAGCAAAACTACCGCAGCACCAAAAATATTGTTGAGGCAGCGAATAGCATTATCAAAAAGAACAAAGACCAAATCACCAAAACGGTCTGGACCGACAACAACGAAGGTGCCAAAATCAAGGTGCAGCGCTCTCTAACCGACAACGAAGAGGGTCGGACCATTTCTCAAGCCATCTTTGAGCGCAAAACAACTGAAGGCGCGCGCTTTCAAGATTTTGCCATTCTTTACCGCACCAACAAGCAATCGCGTGCCTTTGAGGAAGCCTTGCGCAAACTCAATATGCCCTACAAAATCTACGGTGGCTTGTCTTTTTACCAGCGCAAAGAAATCAAAGACCTCCTCGCCTATTTCAGACTCAGTGCCAACCCGCACGACGAAGAAGCCATCAAACGCGTCATCAATTACCCCAAAAGAGGCATTGGCAAAACAACCATAGAAAACATCATCATTGCCGCCAACCGCTACAACACAAGTATGTGGGAGGTCATCAAAGACTTTCAGCGCTTTCCTGCCGATGTCGGGAGTGCGGCGCGCAGTAAAATCTATGAGTTTGTAACCATGATCGAGAGCTTTGGTGCCGAGCTCGAAAAAACCGACGCTTTTACACTTGCCGAACGCATCGCGAAATCGTCGGGCATTATTCGGGAACTTTTAGCCGAAAAAGACAAAGGACCTGAAGAAGTCGAGCGCTTTCAAAACATTGAAGAACTTTTGGCGGGTATCCAAGAATTTGTGCGCGGAGCCGAAGCCGATGTGCCGCGCACCCTCGCAGACTTCATGATGGACGTCGCACTGCTCACAGATGCCGACCAAGACAAACCCGAAGACCGCAACCACATCAGCCTCATGACCATCCACTCCAGTAAGGGTCTTGAATTTCCGCATATCTATATTGTTGGTCTGGAAGAAAACCTCTTTCCTTCTCAAATGGCGCTCAATTCGCGCTCAGAACTTGAAGAAGAACGCCGTTTGTTTTATGTTGCACTCACCCGCGGCATGCGCAGCTGTATGCTCTCTTACGCCACCAGCCGCTTTACTTGGGGGCAATCCATTATGTGTGAACCCTCGCGCTTCATCGATGAAATCGATCCACAATATTTGCAATTTGAGTCGGTGAGCAGGGCATCTAATAGCCGTTCTTTAATGGGCTCAGGTGGTTTTGATCGCGGTTTTTCTGGAGGCCTCAATAAGCCCTTGGGCACCCCACCACAATTGCGCTCGCTCAAAGAAGTGAGCCAACAAAAAACGACGAATCAAACGGACAGCACACCTGGCTTGATGGTAGGCCACAACATTATGCACGAGCGTTTCGGAAAAGGAAAGGTACTCAAATTAGAAGGTCAAGGCGCCGACAAAAAAGCCACCATTTTCTTTCCGCAGCACGGATCAAAAACAGTTTTGTTAAGATTTGCGAATATTGAAATTATAGAGGACTAATTACTCCTCTAGAAGATCTGGTCTTCTTTCTTTGGTTCTGGCATAGGCTTGTGCTTCTCTCCATGCATCTACCTCTTTAGGATTGCCCCCCAGCAAGACCTCAGGTACTTCCAGACCCTTGAAAACCGGAGGTCGGGTATACACAGGTGGCGCCAAAAGGCCATCTTGGAAAGAATCGGTAAGCGCTGAAGTTTCATCGTTGAGCACACCCGGAATGAGGCGCACCACCGCATCGACTACAATTGCAGCAGCTAATTCTCCGCCACTCAAGACATACGAACCAATCGAAATTTCTTTGGTCACATACAAATCGCGGACGCGTTGGTCTACACCTTTGTAGTGCCCACATAAAATCAAGATGTTTTGTGCAAGTGAAAGGGAATTACAAGTAGTTTGTTCGAGCAAAGCGCCATCTGGCGTCATGTAAATGATCTCGTCGTAGCTGCGCTCGGCCTGCAATGCATCTATAGCTTTGGAGATCGGTACAACGCTCATGACCATACCTGCCCCGCCTCCATATTGGTAATCGTCGATATTGCGGTGTTTGTTGTCGGCGTAATCGCGCAAATTATGGACATGGATTTCGACATGACCTTTGGTTTGGGCACGCTGCATAATCGAAGCTGCAAAAGGGCTTGTGAGCAACTCAGGAAGTACGGTGAGAATATCAATACGCATGCTGCAAAGGTAAGTCAATTCAGCACAAATTACTACCTTTGCACAAACCCTATTTCATGATCCAATTATCTGAACGTTTACTGGCAATGGAAGAGTCTGCAACCATTGCAATGGCTAAAAAAAGCCGCGAGCTCAAATCCCAAGGCAAAGACATCATTTCGCTCTCATTAGGAGAGCCCGATTTCCATACTCCTGACTTCATTAAAACAGCTGCTGTTGAGGCATTGGAACAAAATTACACCACCTACACACCCGTACCTGGCTACGACGACCTCCGCGATAGCATTGCACACAAATTCAAACGCGACAACAACCTCACCTACACAAAAGACCAAATCGTGGTCTCTACGGGCGCCAAGCAAAGCATTGCCAACTTGGTATTGAGCCTCATCAATCCCGGAGACGAAGTCATTATTCCTGCTCCATATTGGGTTTCTTATTTAGAGATTGTCAAGGTCGCAGAAGGTGTTCCGGTTGTGATTGCCGCAGGCATAGACAAAGACTTCAAAATCACTGGTGCCGACCTCGAAGCAGCCATTACACCAAAAACCAAACTCCTCATGTTTTCTACACCTTGCAACCCAACAGGCTCGGTGTACAGCAAAGAAGAACTCCAAGACCTCGCGCGCGTGTTGGCTAAATACCCACAAATTATAGCGATGTCAGACGAAATCTACGAGCACATTAATTTTATTGGCAAGCACGAAAGCCTTGCGCAGTTTCCAGAAATATACAATCAAGTTGTGACCGTTAACGGCGTTTCCAAAGCCTGGGCCATGACCGGCTGGCGCTTGGGCTATATTGGTGCGCCTAAAGAAATTGCTGCAGCCTGCGATAAAGTGCAAGGTCAGTTTACATCTGCCACTTGTTCCATTACACAGCGCGCAACCATTGCCGCCATGAATGCAGACCCAATAGTACTCAAAGATATGATCGCTGCGTTTGAAAGCCGTCGCAACCTGGTTTTGAGCGGCTTGCGCAAGATTTCCGGCCTCAAGGTCAATAATCCGGGTGGCGCATTTTATGTATTCCCTGACTGCTCTTCTTATTTTGGCAAAAGCTACAACGGCCAAACCATCCATAATTCTGACGACCTCTGTATGTATTTATTAGAAGTTGCATTGGTGGCTTGCGTTGGCGGCGCTGCCTTCGGCGACCCTAATTGCTTTCGCATCAGTTATGCCGCATCAGAAGAAACCCTGCAAAAAGCCGTAGACCGCATTTCAAACGCACTCGCGCAACTCCAATAAAACATGCAAACACAAGCGCTCTTCGAAGCTTTTAACGGCAAGCGTGTATTGGTCATTGGAGACGTCATGACCGACGCCTACTTTCATGGCCACGTACAGCGCATGAGCCCCGAGGCTCCTGTTCCGGTGGTAGACCTACAATCGCAAGAGCAGCGCATTGGAGGTGCGGGCAATGTAGCACTCAACCTCATCGCCTTGGGCGCAGAGGCCTTACTTGCCAGCGTCATTGGCCAAGACAACGCAGGCCAAGAACTCCAAAAAATGTTCTTAGCAGCCGGCATCAATACGGCAGCGCTGGTCCAATCTACCGAAAGAAAAACAACCATCAAAACAAGAGTACTTTCTTCGGGCAAGCAAATGCTGCGCATCGACAGCGAAGACCAACACGACCTCAGCACAGCTGAAACGCAAGCGCTCCAAAGCGGCATTAGTGCTTTGCTCAAGCAAGGTATTGACGGTATTTTACTCGAGGACTACAACAAAGGCGTGCTCACAACCGAACTCATCCAATGGATCATTGCCGAGGCCAAGGCCTTTGAAATTCCAGTTGTCGTCGACCCCAAAAAGAAAAATTTCTTTGCGTATAAAGGCTGCACACTTTTCAAGCCTAATTTAAAAGAACTCAAAGAAGGGCTGCAAGTAACATTTGATTACCAAAAAGAGCCTAGTGCCTTGAACGCAGCAATTGAAGAATTGCAACAGCACTTAGAAAGTCGTTATACATTTGTTACACTTTCCGAACACGGCGTTCAACTTTACGATGGCCAGCAGCACCATTACCACCCTGCACATTTGCGCAACATTTCCGACGTATCTGGCGCCGGAGACACCGTCATTGCCACCACTTGCCTCTGCCTGATTTGTGGCGCCTCTCCTACCACTATTGCCACAATTGCGAATTTAGCTGGTGGCTTGGTTTGCGAGCAATCTGGTGTGGTCAGTATCAATAAACAAAAATTGCTTGAAGAAGCACTCCAAATTAACGCTTAAGCTATGTCTCAAAAAGTTGTCAAGCCTTACGACTCAGGTCAATCCAAAAAAGAAGAAGTAGCGCAAATGTTCAATAACATTTCTGCGAACTACGATTTTCTCAACCACTTTTTGTCTTTGGGCATAGACCACCTTTGGCGCAGAAAAGCCGTTAAGCAACTACAAGCTCAGCAGCCCAAAGTCATTTTAGACTTAGCCACCGGTACTGGCGACTTTGCCATAGCCTGCTTGCGCCTCAAGCCAGATCAAATTATTGGTATGGACATCTCAGCTGGCATGCTAGAGGTTGGTAAAAAGAAAATGAAAAAACGCGCTTTTGACCACATCATTGATATGCAACTTGGCGACTCCGAAAACATGCCTTTTGCAGACGCTACTTTCGATGCCATTACGGTTGGTTTTGGTGTGCGCAACTACGAAAATTTAGAAAAAGGGCTTGGCGAAATGCTCCGCGTTCTTAAACCTGGTGGGCAAACTATCGTTTTAGAGTTCTCAAAACCTAAGGCCTTCCCCATCAAGCAACTTTTTGGCTTTTACTCAAAGGTCCTTATTCCGTTATTTGGTAAATACATCTCCAAAGACGAACGCGCTTATACCTATTTGCCAGAAAGCGTTGCTGCATTTCCAGAGGGCGCTGATTTTATGAACGTGCTCGAAAAAGTGGGTTACCTCGCGCACAAACAAATTCGTTTGAGTGGCGGCATTGCCAGTATTTACATCGGCCAAAAACCCACACAACAATAAACCACCCTAAGAATCGTTAGTCAGACATGCGTTTGCTCCTCTATTTTTGTTTTTTGTGCAGCTTGACCACAATGGCTCAAACCCAAAAACAGCAGCGTTATAAAAATTTCGACAAACGCTTTATTCATTTTGGCTTTATGCTCGGTGTCAATAGCTCTGACTTCACCGTCATGCCCAAAACCAATGCCTACAATCAATATCAATTGCTTTCGCTCACCAACGATGCACAACCTGGCGGGCAACTCGGCATCCTGACTACTGTCAAACTTGGCACGCCTACCATTCGTTTTCGCTTCATCCCAACACTCTCTTTTCAAGAGCGCGTGCTCAATTACAAAAGCCTTGACACCATTTGGTTTTTAAATGGCAGCGGCCAACAACGCGTCAATTCTACCAATCTGGAATTTCCCATGATGCTCCAATTCCGAACCAAACGCTACAACAACTTTACGGCTTACTCTCTTTTTGGCATGCAATACGCCATTGACCTTCAGTCTCAGCAAGATGCTTCTCAAAATTTTTACGACCCCTTCGTCAAAATCAAAAAGAACGATTGGCAGGGTCAAATTGGTGCAGGCGTAGAATTTTTTGCACCCTATTTCAAATTTGGCCTAGAGCTCAAATATAGTCACGGATTCAAGAGCAGCTTTATCCAAGACTTCACTCCGGTGTCTAACCCGATTGACCAGCTCTACAACCGCGCTTGGTATTTCTCCTTGATTTTTGAAGGATGAGTCAGGTTGTCAACTTTGTATGTAGCCCTGAAGAAGCCAAGGATAGCAACTTTTTGGAGCAGCGTATCCGCAAAGAATTAGCGCTAGACGCACAAACACAACTTGAATTTCGTTGGCGCAAGCGCAGTATTGACGCGCGGCAAAGACAAATAAAAGTCAATGCGAGCTTTGATGTTGCAATAATCACTGTGCTTGCGCCTCGTTTTGAGCACCAAGAATTCAAATTGCTGGCACCAGATGCACCAGTTGTACACATTATTGGTGCTGGCCCAGCTGGACTCTTTGCCGCGTTGCAAGCAGTGACCCAGGGGCTCAAACCAATCGTATTTGAACGCGGCAAAGATGTCCGGGCGCGTAGGCGCGACCTTGCCAAACTGACAAAAGCCCATGAGCTCAACCCTGAATCCAATTATTGTTTTGGCGAAGGCGGGGCCGGCACTTACTCGGATGGCAAGCTTTATACGCGTTCAAAAAAACGTGGCGATGTCCAAAAAGTACTCGAATGGCTCGTACAGTTTGGAGCCAAGGAAGACATCCTCATCGATGCGCACCCACATATTGGCACCAATAAACTACCGCAACTCATAGAAGCCATCCGACAGCAAATCATCGCTTCAGGTGGCGAAATCCATTTTGAACACAAACTCACCGATCTCGATATTTCGAACGGTAAGATTGAGCGCATACAAATCAATCATTCACAGCAAATTCCTGTCACTAAACTGATCCTGGCTACAGGGCATTCAGCACGGGATATTTTTGAACTTTTACAGCGCAAAAACATCGCCATTAAAGCCAAGCCATTTGCACTTGGCGTTCGAGTGGAGCACACCCAAGCATATATCGATGGACTACAATACCACGGCCGCCTGAGCGATGACTACCTTCCTGCAGCTTCTTACAGTTTAGTCACACAAGTAGACAATCGTGGCGTGTATTCATTTTGTATGTGCCCTGGTGGCATCATTGCCCCATGTGCAACCGCTGACGGAGAAGTGGTCACCAACGGTTGGTCACCATCTAAACGCAATAACATTTACGCCAATTCAGGCATTGTCGTTGGAATTGAACCAAGCGACTTTAAAAATGAAAGTGATCCGTTTGTTTGCCTTGACTTCCAAAAAGAAATTGAACACAAATGCTGGATGGCAGCGGGCCAAACCCAAAAAGTACCCGCTCAAGGCCTCTCAGATTTTGTGAACGGCCGCAAAAGCACCTCCTTCCCTAGATCTTCTTACCAGCCTGGTATCGTGAGTGTGCAACTCAAAGATATATTTCCTTCGTTCGTTTACGAGCGTCTGCGACAAGCATTCCTCGATTTTGATAAAAAGATGCCCGGATTCATCACCAACGATGCCGTTGTGCACGCACCTGAATCACGCACCTCCTCACCCGTCCTGATCCCACGCGATCCCATCAGTTTTCAACACACCCAAATTACCAACCTTTACCCCATAGCCGAAGGTGCTGGCTATGCAGGAGGTATTGTATCTGCAGCAATTGATGGCCTGAATTGCGTTGAAAAGATTGCACAAACGCTTGTAAACCTTTAATTTTAAGGGTATAAAGCGACTCAAATGAAATCTTGGCTCCTCTTTTTCTTATTCATTATCAATTTTGAAGCAAATGCTCAACTCGATACGCTCTTTTGGTTTGTGGCACCTGAAGTGGCACAAAGCCACGGCGACCGCCCAATAGTGTTTCGCTTTGCGACATTGAATCAAGCCGCAATTATTACGGTGAGCCAACCCGCCAATCCGTTGTTCCCAACGCAAGTCCTTAATTTGGTGGCCAACGACGCTCAAACACTCAATCTAACCGCCTGGATCGACCAAATAGAAAACAAACCGGCCAACACAGTTCTGCCCTATGGATTCAAAATTTCAGCCAGTGCACCTATCATGGCTTACTACGAAGTGACCCCTACCTGTAATTGTAATCCAGATATTTTTGCGCTCAAAGGCAAAAATTCATTGGGCACCTCCTTTATTGTACCTGCTCAAAATTTCTTAAACAACGCCTCTTACGCACGTTCCGGCTTTAATATTGTCGCTACTCAAAACAACACCGTGGTGACCATCAATCCAAAACAAGCAATTGTAGGACACGCTGCAAATATTCCTTTCTCTATTGTATTACAAAAAGGAGAGACTTTTTCAGCAGAGGCCGTTTCGATTTTAGCCAACCAACATTTAAGTGGTTCCACTATTAGCAGTAATTTACCAATTGCAGTCACGCTTCATGACGATTCAATGAGCGGTGCCCCCTACGGTGGTTGTGCAGACCTCATGGGTGACCAAATCATCCCCAATCAGGTGCTAGGCAGCGAATACATCATATTAAAGGGCTATTTAAATGGCCCAGATAAAATCTACGTGGTGGCTATTCAAAACAATACGCAAATTTCAATAGATGGTGTGGCGACTGCCATAATTAATGCCACAGAGACTTACGTGCACACCCTCAGCAGTCCCACTGTATTGATACAGACAAGTGCGCCCACACATGTTTTGCACACCACCGGTTTCGGTTGCGAAGTCGGCGGAGCTATCTTGCCATCCATTATCTGCACAGGATCGAATACCGTGGCTTTTGTGCGTTCCACCAACGAATTTTTTGCACTCAATATTTTAGTACCTGCGGGTGGTGAAAACGATTTCACCTTTAATGGAAACACTGGGGTCATCAATCCCGCTATGTTCAATTTTGTTCCGGGTACCAACAATGCCTGGAAATATGCCCAAATAGACGCAAGTGGTTTTGTAGGTATGCAGTTGGCTTCTCGCATAGACAATCCCAATTTTAAATTCCATCTTGGCGTCGTACACGGCGGTGCTTCTAGCGGCTGTCGCTATGGCTATTTTAGTGATTTTGCCGCTGCACAATACCAAATTAGTGTCAATGACCAAAGCTTTTGTGTGGGTGAACCCATCTTACTTACTACCAATACACTCACCGGCGCTACTTACAACTGGACAGGGCCTAATAACCTGAATTCAAACGGGCCTCAAATCCAAATTGCGCAGGCGCAAGTTTCCAATTCTGGATCATACGCTATTTCAGGTTTTTTACCCGGTACTTGCCCAATCCTTCCCGACACAATTGAAATCGTAGTCCACCCAAACCCTGCTGCACCGCTCATCCTCTCGAATGCACCCGTTTGCCAAGGTGATTCCATTTCTTTTTGGTCAGCAACCCAAGCAGCACAATATTTTTGGACGCAGGGCAGCACTTTGAGTAACTTAGACACCTTCAACTTATTGCTCAATCTAGGTTCTTATTTAACTACTTTGAGCATCATCGATACAAACGGGTGTAGTTCTCCTCCCGCTACTTTAAATAGCCAAGTTTTCAATCTTCCAACGATTCAGTACACAGGGCCTTTGAGTGTTTGTGGGTCTCAAGTTTTCATGACTTCTACCGCCACTCCGGATCCTAGCGACCAAATCAATCAAATCAATTGGCTTCAAAACAATCAAGCCATCCATTCGGGCAACACCTATGACTTTGACTTACAAAGCAACAATGGGAGTCAAGAAACATTTGTAATAGAAGCCGTGAGTAACTTAGGATGTGTCAATACAGATAGCTTTACAATTAGTTTCAATCCCTTTCCCCAAGCAGATTTCATAGCTGTCCCACTTTGTGATGGCCAAACTGTGAATTTCAGTAACCAAAGTACATGGGCCGGAACACCACTCCCCGGAACATCTATTCAAACCACCTTTCTACCCGGAGATGGGCAAAACCTGAGCGCTTTTCCTTCGAATTTTACCTATGGTCAAAGTGGCAGTTATTCGGCAAGTTACATCATCACAAGTTCTGCGGGTTGTTCAGACACAAGTACTCAAAATTTTCAATTGCTTCAGGTACCTCAAATTGTGCTTTCTAGTCTAGATACTTGCGGACAACAAGCTACTTTTGAAGCGTTATTTGATGTGAACCCTATAAATATTCAAAGTTTCAGTTGGGATATCAATAATCAAATCATTACTCAAAACCCAACAACCCTCACTTTCCAACAAGCCGGAAGCTATCCTTACTCTTTTGTACTAAATCTTCAAAACGGCTGTTCTTATTCAAGTAATGGTACCGTTGACATCATTCCATCAATCACACTTCCCAATCTCATTTTTCCAAATATCATCTCTACAAATAGTACGGCAGACAACCACAAATGGCAAATAGATTCGCTTTACGAAAATTGCGCGCGCTTTAATTTGCAAATTCTCAACCGCTGGGGGCAAGTCGTTTTTGAAACAAGTACCTCACAGAAAGCTTTTGAAGGAATAAACGACCAAGGCGAGCTCCTCGCTGAAGGAATCTATTTCTATCTCTTTACGAGTGGAGACGAGAAAAGACAAGGCTTTATTCACCTGATCCACTAAGAACGCGTAACTTTGAGGCATGAAACGCGTTGTAGTTGGTCTTTCGGGCGGAGTAGACTCCAGTGTTGCGGCACTTTTACTCCAACAACAAGGGTATGAAGTGATCGGCATGTTCATGCGCAATTGGCACGACCAAAGCGTGACACTTTCCGACGAATGCCCTTGGATAGACGACTCCAACGATGCACTACTGATTGCCCAACAATTAGGCATTCCATTTCAAGTGATCGATTTATCTGAGCAATACAAAGACCGGATTGTCAATTATATGTTTGCAGAATATCAAGCCGGCCGAACGCCCAATCCAGATGTACTTTGTAACCGCGAAATCAAATTCGATGTCTTTTTAAAAGCGGCCCTCGATTTAGGTGCAGACTACGTAGCTACAGGCCACTATTGCCAAAGGCGCGAAAACCAAGACGGTAGTTTTAGCTTGCTTGCAGGTGCCGACCCTAATAAAGACCAATCCTATTTTTTGTGTCAATTGAGCCAAGCACAACTCGCCAAAGCACTCTTCCCTATTGGGCATCTTCAAAAATCAGAGGTGCGCCAAATTGCACTAGATCACAACCTTGTTACGGCGGCCAAAAAAGATTCTCAAGGTCTTTGTTTTGTAGGCAAAATTGCACTACCAACTTTTCTCCAACAACAATTAGCTCCTCAAATTGGACCTGTAATTGAAGTGCCTTCGGATCTTGAGCAATTCAAAGTATACGAAACCCTTCAACCCATCGCTTCCAATATAGAATTACTTTCTAAACCTTTTCATTTTGAATTGAAGGATGGTAAAGAAGTAACAACTCATCAGGGTGCACATTACTACACCATTGGTCAACGCAAAGGGCTGCACATTGGCGGCAGACCCGAACCCAGCTTTGTGATCGGTATTGACACACTAAATAACATTGTATATAGTGGTCAAAATGAGCAACATCCGGGTCTTAATCGCTGGGCATTGAAACTAGATCAAAGCAGCATTTCATGGGTCAATTCCCATCCTGAATTTGAGCGTACAAATGAACTGACTTGTCTGGTTCGGATCCGTTATCGGCAGCCTTTACAAAAAGCCAAATTACTGCAAACAACTACGGGCTGTTATATTCTATTTGAAAACAAACAAAAAGGAATTGCACCTGGTCAATTTGCCGCCTGGTATGCACAAGATGAACTATTGGGTTCTGCCGTTATTGCGTAAAAGAGCAGGCATAAAAAAAAGGACCCGAAACGAGCCCTTTTTTTTTTGTCTAACTATAAATCAACTATTAATTGAGGATCAGTGCAAAACCTTGTGGTTCTTCACTTAATTTTTCTTCGGTAAAACGAATGCGGTCTAATAAATCGGCCACTTCAAAAATGTTCAAAGGGCTTTGTGAACCCAATTCACGGTGCTGATCTAATTTCAATTTCGCTTGGCGAATTGTTTTGCTACGGAGAGATTGAATACTTGTGGTCATGTCGTTTGTTGTTGGTTTGGGCTTTGTTACGCTAAGAATTGTGCCAAGGTTTCAAAAAGTAAAATAAATTTCATTTATCAAAGTAAGTAATCCAAATTAATCCTCAGATGATGAGCGTGTTAACTTAAGTAAAGGATTCTTAAATTTATCCACATTTTTTTCTTTCAACCCTCTTTTCAATGTTTATAAGCGTTCTCAAAGGACATCCTTATATTTGTATTGTGAAATATCTATTCCTTCTTCTACCCCTCCTGCTTTGGTCTTGTAAAGAACAGGAGACAGACACCACTGCGCCTGAAGCAAGCGCACAAGAATTACCCACAAAAGGCAAACAAAGCTTAGCGCGTTATGCAGACCGCATGGTCCGAGCCAAACTTGGCATTCAAGCCAACGAAAAATTCGAACTTCAAATATTTCAAGCTCAACTTGATGACGACGGCATAGAAGACGCAATTGTTACGGTCAACAGATTGGATTTTGCAATGAAAGAAGCAATGGCTTCTCCAAATCCTGCAAAACGTGCCGAACTTGGCTTCATGGGGAATTTCAATTACTTTTTCTTTTTTGATGGCAAAATCGACATGCTCTCCCCTCCTATTGCCATCCCCTCTTCACCACTCTTGCCACTCCAAGTTTCTTTTGAAAATATCAGCTCTCCAACTTACAAAGACATTTTAATAGACTTTAGAATCCGCAATGCGAGTTACAAAGATTTCTACACTGTGAGCAATCATACCCCCCGACGCATTTTCCAGTTTAAAAATTTCGACGGGCTCGGCCTGCCAATTACAGAGGCTTATCATTTTGAATATGGAGCAGGCTCCTACGGACCGCAAAAAAATATTTTTGTGATGGAAGCCAAATTAGAAGCGCTACCAAAAGGCGCGGATAAAAATACATTTGTGCCACAATTGAAGCCGCAAGAAAAAATCAAGTACACTTTCTTCTATTTGGAAAGCGAGGCCAAGTACGCGACAAAAGACAAGCCATAAAAAAGGCGGAGCAAAGCCCCGCCAATTTCGTAAACACGTCTTTTTTTTCTAAAAATTTCCGCGGAGTGTCAGGATAAAATTGCGTCCAGGCGCAGAAATATTTGAAGCAAACATGCGGTAATTGCGGTCGAGGATATTCTCACAAGCTATTTGTATACTAAGTTGGTTACTGAGATTGTAATTTGCCCTGAGGTTCAAGGTATACCAACTTGGCATGCCGTCGGCAGTCGCATACGCATAATTGTCTTCACCTACCAAGTTGTAATCTGCTAAGTGTTTCCAAGCAGCATACAATGCAAAACCTTCGAGTTTGAGTTTGTTGTGCAAGGCGGAATAACGCAAACTCAACTTGCCAAACGCCGGCGCGATGTGGTCTAACGGATACGGAACGGTATCGGTCAGGATGCGGCCAAACGTATAATTATAGCTTCCTGAAAATTGCAAATTATTGTTTAATTGTGCTTGAAAGAAAGCCTCAAAGCCGCGAACAAAAGCATTTCCTGCGTTGGTTGTTGTCAGCACCTGACTCATCTGACCATCGTAAAGCACGCTGTCTGCACCATTAAAAGTACCGTTCTGAACGATAAGCGCATTAGTCAGGTACGTTTGGTAGGCATTCACGCCAATGGTGCTTTTCTTCATGAACTGGTATTGCAAGCAAAGTTCTGCATTGTAGGCATATTCTGGCAAAAGCTCTGGATTGGGTACAATTACAGATCCTGGAACAGACTCAAACACTTTGGTGAGGTCATCTATATTTGGTGCACGAAACGCAGTAGAACCATTCAGGGCAAAACGCCATTTTGCAGTTGGCATGTAGATCAGACCTAAATTCCCATTCAAAGCCAAGTGATTTTGCTGAATTGAACTAAACGGAAAAGGAAAGAACGTCTGATCGATAAATTGTGCTTGCAAACCTACCTGTGACAAACGGATTCCATCATTTAAAATGAGCTTATCTGAAACTTCAAAAGTATGTGAGGCATAGAGAGCCGCGCCTTGCATGCTTGAACCACCGTCAGGGTAACGCGTGTCAATGGTAGTTTGCTCACCTGTATAGATATCTTGGGCAAAAGCAGTAGAATTGACTTTATTCAAATATACTTCTGCACCATAACGCAACTCATGGGTAGCCATTTTTTTCATAAAGTCTCCATTGAGCGTATAGATGTCGAGTTGCTCAATACGGTGATTGAGGCTTGCTTTCTGAAATCTTCTATCCATTCGACTTTCTTCGATACCTTGGTACGCTAGTATGATGCGTGCATTGTCATAGCATTTGGTTTTGTTGGTCAGTTCGAGCGTGTAAGCAGCAAGCAAGCGAAACTGCGGGCCGTAATACCATTCGGCAAATTTTGGCTTCGCGCCAGACATCAGCGTCAAGCGGTCATAACGATCGATATGGCCCGAATTTGATAATTGTAAATTCAAGTGGTGCTGTACGCCTGGCTTTTGTACAAAACTGAATTTTTGAAGTACATCGTATTGCGTATAGCCAGAACCAACTTGCAACGAGCTGTCTGTATTGACCATCATGCTATCTTGACCATTTACCTGGGCAACATACCAAGGGCGATAACCTAAATTCCCGATCGCTTCTGATCTATTTTGTCCTTGACGCAAATCTCCAAAATTGGAATAGGAAATGGAGGTCAGAGAGGCAAAGCGTTTGGTACCCACATTGACTTGCGCATTGGCTGCATAACCTGCGCCTGCAGAAAACCCGCGTACATAAGCACTGCTGTGCACGAGTAATTGATCTGAAGTGCTAAAAACTGGTTTTTTAGTCTGAAAACTCATGACGCCACCAATGGCATCTGAGCCATATATTACAGAACCCGGACCGAAGAGCAGCTCCGCCCTATCTAAATTAGCCTGATCAAGTGTCAGTACGTTTTGAAGGTGACCACCGCGGTAAATGGCGTTGTTCATGCGGATACCGTCTACAACCAAAAGTACTTTATTGGTTTCAAAACCGCGAATAATAGGACTACCGCCACCTAATTGACTCTTTTGAACAAATACAGACCCTGAGTTGGCCAAAACGTCGGCCATGGAAGTTTGTTGCTGAAACTGAATTTCTGCTGCACGGATCACTTGAATCTTTTGCGCAACGTCTTTGCGCTTCTCTGCACTCCGATTCGCAGAAACCACCGTTTCGTTTTCGGTCTGCGCATTCGGTGCCAAATACACCGTAATTGCTAAAGCGCTTCCTGAATTTGGGATAACTAATTGGTAGGGCTCATAATCTGGGTGGCTGATCTCTATGAGCAGCGGAAATTGCGCCGACTCAATCAAATAAACCGCATTCGTTTGTTGACTGAGTTTAGCTTGAGTTTTTAATGTGCAGCCATTTACGGCTTCAAAAGTATAGGCATCTCTTAACTCTACTGTCGTTTGAGCCCAAACACATAATGAGTTCGTCAAGCCTATAAATAGACATAACAATATTGTTTTCATGAATTGAAAGTTAAAATTTAAAAAAATACGAATTGAATTGGGGTATTTTTTAAACTTCCGGAGGAGGCGCAGATATGGAATTTGCTCTCGTGCGATAAAGATTGAGATATCCCTTCTTTATCAGTGAATTGTTTTCATCAAAGCCTTTGTAATTATACTGAAATGTCTGAATGGGCTCCATGGGCTCATTCATGAGTTTGAGCCAACCATGTACAGGATGCTGGTCTGAAGAATTAACGAGATTGTTTGCCGTAGCAAAATCGAGTTTCTCGAAAAGGGCTGTTTCTTGGCGGTCATCGATACATTGAAAATACCAAACACCTTTTACTTTTTGCTTGTGAACGATATCGTAGAAGCGACCATTGAGTCTGAATTCGTGTGGCTTAACCCAATTCAGTTTTTGACTTTCTTTGGCTGTAAAATGAAATTTAATCAATTGATTTTCTGGAACAGAAAGCTTGATTGCCTTTTTAATTTGCTTGCGAATGAGAAAGTGCTCAATTTCCACAAAAGTGAAGAAACCCAGGAACTGATAGGTTAACAGAGCCACGAAACCGATGAGCATAAATTTTCGCACCTTCAAATATAGTCTTAATTTTACGACGCTTAAAATTTTCAACTATGAAGCTATTCATTACTTGCATTGCGCTTTTTTATGCACTCAACCTCTTCGGACAAGCACCTGGTTCTCTTGACCCAACCTTTGCAACAGTTGGTTACGCCAGCTACGGACCCGTTGCATCCAACTACATGGACAATGCGCAAGATGTAGTGACGCTTCCAAATGGCAAAATGGTGTATTGCGGTACATCAGGGCTCTCCTCGAGCTTGGGAATGGTTGTCGTTCGTCTCAATTGCAACGGTACCATTGACAACACTTTTGGAACAAATGGGTATTACTTATACAATTCTCCGGGTGGGTCTAGTTTTGCTTACGACATAGAACTTTTACCAAACGGACAACTTTTAGTTGCAGGGGCAACCTCAATTACCGCAGCCAACCCGCGTTTTACCATGTTCAAACTCAATAGTGACGGTACATTGGATGTGACTTTTGGCGTGAACGGTTTTTTTCATAACGATATTGGTTCGGGCGAAGATTATGCGCGCAAAATTTTAATTCAAAATAATAAAATTATCCTTGTTGGCGTATCAAAGGTGCCTGGTTTTACAACCAATCGTTTGGCACTTACCCAATGCGACATGAACGGACAATTGGATGTAACGTTTGGCACAGGAGGCACTACGGTTTTCCAAAATGCAACTGGCGCTTCTTGCTTTGGGCAGAGTGCAGTCATTGCTAATAACCAAGATATTTTCATTTGCGGCGATGCCTATATCAATAACGTTTATTACCCGCTTTTGGCTAAGGTTTCGGCCAATGGTCTTCCTTACACCACCTTTGGCAGCAATGGCGTACTTATTCCAATGAATTTCAATGCCCGCTTTTTTGACATCGAATACGATGGCACTAAATTGATCATGAATGGTCAAAACGGCGTAGGGCCATGGGATTTCTTGCTTCAGGCGAGAAACACAACCGATGGTGGTTTGGTCACTACTTTTGGGACTGCCGGAAGCACAATCGTTGATGTCATTCAGGCAGACACCTATTATGAACTATTGATTCATCCCGACGGCTCGTTGTTGGCTTGTGGTACAACCGGAACAGCTGGCATAGGCGCAGCGCGTGATTTTATCTTATCAAAATACAACGCAAACGGCATACTCGATAATTCATTTGGGACCAACGGACACACCATTACGAGTTTTGCAAGTGCCTGGGACGACGCTTATGGTATGGACTTGTATCCGGGTAATAAAATCGTACTTGCAGGTTTCAGTGCACAAACCAATACCCAACATGCAGTGGCTCGATATGCTTACGGAGCAGCTACCCCAGTTGCAGGTTGTATGGACCCTCTTTCGTGTAATTACAATTGTTTAGCAACCATTAGCAACGGCAGTTGTTTGTATCCGAACACACCTTGCAATGACGGCAACCCACTCACCATCAATGATAGCACTGATGCCAATTGCAATTGTGTTGGACAAATTGCAACAACAATTCCGGGGTGCATGAACCCCAATGCTTGCAATTACAACCCGCTGGCCACAGTAGATGACGGTTCTTGTATTTTACCAGGCAGTCCTTGCAACGACAACAACCCGAACACCATGAATGACAGCATTGGTCCGAATTGCAACTGCGTGGGTGAACTCATCGTACCAGGCTGCATGAACCCGGCGGCGTGTAATTTCAATCCGTTGGCGAATGTCGAAGACAACAGCTGTTTGTTTCCGGGTCAACTTTGCGATGACGGCAACCCAAATACCATTAATGATTCCATCAATCCTGATTGCATTTGTGTTGGAAATGCTATTGTATATGGTTGTACAGATCCAAATTCATGTAATTACAATCCATTAGCAAACGTAGACGACAACAGCTGTATTTACCCAGGAGCCAGCTGCGACGACAACAACCCCGATACCTTCAACGATATACTCGACTCGCTTTGTAATTGTGTCGGCACCTTGTATGTAAGTGGTTGCATGGACCCCAACGCGTGTAATTACAATCCTTTAGCCAATATCGACGACAACAACTGCATTTTGCCGGGCAGCCCTTGCGACGACGGCAATGCGCTTACCATTAACGATTCACTTGACATCAATTGTAACTGTGTTGGCATTGATATCAGTGCTGTGCTTGAAAACCATATCGAGTTTGATATTTATCCGAACCCGAGTGCAAGTTCATTCACTATTGAAACTAATTTTGCACAAAGTAAATCGATTTACATCACTGATTTACAAGGTAAAATCTTGCTCCAGTTCAATTCCAATCAGGCCATTGAACAAATAGACTGTACTGCTTTAGCGAATGGCACCTATTTAGTTCAAGTCAAGACCAGTTCAACTCAGCGCACCAAGAAATTACATGTACAACATTAATGAAGGAACGTCAATTTGAATTTGTACAAAACAGACGCTATTATCAGAATGAAATAGTTGGCAAGAAACGCATCATCCTTGCCCTTCACGGCTACGGGCAACTGGCGCAGTATTTTTACCGCAAGTTCAATTCTTTAACAAATGACTACGGCTTAGTGATTCCTGAAGGGCCGCACCGTTTTTATCTCGAAGGCAGCAGCGGCCGCGTGGGTGCATCTTGGATGACCAAAGAATGGAGAGAACAAGACATTTCGGAAAACACGCGCTACTTACTGCAGATTACTGCCGAAATACGCAGCAGCAACCCCACTGCGCAACTTACGCTTTTAGGATTCTCTCAAGGAGGTGCTACTGCTGCAAGGTTGTATCAGGCCGACCCTGCTTTGTTTTCACAACTGATTTTGTGGGCTAGTGTTTTTCCGCCAGATATCGCTAAGCAGCAATTCCCGCAGGGAAATAAAATGGACTTTGTCATCGGTTCTAACGACCCCTACTTTGCTGCCGAAAGTAAAGCCAAGATTCAGGAAGAATATTTAGCTCTTGGTTTTGACATCCATACGTTTGAGGGCGTTCATGACTTAGATTTACAAACGTTGTTAGCCCTTCTGAACCCACTTTGATTTAGCCATTTTTGCTTTCCCATTTGCCGACTACTGCTGTAGCAATGGAGTTACCGAGTACATTAGTTGCACTTCGGAACATATCACAAAAATGGTCAATTGGCAAGATGAGCGCTACGCCTTCAATCGGAATATTGAACATGCCACAGGTAGCTGCAACCACAACCAAACTGGCTCTCGGCACGCCTGCTATCCCTTTGCTTGTGAGCATCAAGACAAGCAACATGGTGAGCTGCGTTCCGGTGTCTAGCGGCACCCCATATACTTGCGCAATAAAAATACTGGCAAAGGTCATGTACATCATGCTGCCGTCCAAATTAAAGGAGTAACCCAGAGGAAGCATAAATGAAACGATACGGTCTTTGATCCCGAAACGCTCTAACTCTTCTGTTAACTTAGGAAAGACCGCCTCACTACTCGTGGTACCAAACGCAATTACCAACGGACTCACAATGCGCTTCAATAAGGTGAGGAGATGCTTGCGCAAGAAAATATAACCTACCAATAACAGCACTACCCAAAGTGATGCAATACCGACAAGGAAAGAACTGAAAAACTTGGTATAAGTGATCATCAATTCCGACACATCTTTGACAGCAAAAACTCCTGCAATGGCACCAAAAACACCGATTGGCGCAAATTTCATGACAAAATTGACCATTTTCAAGATGATGTGAGAAGTTTTATCTAGCGCCGTGATGACCGGTTTGACGTTATCGCCGATAGACGCTGCTGCTAAGCCGAAGAAGATTGAAAAAATGACAATTTGAAGAATTTCATTGGTTGCCATCGCCTCAAACACTGATTTTGGAATGATGTGCTCAATGAAATGTTGGATAGAAAAATCTTGGGTTTTGTCTGTGACTTCAGCCACTGCCGTTTGATCAACATCTGATAAATTGACGCCTATTCCAGGTTGTAAAAAATTCACCCATAACAGTCCAATAATTAAGGAAATAAAAGAGGCGGTAAAAAACCAAGCCAAAGCCCTACCTCCAATTCTGCCGACAGATTTGATATCTCCGAGTTTTGCAATGCCTACTACTAGCGTTGTCAAGACTAAAGGCGCAATGATCATCTGGACCAGTCGGATGAAAATAGTAGCCAACAACTTGATGTGCGTGCTGAATTCTGCCGCTGTTGCTGCATTGAAATTAGAGTGAACGATTGCACCTAAGATACCACCGAGCACCATCGCCACTAAAATATAGAGCGTTAAACGGTTTTTCTTTGTTTTTTCTGGTGCTGTTGTGTGTGTACCTTCGTGCATATCTGATCAGATTTTTATTTGAATTCATGAAAATAGAAAAAAGCCAAAACATAGCAAGGAATTACTTGTATTAATCACAGTATTGAAGAATAATACAACCTGACATTTTGTATATTTGAAATCCAATCAACACATGGCTACACAACAAGAACTCGACTTCAATTTCAATGAAGATCAAATGCGCCTTAAAATAAGGGCGCTCGAACAAACATTAGAAAAAATCTATCTCGGCGGAGGCAAAGCCCGCATAGCCAAACAGCACGAATCGGGAAAACTCACTGCCCGTGAACGCATAGACCAATTGCTAGATCCAAACACAGAACGCATCGAAATCGGTGCACTTGCAGGTCATGACATGTACGCTGAACACGGAGGTTGCCCTGGTGGTGGTGTAGCTGTTGTAATCGGATATATAAGTGGACGTCAGTGTATTGTAGTTGCCAATGACGCAACCGTCAAAGCTGGCGCTTGGTTCCCTATTACAGGTAAAAAGAACCTACGCGCGCAAGAAATTGCCATGGAAAACCGCTTGCCCATCATTTATCTCGTCGACTCAGCTGGTGTTTATTTACCCATGCAAGAAGATATCTTTGCAGACAAAGAACACTTCGGTCGAATTTTTAGAAACAACGCCAAAATGTCGGCAATGGGCATCACCCAAATTGCCGCCGTTATGGGCAGTTGTGTTGCAGGCGGCGCCTATTTACCTATCATGTCCGATGAATCGCTCATTGTAGACAAAACAGGTACCATTTTCTTGGCAGGATCCTATTTAGTCAAAGCAGCCATAGGCGAAGACATCGACAACGAAACCCTCGGTGGTGCCACAACCCAAACCGAAATCTCTGGCGTTTGTGACTATAAAGTAGCTGACGATAGCGCTTGCTTACTTAAAATCAGAGATTTAATGTCTCGAATTGGGCATCAAGACAAAATTGGCTTTGACCGCTGCCCAGCTATTGAACCTGAACGCGCTCCAAATAGCGCTTATGGCATCATACCTGCAGATCGCTCCAAACCCTACGACACCAAAGCATTACTGCAAACCATTGTGGATGAAGGCTCTATGAGCGAATACAAGTCAGATTTTGGCAAAACACTGATCACAACCTACGCACGCATAGACGGATGGAGTGTCGGAATTATTGCCAACAACCGGACCGTCGTCAAGAACGCAAAAGGTGAAATGCAATTTGGAGGCGTGATTTATTCTGACAGCGCAGACAAAGCAGCTCGTTTCATTATGCTCTGCAACCAAAAACATATTCCTCTGGTCTTTTTACACGATGTGACTGGTTTTATGGTTGGTTCAAAAAGTGAACACGGAGGCATTATAAAAGATGGTGCTAAAATGGTGAATGCCATGGCAAACAGCGTTGTGCCAAAATTCTCCATTGTAATTGGAAACTCTTATGGCGCTGGAAACTACGCAATGTGTGGTAAAGCTTATGATCCCAAATTAATTGTGGCTTGGCCGACGGCAGAAATTGCAGTTATGTCAGGTGCTGCTGCGGCTAAAACACTGTTACAGATAGAGGTGGCAAAACTCAAAGCAAAAGGTGAAATCATAGATCCTGCTCGAGAAAAAACATTATTGGATGAAATCAAAGCGCGCTATGATGCCCAAATTTCACCATACTATGCAGCAAGCCGTTTGTGGATTGATGCAATTATTGATCCAAAAGAGACAAGAAAAACCATATCGATGGGCATCGAAATGGCAGCACACCAGGGCTCCTTACCAGCATATCAAGTAGGCGTGCTGCAAACTTAATCTTCTACAGCACTACTTTTTTTGCCGTTGAGATAATAAGTATAACCAAAACCTATGCTTAGGAAACTAGAATTCTTAGTAAACTCAGCAGGATCAAAACCCATATCTCCTTCTATTCCAATTAATTGAGGAGAAAATGCCACGCCGTAAATCGGAAAACCCATCGTCAACCTGAAACTTTGGTTCACATCTGAAGTGAGGATCAAGCTCACATTGGGCTCTAGGTAAATTCCTTCCTTTACAGTTGGAGATAATTCTTGTAAAGCAAGCGCATCAGAAACAATATAACTCCTTACCCACCCTGCTCTCAAGCCAATGTCGGTGCCAAACCTTTCTGACCAAAACTTTTCATGTCCTGTTTTCAAAAATGCGGCAGCTGAATGAATGCCTCCATATACTTTTGGTTCTACTCTAAATTCATTGATTGCAAAATAGCTATAATGCACACCTGCGCCAACGTAATAACCTGATTTAAAGGCATATTGATAATGCGTACTTGCATGCACCAAGCCCTGCATAATTTTTTGATAGGGTAAATTCCCCATTGCGTTAGGTAAACATAAATCAATAGTAAAGGAGTCGTCGGGATCTATTTCCTGGGCATGTAATTGAATATGTCCTGAAAAAAATAAAAAGAAGAGGAAACGTATAAAATATTGGTGCTGCGTCATAACGTACTAATAACCTTTATGCATGATTCAACTCTATAACAATTAGTTGACTTAAAATGTTACAACTTCACATTCAATAAAACGGCAAGTTATAAATTCTGGATAAAAAAAAAGCCCCACATTACTGTGAGGCTTTTAAAATCGGCATCGACTTACTCTCCCACGATCAAAACCGCAGTACCATCAGCGCAAGCAGGCTTAACTTCTCTGTTC
>JACCDN010788949.1_pt1 | contig 58976 bp, 28 predicted proteins | sample 7441691 | NCBI WGS metagenome assembly JACCDN01 (sample SAMN15323439, study PRJNA562643) | freshwater metagenome | isolation source: river surface water | place: USA:Blue River Watershed | collected 2017-08-16 | reverse complement strand
TGCCCATTTTTTTGCAAAATTGCTTTTCCCTTCCTACATTTGCCGCGGAGAGATGGCAGAGTGGTCGATTGCGATAGTCTTGAAAACTATTGACTGTAACAGGTCCGGGGGTTCGAATCCCTCTCTCTCCGCCAAAAGCATTCAAAAACCACGTAATACGTGGTTTTTTTGTGTCCAGATACGAGCCAAGCTCGCTTGAGCGAAGTATTTGGACACAAAAAAATAGCGGCGAAGCCGAGTTTTTAATCTCTTTTGGGACACCCTTAGGATCACCGACCGAAGGGAGGTAATCCTACTATTCCATTTATGGAATTGGGGATGCTGGAGTAAAACGACGGTCATCCCGTCTAGACCAATAAAAAAGGCCACCTAAATTGGCAGCCTTTAAATAAGATTGTTTTAGCAGTTTTACTGCTGTACGCCCACTCCGTAAAAATTCACCGTCTTAATTAAGTTATCACTCAAGAATATGGTTGCATTTTTAGTGAAATTACCCAATGATGAACCATTGAACCCTAAAGTCACAATCGTTTTTTGACCTGGTGCAATCACCGTATTTGCCTGGAACTTAGGCGTAGTGCAACCACAACTCACTTGCACATTATTCAAAGTCACAGGAGTCGCACTGATATTCTCAATAGTCACATTGAACTCGGTTGGTTTACCATAAGGGATATTACCCATATTGTAATTGTCATTCGTAAATTTCAACACTTTTGTAATATCTTTTTGAACCTGGGCTGATGGTGCACTTGTCTGAGCAAAAATTTGAGCAGAAGCAACCAACATCAATACAAATAAAATCGTCTTTTTCATATTCTTTTGTTTAATAATGATCGATCAGTAAAAACCAAATTTACCTATTTTTTATCAATTATAAATACATAACTATAACGGTTTACGACTTGTGCTTCTATATCCTTACGTGCATCACTACAATCTTTCAATAATTCACGCTCCCCTACGTTTTTAATCACTACATCATTGTTAGACAATTTAGATAAGGTACGGTAAATACGATTGGCTCTTCGAGTAGAAAGATCTTCATTGTACTCAATACTACCGTTACAATCTGCGGCGGAAACAATCACAATTTTCTTGTTTTTTACTCGCTTCACCAATTCAATCACTTTATAATAATCAGGCAGATCTTTCTCAATAATAAAGACTTGATCAAACGGATGGTGTAATTCTACGTAGACTTTAGTTAAAGATTTAAGAGAATCAATGGTTCTAATAAATTTAGTAGTCTGTACTGCTAACTCAGCTTTTCTAATAGATTCAGCAGCAGCAATTTTTGCCTGTTTAACCTGCTCGCTTAATGGAATATTAATTAAAACAACGTCTTTAATATAATCATTATTCACTTTTTGATACTGATCAGAAGTAATACTTTGTTGGAGGATGTTTCCAGCATCATCATAAGCCACTAAATCATATGCTTGATTAGGTCTTAAATTGAACTCATAATTACAATTATCATCAATCACACTGCTATCTTTTAAAATGGCTTTGCCTTGTTCATTTTTTTGATATAAGTAGATTTTTTTACCAGGCTGGCAGGAACTATCTACATAAATCTTTCCTTTAATTTTAATAAAGCTTTGTGCATAATCAAAAGACAAAATATCATCAGAACCGTGTCTATTGGTACTAAAGAATCCTTTGGTTCCCTGAATACTAAAAGCAAAATCATCTTTGGTACTGTTGATTGGATAACCCATATTCTTTAAAACTGGTTCACCATTCGTTCCCTTAATTAATCTATAAATATCCAAACCTCCTAATCCTGGATGACCATTCGAACTAATGAATAAATTACCTTCATAAAAAGTTGGAAACAATTCATTGCCTGCTGTATTGATATCCTGACCTAAGTTGACTGTGTTTTTCCAAGATCCGTCTTCATTTCTCTCCACATAATATATATCGGTACCACCTTGCCCAGTATTGTCATCTGTTACATAATACAATCTCTTTCCGTCAGGAGTAATCGCTGGATGAAAATAACTGAATTTAGGATTATTAAAAAACATTTTATGTGCATTCATCCATTTGCCTTCTCTATTAGTTGCCTCCCATATTTGTAATTGATAAATATTAGATGATTTCTTTTGATTCCTTGTATAATAAGCTTTCTTACCATCTGCAGTAAAACTTACTGCACCAAGGTTCATTTTATCACGAGCGAAGACATCAAACATTTGAACCGACTGGTTTGTTGTAGTAATTGACTGAACTCCATATTTACTTATTACTTTCTTTGTGTCATTTGGTGTAATTGATGAATAGTCAGTATAATTTTTTAAAGGTTTTTTGTCATGCCAATTTGAAGATATTAAATCACTCGATCTTAGACTATCTATATTTGGATAATAAAATAATTGCGTAAATCCTGATCCATCCCATGCAAACTCAGGAGTTAATTTCAAACGCTTAAATTGTAAAAAGTTCCAAAAAAAGAATTTCTTTTTTCTAATATTTAGCACAAATTGGTTAGACTCATATACTAAACCATTTTGGTAGATTACTCCATTGAATTCGTTAAATCCAGTATTCAGTTTCGTATTGTATATTTTAAAATCTAAAGAATCACCTAACAATTTATTTGTATTCGAAAACCCAAAATAACGCGCATCAGATAATTTGGTTTTATTACTATCCATTAATTGCTTATAAATGAATCTAGCTTTATCGTAGTGACCCAATATTGCATGCATCTCTGCCATGTCTGCATTGTATTTAGCTCCAACAGCAACTGCAAGATCAAAATATTTTACTGCACTATCGTATTGGTTCATTCTCTGATAACTGTTTGCCAATTGCAATAAAGCAATAGTATCTTTATTTTGTTCTAGTAGATACTGCTTAAACACTGGAATAGCATAAGCAAATCTTAAATGTTTATATTCTTGTTGTGCTAATTTCAACAACCCTTTTTGCTTTCTAGATTGAGCTTGTGATGTATTGAAGGATAACACTATCAACAAAAGCAGGAATAAAGAATAATTATTTTTCATGAAATCTTTTATTAAAATCTTAAATGTCTTCATTAAAAGTATCTTGTGGATTTGATCTTAGTTTTAAAATTACCAAACTCATACCTTAACATAAATTCATGAGAACCTTTGGTAAAATATTTAAGTGGATTAAACGGCATGTCATAGGCATATCCAATCCTGACTTGTTGCGTTGCTTGTAATTCTACCATACCAACAAATGCATCACCTGTTCTATAACTTCCACCTAATCCAAGTATATCCTTAAGCCAAATATTTATATTCAAATCGGCTTCTATAGGTGCGCCACTAACCATCTTCACCATGGTTGAAGGTTTTAATTTTACGTCTTCATTGATATCAAAAACATAACCAGCATTGACAAATAAATGAAAATCATCCGCTTTGTCAATACCTGTTATTAAGTTCTCATAACTTGCTAAACGAGATTTCAAAACACTAGGAGTTGAAATTCCTGCATAAAAAAGATCTGTATTATAATAGATACCCATCCCAACTGAAGGGTTCCATTTAGAGGGCTTATCTGTACTTATAAAACTTGGATCATTAGGATTGTTCCTGTTGTTAACATCATTTAAATTGATTCGATAATTCATCATACCAAAACTAAGTCCCCCTGATAAAATACCCTTCTCAGATACCCTTATTCTTGTAGAAAGCATCCCATTAAATCCAGTGGCAGCTTCCACACCTAATCGATCATCATAGACTTGCATCCCCCAGCCCATTTTACCCTCTTTTATAGACTGATCCATACTCACTGAAGTTGTTTTAGGTGCCCCCTTAATGCCCACCCACTGATTTCTTTGGAAAAAATTTAAACTCAATGCTTCTCTATTTCCAGCATAGGCGGGATTCACCCCAAGCATATTGTACATGTACTGTGAATACATGGGTTCAGTCTGTGCAGCTACTTTCGTATTGGATAGACTAATCATAATGATTGCAATGATGCTTCCTACAAAGAGGCGGTTGACCATTTTCATATTATATTCACCTTTATACATTATCTAATAATTGTTAATGGTCCAACAAATTTGTTACTAACCCCCTCTCTGTCAATGGCATGTACAATAAAGTAATAAGTACCTTCTGGCAGGTCCTCTCCTAAGAAATTCTTAATGCCTTTACCTTTCCAGTCGTTTTTATAATCAGGATTCGCATACACTTCATTACCCCAACGATTCACCACTTTTACATCTAGTTTCATACCAAATGGATGTTTGATATACCATCTGTCATCAATGCCATCATTATTTGGCGAGAATCCTTCAGGAATATTCAATGCAATTTTGGGTACATTAAATTTAGTAACCACTCGATTAAATAAACCCTCCTTATTTTGGACAGTGTCATTACTATTTAAAACAAGTAAACCATAATCCGTCTGAGTAGACATGTTGACTGTGTTATTGTAATTACCTTCAATCTCTTCAGTTTCAATAAGCAGTTTCAATATAATTGAATCCGAAGTATTCGCTGGCAGATAAGCACCTGGCTTCAGCAATTCAATATTGGAAATACCATCAAAGACTGTATTCTTTGTAAGTGTCCCAGAACTGATTAAACTATGAACTTTGAAGCCATTTGCCCTAGCAAATGTTTTAGTTAAATCCTCTTGGACAAGAATAGAATCAATTTGTCGAGCTGTTTTATTAACAAGCTTTATATTAAATCCAATAATAAACTTACCACTTAAATCATACTCAATTGTATTGGCTGTTTTAATAAGATCATACTTACTATATTTATTTATAGGGATAATCTTAACAGTATCATACACACAAGACGTACTAATTAAATTGGTTAAGGTATCTAAAGATTTCACACACCAGATATAGGTGCCAACTGTTTTTGGCAATGCAGGTGGTATCAATGAACAATTTGTTCCATCTACATTACACCATGTAGGTATTGCATTTGTTGGAATATTTTTAATTAAGAGACTAATATTTTTAGGGTTACGCTTATCATCCACTTCATAAATAGCGTTGATTACTCCTGGTACTACTGGAGGTATTAATCCAATTCCAATAATGGTACGGATACTTTCAGATGGAATTTTATTTCTATCTGGATCCGGATTCGTTCCATTCGTTGAAGTATCCATTACCCTTAAATCTCCTGTGGTTGTGATCCCCTTAGCAATTAAATAGGTTGGCCAAACAGCGTAAGTCTTTTTGGTTTTAATGAATAATTTGAAAGTTATTTTGATAGAATCTCCTACTTGTAAATAGCTCGAAGTTTTGATTAATTGTGTATTGGTTAAACCATCAAAATTTGGATTTAAAATGGCAGTTCCGCTAATTGTTGGCTGACCGATTATTGTAGCAGAATCAGGTCCCTTTATAAATTGATTGATGTCAAAATAAGCAGCTACTGAATCAAGATTTGAATTACTAAAGTTTTTAATGACACTATTAAATTGATAAATATAGCCATCTGCTACACTATCTGGCTTAGAAGCTTCCAATGCAGATCCAATTTCATTGATTAAGAAGAATGGAACATAAGTTGGCAAAGGCTTTCCAATTTCTGTATTCAAAGGATGTGCGTTGATATTTGAATTATCATGAGAAATGGAAGTAGTTGGTTGCATACTTCTATTGCCATCTTTTTGAATCAACACTCCATCACCTGCAGAAGTAAATTGCAATACTAATGGATCAATATTTTCACCTGGCTTTAAGGTTAAATAAAAGACTACTGTACCTTCTTCATTGATGTTTAAATTCACACCATTATTAAATAAATCAGAGCCAGATAAACTCGATAATGACCTGTACTTGATGGTAAATCCATTGGTGACTTTAGAAACATAACTTGGTGATTTGGCTGCACCAAAACCTGTATAGGTTGGATTTAACACTAAGTTGCCAGCAGTCACTTTAACACTGTCTAAGACATATTTCATATCTGGCGGGAACACTTTAGATAAATCTGCATTTACTTGTACATTTTGGAGGAATAAACCTCCATTGTTCTTAATCTTCATGACAATTTTAGTTTTAAAACTATTGTCAGGTAATTTAGAAGGAAAATCAGCCTTAAGCGTTAATAAAATTCTTGGTCTTAAAATAGTTAAATCTGCAGTGTCTTTTGTAAAATTACTTGATCTACTGATGTTGTCTTTATCGGTGATTTTAATTAAAGTGTAAACCACATCTGTACCAGCTGGTGGCAACATATAGGTTACACTATCAGTGATATTCGTAACTGTATCTATACGGTCATTTAAACTATTTTTAAAGATCGCTGTATAAGGTCCCATACCATCATATATTTTCAATTTAACATGCACTGAATCTGCTGCTAATAGCGTATTGTATTTTAAATTGATTTCGCCTTGAGGTAAATAACCGACTGAAACTAATAGTAATGTTTTTGTTAAACAATTAGTAGTTTGATTTGGCTCACAAACCGATATCGTATATTTATAATAACCCTTCTTGAATGCAATGAATGTATAACTGCCATCTGGCTTTAATACAAATTTAGCCCCTGCAGGATTTTGTGCATCTGCCAAATCAACACTATAGGTTGTTCCAGCAGGAACAATATCATTTGTTGATAAATTTCCAGTTACTGGTGTTTCGATTCTAGTATAAATAGTATCGCCTACAATTACATTAGTATTTATAATCAAAGGTGGCTCAACTAATATATGTAAAGTTGCATTGGCGCAATCAACCGGAGCTGCACTACAAACTTCATAAACAATTTCAATAGGTCCGACAAATCCAGCAGTTGGAGTATAGTTATAGGTACCATTTGAGCTCATTGTAAATGTACCTTGTGCTGTAGTTGGTCCAGACAGTAAAGTTACGGTTAAATTATTGGCTGATGGATTTTTATCATTTGTTAAAACATTTCCACTTGCCGAAACCGTTCCTGTAGTTACAGCTTTAATAAAATTATAATCATCCATAGCGGTTGTCACAGGCGTTGTCCCTAAAACATCTATGTTGAAATACGCTACAGCTGTTTGACAATTTGCAGGTGTTGAATTATCACATATTGTATAGGTAACACTATCTGTTCCTACAAAGAACGGACTAGGTGTATAGCTAATCGTTCCATCACTATTCACTATTACTGTCCCATGTTTTGGTAAAGTTGTAATAGCTAAAGAACTTAAGTTTAAACTACTTCCTTCATCCCCTGCTTTATCATTCACTAATACAGCAGCTGTCACCGAGCTACCTTGTTCAAGTGTAACAAAATCATTATTAGTTACAGGTTTATCTGCAATCATAGGATCTAATACTGTAATCTCTAATGGTGAAAGTGGGCAACCGAAGGTTTGATTTGGTCCACAAACTGGTACATAATAAATGTATTTACCAGCTGTTGTAGCAGTAAAACTATAAGTACCATCTGCATTTACTACAAGCGTCGCACCAGTTGGATTTGCTGGATTTGAAGCAGGTTGTTTATAAGTGGTACCAGCTGGAACTTCGTCATTTGTTTTTAGGTTACCTGTAAGTGCAGTATTGATATTAGTCACATTAACATCTGGCTTACCTAAATTATCTACATCACGATAATCAGGGATACCATCGCTATCAGAGTCTATTGGATTTTTACCATCCGTGCCTTTTTCAATCGCATCTAATTTACCGTCTCCATCCGTATCCAGATCTAAATAGTTTGGAATACCATCTCCATCTGTATCAGTAGGTATACAAGGAGCGATACCAGTACAACCATCATCTTCAATACTATCAGGAATGCCATCATTGTCTGCATCTGTATCTCGATAATCTGGGATACCATCTGCATCAGAATCAACTGGCGTAGTACTCGTTCCTTTTTCTACCGCATCAGGTATACCATCATTATCAGAATCTGTATCTAAACAATCTGGCTTACCATCCCCATCCGTATCAATTGGTTTATTTGGATCTAATCCTTTTTCAATACTATCGGTAATGCCATCCCCATCACTATCCACATCCAGATAGTTTGGTGTACCATCACCATCGGAATCTAACAAAGTAGTTCCTGTTCCTTTTTCAATACTATCGGTAATGCCATCTCCATCACTATCTATATCTTTATAGTTTGGAATACCATCGCCATCGGTATCAGTTATTGTTTCAAATGCATCTAAAATTCCATCTGCATCACTATCTGTATCACGATAATCTGGAACACCATCTCCATCTGTATCTAAAATAGACGCAGCTGTTCCACTTTCAACACTATCCGGTATACCATCATTGTCGGAATCTACATCACGATAATCAGGGATGCCATCACCATCCGTATCTAAAGGATTGTTTCCATCAGCACCTTTTTCAATACTATCTGGAATACCATCTCCATCACTATCTGTATCATAAGGATCTGTCAAAGTTGTAGCGTCTGTATTTGGCGCAGTCGCTCCACCATTCGATGATATTGGTACTCCATTTGCATCCACACCACCATCTACTTTTCCATCACCATCCGTATCTATTCCATTAGATTCAAGTACATCCTTAATACCATCATTATCACTATCCGTATCGATTCGATTTGGTATCCCATCTCCATCTGTATCACATTCAGATACTGTAGATGTACATACACCCGCTTCTACCGTATCCAATATACCATCATTGTCATCATCAGCATCATTAATATCATAAACGCCATCATTATCTGTATCTACAGGACAACCATTTAAGTTTACTTCTCCAGTTAATAAAGGACATTGATCCACTAAATCTAATACTCCATCCCCATCCGCATCATCATCTAAATAATTCGGCTTTGTATCTCCATCTAAATCCGTAACACCTTCAAATTGATCTGTTTTATTGTCAGCATCAGAATCCAAATCAAGATGATTCGGAATACCATCACGATCAAAATCAGATGGAGTACATGGTAGAGTACCAGTACAAGCAGCATCTTCAGTTGCATCTAAAATGCCATCATTATCTGAATCCGTATCACGATAATTAGGAATACCATCTAAATCTGTATCTAATAATGTAGCGCCCGTTCCTTTTTCTATAATATCAGGAATGCCATCATTATCGCTATCCGTATCCATATAATCAGGGATACCATCTAAGTCAGTATCTAAAGGTTTAGTTCCGTCAATTCCTTTTTCTACACTATCAGGAATACCATCGTCATCACTGTCAGTATCTAAATAATTTGGTAAACCAGTTCCATCTGTATTGGTTGGATTAGTGCCATCAGCGCCTTTTTCAATTCTATCTGGAATACCATCTGCATCAGAATCAAGATCTATATAGTTTGGAATACCATCATTATCTGTGTCCGTATTTCCTTCTAAAGTATCTGGAATACCATCACCATCACTATCGATATCTAAATAATCTGGTGTGCCATCGTTGTCTGTATCCACCGGAATAGAAGTAGGGCCTTTTTCAATCGCATCAGGAATACCATCACCATCACTATCAAGGTCTTTGTAGTTTGGAATACCATCCCCATCTGTATCTGTTGGCGTACATGGTGCATTACCTGTACAACCCGCATCTTCAATACTATCTAAAATGCCATCACCATCACTATCAGTATCTAAATAATCTGGGATACTATCTGAATCACTATTGGCTAACGACGAATCAGTTCCTTTTTCAATACTATCAGGAATACCATCACCATCACTATCTAAATCTCTAAAATTTGGAATGCCATCACCATCTGTATCAGTTGGCGTACATGGTGCAGTACCAGTACAACCTGCGTCTTCTACACTATCTAAAATACCATCGCCATCGCTATCGGTATCTAAATAATCAGGCGTATTATCACCATCAGAATCTAATAATTTATTACCCGTTCCTTTTTCTATTGTATCTGGAATACCATCACCATCACTATCTGAATCCAAATAATCAGGTGTCCTGTCACCATCTGTATCCGTTGGAATACATGGTTCAGTTCCAATACAAACAGCATCTTCATTACTATCCAAAATGCCATCACTATCGCTATCTGTATCCAAATAATCAGGTATCTTATCACCATCTGTATCTAATAATGCAGTGCCAGTTCCTTTTTCGATTGCATCAGGAATACCATCTCCATCACTATCTAAATCTAAATAATCAGGCTTCCCATCTGCATCTGTATCAGCAATAGCTGTACCCGTCCCTTTTTCAATTGCATCTGTGATACCATCATTATCACTATCTAAATCTAAATAGTCAGGTGTAGTATCTCCATCTGTATTTGCTAAAGTTGTGCCAGCACCTTTTTCAATCGCATCAGCAATACCATCTCCATCACTATCCAAATCATATGGATTCGTATTACCTGTTGCATCTGTATTTGGAGGCGTTATGCCACCATTTGCGGAAGATGGAACTCCAATGCTGTCTGTGGTACCATCCGCAATACCATCTTTATTTGCATCTGTACCGTTTGCTTCAATCACGTCATTAATACCATCCCCATCACTATCTAAATCCAAACGGTTTGGAATACCATCACCATCCGTATCACAATCTACTGCTGTTGGCGAACAAGCAGCAGCTTCTACTGTATCTAGTATTCCATCATTGTCATCATCAGAATCATCCACATCGGCTAAGCCATCTCCATCACTATCTGGAGGACATCCACTTGTACTTCCTAATCCAGCAACCAATGGACACTGATCAACTTTATCTAGTATACCGTCACCATCACTATCCAAATCTAAAAAGTTCGGAGTACCATCACCATCGGTATCAATATTACCTTCGGATTGATCTGACTTTTCATCACCGTCACTATCTAAATCTCTAAAATCAGGAATGCCATCACCATCTGTATCCACTGGTGTTGTACCCGTTCCTTTTTCAATGGCATCTGTAATACCATCATTATCAGCATCTGTATCACGATAATCAGGAAGACCATCACCATCTGTATCAAGTGGTGAAGTGCCTGTACCTTTTTCAACACTATCTAAAATTCCATCATTATCTGAATCGGTATCTAAATAATCTGGCGTACCATCACTGTCGGTATCAAGAGGTGTAAACCCATTTGCCCCTTTTTCAATTGCATCTGTAATGCCATCTCCATCACTATCTAAATCTATATAGTTTGGTGTGCCATCTCCATCTGTATCCGTTGGAATACATGGTGCAGTACCTGTACAACCAGCATCTTCAATACTATCAGGAATACCATCTCCATCACTATCAATATCTATATAGTTAGGAATGCCATCTCCATCAGTATCGATAGGTGAAGTACCCGTTCCTTTTTCAATACTATCTGGAATACCATCCCCATCACTATCCTTGTCTAAATAGTTTGGAATACCATCACCATCTGTGTCTAATAATGTGGCACTGGTACCTTTTTCAAGACTATCAGAAAGTCCATCTCCATCACTATCTAAGTCTCTATAGTTTGAAGTACCATCTCCATCTGTATCGGTTGCACCTTCAATGCTATCAAGGATACCATCATTATCTGAATTCAAATCCAAATAATCTGGCTTACCATCACCGTCAGTATCTGTTGGAATACAAGGCGCAGTGCCTGTACAAACATCATCCTCAACACTATCTAAAATTCCATCACCATCACTATCCGTATCTAAATAATTTGGCGTGCCATCACTATCTGAATCTAATAATGTAGTACCAGTGCCTTTTTCTATACTATCAGGAAGTCCATCACCATCACTGTCCAAATCTAAATAATCTGGAATACGATCTCCATCTGTATCTAACAATGTTGTGCCCGTTCCTTTTTCAACACTGTCTAAAATACCGTCTCCATCAGAATCTACATCACGGAAGTCTGGTGTACCATCCCCATCACTATCAACAGGTGAAGTGCTTATACCTTTTTCTATATTATCTAAAATACCATCATTGTCTGAATCCGTATCTAAATAATCTGGTTTACCATCTTTATCTGTATCTGTTGGTGTACATGGTGTAGTACCCGAACATGCACTGTCTTCATCTGCATCAGTAATACCATCTCCATCACTGTCTACATCACGATAATCCGGTGTGCCATCACCGTCTGTATCAGTGGGTGCACATGGCAAAAATCCTATACATATTGCGTCTTCTAAACTATCTGGAATGCCGTCTCCATCAGAATCAGTATCTAAATAATCTGGTACAGTGTCTCCATCCGTATCTAATGGTGTTGTACCAGTACCTTTTTCAGTTGCATCCGGGATACCATCCCCATCCGCATCTATAGGGGTCATGGTAATGGATAAGGTACCAGAACTTGTAGCAGTACCATCGGTTGTTGAATATCCAATCACTGGAACTGATCCAATATAATTTAAAGCAGGTGTGAATGTAAAACTTCCATCTACATTCATTAAAATAGTTCCCACACCAGCAATGGTCGTTAACTGACCCACTGGATATGTTACTCCAGCAATCGTAATATTAGAGACTGTTAAACTTGCTCCTTCAACATCTCTATCATTAGTTATTACATTACCAGTAACCGGCGTATTAATTGGTGCTGATTCAATATCGTTTACCACTATTGGGGCATCATTCACCGCACCTACTACTATCGTTAGATTACCTTTTGTTGTTCCACCTTGACCATCACTTACGGTGTATTCAATTACAGGAACAATACCATTGTAATTTAATGCAGGTGTAAAGGTATAAGTTCCGTCTGTATTAATCGTAATTGTACCAACACCAGGAATTGTTGTAGTTGAAGTAAAAGTTGCAGAATTACCAGCAATGGTGAATTGTGTAATGGATAATGCACTTCTAGCTTGTTCAGGATCAGAATCATTCGTTAATAAATTACCTGATGCAATCCCGTCTTCTTGAATATTTACCGCTTCATTCACCACAATTGGTGGATCATTTACTAGTGTTATGGTAATACTTAAATTACCTGTTGCAATAGCACCAGTTCCATCATTTACAGAATAAGTAATGACAGGAACTGTTCCATTATAATTGAGTAATGGTGTAAATGAATAAGTACCATCTGCTTTAACCAAGATTGTTCCTACATTAGAAATATCAACAATGCTACCTGGAGTATAAGTGACTGCAGTTCCAGTGCCCACACCTGCAATAGTGAATTGAGTTACTGTTAAAGAAGCTGTGCCTGATTCAATATCAGTATCATTGGTTAAAAGAGTACCAGCAACAACTGTATTTTCTGGTTCCGTTCTTGTTTCACTTGTAATGTTAGGCGCATCATTAACAGGTGTTACTTTAATATTTAAAGTTGCATTGTCTGCTCCACCATATGCATCAACAGCTGTGTAAGTAATCACAGGAAGAGTGCCATTATAATTAGCATCAGGTGTGAATGTGAATGAGCCATCAGTGTTGATAATTAATGTACCCACACCTGGAATTGTAGCTATTGTTGAAGCACTAAAGGTTCCAGCTATGCCTGCTATGGTAAATTGTGAAACCGTGATTGGATTTCCATCAGGATCTGTATCATTGGTTAATACATTACCCGTAATTGGTGTATCCTCAGGAGTGGTGATATTATCATCATTCACAGCCATTGGCGTATCGTTCACCGCAGTAACAGTAATAGTTAAATTTGCATCATCTGTTCCGCCATTGCCATCACTTATTTTATAGGTAATTACTGGGACTGTTCCATTATAATTAAAGAAAGGCGTGAATGTATAAGTTCCATTTGCATTCACAACAATCGTTCCAACATTTGGAATCGTTGTAGTAGCACCTGCAGGATATGTATAAGTTACTGAACTATTCCCTGAACCAATCGTAAATGAATATTCAGTAACGATTAAAGAAGCGGTTGGAGTCTCAGAATCTGTATCATCTGTTAAAACATTCCCAGAAACTGGGGTATCCTCATTGGTAGTCATTGCATCATTATTTGCAACTGGATTTTGATTGACTGGAGAAACAAATAAATCTAATAAACCGTTATCAATTGCAGTACCATCACTTAATGTGTAGGTAATAATTGGAACAGTACCTGTAAAGGTGCCAGATGAAATAAAAGTATAACTTCCATTTGGACTAATCTGAATAGTTCCATACTCAATTGAGTTTGAACTGTTAGTTAGTGATACTGTGCCAGATCCAGTAGTATAAGTATAAGTAGTACTTTCAATTGTAATACTGAATTGCGTCACCGTTAAAGATGCTGTACCAGATTCAATATCTGAATCATTCGTGAGTAAATTATCGGTTATACTACTACCAGAAGTAATTGTTATAATATCATCCGTAGCTAATGGCGGGTCATTCACATCCGTTACGTTAATATCTAATTTTCCAATATCTGAACCACCATTGCCATCACTAATGGTATATTCAATTGGAGGAACTGAACCTGTGTAACTAGCAGTAGGTGTAAATGAAAATGCGCCTATACTATTCATTGTAAATGAACCAACACCAGGAATCACAGCTACATCACCCACATTATAAGTTATGATTGCAGTCCCTAAAATAGAAAATTGAGTCACTAACAATAAATTGCCATCTGCATCCCTATCATTAGAACCATCCGTAATTACATTACCAGTTACAGGTAAATCCTGTGGTGTAGATTTAATATAATCCACCGCAACAGGCACATCATTCACCGATGTGACTTTTAAGTTCAAAGTGCCTATATCAGTTCCACCATTTGCATCTTTAGCTGTGTAATCTATGGCTGGAACAGTACCATAATAATTGGCGGCTGGTGTGAATGTAAATGAACCATCTGTGTTCATTAAAATGGTACCAACTCCCGGAATAGTTACTGTAGATGAAGGGCTGAATATTCCAGCAACTCCACTAATTGTAAATGATGTTAATGTAAGTGTTGAACCATCTGATCCTCTATCATTTGTAAAGACACTATTCGTAATTGGTGTATCTTCTGTACCTGAAATATTATCATCTACTATAGATGGTAAATTATTTAGAGAAAGCTTAGCCACATTAGTACTAACATTTCCACAAACATAATCGGATTGAGTAATTAATAATTTAAAACGATAACCGTTCATGGTACTTGTTGCATTGCTTACCGTCAAAGTCAATGTACTAGCACCAGCATAAGTAGCTGAGTTGGTCACATTCGCCCAAGTTCCACCACCATCGATACTAACTTGCCATTGATAAGTTGTAGTTCCTGTACCAGTAGTTACCCCTGCAGTAAATGTTGCGCTAGCACCTGGTAATACAAATTGATCGGTTGGTTGCGTATTGATTGTTGAAGGCTTACCAACAGATAAATAGTTATTACTTGGCGATGCATAACTTGCTACCGTTACTTTACCGGTTGCATCCACCGTTGGCGGCAAACCAGTTCCATAATATTGATTGTCCGATCCTTGTGCAGTCGATGAGCTGTATGCTTCATTCGCATCAGAACAACCATCGCCGTCTGAATCTAGATCTAATCGGTTGGGGATTCCATCACCATCAGTATCAAAATTTTCATTTATACCAGCTGGTGTATTAGCACAAAAGAAACCAGAACCTGCTTCAATTACCATTAAAGATAAATCTGTACTAAGACTATTTGTATGGGCAATGGCAATAGTATGAGTTGTTGAGGTTGCAACAAAAGACAAATTAATTGTTTGTTGTGTAGCTTGAAGCAACTGATCTGGAGCTTGCGAAACTTGGACACCATCTCTCAACAATACAAATCTTGCGGATGTTGGTGTTGTTTCATAATTGACTGCTGATACTATTCCTGGGCTATGCGTGATTGCACCTCTAAATGAAATATGGTATGTAGTTCCTATTGTCAAACAATTAAGAGTTTGTTGGAAGGATTCACCAAAAGGAGCCCAGCTTCCTAAACTTCCGCCTCCACCTTTACTCATTCCATAAATGAAAAATGTACTAGAGTTTGAAGAAGGGAATAAAACACTTGAAGCAGTTGCTTGACCATAACTAATTTGCCAATTACCTTGATTAATATCAACAGAACCTCCATTTGCAAAATTTGACCATCCTGCGGGTGCGCTTCCTATTCCTGAAGCTGTTGCTGATAATGAAGGATTTACAATACAAGATGGTGATAAAGAACAACCGTAAAGTCCATTCTCAACACTATCTAAAATACCATCATTATCATCATCCAAATCATCTATATCAGGTACTCCATCAAAATCACTATCTAAACATCCTTTGATCGTAGCATTGGTCGCAATTGAATAGGTATAAGTACCAGTATACGAACCAGATTCTGTGCTTGTCTCTAATCCATTTGCAAAACCATTATTACCATAAGGAGCAGGGATAGTACTAGTAGTTAATTTGGAAGTACTTGAAACTCCAGATGTAGCTAGATAAGTCGTTTTAGCTTCCACCGCATCATAACAACCATCACCATCCGAATCTAAATCTAATCTATTTGGTATTCCATCTCCATCGGAATCTATATCCAAACATTTAATTAAATTTATTTTCACATCATCTATAAAATTTCCAATTGATGCACCACCAACTGACGAGACGGTTCCTATTACAAAATAAGTTTCTGTTTGTCCACTGGGTACAGTATATTCCCCTGAGTAAGTCCCCCAAGCAGAAGTTCCATCTGACATTGTTGCAAGTTGTATCGCTGATACTACAGTTGCACCAATATTCACAGAAGCTACATCAACACCGGAACGACCTCTGTGTTTTACAGACCAAGTTATTTTATCACCTGGATTAACTGATATTTTTTGATATAAAGACGATGCATAGTAAGCATTCAACTCCATATATTGATTACCTTCTGCAGCACCTGGTGTGGTAGATGTCCACATTTCCATTGTATTATCTGGTGCAGTCGTCTTCCAACCAACCATATTTGAATTAGTTGGAAAACTAATGCCAACTGGGGATTCAAAACCACCATTAACAACAACTGATGTACTTGTACAAGTAATTTCTACGCTATCTAAAATGCCATCATTATCATCATCTAAATCAATTACGTCAGTAATATTGTCACTATCAGAATCTAAACAAGCATTAATCGAATTTAATAAAGCATAATCTGTATACGTAGAAGTATAATTGATCGTACCTGAGGTAGTACCTTCATAAGCATTTAACAAACCATTCCCGTTTGTATCTGATCCTGTGGGGTAAATTGATGTACTTATAGCAGTTGTTGAACTACCTGCTTCTTTTGTATCAGCACATCCATCTCCATCAGCATCTAGATCTAAATGGTTCGGAACTCCGTCCTTATCCGTATCCAAATCTTTACATACATAAGTTGGCAAATTCAATTTATCCGATAGAATAATATTTGAATAAACTTGTGGTCCACCTGCCGAAACAGCTAATTTATAATTTGAATTTACTCCTTGATATGATGCGAATGTGGAACCATTAATTTTTACTGTTACATATCCAGTAGCAGAAATGTCAATACTATAATTGTCATTTATATTAGACACATTTGTAAAAGTCCAAGCTCCAGGAAAATATCCATAATCCGTATTTGCAGCTGCATAAAACTTATAGGCACCATCGTTCCAATTGGTAGGTGTTTGACTTGCAGCCACTGGCAATAAACCAATCATACCACTTGATCCAGCTGTTAATGGGGATCTTTTAAATTGTAAGGATATAGGTAGCGATAAAATTTGATCTGAATAGGAAGTTATCCATGATGCTGAAGATACGAGTGTAATAGAATTACTAGTTTTTGATGCAATAGCTGAACCAGAGAAACTGAAATTATTTAAATCAATTCCTACATTTTTACATTCAGTTTGTTCGCTTGTATCTAAAATACCATCATTGTCATCATCGATATCTGTAACATTTGGTACACCATCAGAATCGGTATCAATACAAGCATTTATTGTATTCAATAATGCATATTTACCATATGTAGAAGTGTAATTGATTGTACCTGTTATAGTAGCTTCATAGTCATTTAAAAGTCCATTTGTATTCGTATCAGTTCCTGTTGGATATGCCGATGAACTAGTAGCAGTTGATGAACTACCAGCTTCTTTTGCATCAGAACAACCATCACCGTCAGAATCGAGATCTAAACGATTTGGTGTCCCGTCACCATCAGAATCAAGATCTGTACAAACTATATCTGAAGGTCGCGTTGCATCAGATAATAAAATATCTGTTAATGATAAAGATCTGTAAGAAGAAACGGCTAACTTATAATCAGAAACAACCCCTTGAAATGCTTTTTTTACTGAACTATTTTTTTTCACAGTAACATACCCAGTAACCGAAATATCGATACTCCAAACATCACTCGGTAAAAGTGCATCGCTAAAATCCCATGCCGAACCAAAGTATCCATAAACACTTGTATTTTGAGGATAAAATTTGTACGCCCCATCTACCCAATCGTTTGGAGTTTTATTATATGCAGCTGGAATCAATCCAAACATGGCATAGCCTGTGGTTGATGGAATTTTAAAACTAAGGGAAATAGGTAATTTTAAATTTTCATTTGAATAAGAAGATGCCCAGAAATCTCCACCGGCAGTTTTTATGGAATTAGTTGTTTTTGCAGTAATTGCTGAACCAGTAAAAGAAATATTAGTTAAATCAATCCCATATGTGACACAATTATTCTGTTCAGATATATCTAAAATACCATCATTGTCATCATCGATATCTGTAACATTTGGTACACCATCAGAATCGGTATCTATACAAGCATTTATTGTATTCAATAATGCATATTTACCATAAGTAGAAGTGTAATTAATCGTACCTACTGTAGTAGCTTCATAATCATTTAAAAGCCCATTTGTATTCGTATCAGTTCCTGTTGGATATGCCGATGAACTAGTAGCAGTTGATGAACTACCAGCTTCTTTTGCATCAGAACAACCATCACCGTCAGAATCGAGATCTAAATGATTTTGAATACCATCATTGTCTATATCCCAGTTACAAATATTTTCTTTGAAATATATTTCAGTAGCCCATCCACCACCTGTAGTGGCAGAAATACCATATACACGATAATATTTGTAAGCAGATGTATTCGTTGGGAAAGAAGCAATATTTGAATTATTTGTTGATAAACCACCACTAGTTGTTGTTGAATTATTATTATAAGTTAAAGTTCCTGTTACATCTGTCCAAATATTGTTATCTGTACTACCTTGAATTTTATAGGTAGATGTAGTAGCAAATAAAGTTTGACCAACATAGTGTCCAAGTTCAAAATAACTTAATATTTTAGGTGTAGGGAATTCAAAATTTAGCAAAGGGCTATTCGTTAAAGACCCTGTTGGACTTACTGCAACATAAACATTTGCATCTACACCATCTATTAGATTGGTTATCGCGTTACCATTATAGGTATAACTAATCGTTGCAGGCTTAGATATGATTACACCTACTTTTGATGTCACTTTTTCTGTACAAGCTAATTCTGTTGCATCTAAAATACCATCATTATCATCATCTATATCTATAACATCTTTAATATTATCTCCATCTGTATCCGCACAAGCATTTATGGTTCTTGTTAAAGCATAATTTAAATAGGTGGATGTATAATTGATAGTTCCAGCAGTATTCCCCTCATAGTTATTTAATAATCCATTTGAGTTTGTATCAGAACCTGTTGGATATACTGAATTACTTGTTTCAGTTGTAGAACTTGAAGCCTCAATAGCATCACTGCAACCATCCCCATCTGAATCTAAATCCAAATGATTGAACTTTCCATCATTATCAGTGTCTAAATTGGAGCAGACAACTTCTCTAAAATAAACTTCATTGGCATAATTACCTTGGCCAGTAGCGCTGATTCCGTAAATTCTGTATTTATTATAGCTGGATAAATTACCAGACATACTAAACTTAATGGAATTATTACTAGCGAAAATGGGATTTGTATTCGCAATAGTTTGAGTGGTAACAATATCAGTCCAAGTTGTTCCATCGTTAGATCCTTGAATTTTATATGTACCGCCAGAGACTATTGGAATTTGATTGGGATAATTCCCTAACTCAATCAAATCCAACATTTTTTTAGCTGGTAAATTGAATTGTAATATTGTTTGATTACTCAAAGCTGCTGCTGGATATCCAACATAAGATGTTGCATCAAACCCATCAATTAAATTAGCTAAAGTATTTGTACCATTAAAGGTCCATACAACAGATGATGAAACTGTAATTCCAATTTTACTCATACTTGATGAAGCACTAATACATGATTTTTCAGTCAAATCCAAAACACCATCATTGTCGTCATCTAAATCAACTAAATCAAATACGCCATCATTATCAGTATCTGTACATGCATTTGCAGTATTGCTTAACGCATATTGATTATATATCAAGTCATAATTATAGTTTCCTTCAACAGCAGCTTCGTAAATATTTAATAACCCATTTTTATTAGCATCTGTTCCAGATGGATATAAATTAGTACTCGTTGCAGTTATAGAGCTTCCTCCTTCAATAGCATCTGCACAACCATCTCCATCAGAATCTAAATCTAAACTATTTGGAATATTATCGCCATCTGTATCTGTTGTGCATGAAACAGAATAAGCATTAGTCTGTGCAATAAAACGTATTTCTCCTAAGGTTACATTAAATGAAGGATTAATAGTCGAAGGTGTTGCAATTTCCCATCCGTTTGATGCCCCAAGATCCATTTCCTTGTCCAACCATACTTCCAAAATGTCCATTTTAATGGCTGTTAAAGCATTGATAGGTTTATCAAAATAAAATATTTTAGCATTCGGGGATGGCAAACCTAAATCTATCTCTTTAAAATAAGCTACATTATTACAATCGGTCCATGTGAATTTGACTTTTTTCATTGGTGCATCTCCACCTCCATAAGCTGTAGAACCCGGTGTCCATAATGCAACACCCTTTACATCTGTCGGAGCAGCTAAAGTAAATAACCAATCATTTGTAATATCTTGAGCATCTGAAGTATATGCAGCATTTGAAATTAATGTTGGTGAACTATGTGTTATGGTTTTTAATGAAGCTTCTGTAGTTGGAACAGCAGATAAACCAGATCCATCGGCTGCGTATATTCCAACTGATCCCCATGAAGAGACCCCAAAAGTATTCACAGGAACAGTGCTAATAGCTATTGGTGCAACAATTTGTGCTGTAGTTCCAATTCGATTACATCCACCACATTCATCACTATCCGTTATCCCATCATTATCATCATCAATATCTAAACCATCAAATATGCCATCACTATCTGTATCAATACATGCGTTTAATTCTGAATTTGTTGCATAGCTATATGTCTGCGTACCGCTATATATGCCATTATCAATAGATGTCTCTAATACATCTGCAAAACCATTTATACCCACAGGAGTTGTGTGAGCATAACTAACTACATTACTTAAAGTGGTTCCTGCTTCTCTAGCATCACTACAACCATCCCCGTCTGAATCTAAATCTAAGTGATTCGGAATAAGATCTGCATCGGATCTTCCCGTTAAACAAGTTGTTTTAGTAAATTGACTTTTGTTAAAGCTGTTACTTATATTAAATCTTATTTCTGCAACACCTCCATAATAAGAAACACCCGCTGCTCCAACTAATCGAAAATATTTAAATTTGGATGAAGCCGCTAGATTGTTAGGAACAGTTAATGTCCCTGATGAAACCGTGGAAGAAACAGGAACAGATAAATCAGTCCAGTTTGCGTTATCATTTGAACCTTGTAATTTAAATGTATTGCCAGTAGATGTATTTGAAAGGGACCAAGAAACTAAATCTAAATTTAAACTTGCAATTGGTATTGGGAATAATGCACTTACCTTAAATAGCTCTTTTCCTACCCAATTAACAGAAGGCAAAAATGCAGATTTTGTTAATGCATCCCCATCTATAGCATTAGAAATTACAAAAGTTAAGTGTGGCGCTAGTTCCGTACTAATTGAAATTGGCTTAGTTAATTCAGATGCATCATAAAAACAAGTTGGCGACTCCATTGCATCCAAAATACCATCATTGTCATCGTCGATATCCACTAAATCAGATACACCGTCACTGTCTGTGTCAGTACATGCATTCAATTCTTTATTGATGGCAAAATCATAGTTATAAGAACCAGAATAATTACCCGATTCTGTTGCAGTTTCTAACGCATCTGCAAAACCATTCGCACTGTATATTCCAACTGCGATTGAATTTACAACTCCAGTCGTTGTGGCAGTTGCAGTTCCAGCTGCTGAATTAGGATTAATTAGATTCACAATTGACCCAGTTGTCAATGTTCCGATCACTCCAGTTTCCTTGGCATCAGGACATCCATCACCGTCCGAATCTAAGTCTAAATGATTAAGAATACCATCTCGATCTGTATCATTTGTACAAATTAATTTAGGATTTGCGCTTGATCTAGTTGTAGTTGCTAAATTAAAAGTAGCTTCCGCAACACCTCCGAAATTACTTGTACCTGAAACTCCATACAATCGGAAGTATTTGTATTTTTTTCCAACTTGTAAATCATTTGTAAGAACTAAAGAAGCAGGAGGCGTATATGTTAAGGAAGTTACAGGTGAGGAATTTAAATTGTCCCAAATGACATTATCAGATGATCCTTGGAAACGGAAGGTAGAAGCTGCATCTGCTGAAATCGCACGGAAGTCAAGATCTAAAGTCAAACTTGTTATTGCAATTTGACCATTAGCTGTATATTTTAAAATTTCCTTTTCAGCTAAGTATTGTCCTGAAGCGAATGCCGAATAAGATGCGATTGAGCCGTCGATACTATTGTTTAAATTGTAGGTAGATGTTTCATTGTAAGGTAATAAATTAGAACTTACAGAATTTGGTTTAGTCAATTCAGCTAATGTATAAAAACAACTTGGAGATTCAACTGCGTCTAATACCCCATCATTGTCATCATCTATATCATCCACATTAGAAACTACATCTCCATCAGTATCTAAACAAGCTTTTATAGATGAATTGATTGCAAAATCATATGGATAGTAGCTATTATAAATACCATTGTCAACTATTGTTTCAAAAGAATTTAAAAAACCATTTGTTCCAAAATCGTTTGAATTTTCAAACTTGAAATCAGAAGTTAATTCTATTGTTGTTTTTGTTTCATAGGCGTCACTACAACCATCACCATCAGAATCTAAATCCAATATATTTGGAAATCCATCTCCATCTGTGTCACAAATTCCTGAACTGTTATAAGTATTAAACTCTGCATTTAAATAAGTAGGATTATAACTTGGATTTTGGCCAAAAATAATAGTATTAGGTCCATTTAAATTAATAGGTACTTTTTGGAATTCAGCATTAATTAGAATCATTTCTTGATAATTTCCAGTTCCATTTAATCCATCTAGTCCGAAAATTTTAACTAGTCCATTATTGCCAATTTTAACGCGTAACAAAGGTCTTTGTGCGTTCGATGGGTATGTCCATACCACACCGCTTGGCTTTTGTAATGCAAGGCCATTCGGTAATACTACATCTGTAAAGCTTGGATAAACAGTTGTACTTCCCATTGGAGCGAAATTCAACTCATCTACTGTAGTAATATTAACATTATTGACCTTTAAATTAAAATTATTGTCTAAGGTCCAAATATCTACCCATAATTCTTCTGGCCAGTTATTTAAAGTTTTAGTAAGTTTTGCAGTGCCCCCAGAATTTAAATCAAAACGAGTTAATAATGGTGAAACTCCAGGTGCTGGACATTCAACAATATCTAATACACCATCATTATCATCATCCAAATCAATCACATTTGGTATTAAGTCCCCATCTGAATCAAGGCAAGCATTAATTGTTTTATTTATACTATTTATATAATTGTAAGTTCCGCTATAAATACCACTCTCTAAACTACTCTCTAATAAATTTGCAAAACCATTTTCACCAAAAGTGCTACTTGTTGTACCAGATATGGCTACTATTGCATTTTGTAAAGTTACTGTTACAGTTCCAGACGCTATTGTTGTACCAACTAAATTTAAAGTTGTGCCGTCTGTTAATATTGCTGTCGGCATGCCTGACTCTTTTGCATCCGGACATCCATCTCCATCGGAATCTAAATCTTGATGATTTAAAATACCATCCCCGTCGGTGTCATTAGTACATTTAAGTTTCGGATGCACACTTGATACATAATCAGAAGCGACATCAAAATAGATTTCATTAGCATTACCTGCGCCGTTAATTCCACCACCACTTTGCCAAAAAATATCGTAATATTGATATGCATCTGCATTTTGTGTTACACTAAAAAATTGAGCATTAGTAGAATACAAATCAGTTGCAGGATAAGGAAAAATACTAGTGACTACAGTTGATGAAGTAGCGTTTACAGATGCATTATAAACCGTTGGGTTTGTCAGATTTGTCCACACGATACCATCTTTAGAACCTCTCAAAATCAAGTTTGTTCCATCCTTAAAATGTGAATTTCCGCCTGCATAGCCTATATATAACTTGGATAACTTCACTGGTATTTTTGTGTCAATTTGATAGACAACTCTACCTGTACCCAAGGCATTAACAGTGGATGTGTTTGCATCAAACCTTACATCATATGTGGTACCACTATTTTTACCGTCGAATAACTTATTTAAATTATCATATGATGAAGTCATTGTAAGACTTGTTGTAATAGCAATATCAGGTCTGTTCCCAAAATACCAGTCATTTACTGTATAAAAACAATCAGGCGATTCAACTGCATCTAAAATACCATCATTGTCATCATCTAAGTCTTTATTATCAGGAACGCCATCTGCATCAGTATCTTTACAAGCAGCTATGTTTTTACTTAAGGCATACGGATCATAAACAGACGTATAATTTATGCTTCCTGCGGTGGCTCCTTCATAGTCATTCAACAAACCATTATTATTCACATCGGTTCCCGTTGGATACGTATTTATGCTAGTAGCTAATGTTGAACTCTTAGACTCTATTGCATCACTACAGCCATCTCCATCAGAATCTAAATCTAATTGGTTCGGGATGCCATCATTATCTGTATCCTGATCCGTACAGCCCGCAAAAAGTCCTACCCAGGAATTATTGGTTCCTGCTGTTTTATAAAATTCAATTCGTTTTGCAATATTTGAAATACTTAATAATATATTTGAAATATTACTGGTTGTCGCATCATATGATGTGCCGCCTACAGCCGTTAGCATAATTGAAGCTCCTGCAGGGTACGTCACATTTACATAAGAGCCTTTGTCCACTATATTATTGGCACTTAATTGGATCAAATTGTTTTGCTCATCGTAAGCCTTTACCGTAACCGACTCAGATTGATCAAGATCAGCTACAAAAAACTTCAATTGTAGATAAGGCTTAAATAAAGTAATCGAAGCAGCACTTGTTGCTGCTAATTGAACCACATCAATACTTGTATTGTAAATTCTAGTAACCACTTTTGTAGTAGTTCCAGCTAATGTTTTAAATAATGCATTATTTGCTGTATAATTAGCTAAGACACCAGGAGCAGTTGGGGCGATAGCATTCAATGGTGTTTCACAAGAAAATTCTGTTTCATCCAAAACTCCATCATTGTCATCATCCAAATCAACCAAATCTGGCAAATTATCACTGTCCGTATCTGCACAAATTGATAAACTTCTGTTTGTGGCATTTGATTCATACTTGGAAGTATAACTGACCAAACCTGATTCAATAGCTGTTTCAATCCCATCTGCTAAACCATTTAGACCGTATGGCCCTGTTGCTATAGAATTATCAACAGTGTAAGAAATTGTTTTTATAACACCATAGTTACCATTTTTAACTGTACCCGTACTTAGTGTTCCGGAAACTCCAGTTTCCAAAGCATCAGGACACTTATCCCCGTCGGAATCTAAATCCAGTCGATTCGGAATACCATCCTTATCGGTATCCTGATCAATACAATTTCTAGAAATATTTAAAGTTGTACCATTTGCTGTGGCATTTGTATTATTGTAATGGATAAATTGAAAGCTGTTTGCTTTGGCTACCGTAAATGCAAAAAATCCAGCACCTTGTGCGATAGATGTTGATTTAGGCCTCCATCGAATGGTGGTTGCAGCATAATTTGCAGGCGCATCCATCCAAGCATTGTTTACAAAAATGGATAATTCAAGTGCAGGATCTGAAAGGACTATTGGTAATCCATTCGCTGTAAAATCAAAGTATTCATCGCTAGTAACATAACCGGAAACTAGCTTCGTATTATTGCGAATAATAATATCGGTTGGATCAGAAAAAGCGACATTATAACTAGTCTTCACTCCAATCCCTGCAACAACAGATACACCAATATTACCATTCGCATCTCCACCAGGTGCACTTAATTGACTACCCACAAAAGGTTGTGAAGAACTATATGTTAAGACAGAACCATCAATGGTTCTGTCTGTAAATAAGGTAGGAGTAGAAAAATCAAGTGGCCTACTAGTTCCTTCCACACAATCTAAAATACCATCATTATCATCATCTAAATCAATTTCATCCGGAATGCCTTCACCATCTGAATCAATACAACCATTCACCCAATTATAAATAGCAGCATTATAGGTATAGGTTCCCTTATAAGTTCCATTACCAGCAAATGTTTCTAGTCCAGTCGCAAAACCATTCGCACTATAAGCTCCAGGAATAATTGTTTCATTTAAGCGACTTGCTCCTGAAACACCAGAACTGGCAATAAATGTAGTTCCAGCCTCCACTGCATCAGAACAACCATCCCCATCTGAATCTGTATCTAATCTATTTGGTATTCCATCATCATCCGTGTCTTTATCATAACAGAAAGTACCATTTACATATAAACCCAATTCCCCCATCTGCATTCCATTATCTGACTGAGCACCTACAACTGGATCCTTCGCATAAACAATAATTTCAATTTTTGAAATCTCATTGTATGTCGAACTAAATGGATACCTTGCAGAAGTAGTCTTGGAAACGATGCCATTTAAAGATTCAGTTCCAACTAAAACAGTGTTCGTACCAGTACCACTATAAATTTTAATATCAGCTCTACCAATACCATCTCCAAGTACACCATATTCATTTATTAGAGCAAAACCACTTGCCGAAAGTGGTGTCTGAGATGTTAATGTAAACGTAATAGGCGTATTTTTAAAGTCATCGCCAGAAATAGGGTTATCGGTTGTACCAGGTCTAAAAACTTCAATTCCATTGGTTAGAATACCATCAATCCAAAGGTCTGGTGTAGCCGTTGAATATTGAGGAATAAATGCTCCACCAGACATTGTAATAGATGACCAATAATCGGGTCCATAAAAATCTGTTGGTCCAGCTAAACTTACACAAGTTTGTTCTATTGTATCTAAAACGCCATCGTTATCATCATCTATATCATTTACATTAAATACACCATCTCCATCTGTATCAATACATCCTGCTATGCCAGCATTAATCACATTAGTATAAGTATAAGTTGATTTATATGCGCCACTTTCACTGGATGTTTCTAAATTGTTGTAGAATCCGTTAGCGCCAAAATCCGTTGTATTATTTGTACTAGTATATTTGAAATTAGCGGTGGTGTTTGTAGTAGATCCTGCTTCAACCGCGTCACTACATCCATCTCCATCGGAATCTAAGTCAAGTGAATTAGGCGTTCCATCATTGTCAGTATCTAAATAATTATAACAAGTGGAATAAACTGCTAAACCACCAGTACCTGAAGCTGCTGAACCCCCATTAATTATAAAGCTAAGTTCTGAGATACCAATATTTCCTGCACCAGGAATATTTTTCAATTTTACAATACCCCAAGATTGAGCAGTTGATCCGCCTAAATTAGTAGGTTTGAAATATGGAATACTAGATGAAAATGGAGCACCAACTGCTTTAGTGAAATTACCACTAAAGTTTGATCCAGTATTAGGTTGTGGTGTCCAAATAGAATTAGTAGGTCCGTACGAAGTCAATAAATCAAAATCCAATCCGTTAAGGACGGTTCCATCTGTTAACTTAACTGTAAAATTGCCAAATCGATCATCCTGATAGATAGATGCAAACTCTAGCACAACATCTGAAACTGGTTCATTAAAAGTTATTTTAAATCCACTCTCTGCCTCCGTAAAAGAATTTTTCATCCATGCAGGAAATGCCGAATTATAGCCAAATGCTCCAGTGTTGGTTCCATCAATATTTGAGAAAGTGTAAGTTGGTGTATTATTACAAATTTTTAACTCTCTACTATCTAATACACCATCATTATCATCATCTAAATCAATTATATCCGCAATGGCATCATCATCAGAATCTAAACATGCATTTTCTTTTTTATAAAGTGCATAAGCATAAGAATAAATACCACTATATAAACCACTTTCTGATGAGGTTTCCACTCCATTTGCAAAACCATTATTGCCATATGATCCAGCAGCAATAGCATCAGAAATAGTTGTGGTAGAAAGTACAATACCATCAGCACCATTTTTTATTGTACCCGAACTTAAAGCACCAATCACTCCCGCCTCCTTCGCGTCCGAACAACCATCACCATCGCTATCTAAATCCAAACTATTGATAATTCCATCATTATCAGTATCAGGATTGGGGCCCTCTAAACATTGTGTTGGTTCAATAAATGAAAATCCATGTCCATCACAGTTATTTGCAGTTAACAACCAAGTATGCTTTACTTTTAATCCTGTAACAGTGCCTAAAACTTGAATTCGCCCCATTGCAGAGGTAGAAGCCGTATTGGCACCTGATGCAGGGTTCGTAGAAACTGTTAATATATTATTAGAAACGGAAGTAGGTGTACTAACATCTAAAACTCTAAGTTGAACTGGATTGTCGTTTAAATCAAACCACTCTTCTTTTGCATAATCCACTCCGAAAAATCCAATGATTGGATTTTTTACAGATTTTCCAAATTCATAGGTTTGAATTATAGGAGCTCCACCAACTGTCATACACGTTGTAGCATCAAGACCAGCAGTAACAGCAGGTAAATAATTTCCAAATGAGGCCGCAGTAATCCCATATGTTTTTCCAACTGGAATAACTGTATTACCAGTAAGTGGTTTACACCAGTAATTTTCAACCGAATCTAAAACACCATCATTATCATCATCTAAGTCTGTCAAATCAATTACACCATCGCCATCCGAATCCAATCCAGTACATATGTTTACAGAAGAAGAAAGGGCATAGTTGAAATAGGTGGATGTGTAATTTACTATCCCACTTTCTATAGCCGTTTCAATTGCATCTGCTAAACCATTAGCACCATAATTTCCAGTAGTACCTACAATGGCATTTGCGATGGTCGTTGTAGAAGTGACTGTACCACTTGATCCGTTTTTGATAGTACCTGATGTTAGGCTCGCTGTTACACCAGCTTCTTTAGCATCTGGACAACCATCGCCATCAGAATCCAAATCAAATTGATTTGTAATTCCATCATTATCGGTATCACAGATTTCATACAAAGCGTCAGAGGAAATTGACACACTAGCATTTTGCATGGGAGCAGCTGCACCAGTATTTTGAAATTGTAAATCCTGAATTGTTGCGGTTGGAGTAAAAGTTATGTATCTAGTTTCCCATCCACAACCAAGAGTTGGCGTATATTGATCAATAATAGTATTGCCGAGCTTTGTAGTAACTTGGCCTAATTGTGCGGTTGAAGCAAATTTACCATAAAATACTTTTAGTATATATTTTCTTCCAACTACTAAATTATTCAATGTGGTTTTAAAAGCCTCTTGCGTATTGGAATAAAAATTCACCCATGAAGTGTGACCATTGGGCGCAGCTGGTGCAGTTCCAGAGCAACCACTAATCCAATTACCATAAATTGAATAAGCAGTTGTAGCAATATCTGGCGAGGAATTAGCAATGACCCAACCAGAAGGAACCGTGTATTCTTTAACGCCTGCTATGGAATTAGTAGCAGGTAAAGTAATCCCCGATTTACAATATTCATCGGTATCAGGAATACCATCATTGTCATCATCTAAATCTACAGAATTAACGATACCATCCCCATCAAAATCATCATTGGCTTCCGTGCCACCAAGTGTTTGTGAAAAGACAGCTACACTTATTGTAAGGAATAAAACTAATATAGAAAATTTAAAAAGACTATAAACGCGTAACTTACTGATCTTTATCATCTAAACAGGATTTTTTAAACGAACAAAAGTCCCATTTATTGCGCGTATTGCACTTAGAATTACTTCTAGAATATATAGAAATTAAAAGATGATTTTAGATAAAAAAGCTATTAAAATAAGTGTCGAATAAATGTGTATAGATTAATATCTAATCTAATTTTTTATTATAGAATTTGAGTGTAACTGTTGTGCCAATATTTTCTTTACTTTTTATTATCAATTCTACTTGCATTAACTTAATTAAGTGTCTTATAATTTGATAACCAATTCCATTACCTTTTTTATGTTTAGGTAGTAATTCAACTTCGTCCTTACTATGACCAGAAGTTAAGTATTGAATCATGGAAGCACTCATTCCCTCCCCTGTATCTGAAACATTGAGCTTAAAATTAGAACCTAACTTATTGTACTGAATTTTAATCAAACCACTAGAAGTGGATTTGATTGAGTTCACTATAATATTATAAAGTAATACTCTGACAGAATCGGCCCAAGATAAAATCTGAGTGTCGACTGGTATTTCATTTATAATTTTAACTTGCTCATTCTGTTTGAAGGGACTCACAAACTCAACCAAGTCTTTAACCAATACATGTAAATCAAAAAACTGTGGTTTTGGTAACGATTCTACATTATCAAATTTAACCCAATTCAACATATTTGATGTTAAGTATTCAAGTTCTTTAGATGTTACTGCAATTTGATTTATGGAATTTTTAATTTTTAAATCTTCAATTTGCTCTGCTGTATTTTTAGCTGTTATGTGCAAATATTTTAAAGGTGTTAAAACATCATGATTCATAATAGCAATAACATGATCTTTAGCTTCATTTCTTTTTTGTAAATATAGATTTAACTTATTCAAAGCGAGTGTTTTGAATGCGACTTCAGACTCCAAAACTTCTTGCCTACGTTGATAAATCAATGTTTTGAACCTGATATATAACAAAACAAGCGCAACTCCTATCAATAAATAAATCAAATACATCCAAGGATTCAAATACCATGGTATTTGAACATAATAAACAAATTCATTTAAATGCCAATTTGGAGAAATAGTATTCCTTGATCTTATAAAAATTTTATGATTGCCAAAATTTGGCTTATCAACATTGATAATTGGATTATTAATCTTAAAAGGTGTCCAATAAGAATCATCATCTAATTTATACTCTAATCGTATGTTATCTTCTGAAAGCATACCAGCTATACCAAAGTGAAAGGTTAGCCTATTCACTTTGAATGGTATATTTTTTATCTCTTTAAATGCAGCAAGTTTATTATCAATTAAGTACTTATCTAAATAAACTACAGGTTTAATGATATAGTCAGGTATAGTATTAGGATTAAATTGAATTAAACCATCAATGCCTGGTAATGATATTATACCGTTATTAAGTTTTAAAGAACATGGAGTACAACCACCATTTAATTCAAGTACATCAATGCCTTCGTTTTTTCCAAAATACTTATATATAATTTTACCTGGGCCAACAGTCCAAAAATCAATTAATGATTGCTTAGGGGCCATAAAAATTCCCTTATTGGTTGTGGCCCAAATTCTTGACTTATCATCCTCTAGATAACAATGTACATATTTATAATAACCACTTTGATCAAGTGGCATTTTCTTTATAGTGTCAGACTTATACATGTATGCGCCACTTCCATAAGTACCAATGATAAAGTATCCCCCAAGGTCATATATGCTTCTGAAATTAGCATTGTTTTTATCTCTAAAAAATAATTTGAACGTATTATTTTTTATATTGTATTTATATAATCCGTCTGTTGTTGCTACTAAAATATCATCTTTTTTAACTTGGGCTAATTGATAAACAATAAAATTAAAAGGTGTCTTTTTGAACTTTAATATTATTTCCCAATTACTATTAATTACCTTTTTTAATATGCCATACTCATTGAAAGCAAGCATATAGTTATCAACTTCAATAAAGCTATTTCGGTTTACGAACGCATTATTCTTTTGTTCAATTAGTTTAAATTTATTTAAATCAAATACAGAAATGCCATCAGAATTAGTTAAATATAATTGATTATTTTTCGTTGTGTAAGTATTTGTAGCAGATGGTCTATAAAAAATAGTAGGTGACGGTGTTTTACTTTCACCAAATATTTGTCCTGTATTAATTTGCACATTGCCATTTTTTAACTGGACTTGCGCATAAGCTGATGTACTTACTCCATTTACTAAATTATTAGGAAGTATTCTCTTAAAATATTGTGGGCGTGCAACTAGTATACCTCTATTATCTGTTCCTAAATAAATAGTATTTGTATAATTATCAACTTGAATATATCTTATAAACTCATACTTAGGAATTGATTCTAAAATCAAATCGACTTTTAATTGATCATTAACAAGATTAATTTTGTACAATTTTTTACCACTTAGTGCATACACGTCATCATAGGGACTATTTTGAAATATTTTAAAAATAGCAGATTTGCTATTTTCCTCTAAATCTGGAATATTTATCTTAGAAACAAACTTGAAAGTATAATTTTCATTACTATCTTTTAAAACTTCAATTACATTGGCATTATTTTGTAATAAAAAGAATCGATTGTTAATTGTAAAACCTTCTTCGCCATTTTTAAACTTCGCAATTTTTTTAATCTTACCATTTACTATTTTTTTTAGTTCATGATATTCGAAATTATTTGAAATAAAATAAATTTCATCTTTAAATTTAAAATTTAAATATTCAACAAGTGAAGAATCATTAGTAAATTTCAAATTATTTAATTTAAATTTATATGAAATAAAATCTTTTTGATATTTAATTAATTTAACATTTGTATCAATTACAACTTTATTTTCATTGATATAAAAAACAGATTCATCAATTAATTTGCCAAAAAAACGACCATCAATTGTTTTTTCAAAAAATACAATTCTTCCGTTGAGATTTTCATTACCAGCAATATCACCAAAACTTTGAAAACTATGACCATTATATCTAACAATACCTGACTCTGTAGCAACCCATAAAAACCTGTTTTTTGCATCAAATTGTAATCCCTTTATTGCATTGGTGGGTAATCCATTTTCTGAATTTAATCTTTGGTAAGTATACGAAATTTGTGCCCGTATGAATATAGGACAAAATAGAATCAATAGACCTAGGAATAGTAACCTTTTATATTTAATAACTAATTTGGTGCACATGTGCCAATTGTAACAAGTGGGTAAATGATTCTGCCTTTACTTTCTCAAATATATTTGATTTAATGGTAGAAACAGTGTTCATTTTTAATCCTAAACTTGCTGCGATTTCCTTTGTTCTATGGCCATTTAATAGATAATGTAGAATTTCCAACTCTCTTACCGCAAGCGTTGAGAATGGATTAATCGAGTCTTCTAATTTTCTTTTTAAGTTAAGTGGTTGATTTTTTACAAAAAGCTCCAATTGGTAGTTGATTTCTGATTCCGAAGCACCTTTGTGTAAATAAGAGTGTATATTGAATTTATTGGCAATTTTGCCATACACTTCAATTGGCTGCATAGAATGCACCAAAATAGACAATTTAGGAAACTTGGTATTGATTGATTCGATTAGCTCTAATGAATTACCATCTGGCATAATTATATCTAATATCAAGTGGGTATAAGTTGACTTTTCGATTTCAGCTTTTAATTCTTCAATGGAATTAACTGTATCAACATTAAGAACACCCATTCTATTCAAAATAGCAGTCAATCCCATTTTTACAATACTATGATCGTCTGCTATTAAAATTTTAGTCTCCATCTTTGATATTTATAATGTAAAATTACCTACAGTTTTTGGGAATTGGATGATAATTGAGTAATGTAGATTTAATTCTATAATACTAGTCTTAAATCATTCAATTTCAATTCACTATCGTTTAAAGTTCTTAAAAGATTGTAATAATTCTCTCTTCAATGTATTTGGACTAATCTTTTTTGCTAATAATGTGGCTTCTTTATCAATCAAAAAGAATAATGGATTCGTAAAAGCATCAAAAGCTTTTCTTAGTTCAATATCATCATTGATTAGCACATGCTCGTATTGGTTATTTAATTGATATTGATTGATAAAGTCCTTCCATTCAGACTTTGGGATATTAGATGCATTGCAAACTGCAAATTTCCCAATTGTAACCATTAATTCTTTTTCAAGAAATTCTATCGTACTATCCATTTTAGGAACTTCCACTTTACAGTGCTCACAATTAGGATCAAAAAAGATCAGCACGGTATAATTATAGTTTTTTGCAAAAGCATGTAAATCTTTTTTAGCACCTAATGTATCATCTAAAATCACATTCATAACAGGTGCATTGATTTGCTGAGCTTGTAATTGGGTTAATTCATTTAAGAATGCCTGCTTATTGTTCTTATCTAAAAATGCACAACTATTGTTTTTTACATATTTTTCAATCAAATAGGCATAACCTCCCGTATTATTCAACACTTCTCTATTCTTAAAAACCTTTGTGAAGTAATCAAATACAAAAGAATAAGCTTTATTCGTACATAATAATTTTTTAAAAACTTCATCTAAACCATTTGTCAAGGTGTCTCCTTGTAATGGATAAAATGAAAGATACTCTACTACAATCTGTTTCATTGTGGGCGTGAAGAATAGTTTAGGTTCATTCAAATCAAACTTTTTAAGAAAAGCATCTCTTGCTGCAAAATCCCTTTTATTCGGTACATTCTCATCTAATGTATTGAGTGTACTAAAATAGATATGTATTGCATCCGATGGTTTGAATAACTTTAGTTTAGCTTTTCTAAAAGCAATCAAAGAATCTGTTTTGATTTTAAAATAAGCCGCTTTTTGTGCTTGACTAAATTTCTTGCCTAATTTTAATTCAGCAGCATAACTACTGTCATAATTAGACAAGCTTTTTTCTAGGCGCTGATAAGCTAATAAAGCTTGATTCTTTGCTTTGTTGATTTTAGCACTTTGCAAGTAATCTGTGCCTGAGATTTCTAATGTAGTCGTATCCTTATCTTCTAAAATAAATTGAATCTTTTGCTTTGACTTTGGAAAATAAATAAAATAAATACCGCCAACTATTGACTTTGAATTTCTTATGGTTTGTATTGACTTCGTTAAATCCAGCGTGTCTTTGGGAATAAAATTTCGATCATCAAATAAGCTAGCCCTCAGATAACCAATTGAATCTGTGGTGTTTACTGCTTTTATTTTAAGCAAGAATTGTGCATTTGAAAAGATGGGCAGCAACACCCAAAAAAGTATCCCTATTCGTTTTTGCATATTCAAAATTAAAAGACAAAACTAAACAGGAATCCATCACTCAATGATTGAATAGATTTAATTCTATTTTAAGAAATCATTAATCAGATAAATCTAGCAGATATTTATCTAAAAACTACTTATTTTCGATAAAACAATCGCCCCCCAGGCACCAACGAGCATGTTTACAATCACTGAAAACGTCAAAGACGGTATTCTAGAAATTCAATTTTCTAGTCATGGGACAGACAACAAATACTACCAAATTATTTGTTCTAAAGGCAATATTTTGCAACAAGGTAAAATAACGGGCTATACCCAAAGAACTTGTTTGTATGTTGGAGATTTGAAAAAAGGGAGTTATACTTTCAAACTAGATGAAACAAATTTGAAATCATTTAGCATAATCTAATCTTTGTTTAATCCACTTTCACCTTCATAATTAATTTTCTTATCCTTCCCTCCCCGATCATGGGTGCATGTACATCCTCTGGAAAATAGATCCCAAATTGTCCTGGATGTAATTTGAAAAAATGATCTGGTGCATCTTCAAAAAATAACACATCTTTTTCTTGATTGTAAGTCCCTCTTGGTTCAACACAAGTGCTTCTAGATTTCCAACCCACAGTCTCTACACCATTAAAACATACTTGAATGTCGATATAGTCATTATGACATTCAAAGTCGGCACATGATTCCATCATCGTCATACCCTCTTCGTCAGCGATAATCGCTATGATATTTTTCCCATCCACTTCTTTCTTGCCTACTGGCATTGTGTCAAACTTCGTTTTTAAAATATAATCAAATGCAGCTGCGAACCTTGAATGCACAGCAACATATTTATTCAATTGTGTTAGTTCATCTAATATCATACAATAATTCTATTTATTATTTTTATTCGTAGCGTTTCTATTTGATGGGATTCTAATTTTTGGTAGTTCAATCTCCTCAATTTTTTCCACCACTAATAAATCTTCCAAGTCTATATTCATGGGCAACTGCCCCACTTTCACTATCGCACGTTTTCCTTTGAAACCAATCACTTCTCCTACTTGATAATTTTTTTTCAACTTCACTGTAGACCCAACTTCTATTGGCCCTGCACTTTCTTTATATTGCTTATCTACTTTTTTAGCCAACTTGTTAATCACAATAGCTTCGTTCTTTTTAAATAGTAGATTATACAAAGTCTTCATCACTTCTTCTTTCTTATCCGACTTTTTGTAATCCAAAGCAATTTGCTTCAAATTACGCTCCATCTCTTTCAAATAAGTAAACTTAAATTCCGCCAACCTATTTTGTTCTTTTAATAATTCAACCTGTTGTACATGTTTTTCTTTATTCAAAGTTTTATTCAACTCTAGCTTAAGTGCATCGTTCTCTTTAATTAACTTATGTAATTCTCTACGCTCTTTTTGCACCAATTGTAAATCCTGCTCTGTTCTATTCAACAATTTATCCAATTCAAAATGATGCGTATCGACCAATTTTCTTGCACGATTGATTAAGTGCTTTGGCAAACCAATTCTTTCTGCAATAGCAAATGTATAAGAGCTTCCTGGCTTTCCAATCACCAACTGATACAAGGGCTCTAACTTCACCTCATCAAACTGCATTGCTCCATTCACAATCCCTTTATTGTGGTTAGCCATCACTTTTAAATTCAGGTAATGTGTTGTCACAATACCTTGCGCATGTTTGTGTGAAAGCTCTTCCAAAATCACTTCCGCAAAGGCACCACCTAAATGTGGATCAGATCCACTTCCTAATTCATCTATAAAAAACAAGGTCTTTCCATTCGCATTTTCTATAAAGTACTTCATATGTGTCAAATGACTACTATAGGTACTTAATTCAAATGCTAAATTCTGTGTATCGCCTAATTGTATAAATAATTGTTTGTAAATACCCATCTGAGAATCTGGATGTACTGGCACCAATAAACCTGACTGCAACATCACTTGATTCAACCCAAGGGTTTTCATTGACACCGTCTTACCTCCAGCATTGGGTCCACTGATGATTAAGATCCTTGCCTCGTCATCCAAATCCAGATTGACCGGAATTGTTTTCTTACCCGAGACTTTATTGTACATGTACAATAAAGGATGAAAAGCTTGAATCAAATGCGAAGTCGCTTTGTTTTCAACCATTGGCAAATGCGCATTCATATCAATGGCCAACAAAGCTTTGGCTTTAATAAAATCATATTGACCCACTATTTCCAAATAGCCCATTAATAAACTTGAATAAGGCGCTAACAGTGTTGTTAAATGTCTTAAGACTCTTTGAACTTCCTTCGACTCGTCCTGTTCTAAACTAAATAATTCATTATTAAGCTCGATGGTTTCCTCAGGTTCAATAAAAGCAGTTTTTCGACTATCACTTTCTCCATGCAAGAATCCTTTTACTTGTCGTTTATATTCCGAGAATACCGCCACCACTCGACGACCATTGCTAAAGCTTTCATCAATATCTGCTGTGTAACCAGACTTAGCTAATCTTCCCAACACTTTTTCAAAAATCCTTCTTAACTCTTGTCTCTTTTTGTACAACTGCGCACGAATCTTAGCCAACTCCTCGGAAGCATTGTCTTTCACCAAGCCTCTGTCGTCTATAATTTCATCAATCGAATCAATGATGGTTTTTTCAAAATAACTTTCTGCCACCACTTCATATAAATGGCTATAGGCTGCTTTACGTTCAGCATCAAACCATTTAAATATTTGTCCCAGATGGTCCACCAATCTTCTAATCAACAACCATTGCTCTCCTGATAATTGCGCACCAGGGATTCCCAATAGTTTTACGTCTTTACGAATGTCCAAGATATAGTCACTAGGAAAATATTGATTGGCTTGTTTAATGAACTGGTATTCCTGGGTTTGCTTTAAAGCTGTTTGGATATATTTTAAATGGGTATGTATCCGCATGGCTTCAACTTGCTCTTTTCCAATGGTAGATTGACAATAATTCAATAAGATGGCTTTTATCTTATCAAATTCTAATTGAGAAAGGGCGTTGTCAGGATATACTCGCATGGGTTAAATAGGTACAAATTTAGTTAAATAAACATTAACAGCCTGAGAACAAATTGAGCCCTGATTTGTTATAAATTTAAGTAACTGCTAAATATGAAAACAATCAAACATATCACCCTTCTTTTTTGTAGTGTTATTTCACTATATGCCTGTGCCCAAGCACCTAAAAAACAAACTAAACAGCAAAAAATAAATATGGAAAATACACAAACAATTACTTTGGGGTCTGGATGTTTTTGGTGTACCGAAGCAATATACCAACGCTTAGAAGGTGTTGTTAAAGTGACAAGTGGTTATAGTGGTGGCCATGTAGAAAATCCAACTTATGAACAAGTTTGCGATAAAACCACAGGTCATGCAGAAGTTTGCCAAATCGTTTTTGATACCACTAAAATAAGCTTAGACGATATTTTATCTGTTTTTTGGAAAACACACGACCCTACCACACCAAACCAACAAGGAAATGACGTGGGCCCTCAATACAGATCTGCGGTATTCTACCACAATGAAAAACAAAAAGAAATAGCATTACAATATATTAAAGAACTAGATGCTAGTAAGGCTTGGGATAAACCAATCATTACAGAAGTTACTGCTTTTACGAAATTTTATCCAGCCGAATCCTACCACCAAAATTATTATAACAATAATGCCAACCAAGGGTATTGCAGGTATGTGATTGGGCCTAAATTAGAGAAATTTGAAAAAGTATTTAAGGATAAATTGAAAAAAGAAGATGAATAATAAGCATAGATAATCTGAACAGATTATTTTAACTTGAGGGTTCAAAATTTGATGAGCTCAACCTATTTCCATTTATGAAAAATTTCTTGCTCAGTTTTATTGGATTCGTTTTATTTTATGGGAGTTTTGCTCAACCCTTAATGAACGATGCTGATATTTTAAGAGGTAGCTTGAATGAAAATAGAGACTGGTTTGATATCAAAAAATATGTGATTGACGTTACTCCAAATTACGAAAGCAAATCAATCATTGGAGTTGTAAGCTGGAAAGCACTGGCAGTAAAACCTTCCAAGCAAATACAAATTGATTTACAAGTTCCATTGATCATTGATAGCATTGTTTTATGGTCAAATTTAAAAGATAGCTTTGCTCCAATTCGTTTACAATTTTCAAGATCTAACAATATCGCTTTAGCAAATCTAGAAAAAACAATTCCAAAAGGACAGCAATTTGGCTTAACCATTTTTTACCATGGGATACCTAAAGAAGCCATTAGACCACCTTGGGACGGAGGATGGATTTGGAAAAAAGACGACAATGGCCAACCATGGATGTCAGTGGCTTGTCAAGGTCTAGGTGCTTCGGTTTGGTATCCATGCAAAGACCATCAATCCGATGAACCAGAAGAAGGTGCAATTTTATCAATACAAGTTCCTATTGAAAAAAAATTAGTTGCAATCGGTAATGGAAGACCTGTTAATGAAAAAAATTTGGTCAACATTAATAACAACAATCGTTTCACTTGGAAAGTTAGTAATCCAATCAACAACTACAATATCATCCCTTATATTGGTGACTATGTGGGTTGGAAAGAAATTTATAAAGGATTAAAAGGAAATTTGGATCTAAGCTATTGGGTATTAAGGTCAGATTCAGCTAAAGCGGTTGAACAATTTAAACAAGTGCCTAAAATGTTGGAAGCCTTTGAATATTGGTTTGGGCCATACCCATTTTATGAAGATGGATTTCAAATGGTACAAAGCCCACATTTAGGGATGGAACACCAGTCTGCCATTGCTTATGGTAACCAATTCAAAAATGGTTATTTAGGCAGAGACTTATCTGGTTCAGGCTGGGGCTTAAAATGGGATTTCATTATTGTACACGAAAGTGGACACGAATGGTTTGCCAATAATATCACCACCAAAGACATTGCTGACATGTGGGTGCATGAAGGTTTTACGAATTATTCCGAAACTTTGTTTACTGAATATTTTTATGGAAAAAAAGCAGGTGACGAATACAATTATGGCATTCGAAAAAACATTCAAAATGACATACCATTGATTGGGCCATATGGTGTGAATCAAGAAGGTAGTAGTGACATGTATTACAAAGGTGCTAATTTATTGCACACCATTCGCCATGCAATTAACAATGATAGTTTATTTAGAAGCATTTTAATGGGTTTGAATACTCAGTTCTATCATCAAACAGTAACAACAGCACAGGTTGAAAATTATATTTCATTACGTGCAAATTTTGGATTTCAAAAAGTATTTGATCAGTATTTGAGAACTACCCAGATTCCTGTTTTAAATTACAGATATGACGAGAAGGAAAAAATATTTACCTATGAATGGAAGGACTGTGTAACAGGCTTCAACCTTCCGCTACACTTTAGTTATCTAGGTAAAAAATATAGCTTCATGCCAATGGATTATCAACCGCAACAACGTTTGATTCAAGAACCCAATTTCAACTTAAATGATTTTGTGAAGACAATCGAAAGTCAATATTATATTAGATTAGCGAAAGTAAACTAAACTAATATATTAATTTTTCAAGACCCTACCTAAACTATAAAGCCGCTTTTGCCAATAAGGTTCAGACAAATCACTGATAGTTACTCCTTGACTAGTGGATGCATGTGCGAATTTATTATTAGTCATGTATATCCCTACATGTGAAATGGAACGACTACCATCTGTTTTAAAGAATATCAAATCACCTTCTTTTAAATCAGACCAATCAATTTTTTCACTTTGTTCATATTGTTCAGCAGCTGTTCTTTTCAAATTAGTATTGTAAATCGCATTCATTACATCCAAGGTAAAATAGGAACAATCCACTCCTCTTTTACTAGACCCGCCTAACACATAAGGCGTGCCCCACCATTCATCAATTTTTTGAAGCAAAGGAATATTATTAATTTCCTCAACCGCAATATCCATTTGAATGGAATACTTTAATTGTAACCAGTTTGCTTTTTCTATATCAGTTAAATTGTCTGGCATTTTATCTGAACGTGTTGAGCTTGTTGTAACTGGTTCAGCTTCCAGTGCATCAGATGCTTTTTTTAAATAGACCCTGCCTGGTTTTACAGAAATATTATCTAAAAACTCAATGGATTGATTGTCAGATTCAGGTATTGCAACGACCGCTGGTAAATTACGCTTAGTTTTTACTTTAAACTGTGTTGTTTTTGCTTGGACTGATTGACTGAACTTTGACAAACTTGAACAACTTGTTAAAGTCAATATCAATAAGAAAAGCCCCAAAATAAATAAACTCCCTTTTTGCATCATTGGCAAGATAAGTCAAGAACCTTAAAATTGGTTCAAATAGGATTATTTTAACCCTTTTTTGTGGAAAATTAAGCTCGTTCAAGCACCCCTTTTTTACGATATTTGTGTCTTATCCCATTATCCAAAATGCCCAAATTCTCACATTTACACGTTCATACTCAATATTCTTTACTAGACGGTGCCGCTTCTATTGATGGATTGTATAAAAAAGCGATCAAGGACGAAATGCCAGCCCTTGCAATCACAGATCACGGAAATATGTTTGGTGCCTTTAATTTTGTGAGTCAAGCTTGGAAAAATACCAAAATAATTGGTAAGGACGCCAATGGAAAAGATATTTTAACACCTACCGTAAAACCAATAGTTGGTTGTGAGTTTTATGTGGTTAAAGACAGGCATATAAAACAATTTACAAAAGAAAACAAAGACGACCGTTTTCACCAAGTTCTTTTAGCAAAAAATGCAGTGGGCTATCAAAATCTAATCAAACTTACTTCATTAGGGTATATTGAGGGGATGTATAGCAAGTACCCAAGAATTGATAAAGAGTTGATTGAACAATACCACGAAGGTATTATCGCTACCACCTGTTGTATTGGTGCGTATGTACCTCAAGCCATTTTAAGAGAAGGCGAAGAAGCTGCTGAAAAAGAATTTAAATGGTGGTTAGATTTATTTGGTGAAGATTATTATATCGAAGTTCAAAGACACCAAATACCTGAGCAAGAAATCATCAACAACACCTTACTTAAATTTGCTAAAAAATACAAGGTAGCTGTCATTGCTACCAATGATAGTCATTATATCAACGAAGATGACGCTAATGCACACGATATATTATTATGTATCAATACCGGCGAAAAGCAATCTACCCCTGGCTTTGATGATTTTGTAAATGATGAACTTCAAATAAAAAATAGAAGATTCAAATTTCCGAATAACGAATTTTATTTCAAGACCCAGTCAGAAATGATTGAGTTGTTCAGTGATATTCCTGAGTCCATTGATAATACAAACGCGATTGTAGATAAAGTGGAAGTGTTGAATTTGAAGAAAGACATCCTCCTACCCGCTTTCCCAATTCCTAAAAATTTTCAGATTCATAAGGATGCCAACATGAATCAATGGGAGTTCTTAAAACATATAACTTGGGAAGGTGCACATAAAAGATATGATACTATTACTGCAGAAATTCAGGAGCGTATTGATTTTGAATTATTCACCATTCAAACGATGGGATTTGCTGGTTATTTCTTAATTGTAAGTGACTTTATAAAAGCAGGACGTGAGATGGATGTATTTGTGGGGCCTGGTCGTGGATCTGCAGCAGGTTCTGTAGTGGCTTATTGTATAGGCATCACCAATATTGATCCAATTAAATACCAATTACTATTTGAGCGTTTCTTAAACCCGGATCGTAAGAGTATGCCCGATATTGATACAGACTTTGATGATGAAGGACGTCAAAAAGTAATTGATTATGTTGTGGAGAAATATGGCAAGGAACAAGTAGCACAGATCATTACTTATGGCACAATGGCAGCTAAGAGTAGTATCAAAGATGTGGCTCGTGTAATGGATCTTCCTTTGGCTGAGTCCAACTTATTAGCCAAACTTGTACCAGATAAACCAGGTACGGAATTAAACCGATGTTTACATGCACCCATTACTGCGAAAGAAGGTGAAAAATCACTAGCAGAAAAAGAAGGTTATCAGTCAGATGATATAGATAATATAAAAAAGCTTAGAGAGATTTATGCTGGAAATGATTTAAGAGCAGCTGTGTTACATGAAGCTGAGCGATTAGAGGGGTCTATTCGTAACACGGGAATTCACGCGGCAGGAATTATCATTGCCCCAAGTGACTTAACAGAGATCATGCCTGTTGCTACTGCAAAAGATTCTAATTTATGGGTCACTCAAATTGAAGGCTCTGTGATTGAGGAAGCAGGTGTAATTAAAATGGACTTCTTGGGTTTGAAAACCCTCTCCATTTTAAAAACTGCTTTACAATTAATCAAACAAAATCATGGTGTTACAATCGATTTGGATACCATCCCATTAGATGATGAAGCCACTTTTCAATTATACCAACGTGGAGAAACCAACGCCACATTCCAATTTGAGAGTGTTGGCATGCAAAAATATTTACGAGAATTAAAGCCTGATAAATTTGCGGATTTAATCGCCATGAACGCCTTGTATCGACCAGGTCCAATTGCTTATATACCCAATTTTATTGAACGTAAACACGGTCGTGAAGCTATTCAATATGACTTACCTATTATGGAAGAAATATTGGCTGATACTTATGGCATTACGGTTTACCAAGAGCAGGTAATGTTACTCAGTCAAAAGATTGGTGGCTTTACCAAAGGAGATGCAGATGTCTTACGTAAGGCAATGGGTAAAAAACAAAAATCGGTTTTGGACAAAATGAAAGCACAATTTGTGCAAGGCGCCATGAAGAATGGCCATCCGGAAAAAGCGTTGGATAAAATCTGGAGTGACTGGGAGGCATTTGCACAGTATGCCTTCAACAAATCACACTCTACTTGTTACGCTTATGTAGCATATCAAACTGCCTATTTAAAAGCTCATTACCCTGGAGAATATATGTCAGCAGTATTAAACCACGCTGGCAGTATCGACAAAATTACCTTCTTTATGGAAGAGTGTAAACGTATGGGCATTAAAGTATTGGGGCCAGATATCAATGAATCTTTACAAGGTTTTTCTGTCAATAAGAATGGAGAAATCCGTTTTGGATTAGGGGGATTAAAAGGTGTTGGTGAATCAGCCATTGATGCCATCATACTTGAGCGTAATAAAGGAGGCCATTTTGAAAACATGATTGATTTTATCAAACGTGTCTTGTCTAGGGCAGTGAATAAAAAATCATTGGAAAGTTTAGCTTACTCTGGCACATTTGATTGTTTCCCAGAATACCATCGTGCACAATATTTTCATACAGGAGATGGGGATCGTACTAATGGCATGGAAAAATTAATTGCCTATGCACAAGCTATACAATCCATGACAACAGGAACCACCAATACCCTATTTGGCGATTTACCTTCAGCCATGCAAGTGCCTATTCCAAAATTGGCAGCATGTGAAGAATGGACTTTAACTGAAAAATTAGATCACGAAAAAGATATCACTGGTATGTTCATGAGTGGGCATCCTTTAGATCACTTTAATTTTGAATTAAAACATTATGCTTTCACCCCTATCAATGAGTTCAATGAAGTAAAAGACAACCTTATTAATTTCCCCAATAATTTAGGTAAGAACTTTAAGCTAGCCGGATTAGTTACAGAAGTACAACATAGAATTACTAAAACTGGTAAGCACTTTGGCTCATTCGCCATTGAAGACTTCACAGGCAAAACAGACTTTATTTTATGGAGTGAGGATTATGTAAAATTTCAGAACTATTTAGAGGTAGGCCAAAAGGTTTGTATCAATGGTTCTTTTAGAAACCGATTCAATCAACCGAATAATTTTGAGTTTAAGTTGCAGACCATGTCACTCTTAGAAACAGTAAAGCAAGTTCAAACACGCACAGTCGAACTAAGCTTACATCCAGCAAACCTAAAAATGGATACGATACGATTTTTAGAGCAAAATATTAAAGCCAACCCAGGTAGAACTTCCCTAAAGATTACTTTTGTCGAACCTAGAGAACAAATTGTTGCCAGCCTATTAACTGTTGACAAAGGTTTTATGGTCAATGACGATTTTGTGGAGTTTCTAGAACATAATCCCGAATTGAACGTTCAAGTGAAGCTAGCCAACTAATTGTCCCCATTGAACGTTATTTAGGTGGAAAAGTCAAGATGGCAGATATTAAAGATTGGAACTAATTTTGTACTACAGTATTCAAGAACAAGAAAATTTATAAAAATACAATTATGGCATTAGAATTTACAGACGCGAACTTTCAACAAACAGTAATTGAAAGTGATAAACTAAGTGTGATCGACTTTTGGGCAGAATGGTGTGGACCATGTCGCGCAATCGGACCAGTTATTGAAGAATTAGCTACTCAATACGAAGGCAAAGTAAATATAGGTAAAGTAAATGTGGATGTGAATCCTACTTTAAGTATGAATTTTGGAATCACTTCTATCCCTGCCATTTTATTTGTAAAGGGTGGCCAAGTGGTTGACAAACAAATCGGTGCTGTTCCAAAAGCAGTTTTAGAAAAAAAGATCCAATCTCATATGTAATCATAAAAGATACAAATTCAAATCCCGCTCCTAATTTTGAGCGGGATTTTTTATGCCCATGAACCTAAAAAATAACAATAATTTAATTACCTTTCTGCTCTAAATTAAACCCATGGGAAGATTTCAAGGCATGATAGGTATTGTATTGATTTTATTTATTGCTTTTTTGTTTTCTAATAATAAAAAAAGAATCAACTATCGTTTAGTATTAAGTGGATTAGCTTTGCAATTAACCATCGGAATCTTAATTTTAAAAATTCCAGCTGTAACCAGCTTCTTTCAAGTATTAGGAAAAGGCATGGGCAAAATCGAGGAATTTGCTCGTCAAGGTGCCGCTTTTGTATATGGTGGTGTCGCAGCAATGAGTCCAGCTGGGGTGACTGATTTTACAAATGGAGGATTTGTATTTGCATTTAACGTCACTGCAACCATTATTTTAGTTTGTGTTTTAGTTGCCTTATTCTACCATTTTGGCATCATGCAACGTATCATATCTGTGATTGCAAAAGCAATGAATTTTATCATGCGTGTTAGCGGTGCAGAATCATTAAGCAATGTGGCGAGTGCCTTTGTAGGTCAAGTAGAAGCACAGGTGATGATCCGCCCTTATTTGCCAACTATGACAAAAAGTGAAATATTGGCCAGCATGAGTGGAAGTTTGGCTTGTATTGCTGGAGGCATCTTAATTGTCTATGCCAACATGGGTGCACAAGCAGGTATGGATTTAGCACCTAAATTAATTACTGCAAGTTTGATGGCAGCTCCTGGCGCTTTAGTTATAGCAAAAATTCTATTCCCAGAAACTGAACCTTCTCAAACTATGGGAAAAGTGACATTAGAAGTTAAGAGTCAATATAGTAATACTATTGATGCTATTACACACGGTGCTGGTGATGGTTTTAAAATTGCAATGAATGTTATTGCCATGTTGATTGGTTTTATCGCTTTAATTGCCTTGATTGACTGGAGCTTATTAAAAATTGGCCATCTTTTTAGCGCTGAATTGAACCTCAGCTTAAACTATATCTTCAGTAAACTATTTTACCCAATGGCATGGGCAATGGGAATTCCAAGTGTTGACGTTCAAAACGCTGCCACCCTATTAGGTCAAAAATTAACCATCAATGAATTTGTTGCATTTAAGAGTTTGACTAGTAAAGTGATCCCAATAGTGACTGAAAAAGGATTATTGATTGTGAGTATTGCTATTTGTGGTTTTGCTAATTTCAGTAGTGTAGGAATGTTGATTGGTGGCATTGGAGAATTAGCACCATCACGTCGGAAAGACCTTGCAGAATTAGGCCTTAAAGCACTTTTAGCAGGAACATTAGCCTCTTACTTATCTGCTAGTATAGCAGGTATTTTGATTGGCTAATTGCCTACTAGTTCAAGAGAAATGCAAGTTTTAAATTTGACCTTAAACATAAGATTGTAATCACACGATATTGATTAACTTTGTGTCCTAATTTTCAGTCTATGAAACAGGCACAAATCCAAGTAGTAGTTGATGCACAAGCCGATCTAGTTTTAAAAGCTATCGGTCAAAAAATTATCCAAAACGAACGCATTAGTTTCGACGAAGGTGTAGTCCTTTTTGAAAAAGCTTCATTACCTTATGTTGGTGCATTAGCCAACTGGAAAAGAAATGAATTACATGGCGATAATACTTATTTTAACCGCAACTTCCATATAGAACCTACCAATGTTTGTGTCTTCTCTTGCAAGTTTTGCTCTTACTCAAAATTATACGCGCACAAGGAAGAAGGATGGGAATTAACTATTGACCAAATGATGGATATCGTTCGTTCTTATGATGGTAAACCTGTTACAGAAGTTCATATTGTAGGAGGAGTACACCCAAAATTAACTTTGTCATTTTTCTTGGACTTAATGCGTGCAATCAAAGCACATCGTCCAGAATTACACATCAAAGCTTTCACACCTGTAGAGTTAGATTACATGTTCCGTAAAGCAAAAGTATCTATTAAAGAAGGTATGCGATTAGCACATGAAGCAGGTTTAGACTCTTTACCAGGTGGTGGTGCTGAAATTTTCCATCCTGATGTTCGCACCATTATATGTGATGACAAAGTGGACGCAAACGGTTGGTTAGAAATACACCAAACAGCACATGAATTGGGCATGCATAGTAATGCCACTTTGTTATATGGTCATATCGAAAAATACGAACACCGTATCGACCATATGGAACGACTTAGACAATTACAAGATCAAACAAAAGGATTTAATACATTTATCCCATTGAAGTTTCGAAATAAGGACAATGAAATGAATGACGTACCTGAAACAACTATGCTGGAAGATCTAAAAATGTATGCGATTTCTAGATTGTACTTAGATAATTTCCCTCATATCAAAGCTTATTGGCCAATGCTAGGAAGACAGGTAGCGCAGCTAACTTTAAGTTACGGCGTGAACGATATAGATGGCACCATAGACGATACCACAAAAATATATTCTATGGCTGGAAGTGAAGAACAAAATCCTGCTATGTCTACATTGGAATTGGTTCGTTTAATCAAGCAAGCAAAAAGAACTCCTATTGAAAGAGGTACTTTATACAATGTGATACAAGATTTTAGTTTGGTAGATGAAGAAGCGATTGAAGCTTAACATTCTGCTAGACCAATTGGTATTTGGATTGCCAAACCACCATCTGCTGTTTCCTTATATTTAACATTCATATCTAATGCGGTATTCCACATGGTATGAATTACTTTGTCTAAACTTACTAAAGCATAATCTGGTTTACTCTGTAAGGCCAATTGCGCAGCAGTAATGGCTTTGATGGCACCCATGGTGTTTCTTTCAATACAAGGTATCTGAACCAGTCCACCTACAGGATCACAGGTTAAACCTAAATGATGTTCCATCGCTATCTCTCCTGCCATAAGTACTTGACGTTGATTTCCTCCTAATAATTCAGTTAAGCCAGCTGCAGCCATTGCAGAAGATACGCCAATCTCTGCCTGACATCCACCCATTGCAGCAGAAATGGTTGCGCCATTTTTAAATAAAATACCAATCGCATTGGCAGTCAATAAAAATCGATGAATATCCGATTGACTTCCTTTATTACAAAAATTAATTGCATACATTAATACCGCAGGAATCACGCCAGCAGCACCATTCGTGGGCGCGGTCACTACCCTTCCAAAACTTGCATTTTCTTCGTTCACTGCCAAAGCAAAACAACTCACCCAATCTAATATATAGGTAAAATCGTTGCCGCCATTTTGAATTTGATCCATCCAATCTTTCACTGTTAAGGCTTCTTCACTATTTTCTTTTTTCAACAATTTTGTATTCAAGTCAAATGCTCTTCTACGTACTTGTAATCCACCTGGCAATATCCCTTGTGCATGAACCCCTTTAAAAATACAGTCCGACATTGTTTTCCATAATCGATCTAATCCGTCCGCTAAAGCTTGCTCTGAATGTAATTGCTTTTCATTCTCTCTAACAATATCTGATATTGGCAAACCCGTTTTAATACACCAATGGATTAAATCATTCGTATGAAAAAAATTAAAAGGAACTTCAATATTTTCTTCTTTTTTATCTTCAATGATTTGACCTAAATCCTGACCATTTTCAGATATTTCTGTTTCAATAAATCCACCTCCAACAGAATAGTAAGTGTAAGTCTTCACTATCTCTTTGAGTTCAATAACAAATTGCATAGCATTGGGATGATAAGGCAAACTTTTGTCTTTCAAAAACACCAAATGATTGTTGTAATCAAAATCAATTGAATGTATTCCTGCGAGTTGAATCGTATGAGCATCTTTTATGGCTTGAACTTTTTCGGTAATCAAACTCGTATCAGTTATGACAGGGTCCTCTCCTAATAACCCCATTAAAATAGCTGTATCTGTTCCATGCCCTTTGCCTGTTTTAGCTAAAGAACCATAGAGATAAACATGCAAAGTTTTAATTTCCTTGATGTCCATTTGTGCTGTCACCCTTGTTAGAACATGCTTTGCAGCCAACCAAGGTCCAAGTGTATGAGAACTTGAAGGTCCTACACCAATTTTAAACATATCAAATACTGAGATAAATTTTTCCATAGCTAAAACAAATGTAAGTGAGTTTAGAGTAGATATTAACAATTGGGGCAAAATTTAATACCCATTGCTATGTAAAATTTGCTGCTGTTTGGTAATAATTTGCGAAATTTGTGCTACAAAAATAACACCATGGAATTATCTACTCTCTTAAATCGTTTTAGTGAACCAGAAACTTTAAAAATGGCCAAATTAGGTCGTGAATTAAGGGCACAAGGTATAGATGTGATTGACTTAAGTTTGGGTGAACCAGATTTTGATACACCTCAGCATATTAAAGATGCAGCAATTAAAGCCATCAATGATAACTGGAGCCACTACACCCCTGTGGCTGGTTTTTTAGATTTAAGAGAAGCTGTTTGTACGAAATTAAAAAGAGACAATAATTTAGATTACAGCCCTGATCAAATTATTACTTCAACTGGTGCCAAGCAAAGTTTGGCCAATGCACTTTTAGCATTAGTAGACGAAGGAGATGAAGTGATTATCCCAACCCCATATTGGGTAACCTATTCTGAATTGGTTAAAATTGCACGAGGTAAAGTGGTGGAAATTAGAACCACTGTGGATGCTGGATTTAAAGCAACACCTGCACAAATAGAAGCAGCAATCACGCCAAAAACCAAAGTGTTCATGTTCTCTTCTCCATGTAATCCTTCTGGAGCAGTATACAGCAAAGCTGAATTAGAGGCACTTGCGAACTTGTTTAAAAAATATCCTCAAATCACCATCTTATCAGATGAGATCTATGAATACATCAACTTTGTTGGCAAGCATGAAAGTATTGCTCAATTTAGTGAGATCAAAGATCAAGTTGTTTTGATCAATGGTCTTAGTAAAGGTTTTGCGATGACTGGATGGCGCTTAGGTTATACAGCTTCCAATACAACAGTAGCAAAAGCAATGGAGAAATTGCAAGGTCAATTTACTTCCGGCACCTGTTCTATCACGCAAAAAGCTGCGGTAGCTGCTTTAATCGGTGACCTAAAACCTTCAATCGCCATGACTGAAGAGTTTACGCGTCGTCGAACTAAAACTTTAGAATTAGTGCGTGCAATGCCTGGCTTCAAATGTTATGCACCAGAAGGCGCTTTCTATGTATTCCCAGACGTGAGTAGCTATTATGGTAAATCTGATGGCACACAAACTATTGCAAATGCGGCAGATTTTAGCATGTATTTATTAAATACAGCGCACGTATCTTCAGTAATGGGAGATGCGTTTGGCGAACCTAATTGTGTTCGTTTCTCTTTTGCCAATAGTATGGAAAACATTGAAAAAGCTTGGGCTAGGATTAAAGAGGCACTAGCTAAACTAAAATAAGACCTAACAGATAGTAGATTAAGAAGCGCTCCACTTGTAGCGCTTCTTTTTTTGTAGTATTTTTAACCTACTCATGACGCCAGAAAAATTTCAAATGTTTGAAAATCGCCTGCTTAAAAATTATAAGCATCGATTAAAACAAGCCAAGCGACTGAACGTCACTTGCTGGAGACTGTATGACCATGATTTACCTGAGTTTCCTATTTGTGTAGAATTTTACGAAGCGTATATTTATATCGCCGAATATAACCGCCGACATGCCTTAACAGACGAAGAACATGACATCTGGTTTACTGAAACCAAAAGAATCATCTCTGAGTTGACGGAGGTGCCTATTGACCGTATGTACGTTAAACTGCGCAAGAGAATGTCACATAGAGAAGGTCAATACGAAAAAGAGGAAGTCACTGAATCTAAAATTATTACGGTACAAGAAAACGGCTTAAAGTTCTTAGTCAACCTGACTGACTATTTAGATACGGGTTTATTCTTAGACCATCGTGTAACAAGACAAATGGTTCAAGCGGAAGCAAAGGATACCCATTTCTTAAACCTATTTTGCTACACTAGTTCTTTCTCTGTATATGCAGCTAAAGCGGGTGCAAAAACAGTTACCTCAGTAGACTTGTCAAAAACTTATTTAAGTTGGAGTGAAGAAAATTTCAAACTGAATCAATTAGCCAATCCTTCTGCATTCCAATTTGTACATGCAGATGTGAAACAATATTTAAAAACATTACCTATGAATCATTATGATTTAGTTGTAATGGATCCTCCTACTTTTAGCAATAGTAAAAGAATGAAGGATATACTGGACATTCAAAGAGACCATGTAGAATTGATTAATGATATGCTCAAAGCGATGAAGCCTAGAGGAATACTCTATTTCAGCACGAATTTTACACAGTTCAAATTAGATGCAGAACAAATTAAATCAGATCAAATCAAAGACATCACAAAAGCAACTACGCCATTTGATTTTGAAGGAAGACTAAAACGCTGGTGTTATAAAATTATAAAACCGAATTAAGCAATCGCCGCTCTAATATCTTTGTCTATTGCTAGTACTTGAGGGATCACCATTTGTTGGTTGTCATTATGGATCACATAATCACATAAACGCATTTTGATCGTATCAGAAATTTGATTGTGCATGCGTGCTTCTACTTGTACTTTTGTAACTGCATCTCTTTGCATTACACGATGTATTCTTAAGGACAATGGCGCAGTCACACCAATCACCTTAAATAATCCTTCTGAAGAGCCAGATTCAAATATCAAAGCAGCTTCTTTAATCACATAGGGACTGTTTTGTTTTGCTGCCCAATCCTTTGCGGATTGTATTGTTATCGGATGCACTATCGCATTTAACAATTGAAGTTGATATGGATCACTAAATACTATGGCCGCTAATTTTTCTTTTTCCAATCCTTTGTCACTATAAATCGAAGCTCCAAATTGTTCAATCAATTTTGATTTGATAACAGGGCTTGTTTGCATAATACGCTTGGCTTCCTCGTCGGCATTGAATACAGGGATACCTAGTGTAGCAAAGACTTTTGCTACCACCGATTTGCCAGACCCAATCCCTCCTGTTATACCAATTATTTTTGTCATAGCGTACAATCAAAAAAAATCCGAAATCAGTTTCCATTTTATTGGAGGCTAATTTCGGATTGTATCATTAAAACAATTGTCTTATTTATTAATTGCTTGTGACCATTCTAAGCTAATAGAAGATCTTTCAATCTTTAAATAACTACCTGGGCTCACTTCCAATTGAATGGTATTATCTTCATTTACTTTATTAATGGTTCCATGAATACCAGCAATAGTTACCACTTTGTCTCCTTTTTGCATATTATCAATAAACTTCTTTTGCTCTTTTGCTTTTTTAGCTTGTGGACGGATCATGAAAAACCAGAAGACCAAGATGATACCACCTAACATGATCAATTGAAAAGTACCACCTTGTTGTGGTGCTTGTAATAAAATTTGTGTCATTTTGTTTTGTTTATGTTTTTAAACTTAGATACAAAGATAGTGTAAACCAATTACTTTGCTTTGTGACTTACCTTTTGAATTTTGCCAGTTGAAACCAATTCTTTATGGATACTATCCAAGATACCATTGACAAAATGGCCACTTTGTTCAGTGCTATATTCTTTGGCTAAATCTATATATTCGTTGATAGTCACTTTAGTAGGAATCGTATCAAAATACAATAGTTCACAAACGCCCAATCTTAAAAGAATCATATCAATCACTGCAATACGTTCCGGATCCCAGTTCTTTAATTTTGGCACAATTAGGCTTTCAGTTACTTCTTTTTTCTCGATGGCCGTGCGTAATAAATCCTTCGCAAATTTCATCTTTTCATCCCCTACAATATCTAAAAAATTTACAGAACCTGGTTTTTGAAAATAATTCAACATAAATCCAATAATCATATCTCCATCATCATCCCAATTGGAAAACTGTGACTCTATTGTTTCTATGACATTGGTTGAATTAAGGATCAATTGACCAAAAATGAACTTCAACATAGCAGATTCCTTGGCTTTCTCTCTATTTTCTTCAAGGATATAGATTTGATATTCAGGTGACGCCACCAATTGACGAAAAATCGCTTTCACAAGATCATTGTCTATCCACTGTTGTGGCTTCACAACTTCTATAGCTTCTTTAAATTTTTCAGATTCTAACGTTTGCCAGACAATGGTATTGCCTGCAAGCTTAATATTGACTTCTAAATCGGCTTGATTTGGTAAGTTTTTTGAGGCTCTTTGTAAAGCCTCTATCTCTGCATAACGAGCTATTTGATGCACTAAATGAACCAAGTAAACGAATAAGTTACGGGTTTTATCAAACTCCCTTTGTAGTAACCCGGCTGCAGTTGCGAAGTTTTGAGCATCTAACATATACATGACCTGCATTACTTTTATTCGGATATTTCTTCTGTTCATCATAATTATAAGAGCTATTGGGGTTGCAAATCTATAATAAAAATGCATAAAACTGACATTTTTGGCATTAATTTGCCTCCTTGTACCAAAATAGCAAGCATAACTGAAATTTTGACCTATCTAATTGCTTTTAAGGCAGATGGCATGGTTATGGCTATAAACATTACAACCTTTATTAATAAATTAAAAAGATAAACTATGGCTAAGAGTTCGGCAAAAAAATTAAACATTACCCCGCTACACGACAGAGTAATTGTTATGCCTGCCGCTGCTGAAGAGAAAACAGCTGGTGGAATCATCATCCCTGACACTGCAAAAGAGAAACCACAACGTGGAACAATCGTAGCAGCTGGTCCTGGTAAAAAAGATGAGCCTGTGACTGTAAAAGTGGGTGACACAGTTTTATACGGCAAATATGCTGGTACAGAAATCCAAATTGAAGGTCAAGATTTATTGATCATGCGTGAAAGTGATATCCTTGCAATTGTTTAATTGTCTGGATAGATAAACCTTATTTAAGAACTTAAAAATAACTTAATATGTCTAAAATGATTTTTTTCGACTTAGAAGCGAGAAATAAAATGAAAAAAGGTGTTGACACTTTAGCCAATGCCGTAAAAGTAACATTAGGGCCAAAAGGTCGCAATGTGGTGATTGAGAAAAAATTTGGATCACCTTCTGTAACTAAAGATGGTGTTTCTGTTGCAAAGGAAATCGACTTAGAAGACCCTATTGAGAATATTGGTGCACAAATGGTAAAAGAAGTTGCCTCTAAAACTGCTGACTTAGCAGGTGATGGAACAACTACTGCTACTGTGTTGGCTCAAGCTATTATCAGTGAAGGTTTAAGAAACGTGACTGCGGGTGCAAATCCAATGGATTTAAAGCGTGGTATAGACAAGGCAGTAGAAAAAGTAGTTGCAAGCTTGAAAACACAATCTCAAACAGTTGGAAACGACTCAAAAAAGATTGAGCAAGTTGCTTCAATCTCTGCTAATAACGACAATGAAATTGGAAAGCTAATTGCAACTGCAATGGCTAAAGTAGGTAAAGAAGGTGTAATCACTGTTGAAGAAGCAAAAGGTACTGATACAACAGTAGATGTGGTAGAAGGTATGCAATTTGATCGTGGATACGTATCTCCATATTTCGTTACAAACAGCGAAAAAATGGAAGCTGAAATGCAAAATCCATACATCTTAATTTATGATAAGAAGATTTCGGCAATGAAGGATATCTTACATATTTTAGAAAAAGTTGCACAAACAAATCGTCCATTAGTAATCATTGCTGAAGATTTAGAAGGCGAAGCAATGGCTACCTTGGTAGTGAATAAATTACGTGGTACAATCAAAGTAGCTGCAGTAAAAGCGCCAGGATTTGGCGACAGAAGAAAAGAAATGTTGAACGATATTGCAATCTTAACTGCTGGTACTGTAATCAGTGAAGAGCAAGGATTCAAATTAGAGAATGCAGACTTAACTTATTTAGGTCAAGCTTCTTCAATTACAATTGATAAAGACAACACTGTGATTGTTGGTGGTAAAGGTAAAAAAGCAGATATCACTTCTCGTGTAAATCAAATCAAAGCTCAGATAGAGAACACTACTTCTGAATATGATAAAGAAAAACTACAAGAGCGTTTAGCGAAATTAAGTGGTGGTGTAGCTGTACTATACGTAGGTGCTGCAACTGAAACTGAAATGAAAGAGAAGAAAGACCGTGTAGATGATGCTTTACATGCAACGCGTGCTGCGGTTGAAGAAGGTATTGTTCCTGGCGGTGGTGTGGCTTATATCCGTGCCGTTGCTAGCTTAGATAAATTAAAAGGCGCAAATGACGACGAAACAACTGGTATCCAAATTGTACGTCGTGCAATAGAAGAACCATTACGTCAAATTGTTAAGAATAGCGGTATCGAAGGTTCTATCGTTGTACAAAGAATCAAAGAAGGAAAAGACGACTTTGGTTTCAATGCAAGAACAGAAGTTTTCGAAAACTTATTTAAAGCAGGTGTTATTGATCCAACTAAAGTATCTAGAGTTGCTTTGGAAAACGCAGCATCTATCGCTTCTATGTTGTTAACAACAGAGTGTGTGATTGCTGACAAACCAAAAGCTGAAACGCCAGCTCCAGGTGGTGCTCCTGATATGGGTGGCATGGGTTACTAATACTTTGATTCAAAGTATAAAAAAAAGTCCTCCAATAATTTGGAGGACTTTTTTTGTGGTTATATTAATCTAAATATTTCAACTAAAATTATTCAACTATAGTTGTTTGTTTTGTAAAATACAATTGAAAACCTTTTACTAACAATAGCTGCGCCACACCATAAGTAGCCATTGTCACTAATCCAATATTATCAATGGGACTTTGGCTTGACCAATAAAATTTATTGAAAGCAAGTACCGCATCCGATACTATAAAGAACAGCATACCTGGTGTCCAAAATAAATCCGCAATTAATGCAGCCTTCGCATTCAATGAAGCCCTTACCGTATAGATAGCAGATGTAGAAATTAAAACCATATAGACCAAAATAGGATAAATTAAAGCTCCCATTGCATCTTTCAAAAAACTGTATACAAAAGCACAAAACAATGCCAATATCATAATAGCTATAAAAAACTTTCTTTTCGATACACCCTCAGAAGGATTTAATGGATGAAAGAAAATAATATTGAATATATGTGTTGTCATAAAAGCAATCATGCCCGGAATAAAATAAGCATCCGACAATAAAAAAGCATCTCCTAAAAAAGAGCCAAACAACCCAATCAAAATTAGGTATTTACTCTTGGGTGCATTTGCAAAAAATGGTTGCACAAAAAAATAGCACATCAATAATGGCAGTAAAATTAATTTTGAGCCCATTTGGATGTTATTATAGCTTAATAATTGTGCAAACAAATGAATCATTAAAACAAGTAAGTAAATAGTGATGCCAAATTTTTGAATGAAGGGTTTCATCTTTTTGTATTTCGTTAAAATTGGACTAAATATAGTTAATGCAATGGAATTCAGCTTTCAATGCATAAATTTGCGCATGCTATCACCCGAAGAAGAACAATTTTATGTACAATGGGCGCAAGAACGTCAACTACCCCATTATAAAAGAAAGCCTTTTTTAAGAGGCACGAGCATAAGCTTACTTTTAGGCTTAGTGGTATTAGTGGTGGCAGAAATGGGATGGTACGAAAGAGCCAATATGGTCGCTAATTCCAGAGGAAATATTTTATGGATTTTGATTGCCATTATCCTCATATCTTTAGGATTCGGCTGGATTTACCAACAATTTACCTGGGAAATGAATGAACAACGTTTTAATGAAATCAAGCACATAAAAAATAAAAAATGAACATTTTTAATCAAAAAACTACCAAAAAACCCATTTTTTCTTCCTTTTTAGCCTTTTTTATCAGTTTTATTGGCCTTTCTCTTCTTCTTTCATGTAGCAAATCTTCTTTAAGTGAATCAGAGCAGATAAGTGCTTTTGCTAAAAAGAACAATATAACCTACGTCACTGACCCTTCAGGTTTAATGTATCAGATCATTGCACCTGGGTCAGGTACTAAACCAAGAGCAACTAGCACAGTATCAGCAGCTTATGTAGGTACATTTATGAATGATAAAATATTTGATTCTACATCAATTCCTATTGAATTTCCATTAAATCAAGTCATTAAAGGCTGGCAGATAGGTTTGCAACTAATTGCACCAGGGGGTGAAATTAAGCTCCTAATACCCTCTTCTCTTGGATATGGTCCAGATAATTACAATAAAATTCCAGGTGGCTCTCCACTGTATTTTAATGTAAAATTAGCGTCAATCAAGACCTATTAATCAAGTTAATTATTTGAGCCAATTGGCTTGATTTTAGGCTTGATTCCATTATATTTGCCGACTAAAAATCAGTTAACCAAACTATTATGCAACTCAAAGGATTAGTGCGCTTTTTTGCTATTGCGCTTATTTTAATTTGTATTTATCAATTGTCATTTACTTATTTCGTAAATAAACACGAATCAGCAATGGATGCCAAAGCATCTGCTTGGGTAAAGAAATTCCCAAAAGCAGATCAGGCTTACCCTGGTGACAAAGAAAAACAATCGTTTTATAATGATAGTCTAAACGAATTAAAGAAAAATTATTTCAAAAGATTATTAGACAGTACAAAAGACACCAAATTGTTCTTTGGTTTAACCACATACGGTTCAGCAAAAGAAAAGGAATTAATGTTGGGTCTTGATTTACAAGGTGGTATGAGTGTTACCATGGAGGTAAGCTTAGATGGTCTTATTAAATCATTAGCGAATTATTCAAAGGATCCAGCTTTCAATACAGCATTAAATAATGCGGTAGTTAGAAAAGCAAACAGCGGTGCTGACTTAATTACTTTGTTTATGGAAGAATATAACAAAGTAAGCCCACAAGGCAAATTGGCTCCATTGTTTGCCAATGCACTTCGCAAAAACGACAATACGCCAAAGTTTAATGCAAGCAACAAAGAAGTTGAAACTTATTTAAGAGAAAAATCAAGTGCGGCTTTTGAGTCAACTGTAAATATTATCACAAAACGTATTGACAAATTTGGTTTAGCGTCTCCAAACATTAATCCAAATGCAAGCAAAGGAATTACTAATATTGAATTGGCAGGCGTTACCGATAAGGAAAGAGTTCGTGCGAATTTACAATCCACAGCTAACTTACAATTCTTTGAAGTGTAC
>JACCDN010041326.1_pt1 | contig 59018 bp, 52 predicted proteins | sample 7441691 | NCBI WGS metagenome assembly JACCDN01 (sample SAMN15323439, study PRJNA562643) | freshwater metagenome | isolation source: river surface water | place: USA:Blue River Watershed | collected 2017-08-16 | reverse complement strand
TTCGATCTCGGGCAGCAGCAGCAGGCGGCCGTTGTCGGTGAGCGTGGCGACGAAGTTCTTCACTTCATCGTCGAGGTTGCCCTTGAGCGCCGCCAGGAAAGTGTCGCGGACAGCCGACCGCGCGAGACGCGGGTCGCTGGTCAGCGCCTGGAATTCCGGCACTGCGGCGACTTGTGCCATCTGGGACAGGACATCGGCCCATGCGTTCAGCTTGGACGGCAGGGCGACGCGGAACAACGCCTCTGCGTACGGACGTGCAATCGTTGCGAGTTCTGCCATGATTACAGCTCTGCCTTCAGTTGGTTCAGCAGTTCGGCATGCGCATTGGCGTCGATCTCGCGCTTCAGGATCTGCTCAGCGCCCTTGACGGCCAGTGCGGCGACGTCGCCACGCAGCACATCGCGCAGACGGATCGCTTCGGCAGCCGCTTCGTGACGCGCTGCTTCCATGATGCCGGCCGCTTCCTCGGTCGCGCGCTTCTTCGCTTCTTCAATGATCTCGGAGGAGCGACGCTCGGCGTCGACGATGCGCTTCTGGGTCTCTTCGTGCGCCTGTGCGAGTTCAACTTGCACGCGCTTCTCGGCGACAGCCAGTTCATGGCGGCCACGGTCGGCGGCAGCCAGGCCTTCCGAGATTCTCTTTGCGCGCTCGTCCAGCGCCTTCATCAGCGGCGGCCACACGAACTTCATGGTGAACATCGCAAGGATGAAGAAGACGACGAACTGCGCAAACAATGTTGCGTTCAGGTTCACGGTAATTTCCTTCTCAAATTGACAGACGCCGGGGAAAGTCCCCGGCACGATGAGAATTCAGGAATTAGCCGGCGAACGGGTTTGCGAAGGCAAACATCATCGCGATACCAACACCGATCAGGAACGCAGCGTCGATCAGGCCGGCGAGCAGGAACATCTTGGTCTGCAGGCTGTTCATCAGTTCCGGCTGGCGTGCCGAGGCTTCGATGAACTTGCCGCCCATGATGCCGATACCGATACATGCGCCGATAGCACCCAGACCGATGATCAGACCGCAAGCGAGAGCAACGAGAGCGACGTTAGTCATGAAAACTCCTTAGATAGTCAAAGTCAAAAAAGTAAAACCGGATACTGCAAAAAGAAAACCAACACTACGTCGAGGCAGCCTGGTCAGTGACCTTCGTGCGCCTGGCCGATATACACCAGCGTCAGCATCATGAAGATAAACGCCTGCAACAGCACGATCAGGATGTGGAAGATCGCCCAGACCGAACCTGCAATCACATGCATGCCGAAGCCCCACCAGGTGGCGGTCGAACCCAGCAGCGCAATCAGGAGGAACACCAGCTCGCCGGCATACATGTTGCCGAACAGTCGCATGCCCAGCGACACGGTCTTCGCGACGAATTCGATGATGTTCAGGCCGAGGTTCGCGATCCACAGTGCCGGGTGCGCGCCGAACGGGGCGCAGAACAGCTCATGGATGAAACCGCCGATGCCCTTGATCTTGATGTTGTAGTACAGCATCAGTGCGAGCACACCGAGGGCCATGCCCAGCGTGCCGTTCAGGTCGGCGGTCGGCACAACGCGGAAATGCGGCTCGGCGCCGAACAGGCGGAAGATGCCGGCAAACAGGTCGACCGGCAGGAAATCCAGCGAGTTCATCAGCAGCACCCAGACAAACACGGTCAGTGCCAGCGGTGCGATGAATGCGCGGTTGCCATGAACGATGTTCTTGGATTGCTCTTCGACCATCTCGACCACGAGCTCGACCATCGCCTGGAAGCGGGTCGGCACGCCGGCCGTCGCCTTGCTGGCCGCACGGATCATGAAGAACAGGCCGACGACGCCCATCAGCACCGACCAGAAGACGGTATCCAGATTGATGACCGAAAAGTCAATAATGCTGTGCTGGTGGGAGGTCTGGAGGTGTCCGAGGTGATGGACGATGTACTCGGAGGCGGTTGGCGCGTGGTTTACTGCGCCTTCTGCTGCCATTTCAGCTGCCATGTCAGTGCCTAAATAATAAGATGATGTAACTTTTCAGCGCGATGATGAAGGCGGCAAGCAAGGCCAGCCAGTTCAGATCGCGGTACCACCAGACGACCGCTGCGAGCAGGCCGACCGTCAGCAAAATCTTGGTGAACTCGCCGAAGAAAAACGTCAACGGGCTCAGGGTTCCCGACCGCTGCGCGCCGAAAAACAGGCGCAATGCAAACAGGCTGTTGGGCACTACGCAACACAGGCCTCCGAGCAGCGCGGACAGGAAGGCATGCCATCCAGCCAGCAGACCGGCAACGGCTGCAGCGACCAAGGTCACTGCCAACTGGGTCAGAACCAGACGCAGCATCGGTCGTTTCAGGCGGGCCAGGGAACTGTTGACGGCACCCGCAAGACTGGCTTGCATGTACCGCGGAGTTGTTGCGACTTTGCAGGGATTTTGTAAGCTTTTGTCAGCTTTCCGTAAGCCATCAGCAAAGCCCCGGAATTATACGGGGCTGCAGTGATGGCCGTCAAACTTTTCCATAGGGGAAAATACCTGTCCCACACGATCGTTGACCGGCGTTTTAGCGCTGCCATCCTACCCAGGTTCGGGGCTCAGGCTCGCGCTGCGCTCACCACCTTGAAGCCCAGAGCCCGTCGACCTGCAGCTGCAGCTGCATCTGCGGCGTGCAAATCACGCGGCGACCTGCGGTTGGCTCATTCCACGTTGGCTTTCAGTCGCGCGATCACGCCGTCAAGCTGATCAAGGTCGCCGAACGCAATCACCAGTTCGCCCTTGTTTTTCGCGCCGAGCTTGATGGTGACGGCGGTCGCAAGCGCATCGGACAGTTCTTCTTCGAGGCGCAGCAGGTCGCGCGATTTTTCCCGCCCCGCGCCGCCTTTGCCGGGTGCGTCGTCGGTGGTGGCGCGCACCACGAGTTTTTCGGTTTCGCGTACCGACAGACGCTTGGCGATCACCTGGTTGGCGAGTGCGATCTGGGTCGCGGAATCGACCGCCAGCAGTGCACGCGCATGACCCATGTCAAGGTCGCCGGCCATCAGCATCGCCTGCACCGGCTTGGCCAGATTCAACAGGCGCAGCAGGTTGGACACAGCGCTGCGTGAGCGGCCGACCGACTCGGCGGCCTGCTCATGGGTGAATCGGAATTCTTCGATCAGTCGCTGTATGCCCTGCGCTTCTTCGAGCGGGTTCAGGTCTTCGCGCTGCATGTTCTCGATCAGCGCCATCGCGGCTGCACCCTGATCGTCCACCTCACGTACCAGCACCGGCACCTCGCTCAGGCCCGCCAGTTGCGATGCACGGAAGCGGCGTTCGCCGGCGATGATCTCGTGCGTGACGCCGGCCTTGCCGTCGCTGATGGGCCGCACCAGGATCGCCTGCAGCAAGCCTTGCGCGCGTATCGAATCTGCCAGTTCATTCAACGCGCCTTCATCCATGCGCGTGCGCGGCTGGTATTTGCCGGCTTGCAGCGCCGTGACCGGCAGTGTGGCGGTGGCATTGGCCGCCGACGTGGCTTCCGGCGTCAGATCGGGAGAACCGCCGAGCAGCGCTTCGAGGCCGCGACCGAGGCCCTTGGGTTTTTTGGTGACCATGTGTGCAATGAATGTCGAATCAGGATTCAGTTGGCGGCCAGCGCATCGATGCGCTCGACCAGTTCTTTGCCGAAGGCGATGTAGGCTTGTGCGCCCTTGGCGAGCGGATCGAAGATCACGCCGGGCACGCCATAGGAAGGCGCTTCGGCCAGCCGCACATTGCGCGGAATGATGGTCTTGAAGACCTTGTCGCCGAAGTGTTTTTCCAGCTGCAGCGACACCTGCTGCGACAGCATCATGCGCGGGTCGAACATCACGCGCAGCAAGCCGATGACCTGCAGCTCGGGGTTCATCTTTGCGTGCACGATCTTGATGGTGTTGACCAGGTCGGACAGGCCCTCCAGTGCGTAGTACTCGCACTGCATCGGAATGATCACGCCATGCGCGGCGCACAGGCCGTTGAGGGTCAGCATCGACAGCGCCGGCGGGCAATCGATCAGCACGAAATCATGATCGTCGGCCACTGCGGCGATCGCCTGCTTCAGACGCATCTCACGTTGCTCGAGATCCACCATCTCGATCTCGGCGCCGGCCAGATCGCGGTTCGACGGCAACACATAGAATTTGCCGGAGTCGGACCACTCACGCGTTTCACGAATGTCGGCCATGCCCAGCAAGACCTGGTACACGGATTTGTCGAGCGCCGATTTGTCGATGCCGGCGCCCATGGTCGCATTGCCCTGCGGGTCGAGGTCGATCAGCAGCACCCGCTTTCTGAGGTTCGCGAGACCCGCAGCGAGGTTGACTGCGGTCGTCGTCTTGCCAACGCCCCCCTTTTGGTTGGCAATACAAAAGATCTTGGCCATATGGTCTTTGCCCTTTGTTATTGTGCTTTTGCGTCGGGTGCTGCAATCAAGGTATGACACGTCACTGCGTCACACACGTTCTATCTGAACGACATGTCGTTCGGCATCCATGCCCGGCACCTGCAATCGCCAGTCACGCATGATCTGCCAGCCGCCGGGCAAGGCTTCGCGCTGCGTGGTTTCTGCCTGCCCTTTCAGCGCGAGCAGGCGACCACCCTCTTCCAGCAAATGACCGGACCAGTTGACGAAATCGCCCAGTTCCGCAAACGCGCGCGATGTGATCACGTCAAATTTTTCAACTGGCGCGAACTGCTCGACACGACCGGTGTTGACCGTCACATTCGCAAGCGCCAACTCGGCTTTCACCTGCGTCAGGAACGCGGTCTTCTTGTGCACGGTGTCGATCAGCTCAATTCGCATCTGCGGCTGCGCATGGCGCGCCCAGAGGGCAATCACGAGGCCCGGCAAACCGCCGCCCGATCCGACATCCAGCACATGGCGGGCACCGTCGAACGCCGGCAAAGCCGCCATGCAATCGAGCAGGTGCTGCGTCAGCATCTGCTGCGGATCGCGCACAGCCGTCAGGTTGTAGACGCCGTTCCACTTGTGCAGCAAGGCCAGGTATTGCAATAGCTCGTCGAGCGCGGCGTCCGGCAATTCCAGCGCCAACGCATCAGCGCCTGCGCGCAGGCCCGCCCGCAGCGAGGCTTCATCGCGCAAGCTCATTCAGGCGTCCGCGCTTTCGTCAGTGGCGGCGAATTGTTTGAAGCCGCCCTTCTTCAGGTGCACCAGCAGCAAAGAGATCGCGGCCGGCGTCACGCCGCCGATGCGCGATGCCTGCCCCAGTGTTTCGGGCTTGTGTTGCGCGAGCTTCTGGCGCACTTCGATCGACAGCGCGCTCACAGCCATGTAGTCCAGCTCGGCCGGCAATCTCAGATGTTCGAAATGCTCATGCCGCTCCACCTCTTTGGCCTGGCGATCGATATAGCCGGCATACTTCACCTGGATTTCGACTTGCTCTGCCACCGCCGGATCGAGCTCGGGATTGTCGAAGCGACGCCCGTCGATCGCTTGCAGGGTCATCAGGCTGTCGTAACTGACGTTCGGGCGACGCAACAAATCAGTGAGCGCATACTCTCGCTCTATGCCTTTGCCCAGCACACGTTCGGCTTCGGCTTCGGCGATGATCCGGGGGTTGACCCAGGTCGATTTCAAGCGCTCGAGTTCGCGCGCGATCGCTTCGCGGCGGCGTTCGAATACTTCCCATTGCGCATCGCCGATGCAGCCAAGCTTGCGGCCAATCTCGGTCAGCCGCAGGTCAGCATTGTCTTCGCGCAGGCTGAGTCGGTATTCGGCGCGGCTGGTAAACATACGGTAAGGCTCTTGCACCCCCTGCGTGACCAGGTCATCGACCAGGACGCCGAGGTAAGCCTCGTCGCGGCGCGGCACCCAGGGGTCGCGTCCCTGCGTTTGCAGCGCGGCGTTCAGACCGGCCAGCAAGCCCTGTGCGGCAGCCTCTTCATAGCCGGTCGTGCCGTTGATCTGGCCTGCGAAAAACAGGCCGCGGATGGTCTTGGTTTCCAGCGACGCCTTCAGCCCGCGCGGGTCGAAATAATCGTATTCGATCGCGTAGCCGGGACGCAGGATGTGCGCGTTTTCAAGACCGCGCATCGAGTGCACGACGGCCAGCTGCACATCGAAGGGCAAACTGGTGGAAATCCCGTTCGGGTAGAACTCGTGCGTGGACAGGCCTTCCGGTTCGAGGAAAATCTGGTGCGCATCCTTGTCCGCAAAACGATGGATCTTGTCTTCGATCGACGGGCAATAGCGCGGGCCCACGCCTTCGATGACGCCCGTAAACATCGGGCTGCGATCCAGCGCGCCGCGAATGATGGCGTGCGTGCGCTGATTGGTGTGCGTGATCCAGCACGGCAGCTGCTGCGGATGCATGTCGGCCGAGCCCATCACCGAGAACACCGGCACCGGATCGAGGTCGCCCGGCTGCTCGGTCATCACGGAAAAGTCGATGGTGCGGCCATCAATCCGCGGTGGCGTGCCGGTTTTCAGCCGCCCCTGCGGCAATTTCAGCTCTTTCAGCCGCGCCGACAGCGATAAGGCGGGCGGGTCGCCCGCGCGGCCACCCGCATAATTGTTCAGGCCGACGTGAATTTTGCCGTCCAGGAAGGTACCGGCGGTCAGCACCACCGCGTGCGCGCGGAAGCGGATGCCGACCTGGGTCACGGCACCGACCACGCGGTCGCCTTCGACCATCAGATCATCGACCGCCTGCTGGAATAACCAGAGATTCGGCTGATTTTCCAGCCGGCGGCGGATCGCCGCTTTGTACAGAATACGGTCCGCTTGCGCGCGAGTCGCACGCACGGCCGGGCCTTTGGATGAATTCAGGATCCGGAACTGGATACCGCCCTCGTCGGTCGCAATCGCCATCGCGCCACCCAGCGCATCGACCTCGCGTACCAGATGGCCTTTGCCGATGCCGCCAATCGATGGATTGCAGGACATCTGCCCTAGGGTTTCGATGTTATGCGTGAGCAGCAGCGTTTTTTGCCCGGTTCGGGCCGCTGCAAGCGCCGCCTCGGTGCCGGCGTGACCACCGCCGACAACGATGACATCAAATAAGCTGGGGAAATCCATGAGATGGGACAAAACCTGGGGGGTGCGGAGCACGGATTATAAAGGGATTTGTTTCACGTGGAACGCCGTAGCCCACCCTTGGACCCCAAATTGCCACCCAGTGTGCGGTTCGCCGGCCAGCCTTGGCGCACCGAGTTTCTGCCACACACTGTTTCACGTGAAACTGTGCGCGGCCATGCACGAGACCAAGGCAGATAGTGCCCTCAGGATCCGCGCCCGGCACGGAGCCTGGCTCAGCATGGTCCGGAGTCAGAACCAGGAATCACCCCGGCATCCCGCACCGATACCACGCTCACTGCTTTGCCAACCAGCCATGGCCGTAAGCATCGATCCCGGTCTTCAGGATCAGCGCCGCCAGTACCCACAGGAACACCACCCTGATCAGCCGTGATCCGCCCTTCAGCGCCAGACGCGCACCCAGCACCGACCCGGCCACATTGCACACCGCCATCCACAGCCCGAGTTGCCACAGCGGCTGCGATGTCGGCAGAAACCACGCCAGTGCCGCGACATTGCACGCGACATTCACCAGCTTGGCCAGTGCGGATGCGCGCAGGAAGTCCAAGCCAAAGCCACGAATGAAGGCAAAGATCAGGAAGCTGCCGGTGCCCGGACCAAAAAAGCCGTCGTAGAAACCAATGACTGCCCCCAACAGCGCCGCCCTCACCTGCTTGACCCGCCCCGCGCAACTCGGCCGGTAGTCGCTGCCGAAGTCGCGCTTGCGCAGCACATACAGCGCCACCACCAGCAAGATGACGGGCAGCAGCTTGCGGAAAATATCGGGTGGGAAGATCGTGATCGCATACGCACCGGCGAATGCGCAGACCAGTGCGGCGGCGGACGCCGGTAGCGCAATACCCAGATCGATCGGGACTTGTCGCGCGTAGCTGCGCGCGGCAAATGCGGTACCCCAGACGCTGGACAACTTGTTGGTGCCGAACAGTGTCGGTGGCGCAAGCTGGGGAAATGCGGAAAACAGCGCTGGCACCTGGATCAGTCCGCCACCGCCCACCACCGCATCGACCAGCCCGGCAAACAGCGCCGCCAGCCCCAGCATCAGCCAGATCGAGGTGTCCGGAATCATCAACAGATCTTGGGATGCCCTTTGTTAGTATTTACTACCGTAAAACGTATTGACGCGGCTTGTTTTGGCAGCATGCTGCGCCCCGTCCGATTCCACCGCTACGAACCAGCGCCAGCCATCAGCCGGCGCGGATCAGGTCCGACGCATGTTCGGCAATCATGATGGTCGGCGAATTGCAGTTGCCGGAGGTGATGAAGGGCATCACCGATGCATCGACCACGCGCAAGCCATCCACACCCCGCACCCGCAGCTCACTGTCAACCACGGCCATGGCGTCATCGGCGCGGCCCATCTTGCAGGTGCCCACCGGATGGAAGATCGTGGTGCCGATGTCACCCGCCGCTTGCGCCAGGTCCTCATCGGTCTGCCATTGCGGACCCGGCTTGTACTCTTGCGGCGCATAGCGCTGCAAGGACGGAGCCGCCGCGATGCGGCGCGTGAGGCGCAAGGAGTCGGCGGCCACCTTGCGGTCTTCCGCCGTCGACAGGTAATTGGTCGTGATCTTCGGTGCCGCATACGCATCGGCGCTGGCGATTCGCACATGGCCGCGCGCCGTCGGTCGCAGGTTGCAGACACTGGCCGTGAATGCGGGGAAGCGATGCAAGGGTTCACCGAAGCGATCCAGCGACAAGGGTTGTACGTGGTACTGAATGTTCGCTGTTGGCTGCGACGGGTCTGAACGGGTGAACAAGCCCAGTTGCGACGGCGCCATCGACATCGGGCCACTGCGCGTGAACGCATACTCGAGACCGATGCGCAGCTTGCCGTGCCAGCTATTCGCGAGCGTGTTCAGCGTCTTCACGCCCTGCACCTTGAACACCATGCGTATCTGCAGGTGATCCTGCAGGTTTTCGCCGACGCCCGGCAAATCGACGCGGGGCGTGATCCCATGCTGCGCCAGCAGCGCTGCCGGCCCGATGCCGGACAATTGCAGGATCTGCGGCGAACCGATCGCACCCGCGCTCAACACCGTCTCGCGCGTTGCTTGCGCATGCCAGCGCTGGCCGCCGCCCGTGAACGCGACCCCGGTACAGCGGGTGCGACCATGCTCGGTGGTCAGCATCAGTTTGTCCACCTGGCTGCCGGTCATGATGGTCAGGTTCCCGCGCCGCATCGCGGTGCGCAGGAAAGCCTTCGCGGTATTCCAGCGTATGCCACTCTTCTGGTTCACATCGAAATAGCCGCAGCCTTCGTTGTCACCGGTATTGAAATCATCGGAATTCGGAATACCCGTCTCGCGCGCCGCGTCGCGGAATGCATCAAGAATGTCCCAGCGCAAACGCTGCTGCTCGACGCGCCATTCGCCGCCGGCGCCATGGAAAGGGCCACGGCCGGCGTGGTAATCCTCAGTGCGCAGGAACAGCGGCAACACGTGGTCCCAGCGCCAGCGATCGTCGCCCGTCACTTCGGCCCAGCGATCGTAATCCGCTTGCTGGCCGCGCATGTAGATCATGCCGTTGATCGACGAACAGCCACCCAGCACCTTGCCGCGCGGGTAAATCAGGCTGCGACCATTCAGGCCGCTGTCGGCTTCGGTGCGAAAGCGCCAGTCAGTACGCGGATTGTCGATGCAATACAGATAGCCGACGGGGATATGAATCCACAGATAGTCATCCTTGCCGCCGGCCTCGATCAGCAGCACGGACTTGCTCAGGTCTTGCGTGAGCCGATTGGCCAGCACACAACCCGCAGTACCGCCGCCGATGATGATGTAGTCATACGTGCCGGCGGATTGTGCGCCTTGCAGAGCACCTGCCAAATCTGCGGCATTTGCCGACGCGCTTGCGCTACCCGATGCCATCATCCCTCCGCTTACTTCGCGACCGGCATCGTGAATTCGGCGCCCTTGGCGATCGATTCCGGCCAGCGTTGCATGATGGATTTGTAGCGGGTGTAGAAACGCACACCCTCTTCGCCATACACATGCGCGTCACCAAACAGCGAGCGCTTCCAGCCACCGAAGGAATGCCAGGCCATCGGCACCGGGATCGGCACGTTCACGCCCACCATGCCGACTTCAATGCGGCGCGAGAATTCGCGTGCCGTATTGCCATCGGAAGTGAAGACCGATACGCCATTGCCGAACTCATGCTGGTTAATCAGCGTGATTGCAGCCGCCAGGTCGGGCACGCGCACCACGCACAACACCGGCCCGAAAATTTCTTCGCGATAAATCGTCATGTCCGGCGTCACTTGGTCGAACAAGGAACCGCCAAGGAAGAAACCCTGTTCATGACCCGGTACCGTCAACCCGCGACCATCGACCAGCAGCTTCGCACCAGCTTGCACGCCCTGCTCGATGTAGGACGCAATCTTCGCCTTGTGCGCAGCGGTCACGACCGGACCCATCTCCGCTTCCGGATCCATGCCATTCCTGACCTTCAGCGCCTTCACCCGCGGGATCAGTGTATCGACCAGCTTGTCGGCCACACTGCCGACCGCCACGGCGACCGAGATCGCCATACAGCGCTCGCCGGCCGACCCGTAAGCGGCACCGATCAGTGCATCGACCGCCTGATCCAGATCGGCATCCGGCATCACCACCAGATGGTTCTTCGCGCCGCCAAGTGCCTGCACGCGCAATGGGTACGGGCCCGGCCGACGACTGCCTTCCTGATAAATGTATTCGGCGATCGGCGTCGAGCCGACAAAAGATACGGCCTTGACCTCCGGATGCTGCAGCAGGGTGTCAACAGCGAGCTTGTCGCCCTGCACCACATTGAAGACACCATCCGGCAGACCCGCCTGCTTGAACAGATCCGCCAGCATTAGCGACGGTGACGGATCGCGCTCCGATGGCTTCAGCACAAAGGTATTGCCGCAACCGATCGCCACCGGCGCCATCCACAGCGGCACCATCACGGGGAAGTTGAATGGGGTGATGCCGGCCGTCACACCCAGCGGTTGACGCAACTGCCAATTGTCGATGCCGCCACCGATATTGTCGGTGAACTGGGTCTTCAGCAGCTGCGGCAACCCGCATGCAAATTCGACGATTTCCAGCCCGCGTATCACCTCACCCTTGGCATCGCTGAACACCTTGCCATGTTCACGCGTGATCGCAGCGGCCAGCGCGTCATGATGTTTCTCGATCAGTTCCTTGAACTTGAACAGTACCCGCGCCCGCTTCAACGGCGCTGTCTCGGCCCACGCCGGTGCAGCTGCGGCGGCCGCCGCAACTGCTGCATGGACTTCGTCCGCACTGCCCAGCGCAACCTGTGTCAGTACCTCACCCGTCGCCGGGTTGTACACCGGTTGGCTGCGCCCGCTGTTCGAGGGCACGACCTGGCCATTGATGAAATGACTGATAGCAGCTTCACCTTGTCTCATCCGTAGTCCTTGTTATGTTGGGTGTTGCTTTACCGCTGGTGACTGCAGCTTACGTCGGATCAGCCGCCCAATCCAATGAGAGATCTTCAAGCGAAACATCAACTTTACACATGATTAAGCTTTGGCGACGGGCACCACCGCCAGCCGCAGGGCTGCGCGGGTATAACCCGGCATAACCCGGCGACCACGTTTTGCGCACCGTGGTGTGGACGACTCTGGGGATAACCGACAGCGATAAAGTGGATAAGCGATGAAAACCGCGTCGACCGGATTTTTGTCCAACATCTGTCCTTCACAGACACAGCAGCTATTCAGGATTTATCTTCTCTGCAAGCGTTTGACATCGTTAGGGAAAAAGGACTTATCCACAGAATCGGGCCTGCTTTATCTATTACTACCAAATATAAATACAAGCTTTAAAACAACTACTTGATTTGAATGTCGCACCAACATTGCAAAAGGCCTCTGTGGATAAAGCTCGGGATAAACGGTGGATGGTTTGTGGAAAACAGCACGACTGACCTCTGCAGCTGAACACTGCAGACATAAAAAGAGCCGGTCATGCCGGCTCGCTCAAGTGTGAAAACGCTGAATGAACAGTGTCGGAACAGCCCGTCAGCCATATCGATGTGCCGAAAGACCGCAGAATGGCGCTCAGTCCGGCTCCGCCGAACGCGCCGCCAGACGTGACAAAACGCCACCGGAATCCGTGAACTGCTCGCGCAGCCAGCGATGACCGGGACTGCGTGCATCGCGTTCATGCCACAGCATGTCGATGTGGACTTCCGGCAGGTTGAACGGCAAGGTTTTCGCGATCAGGTGCTTGGTCATGCCGGTCGCTTCAATCAAGTGGTGCGGCAACACCATCAACAGATCGGACGCTGCCACCACCTTGCCCGCCGTGAAAAACTGGTTCACGGTCAGTAGAATGCGGCGTTCCCGCCCCAGTGCCAGCAATGCATCGTCGACCAGGCCACGCGCCCGACCGGAGAAGCTCACCAGCAGGTGGTTGGCATCGCAATAACGATCCACGGTCAGTTCCTTGTCGGCCAGCGGATGGTCCTTGCGCATCACGCATACATATTGGCCGGCATACAGGCGTTCATGCCGGATCGGCGTTTCCGTCGCGCCCTGCAGTTGCGCGACCACACCCGGGAAGAAACCGATCGCCAGATCGATATCACCGCGCAGCAGCATCGGCCGTGGCTCACGGGTGGTCAGCGGCACCATGCGAATGTCGATGCCGGGCGCTTCACTCTCGATCAGCCTGACCAGCGGTGGCAATAACAAGCCAGCCGTAGCATCTGCCATCGCCATCCGGAAGGTCACATTGGCTTTTGCCAGCTCGAAACTGCGTGGTGCGACCGCTTCCTCGAGATCGGCCAGTGCACGACGCACGGCAGGCCAGATCGATTCGGCACGCGCGGTCGGCTTCACGCCATGCGCCGTGCGTATCAATAACTCATCGCCAAGCGCATCGCGCAGGCGCTTTACCGCATTCGATACCGCCGGCTGCGTCATCGCAAGGCGGTTGGCGGCACGGGTCAGGTTTTGCTCGGTCATCACTGCGTCGAATACACGCAGCAGGTTCAGATCCAGGGTCAGGAAGCTCATCGCCGTCCTCCATACGACAGACAGCTTCTAGATATACCATAAATCTATTACAAACATAAATAATTAAAATTATGTTTATATCTCTACCGGCTCTATACTGCGGTGCAGCAAACGTACCCGTGGAGCTTTTCATGCAGAATTTTTTTGTCGCCGCATCCGACACCTTCAAGCCCTTCTTTTTCAGCTTTCAGAACCCGTTCACCGCGATGCTGAAGAGCCAGACCAGCGCCGCTGCGCAAGCTGACCAGGATCGCCTGGACACCGCCAGCAGCCTGCGCCGCATGGCGCGTGACGTCGAGTTCAGCCAGCCGGGCCTGGCTGCGGAACTGCGTTATTTTGCGTCGCAATCCTGATCGTTGATTGACGGCTGATCTGCCCCTGCGGACAGCCCCTCATTCGGAAGCTGCGTGCGCCGCACGCAAGCGCGCAAAGCGCCGCCCGATCAGCCACACGCCGGCACCAGCTGAGGCAATGATGTGCGCGGTACCGGCGGATGCCAGTAACAGGCCGCCGACCGCCACACCCATCGCCTGACCGAGGAAGAAACACGACGCAAAGGCGGCAACGGCCGCGCCCCGTCGTTGCGGCGCCATCTGCGTTGCATTGATCTGCAGCGTGTTGTGCATCATGTAGAAGCCCAGCCCGAACAGGAAGCAAGCGGGTACGGCCAGCCACCAAACCGGCGCATAGGCAATGACGATCATCGGTAGCGCCATCATCAGCGCACCGTTGCGTATCAGCCCTTCCTCTCCGAAATGCTTGATCAGCTGGCGCGAACGCATCGCAAATGCAAAGCCGCCAAAGCCGAACAACATCACCAACCCGCCTGCAGCGGTCAGCGAAACCCCGTGCACCGTATGCAGGTGCGACGGCACAAAAGCCAGCGCGCCATACACCAGCACACCTTCGATCAACACGGTCGCCAGCACCTTGCGTGCCCATGCGACTTCCAGCACCTTGCGAAATTCACTGATCAGTCGCATCACAGCACCCCCTTCGCCCTGATGCAGTTGTTTCGCATGCGCTGGCAGGCGACGATTCATGCGGACCAGATAAAGGCCGGTGACGAAGAACGACAGCGCGATCAGGAAAAAGGGCGCACGCCAGTTCAGATAGTCAGCGGCGAAACCACCAAGCAGGATGCCGAAGGACAGACCCAGAATCTGGCCGATCAGGAAACGCGCCAATACCGACTGCCGGTCTTCATATGCAATCACGTCGCCGATCCAGGCCATCGACAATGGAATCACTGATGCGCAGGTCGCCCCCGCCAATGCGCGCGCCACCAGCAGTGATGAAAAATTAGGCACCAAGCCGCAAGCCAGCGCCGTCATCGCACACGCCAGGCTGCCCCATGCAATCACCAGGTATTTGCCATAACGATCGCCCAGGGGGCCGAACAACAATTGCGACAAGCCGTACGCAAAGCCAAACACCGTGACGGTCATTGCCGCAGTGCCGAGCGTGACTGCGAAATCAGCCGCCAGGCGCACCAGCATCGCATCTGTCACGCGCATCGACATGCCACTGCCAAACGCACCGAATGACAAGGCAATGATCGCCGTTGACGGGATGGCGCCGGATGACGCACTGCTGGAAGGGGGTGATGCTGCGGCAGGCTGGGTGGTCATGACATTGAACGGTAAATCAGCGGAAAAATCAGCGATAAAAAATCAGCGGCGGTACATCGACTGCAGAAGCGCTTCGGTCGACGTGATGGACAGGTTATGACGCGCATCGTGCAAAGCAGCGTGTGCAGACTACAGCGAACGCTGGCTGCTGAAACTGCGCTGCTCGCCGGTGATCGGGTCACGGAACGCGATCGAGCGTGCCAGCAATTTCAGTGGCGATAAAAAGTCGTCACCTTTGCACGGCAAAGCGGCCGGGTAAAACCCGTCATTGACAATAGGGATGCCAAGTGACTGCATATGCACGCGCAACTGATGCATCTTGCCGGTGTCGGGAATCAATCGGTACAGTGCATGCGCGCCGCGTCGCTCGATCAACGCGATGCGGGTGAACGCATTCGGTTCACCATCCACTTCGCGCATCCGGAAAAATTGTTCATCACGCTCGATCCGGCTGCTGATGTCCCGCGGCAGCGACAAGTCATCGCGCCACGGCGCCAGGGCTTCATACACTTTGTGCACTTGCCGCAGGCGGAACAGCGCCTGCCACGGGCTGCGCGTGTCCGGGTCCACCGAAAACAGCATCACGCCGGCAGTCTCGCGGTCGAGCCGGTGGATCGGCGTCAGCGTTGTGATGCCGGTCTTGCGCTTGAGCCGTACCAGCAAGGTTTCGTGCAAAAAACGCCCGCCGGGCGTCACCGGCAAGAAGTGCGGCTTGTCGACCACCAGCAATTGCTGATCCTGATACAGGATGGTCTCTTCAAACGGTATCGGCGTTTCGCCGCTACGTTCACGGTAGTAGAACAGGCAGGCACCACCGCGAAACGCATCGTCATAGGCGACAGGCCGCCCCTGTTCATCGACCACGTCGCCCCGGCGCATGCGATCCCGCCAGCTGGCGGCGCTGACCATAGGAAAGCGATGCGCAAGGTAAGCGCCCAGGCTGTCCCAGCGTTCATGGGGCAACCAGGCAAAACTGGGGGCAATGCCGTCTCGGACGGGCAAGGGGCGCGAAAGCTTCATGCACAGGCGGTTCAGTGATTGATTGCATCATAACGCCGATGTACCGCCGCCCTGCATTACCGTGATCCAAAGCCCGCCTCTTGTCTCTGCCTTTTGCGCCCGCCTCGCGCGCATGAACATCGCTGCCGGCTGAGCGCAGCGGACGACCATGGCAAAAAAACGCGGCCGGGATCGCCGGCCGCTTCAGTTCTGCCCGGGTTAGCCCGGGTCAACCCGGGGACATCGCAGCGATATAGTAGAGATATAGCAGGGACATCCCGCAGCTATCGCAAACCACCCGGTTCGGGTGGCATCAGGACGCGAGTCGTTGCGCGATGCGCGCTTTCACCTGTTCCAGTGCCACAGGCAAACGATGGCGCAGCTTGTCGAACAGTTCGTCATGCAGGGCCAGTTCAGCCTGCCATGCATCGACCTCAATCGACGTGATGCGCGCATAGTCGTCGGCACCGAACGCAATCCCATCCCACGGCAGATCGTCATAGCGTGGTGTCACACCAAACACATGCTCATCACCGCCGGCCTTGCCGGCGATGCGGTCCAGCATCCACTTCAGCACGCGCATGTTGTCGCCGAAGCCTGGCCAGATGAACTTGCCGTTGTCATCGGTGCGGAACCAGTTCACGCAAAAGATCTTCGGCGTCGCCGAAGGCGAGTTGGCCACGCGCTCGCCGATCGCGAGCCAGTGCGCAAAATAGTCGCTCATGTTGTAGCCGATGAAGGGCAGCATCGCGAACGGATCGCGACGCACCACGCCCTGCTGGCCGGCCGCCGCTGCGGTGGTTTCGGATCCCATGGTCGCCGCCATGTACACGCCTTCGACCCAGTCGCGCGCTTCAGTCACCAGCGGGACTGTCGTTGAGCGGCGGCCGCCAAAAATGAAAGCCGAGATCGGTACGCCGGCCGGGTCATCCCATGCCGGGTCGAGCACCGGGTTCTGCGTAGCCGATACCGTGAAGCGCGCATTCGGATGCGCAGCCTTGCGGCCGGTGTCGGCCGCGATCTGCGGCGTCCAGTCCTTGCCTTGCCAGTCGATCAGATGGGCGGGCGCTTCCTTGCTCATGCCCTCCCACCAGACATCGCCATCATCCGTCAGCGCGACATTGGTGAAAATCACGTTCGCCTGCAGCGACGCCATGCAGTTCGCATTGGTTTTCGCATTGGTGCCGGGTGCGACACCGAAGTAACCGGCTTCCGGGTTGATCGCATACAGGCGGCCATCCGGGCCCGGCTTGATCCACGCAATGTCATCACCGATGGTGGTGATCTTCCAGCCCTTCAGACCCTCGGGCGGAATCAGCATCGCGAAATTGGTCTTGCCGCATGCCGACGGGAAAGCGGCCGCGACATAGTGTTTGTCGCCGGCCGGCGATTCGACGCCGAGGATCAGCATGTGTTCGGCCAGCCAACCCTGGTCGCGGCCCATGGTCGACGCGATACGCAGCGCAAAGCACTTCTTGCCGAGCAGCGCATTGCCGCCATAGCCGGAGCCGTAAGACCAGATCTCGCGCGTCTCCGGGTAGTGAACGATGTACTTGGTCGCATTGCAGGGCCACGGCACATCGGCCTGGCCCGCTTGCAGCGGCGCGCCGACGCTGTGCACGCAAGGCACAAACTCGCCCTGCTCGCCCAGCACGTCATATACCGCCTTGCCCATGCGGGTCATGATGCGCATGTTGACCGCCACATACGGCGAGTCCGACAGTTCGACGCCGATGTGCGCAATCGGTGAGCCCAGCGGGCCCATCGAGAACGGCACCACATACAAGGTGCGGCCACGCATACAGCCTTCGAACAGGCCATGCAGCGTGGCGCGCATTTCGGCCGGCGCCATCCAGTTGTTGGTCGGGCCGGCGTCTTCCTGTTTTTCCGAGCAAATGAAGGTACGGTCTTCGACGCGTGCGACATCCGACGGATCCGAATTCGCGAGATAGCTGTTCGGACGCTTGGCCGGGTTCAGCCGCTTCATCGTGCCGGCGGAGACCATTTGCGCGCACAGGCGGTCATATTCTTCTTGGGAACCATCGCACCAGACAATCTGGTCGGGCGTGGTCAGGGCGGCGATTTCGGCCACCCACGCGATCAGCTTCTGGTGCTTGACGTAATCGGGAGCGTTGACCGGGCTGATACCGGCCATGGCGGGCTGATTCATGAAAACTACCTCCATGCAATGAAGCTTGCCTGGCCGGCAGGATCGTCGTCAGCTTGTGGCAGCCCGTCAGCCGCCTGTGCGCGCTGCGCTGCGCAAGGGACGGCGGGCATACGGCGGTCTTGTCGAATGCGGCGATAGCGCCGCATCGCACGGTCGGCCGCGGATGTTGCCGCCGTGCGTGGGGCACAGCTGTCTCGGATTAAAATGAAAAGCGAATGAAAACAGGTCGGCGCGATTTTACTCCCGCCACCCCTGCCACCCGCCTGCTTTCGGTCAAAACTGTCGGGACAATAGGTCAAAAGCCCTCGCTAACTGCTGGCAAAATTCAATAAATTGCCGGCAAAATTCCCTAACGCTCCGGAATTCCCGAACTCCCTGTCAAGAAAGCCCTGCCGCGCCGCATGAAGATTCTCAGCGTCAATATCGGTCTGGTTGCGCCCTTGTTCGTGAAGGCCGAGGGCAATTCACAGAGCGTGCGTTCCGCCATCCGCAAACAGGCGGTCAGCGGCAAGGTTCCGGTGAAGCCGCTCGGCATCGCTGGCGATGAACAGGCCGATTTGTCGGTGCACGGTGGCCTCGACAAGGCGGTCTATGCGTATCCGGCCGAGCATTACGCGTTCTGGCAGGCGGAGGCGGAACGCGTGTTCAAGCGCCCCGTCGCGCTCGCGCACGGCAGCCTCGGTGAAAACCTGACGACCGAGGGCATGTTCGAGCGCGATTTGTGGGTAGGAGACCGGCTACAGGCAGGCGCCTTGTTGCTGGAAGTGACAGAGCCGCGCCAGCCTTGTTTCAAGTTTGGCGCGCGCATGGGCTATGCGCAGGCGCTCAGGCAAATGCTGCAGTCCGGTTATACCGGCGTTTATCTGAAGGTGGTGCAGCCGGGCGAGGTCGAGGCGGGCCTGCCTTTGCAGCTGATTGCCGGTGTGCGCGAGGTATCGATCGCGTCGATCAACGAGCGGCGCCTGAAGGGGCGCCAGCGGGATCTGTTCTAGACCGTCCATCGTTGTTGTTCGGGCTGCTGCCGTTCTGCTGGCCCGATTGACCTTGCTGGCCATGCCGGCCATCGCGGCCTTGTTGTGCGTGGCGCCACAGCCCGCCCCAGCCCGGCGGCCAGGGCAGCGCCGGCCCCGCATAGGGCGCCACCTGGCTGCGCAGCGGGATCACCGGCAAGTGCGCGGGCGGTGCGCCATCATGGCTGTCCCAGCCGAGGGTGAAGGTGTAGTTCGGCAGCAGCGCGTCGCATACGTCCGCAAACCATGCGGTATGGTCGTCATCGCGGCCCAGCGCGCGCGACAGGCCGTGCGGATCGAAGCGTGCCAGCGCTTGCAGCAATTCATGCGCGCTGGCGCCGGGCGCATCGCCCCAGCCCAGCACCGGGTTCAGGTTGTATTCGGCGCCGGACCCGTACCAGCCTTCACGCCACGGCCGCGCGACCCAGTTGCGCGGACCGGTAAACAGATGCCAGCGCCAGTGCAGTCCGGACGGCTTGGGCCAGCTGTACAGATACAGCCGCTGGTAACCGGCCTTGTGCAGCGCCCGCATCATCGCCATCAGCCGCCCATGCGGCATGCGCTCCGGCGGCGAGCGGCGGAACTCGATCGCCTCGCCATCCGCATGCTGCACCTGGTCGCATGACAGGTTCAGATCCAGCGTTCGACCTTCACCGCCGAAGCGGGCCGAGATCCAGCCCGTCATCAGATTGACGGCCGTGATCACGCCATAGCCGCGATAGCGGTGAAAGATGACGGTGCCGGGAGCGATGGGCTTCATGATCATGCGTAAAAAACGGTGCCGCAGGTGGCAAAAATCAACGCAGCGGCCAGTGTAACGGCAGATGCCGGAATACAGAAAAAAGAATATTTGTGCGCTGGTCGGAACTATTCAGCCTGTGCATGCCGCTTGTCTGAATACGATCATGACAATGCGGTATGTGATTTCGCGCAGTGCGTCGCGCGAACCTAGCATGCAAGTCCATCTTGTCTCGGATGGCGGGCAGCCCGGACGTTTCCTCGCCTCGGTTGCCCAGCAATTTGGGAGTGGGTCGCTGGCGTCCCACTCCATTTTTTTGCCCGACAGCGGTGCGCGCTATCATGCAAAAAAATCCTGAGCCCCGAGCCTGATTCTTGATCCCTGATCCCATGACACTGCGCATCATCGCCACCGGCGGTACCTTCGACAAACACTACGACCCCCTGACCGGCACGCTCGGCTTCCGCGATAGCGTACTGCCAGCCGCGTTACAGCGCGCACGCATGGCGCAACAGGGCGAACGTCGCGAGCATCGCTGTGTGTTCGAACCGCTGCTCGCGCTGGACTCGCTCGACATGCGGGACGAACACCGACAACACATCCTGCAAGCCTGCCAGCGCGCGCCGGAACACCAGATCGTGATCGTGCATGGCACGGACACCATGCGCGACACCGCTGCCGTGCTGGGTGCCGCAGCACTGCAGAAGACCATCGTGCTGACCGGTGCGATGGTGCCCTACCTGATTGACGATTCCGATGCCTTCTTCAACCTCGGCTTTGCGTGTGCTTGCGCGCAGCTTGCGCGTTCCGGTGTGTACATCGCGATGAATGGCCAGCTGTTCGATTGGGACAATGTGCAGAAGAACCGCGCGCAGGGATGCTTTGAAGTCTTGCGGTGAATCGATGCGCTGAATCGATGTACTGAAACGGGCGCTGAAGGCCGGCGCTGAAACCCGGCACTGAGTCGCCTCACGGAAGCTTTGCAACGAAGCTTCGCAGCACCAGCATGGTGCGAATGGTTTGTCCAAAGTGGGGCGTACAACAGGAAGCACCAAAAGCCAGCGCACAAGCGCGGCGCGGCGCGATCACGGCTTGCGCGTCTTCGTCAAAATAAAAACCCAATTAATACCGTGGTTTAGCGCATTTACTCATCCTTGGTACGACAGTTGCTAAAGCAGAGGTCAGCGTTACCCCGTTCGCAAACCCGAAACCTCTGGAGAACACAACAATGTCGAATCGCCGCACCCACCTGAAAACCCTGGCCGCGATCGCAGCGATCGCCGCCGGCGGCATTTCTTTCGCACCGGCCGCACTGGCTGCCGACACCATCAAGGTTGGCGTGCTGCACAGCCTGTCGGGCACCATGGCCATTTCCGAGACCGTCCTGAAGGACACCGTGCTGATGGCGATCGACGAGATCAATGCCAAGGGCGGCGTGCTGGGCAAGAAGCTGGAGCCGGTCATCGTTGACCCGGCATCGAACTGGCCGCTGTTCGCAGAAAAGACCAAGCAACTGCTCACGCAAGACAAGGTGTCCGTGATCTTCGGTTGCTGGACGTCGGTGTCGCGCAAGTCGGTGCTGCCAGTCGTTGAAGAGCTCAATGGCCTGCTGTTCTACCCGGTGCAGTACGAAGGCGAAGAGCTGTCGAAGAACGTGTTCTACACCGGCGCGGCGCCGAACCAGCAAGCGATCCCTGCCGTTGACTACCTGATGAGCAAGGAAGGCGGCGGCGCGAAGCGCTGGGTGCTGCTCGGCACCGACTACGTGTATCCGCGTACCACCAACAAGATCCTGCGCGCTTACCTGAAATCCAAGGGCGTGAAAGAGTCGGACATCGACGAGAAGTACACCCCGTTCGGTCACTCGGATTATCAGACCATCGTGGCCGACATCAAGAAGTTCTCGCAGGGTGGCAAGACAGCCGTGGTGTCCACCATCAACGGCGACTCCAACGTGCCCTTCTACAAAGAACTGGGTAACGCCGGCCTGAAGGCGAAGGATGTGCCGGTCGTCGCATTCTCGGTGGGTGAAGAAGAACTGCGCGGTGTGGACACCAAGCCGCTGGTCGGCCACCTCGCTGCATGGAACTACTTCATGTCGATCAAGAACCCGGCCAATGCCGAGTTCACGAAGAAATGGGCCGACTACGCGAAGGCCAAGAACATCCCGGGCCACAAGGACAAGCCGCTGACCAATGACCCGATGGAAGCGACCTACATCGGCATCAACATGTGGAAGCAGGCCGTCGAGAAGGCGAAGTCGACCGATGTCGACAAGGTGATCGCAGCGATGGCGGGCCAGACCTTCAAGGCACCGAGCGGCATCGTGTCCAAGATGGATGAGAAGAACCATCACTTGCACAAGTCGGTGTTCATTGGCGAGATCAAGGCTGACGGTCAGTTCAACGTGGTCTGGAAGACCCCGGGCCCGGTGAAAGCCAAGCCCTGGAGCCCGTTCATCGAAGGAAACGACAAGAAGCCTGATGAGCCGGTCAAGAAGTAAGCCGTGATGGGCAATCGCTGTACCTGGTAGTGCAATACCTGGTAGTGCAAGCTGTGTTGTCGCTCCCCTGTGGCACACCGCGGGCGTTTGAGCCACGCCCGCGGTGCCGGCCACAGTCTCTTCCTCGCGGGGAGGACAGCCGTCCTCCCCGAATTTTTTTCAAAGATGATGAATTCACTCAAAGCCCTCGCCTGTCGTACCGCTGCGACCCTGGGCCGCGCCATCGTCGTGCTCAGCATCATGTCGGCGTTCAGTCCGGCACAAGCACTGAGCACCGACGAAGCAACGAAGCTGGCGACCGGCGATACCGATGAGCGCGTCGCCGCTCTGGCGAAAGCCATCGAGTCCGCCGATGACAAGACCTTCGCACTGATCAAGGCAATGATGGGCGACGGCGTGAAGATCGCCGGCGGCCGCGTGCTGATCGTGCAGGATGACAAGGTGACCGATGCTGTCACCGGCGAGGCGACATCGCTGCCGGATGACGCCGAAGACGTCATCAGCAATAACCGCATGCGTGGCGAGCTGGAAGCAGCGATGGCTGCGCTGAAGCTGTTTTCGAAAGAAGCGACGCTGCGCAAGGAGGCCGCCGCCGCGCTGCTGAAAGAGCCCGACCCGGCGCGCCTGCACCTGATCGACAAGGCGCTGGCCAGCGAGACCGACAGCAAAGTGAAAGTGCTGCTGCAATTCGCACAGGCAGCCGCGCGCCTGTCGAGTGCCGATGCCTCGCTGCGACTCGACGCCGCGAAGGCGATCGCCGGCAGCGCGACACCGGACACCGTGCTGTTGCTGAATCAGCGCATGGCCGAAGAAACCGACCCGGCAGTGAAAGCGGCGATGGCGGCTTCGCTGCGCGAAGTCGAGTCCGGGCTGCAGCTCGGCGAAAAGCTCGGCACGCTGTTCACCGGCATCAGCCTCGGCTCCATCCTGTTGCTGGTGGCGCTCGGTCTCGCGATCACTTACGGGCTGATGGGCGTGATCAACATGGCGCATGGCGAGCTGATGATGATCGGCGCCTATGCAACTTACCTGGTGCAGGTACTGTTCCAGACCTACCTGCCGGCAGCCTTTGACTGGTACCTGATCGTCGCGCTACCGGTCGCGTTCTTGTCATCGGCCATCGTCGGCGCGATTCTCGAGCGCCTGGTGCTGCGTCATCTGTACGGCCGTCCGCTGGAGACGCTGCTCGCCACCTGGGGCATCAGCCTGCTGCTGATCCAGGCGGTGCGCACGCTGTTCGGTGCGCAAAACGTCGGCGTCGAAAACCCGTCGTGGATGAGCGGCGGCTTGCAAGTGCTGGCCAATCTGACGCTGCCCTACAACCGCTTGATGATCATCGGCTTCGCTGCACTGGTGCTGGTCGGCATGGCGCTGCTGATCGCAAAGACCCGGCTGGGCCTGTTCGTGCGCGCCGTCACGCAGAACCGCCCGATCGCGTCCTGCATGGGCGTCAACACCGGCCGCATCGATATGCTGGCCTTTGCGCTCGGTTCCGGCATTGCCGGTCTGGCCGGTGCGGCGTTGTCGCAGGTCGGCAATGTCGGTCCCGATCTAGGGCAGAGCTACATCGTCGATTCCTTCATGGTCGTTGTGCTCGGCGGCGTGGGTCAGCTGGCCGGCACCGTGTATGCGGCGCTGGGCCTCGGCATCCTGAACAAGCTGCTCGAAGGCGTCGCCGGCGCCGTGCTCGCGAAGATCATGGTGCTGGTGCTGATCGTGATCTTCATTCAGAAACGTCCCCAAGGCATTTTCGCGCTCAAGGGCCGCAGCGCGGAGGCATAAGCAATGACACCCGATACCCAACTCACGCTGCAACTCCCGAAACCAGCCCCGCTGTTGTCGCGCCATGGCTGGCGTGCATTCGCGGTCGCACTGATCGCCGTCTGCGCGCTGGCGCCGGCGATGAACCTGCTGGCACCGGCGGGCAGCCTGTTCCACATGAGCGATTACGCGGTCGCCCTGATCGGCAAGATCATGTGCTACGCGATCTGCGCACTGGCGATGGACCTGGTCTGGGGCATCGCCGGCATCCTGTCGCTGGGCCACGGGCTGTTCTTTGCGCTCGGCGGCTATGTGATGGGCATGTACCTGATGCGCCAGATCGGCCGTGATGGCAATTACCACAGCGACCTGCCGGACTTCATGGTCTTCCTCGACTGGAAGACCCTGCCCTGGCACTGGATGCTGTCGGACAGCTTCCTTGCGACCCTGCTGCTAGTGGTCGCGGTGCCCGGTTTGCTGGCCTTCGTGTTCGGCTTCTTCGCATTCCGGTCGCGCATCAAGGGCGTGTACTTCTCGATCATCACCCAGGCGATGACGTTTGCTGCGATGCTGCTGTTCTTCCGTAACGAGACCGGCTTTGGCGGCAACAACGGCTTCACCGACTTCAAGCGCATCCTCGGCATCCCGATCGCGACACAGGAGATGCGGATGTTCCTGTTCGTGCTGACCGGCCTCGTGCTGCTGGGCTTCTTCCTGTTGTCGCGCTGGCTGGTGGGCAGCAAGTTCGGCCGCGTGCTGCAGGCGATCCGCGATGCAGAAAGCCGCGTGATGTTTTGCGGCTATCCGACGCTGTCGTACAAGCTTGCGATCTGGACTATCTCCGCCATGATGTGCGGCGTCGCCGGCGCCTTGTATGTGCCGCAGGTCGGCATCATCAATCCGAGCGAAATGAGCCCGGCGAACTCGATCGAGATCGCGATCTGGACGGCGGTCGGAGGACGTGGCACCTTGATCGGCCCGATCGCCGGCGCCTTCCTCGTGAATGGCGCGAAGAGCTGGCTGACCGTGGTCGCGCCGTCGATCTGGTTGTATTTCCTTGGCCTGCTGTTCGTGGCCGTCACGCTGTACATGCCCGGAGGTTTGGTTGGCCTCGCGAAGAAAGTGATCGGAGGTGGCAAATGAATCCCGAGCTGATGAAAGCCGGTGGCGCACGCTTCGCCGCCTATCAGGAAAAGCTGGGCACCGCGCCCGTCGTGAATACCGAGTCCGGCGGTAATGTGTCGCGCGGTCGTCCGCACAAGGCCGGCGAGCTGGATCTGGTGCATGGCCGCATTCTGTACCTCGAAGACGTCAGCGTCAGCTTCGATGGCTTCAAGGCGATCAACAAGCTGTCGCTGGACGTGGCACCGGGTGAACTGCGCTGCATCATCGGCCCGAATGGTGCCGGCAAGACCACGATGATGGACATCATCACCGGCAAGACCCGACCCGATGAAGGCATCGTCTACTTCGGCAGCACCATCAACTTGCTGCGCCATACCGAGCCCGAGATTGCGGCGATGGGCATAGGCCGCAAATTCCAGAAGCCGACCGTGTTCGAAAAGCTGTCTGTGTTCGAGAACCTCGAGCTGGCACTGAAGACCGCGAAGGACTGGCGGTCGTCATTACTGTTCACGCTCGACTCTGCGCAGAGCGACCGGCTGGCCGAGGTACTGCACACCATTCACCTGGCCGAGCATGTGAACCGGCTGGCGGGCGATCTCAGCCACGGCCAGAAGCAGTGGCTGGAAATCGGCATGCTGCTGATGCAGGAGCCGCGTGTGCTGCTGCTCGACGAGCCGGTGGCCGGCATGACCGACGACGAGACCGACCGCACCGCCGAGCTGCTGTTGCAGCTCAAGGGCAAGCACTGCCTGATCGTGGTCGAACACGACATGAAATTCATCGAAGCGATTTCCGACATCGTCACCGTACTGTGCGATGGCGCGGTGCTTGCGCAAGGGCCGCTGGCCAAGGTGCAGGCCGATGAGCGCGTGATCGAAAGCTATCTCGGGCGCTGACCCAGGCTCACCGAGCCAGACCAACAGAAAGACCCGCATGAGCATCCTCCAAATTTCCGGCGTCAACCAGTACTACGGCGGTTCGCATATCCTGCGCGACGTGAGCCTGCAGGCCGAGTCCGGCAAAGTGACAGTACTGCTGGGCCGCAACGGCGTCGGCAAGACCACTTTGCTGAAGTCGCTGATGGGACTGATCCCGATTCGCACCGGCAGCATCTGCTTCAATGGCCAGCCGATCCAGGCGGCGACACCGTATGAACGCGCGCGCGCCGGCATTGGTTTCGTGCCGCAGGGACGCGAGATCTTCGCGCGCCTGACGGTCGAAGAAAACCTGCGCATGGGCCTCGCAACGCTGCCGGGCAACAGCGCGATCCCGCAGCACTTGTTCGAGCTGTTCCCTATCCTCGACACGATGCGTCATCGTCGTGGCGGCGATCTGTCCGGTGGTCAGCAGCAGCAACTGGCGATTGCGCGTGCACTCGCGTTCGGTCCGAAGCTGCTGGTGCTGGATGAACCCACTGAAGGGATACAGCCGTCGATCATCAAGGACATCGGTCGCGTGATCAAACTGATGGCGCAGCGCGAGAACATGGCGATCCTGCTGTGCGAGCAGTACTACGATTTTGCCGAAGAACTGGCCGACCAGTACTACGTGCTCGATCGCGGCGTGGTGGTCGCCGCCGGTCCGGGCAGCGAGATGAAGGAAAAGAACGTGCGGCAGATGGTCGCCATTTGACGCACGGCCGGTCCACCCTGCATTTCACGAACAACACTCCATGAACGCTATCGCCAACCCCGATCTTCATCCCTTGTGTTCAGCCCTGCGTCACCCGCTGCGTTGGCTCATGAAGTACGTCGGCCTGCTCGCCGTGTGCGCAGCCGCACCGGCGATCGCGATGCCCCTGCAGCCGCTGGCGGACAAGCCGGGCCTGCTATCCGTCAAGGGTACGCGTGGCAAGGTCTGGTATGTGCCCTCGACGCCGGAGACCATCAAATGGGGCTACCTGCCGAATGCGACCGACACGCCGGTACTGACTGTGCCGTCCGGTGCGGTGGTAATGTTCGATACGCTGTCGCACGAGGGCATCCTCGAAGACCAGGGACGTGACCCGCTGAAATTTTTTGCTGCGCATGGCGTGAAGCCACGCATGGTGCTGAAGGATGCGGTGGCGATTACTGCGTCGTCCTTGCCGCATGATTTCACTAAGGATGGCCCGCACATTATCACCGGGCCGGTGGCGATCGCTGGCGCGGCGCCCGGGGATGTGCTGAAGGTCGAGGTGTTGTCGGTGACGCCGCGCGTGCCGTATGGCGTGATCTCGAATCGTCACGGCAAGGGCGCACTGCCCGGCGAATTCCCCGAGACCCCGAAGCCTGAGCCGGATGCGAGCGCGGCCGAGCCGCACAAGTATCACAACGTGTCCGTGTTCACACCGATACGCAAGAACCGTCGGGGCCAGTGGGAAGGCGTGATGAAGAATGCGCAGGGTGTCGAGATCACCTTCCCTGCCGCGCCCTTCATGGGGGTGATGGGCGTGGCAGCGGCGACGGATGCGCTGGTGCATTCGGTGCCGCCGGGCGTCTATGGCGGCAACATGGATGTGAAAGACCTCGGTGCCGGCACCATCGTTTACCTGCCGGTGTTTGTGCCCGGTGCGAATTTCTATACCGGCGATCCCCACATGGCGCAGGCCAATGGCGAAGTTGCATTGACGGCGCTCGAACACTCGATGCGCGCGACATTCCGCTTTACCCTGCTCAAGCAAGGTGATGCACGCATTCCTTCGGCCGCCGGTTCATTGCAGAAGCCGTTCGGCGAGACGCCGCATTACTGGATTGCGATCGGCCTCGATCCGGATCTGGATGAAGCGATGAAGGATGCGGTGCGTGAAGCGATACGCTTTCTGCATGAAAAGCTGGGCATGGATCGCGCGGTAGCCCTCGCGTATCTGTCTGCTGCGACCGATTTCAATGTGTCGCAGGTGGTGGATCGTACGAAAGGCATCCACGCGCTGATACGCAAGTCGGATTTCAGGCGGGTTAAGCGAGCTCAGCCGGCGCGATAATCAACGCGATAATCAACACGCGAGTCAGCACGATATTCAACCTCGACGCGGCCCTCGCACCAAGCCGCGTCGAGAGCCCGCCCGGACTGACGACCGGGCGGGCGTGTGCGCCGGATCAGCAGCCGGAGTCGTTGACGCTGCCGTCCGGCATCGTCGTATTGCACAGCTTCGCTTCGTCGAGCTTCACGCCGTCGAGCTTTGCACCTTTCAGGTTGGCACCTTTCAGGTTGGCGGACGAGAACGATGCATTCGACAGATCCGCACCTTGCAGGTTGGTCTCGCGCAGATACGCATTCAGAAAGCTGGCGCCATTCAGTTTCGCCCCTTCGAGGTTGGTCTTGCGCAGGTTCGCGCTTTCGAAGTTGGTGGACAGCGTGCGCTTTTCCATCGGACGCTGCGACAGGTCGGCCTGCGACAGGTTCGCGCCGGACAGGTTGGCATTCTGGAAGTCTGCACCGCGCAGATCGGCGCCGGACAGCGCGGCGTCGGTCAGGTCACAGTATTTGCACGCATTGGTGACGCGCAGGTTCTCGACCTTGGCCGGGTCGGCGGCACTCGTGCTCACGGCGGTACCGCTGGCAAGAATCAGGGCCGCCAGTTTCAGGGCGGACAGGGAAGTCGAATTCAGGGACACGTTCTTTCTCCGATGTAATGGGGTGCGCCCGGGACGCAGACCCCGGACGCGCGCTGATGATACTTGATCTGCGGCAGCGATATTGCGCCGACATGCGGTCGCCGCCCCGCGCTTCCAGGACTTTCCTGCAAGCCAGCTTGTAGAGATTTATCAATCTTTCAAGCCTTGCCGGCCGTTACGATCCCGTTGCAGACCTGCAGAGATGCATCGGGAGAAGATTCATGTCGATGATGAGCGAATTCAGGGAGTTTGCGCTGAAAGGCAATGTGATGGATCTCGCGGTTGGCGTGATCATCGGTGCGGCTTTCGGCAAGATTGTGGATGCTCTGGTCGGCGACATCATCATGCCGCTGATGGGCATGATGATCGGCGGCCTGGATTTCAGCAATTATTTCATTCCGCTCGCCGGCCAGACGGCGGCAACGCTGGCCGATGCAAAAAAGGCCGGTGCCGTGCTGGCCTATGGCAGCTTCATCACGGTCGTGCTGAATTTCGTACTCCTCGCGTTCATCATCTTCCTGATGGTCAAGCAGATGAACCGCCTCAAACGTGCGCAGGCGCCGGCACCCGAGCTTGCCGCACCGGCACCGACGCCGGAAGACGTCTTGCTGTTGCGCGACATACGCGACGTACTGCGTGATGTACTGCGCGACGCACCGCGCGACCCGCTGCGCAAATAGTTTCCCGGCAACACACATCCGACGCAAAGCTCTGTACGATGGCGGCGTAACGGTCGCTCATTGTCCACGGTCCGGTGCCATGCACTGGCCGTCGGCCGCTGATGTCGACCGCATCCATGTCACCGGGGAGTCGAGGATGCAGGAATCCAGCGCGAACTTTGATGTCAACCAGGCGATCGATGACAGCGGTTTGTCGACGCCGCAAAAGCTCGCGTATGTGTACACGGCGCTGGCGGTGGTACTGGACGGTTTCGACGGGCAGATGATCGGCTATGCGCTACCGATGATCATGCAGGAATGGGGCGTGACCCGCGCCGCGTTCTCGGTGGCCGTCGCATTCGGACTGGCCGGCATGGCGATTGGCAGCCTGACGGCCGGCATGCTGGCCGACCGGCTCGGGCGCAGGCCGGTGCTGATCGGCAGCATCTTCCTGTTCGGCACGTCCACGCTGTTGATCGGTTATGCGCCCGATGTAACGACGATCGCCATCATCCGTTTCTTCGCCGGCCTCGGCATCGGTGCGACGCTGCCGGCAGCGATGGCCTTGACCGCCGAATTCATGCCCTTCCGTTATCGCACGATGGCGGTCGCCACAGCGATGGTCTGCTATCCGCTGGGCGGCATGCTGGCCGGTCTGGTCGCGGCACAGGTATTGCCGGTGCAAGGCTGGCGCGCCTATTTTTTCATTGGCGGTGCGATGCCCATCGTCTATGGCTTGCTGATGCTCCTGCTGCTGCGCGAATCACCGAAGTTCCTCGCGCGGCAAAGCGCGCGCTGGGAAGAATTGCGCACCTTGCTGACGCGCATGGCGCATGACGTCGCCCAAGTGAAGACCTTCACCGAAGGGGTGATCGACGCCGCGAAACGCGGCAGCGTCGCCGAACTGTTCCGTCAGGGCCGTGCATGGGATTCGTCATGGTTGTGGCTGAGTTTCTTCATGACGCAGCTGTCGATCTACACCGCCTTCAGCTGGCTGCCGACCATGCTGACTACCGAAGGCCTGCAGCCGGCGATGGCCGGCATGGGACTGACCGCGTACAACCTTGGCGGCGTGATCGGTGCGGTGTTGTGCGCCCTGGCGATCAATCGCTATGGCTCGCGCCGGCCGATGGTGTTCTGGGCCGCGATGTCGGCCGCCACCGCGCTGGGCCTGAAGCTGGTCAGCGTGACGGCCACGCCCGAGATTTTCCTGTGGGGCCTGGGCCTGCACGGCCTGTTCGTGACGGCCTTGCAGTGCGCGCTGTCGGCGCTGTGCATGCACATCTACCCGACCCCGATCCGCAGCACCGGTGCCGCATCGGCGATGGCCTTCGGTCGTACCGGTGCCTTCGTCAGCTCATTCGCCGGCGCCGCGATGATCACCGCAGGTGGCGCTGCGGCCTACCTGAACCTGCTCGGCGGCTCGATGATCGTGGTGGTGCTGGCGCTTGCGATGGTGCGTGGCCACGTCGGTCCGCGGCATGCGCGTTGATGGTGATGATGTGATCAGGCGCCGGCATGTGATTCGCTGCGCCGGCGCCCCGACGTCTGCGTGCTCACTTGCCGATGCAAAAGCGGCTGAAGATCACACCCAGCAAATCATCGGATGTGAATGCACCGGTGATGCTGTTCAATTGCTCCTGAGCCAGCCGTAATTCTTCCGCAAACAAATCGAGTGCAGCATCGCTTTGTGCAGCGCGCTCGGCCGCAGTGGCGAGGTGATCCTGCGCGGCCTTCAAGGCCAGCAGGTGCCGCTCGCGTGCGAGGTACAGCGATTCGCCGGTTTGCTGCCAGCCGGCGATGCGCAGCAATTCCTGGCGCAGCAAATCTATGCCGGTGCGCTCTGAAGCTGACAGGTAAATGTGCGTCACATCCTCCTGCTGTTCCACCGACGGCTTATGGCCCGACAGATCGATCTTGTTCCAGATGCGGATCAGCGGCACAGTCGCGGGCAGCCGCGACACGATATCTTCATCGGCGCGTGTCGGTCCGCGGCTCGCGTCCATCAGGTGCAGCACCACATCGGCCTGCTCGACAGCGGCCCAGGTGCGTGCGATGCCGATGCGCTCGACTTCATCATGCGCATCGTCGTCATCGCGAATGCCGGCGGTATCGATGATGTTGATCGGTATGCCTTCGACGTTGATGGTCTCGGTGATCTTGTCGCGCGTGGTGCCGGCAATCGCGGTGACGATCGCGACATCGCTGCCGGCCAGCGCATTGAGCAGCGAGCTCTTGCCCACGTTCGGTTGACCGGCCAGCACCACCTGCAAGCCATCACGCAGCAACGCGCCCTGCCCGGCTTGCGAAAACACCTGATCGAGCGCAGCGCGTATGGTTTGCAACTGGCCGCGCGCATTCGATTTCTCCAGGAACTCGATTTCTTCTTCCGGGAAGTCCAGCGTTGCTTCGACCAGCATGCGCAGGTGGATCACCTTGTCCACCAGGCCGTGCACAGCCTGGGAAAAACTGCCCGACAGCGATTGCGTGGCCAGCTTTGCGGCAGCTTCGGTGGAGGCTTCGATCAGGTCGGACACGGCTTCGGCCTGGGCGAGATCGAGCTTGTCGTTCTGGAACGCACGGTAGGTGAACTCACCCGGGTTCGCCAGCCGCAAGCCAATGTCCCGCCCTGCTTCAAGGCAGCGATTGAGCAGCATCTGCATCACCACCGGGCCGCCATGACCCTGCAGTTCCAGCACTTCTTCGCCGGTATACGAGTGGGGTGCGTTGAAGAAGATCGCGAGGCCGCGATCGATGGTGCTGCCGTCGGCATGCACGAATTCGACATAGCTCGCGTGGCGGGCTTTCAGTTCGCGGCCGTCGAGCCGGCACACCGCCTGTGCAATCGGCATTAGGCCCTTGCCGGACAGGCGGACTACGCCAATACCGCCGCGTCCGGGCGCCGTGGCAATGGCAGCAATGGGAGAAGAATCGGACATCATCGGGCGATTGTAGCGAAAGTGATGCGCCCCGCTTTACCCACAAAAAAGCCCGCGCACAGCGCGGGCTTCAGGGTCAGCGGCGCGAAGCTCAGGCCTTGCCGGCCTCGGACTGCTTGACGATCACCCACTGCTGCGCGATCGACAGCACGTTGTTCACGACCCAGTACAGCACCAGGCCGGACGGGAAGAAGAAGAACATGAACGAGAAGATGATGGGCATGAACAGCATGACCTTGGCCTGAATAGGATCCGGCGGCGTCGGGTTCAGCTTGGTCTGCACATACATCGAGATCGCCATGATGATGGGCAGCAGGCCCAGCGGCATGTCCACACCCGGCAGCGTGCCAAACAGCGTATCCGGTGCCGACAGGTCGGTGATCCAGCCCAGCCATGGCGCGTGGCGCATTTCGACGGTGGCCAGCAGCACCCAGTACAGCGCGATGAAGACCGGGATCTGCACCAGGATAGGCAGGCAGCCGCCGAGCGGATTGATTTTCTCGGTCTTGTACAGCTCCATCATGGCCGCATTCATTTTTTGCGGATCATCCTTGAAGCGCTCGCGGATCGACGTCATCTTCGGCGTCACCAGCTTCATCTTGGCCATGCTGCGATAGCTGGCTGCCGACAGCGGGAAGAACGCGAGCTTGATCAGGATGGTCAGCACGATGATGGTCCAGCCCCAGTTGCCGATCACCTTGTGGATCTGCTCCATCAGCCAGAAGATGGGCTTGGCGACGATGGTCAGCCAGCCATAGTCTTTCACCAGGTCGAAGTCGGTAGCGAACTTCTCCAGACGCTCCGATTCCTGCGGGCCGGCAAACAGCTTGCCTTCGGCAGCTGCCTTCGCGCCCGGTGCCACGCTGCCCAGCGGCGCGATCGCACCGACGGCATACAAGTTCTGGTCGATCTTGCGCGTGAACAGCTCATGCTCGCCCTTGCCCAGCGGCGCATATGCGGACACGAAGTAATGCTGCACCATCGCGACCCAGCCATCCGGCGTCTGTGCAGGCTTCGGGTTCTTGTTCTTCTCGATGTCTTCGAAGCTGACCTTGCGGAACTTGTCGAGGTCGGTGTACAGGGCCGGGCCGGTGAAGGTGCTGTAGAACTTCGAATCGCCTTCGAGCTTGCTGTCGTCGCGCACCAGCTGCACATAGACCGACGGGCTGATCGCGGCGGCGCTGCCGTTCGCGACTTCATGCTTGAGGCCAATCTCGTATTCGCCGCGCTGGAAGGTGTAGGTCTTGGTCAGCGTCACACCATCCTGCTCGGCATCCAGCACCAGCTGCAGCGCGCTGTCGCCATCCAGCGTGCGCTTGCCTTCACGCGCACTGAACAGCGTGCGGTGATTCGGGTAATTGCCGCCGATCAGACCGCTCTGGCTCACATAAGTGCGGCCGACGCTGCGCTCCAGCAGCACCACCGGCTTGTCTGCGTCCTTCAGGTCCTTGTGCTTCAACAGCTCGACACGCGTCAGTTCGCCGCCGGCAGTGTTGATCTCGACCTTCAGCACATCGGTGGTGATGGTGATCGTTTCGCCTTTGGCCGCGGTCGTCGCGTTCGCGGCGCCGGCGGGCACATCGGCGCCGCTTGCTGCAGGAGCTTGTGCCGCTGTCGATTGCGGCACCGACGCATCACCCTGCGCTGCATGGGTCGATGGCGCCGTCTGCGTTGCTTGCGGCTGCTCGGCGAACATCGAGGGACTGCCGTTGTAACGGTTCCAGTTCTCCCACAGCATCAGCAGTGACAGCGAGAACACGACCAGCAAGACGGTACGTTTGATATCCATGGCTTTCGAGTCTAGGTTGAATCAATGACCCGCGCGTGTCATCGACGCGTCCGGCGTCGGTGTCACGGTTGCGGAAGTGACAGTTACGGGGACAGGGACAGGTGCAGGCACAGCTTCGGCCGGTGGCACCGGATCGAGGCCGCCTGCATGCCACGGGTGGCACTTGCACAGGCGCCGACCGGCGAGCAGGCTGCCACGCAGCGCGCCGTGAGCTGCCACCGCTTGCTGCGCATAGTCCGAGCAGCTGGGATAGAAGCGGCAGTTCTGTCCGAGGAAAGGGCTCACACACAGCTTGTAGCCACGCAGCAGGAGCAGCAACAGCGTTTTCATGCGCGCTCGCCTGCGGCTTGCGATTGCATCAGGCGCGCCAGTTCCGCAGCCAGGCTCGCACGCAGTGCGCGCGTCGAAGCCGGTTGTGGCCGTTTCGCCAGCGGCTGGGACAGGCGCACGATGCAATCGATCGCCTTCAATTCGGCCTTGCGGAAATGTTCGCGCGCGATCCGTTTCACCAGATTGCGTGTGACAGCGCGCGGCGCGAGGCGTTTGGCCACCACCACACCGAGCCGTGCATGTCCTAGCGTATTGGGTCGGGCGTAAAGCACGAAGTTTTCCGTACGATATGCGGGGCGCAAACGAAAAACGGATGAGAACTCATCCGTTTTTACGATACGTCGTTGCCTGCCGTAGTGTTCCGGGCGCATGCCGCACCCCAGTGCAGGTGACAGGTAGGGTGCTGCTTAGACGGCCAGGCGCTTGCGACCCTTGGCACGACGTGCGTTCAGCACGGCGCGGCCGGAGCGGGTAGCCATGCGTGCACGGAAACCGTGGGTGCGCTTGCGGCGGACGACGGAAGGTTGGTAAGTACGTTTCATGTGAGTCTCGCTAATAAATAAGTACCGGGACTGGCCTGGCAGAAATCAGTGAATTGCAGCGCCAGACCGGAAACTTGCAGGCGCGCAGCGCAGCGAACCTTGAATTAGACAGCAGTTTCTGTATATCTGTCAATCACTTAGGCGGCCGGGATCAAAGCGCGTCGAATGGCCGGCAGCGACGACCATCATTCCGGCGATCACAAGTAAGCAAACGCTCACCTACCGCACGCTTGTGGAAATTGCAAATGCGCGCCCGACCAAGTCGCTGTTTTCATGCGCGAAATCTGCCGCCGGCCTGTGGATAACTTGCCCCGGCAAGGGTAAAATAGCGGGCATTACGGCAAGCCTCGCGCTGGGCCATCAGACCAATAATCACACCCGAGGCGCGGCTCCCTCCGCCGCTTCATACCGACACTCGCATGGAAGATTTCTGGCAGACCTGCGCATCGCGGCTGCAACAGGAGCTGACGCCCCAACAGTACAGCGCCTGGATCAAGCCGCTGGCCCCGCTCGATTTCGAGGATGGCCGCCTGCGCATTGCCGCGCCCAACCGTTTCAAGCTGGACTGGGTGAAGACCCAGTTCGCATCGCGCATCACCAGCATCGCCGCCGAATTCTGGCAGGGGCCGGTGGATGTGCAGTTCGTGCTCGACCCGCGCACCCATGCGCCGCGCAAGGCGGCTGCACCGGCGACGCTCGACGGCACGACGGCGAACGTGGCGGCCGGCGGGCCCGGTGGCCTGCAGCAAGGCAGCGCGGGCCTGTCGCTGGAAGCTGCATCCATCGAGCGCGCGGACGCGCCCGACGACAACGCGCTGCGCCGCGACCAGAGCCGCATCAATCCGGCGCTGACCTTCGACAGTTTTGTGACCGGCAAGGCCAACCAGCTGGCGCGCGCAGCCGCGATCCAGGTGGCGAGCAACCCCGGCGGCTCCTATAACCCGCTGTTCCTGTATGGCGGCGTCGGCCTCGGCAAGACCCACCTGATCCGCGCGATCGGCAACCAGGTGAGGGCCGATAACCCGAATGTGCGCATCCGCTACATCCATGCCGAGCAGTATGTGCGCGATGTCGTCACCGCCTACCAGCGCAAGGGCTTCGACGATTTCAAGCGCTATTACCATTCGCTGGACTTGCTGCTGATCGACGATATCCAGTTCTTTGGTGGCAAGAGCCGCACGCAGGAAGAGTTCTTCTATGCGTTCGAGGCGCTGATCGCCGCCAGGAAGCAGATCATCATCACCAGCGACACCTACCCGAAAGAGATCACCGGCATGGATGACCGCCTGATCTCGCGTTTCGACTCCGGCCTGACGGTCGCGGTCGAGCCGCCGGAGCTGGAAATGCGGGTCGCGATCCTGCTGAAAAAAGCAGCACAGGAAGGCGCCGGCCTGTCGGATGACGTCGCCTTCTTCGTCGCCAAGCACTTGCGCTCGAACGTGCGCGAGCTCGAGGGCGCGCTGCGCAAGATCCTCGCGTACTCGCGCTTCCACGGCAAGGAAATCACGATCGATATCGTGAAAGATGCGCTGAAGGATTTGCTGTCGGTGCAGAACCGCCAGATCTCGGTCGAGAACATCCAGAAGACCGTCGCCGACTTTTTCAACATCAAGGTCGCCGACATGTATTCGAAGAAGCGCCCGGCCAATATTGCGCGGCCGCGCCAGATCGCGATGTACCTGGCCAAGGAGCTGACGCAAAAGAGCTTGCCCGAAATCGGCGAACTGTTCGGCGGCCGCGACCACACGACGGTGCTGCATGCGGTGCGCAAGATTGCGGCCGACCGCAGCAAGAACCCCGAGATCAACCACGAGCTGCACGTGCTGGAACAGACCCTGAAGGGCTGAGCCGACCGCGCCGGGACACGCATACACCACCCATCATGCAGAAATCACGAACCCCACTCCAGGAAGCGAAAAGCGAAAGGAAATCACCATGCAACTGGTAAAAACCCACCGGGATGCACTGTTGCGGCCGCTGCAGATCGTGAGCGGTATTGTCGAGCGTCGGCACACGCTGCCGATTCTGGCCAATATCCTCATCCGCAAGAACGGCGACGACGTGTCCCTGCTGTCGACCGATATCGAAGTCCAGATCAGCACGCACGCCGCGATCGGCTCCGGCAAGGATGAAGCGGCGACCACGGTCGCTGCGCGCAAGCTGCTCGACATCCTGCGCGCGCTGCCGGATGCCGAAGTGACGCTGTCGCTGTCCAACAAGCGCATGACCATACAGTGCGGCAAATCGCGCTTTGCGCTGCAAACACTGGCCGCCGAAGAATTCCCGACCGTGCAGCAAGCCGAGCATTTCGGCGCGCAATTCAGCCTGCCGCAAAAGACGCTCAAGCACCTGTTCAACATGGTGCATTTTTCGATGGCGCAGCAGGATATCCGTTATTACCTGAACGGCTTGCTGCTGGTGGTCGATGGCAAGAACGTGATTGCGGTGGCGACCGATGGCCACCGCCTCGCGTTCAGCCAGATCGTCACCGACCAGGAATTCACACGGCAGGAAGTGATCATTCCGCGCAAGACCATCATGGAACTGCAGCGGCTGCTGGAAGAGAGCGATGATCCGGTCAGTATCGCGATCGCGACCAATCAGGTGAAATTCAACTTCTCCGACATCGAGCTGATTTCCAAGCTGGTCGAGGGCAAGTTCCCGGATTACACGCGCGTGATCCCGAAAGCGTACAAGAACAACTTCTCGATCGGCCGCGAGTTGCTGCTGCGCTCGCTGCAGCGCGCCGCGATCATGACCTCGGACAAGTTCAAGGGCGTGCGCTGCGTGATCGCGCCGGGCAGCCTGAAGATCAGCTCCACCAATGCGGACCAGGAAGAGGCGGTCGAAGAGCTGGAAATCGATTACGGCGGCGACAGCATCGACATCGGTTTCAACGTCACTTATCTGCTCGATGTGCTGAACAACCTGAAGACCGACCAGATCAGCGTGTCGCTCGGTGATGCGAATTCATCGGCACTCATCACGCTGCCGGACGATACGAACTTCAAATACGTCGTCATGCCGATGCGCATTTGAGTGGCAGCTTGAAAACTACTGCGCGCCCCGATTTTGACCCTGCGATGCTCGTCGTACGTCATGTACGACTGCGCTTCTCGGACCAAACTCGGGCCGCTCGCTACGTTTTGAAGCTGCCCCTGTCAGGTTCGTAGTCGAAAGACCAAAGGGGCTGTAAAGCCCCTTCGCTCCATTTTTGAGCGCTGGAATATCAAGAATTTTGTTTTGTTAGGGTAGCCATGTCAGCCATTCCATCCGAAAACGTCAACCCGTCGAGCCAGTACGGCGCGTCATCGATCCAGATCCTCGAAGGTCTGGAAGCGGTTCGCAAGCGTCCTGGCATGTATATCGGCGACACCTCGGACGGCACTGGCTTGCACCATCTGGTGTTTGAAGTGCTCGACAACTCGATCGATGAAGCGCTGGCAGGTCATTGCAGCGAGATCCACGTCACCATTCATTCGGATAACTCGATCTCGATCACCGACAACGGTCGCGGCATCCCGACCGGCATCAAGTGGGATGACAAGCACGAGCCCAAGCGCAGTGCGGCCGAAATCGTGATGACCGAGCTGCATGCGGGCGGCAAATTCGACCAGAACGCGTACAAGGTGTCGGGCGGCCTGCATGGCGTCGGTGTATCTTGCGTGAACGCGTTGTCGAAGCGGCTGAAATTGACCATCCGCCGCGATGGCAAGGTGCATGCGATGGAGTTCGCGCGTGGCGTGCCGCAGAACCGCGAGATCGAACAGCAGGATGGTGTCGACATCTCGCCGATCAAGGTGATTGGCGACACGGACAAGCGCGGCACCGAAGTGCATTTCTGGGCCGATGAGGAAATCTTCACGCTGGTCGAGTTCCACTACGATATTTTGGCCAAGCGTATTCGTGAGCTGTCCTTCCTGAACAATGGCGTACACATCAAGCTGACTGACCAGCGCACCGGCAAGGAAGAAGATTTCGCGTTCGAAGGCGGTACCCGCGGTTTCGTCGAATACATCAACCGCACCAAGAGCGTGCTGCATCCGACCATCTTCCAGGCGACGGGTGAGCGTGTGTCCGAGCACGGCACGACGATTTCGGTCGATGTGTCGATGCAGTGGAATGATGCATTCAACGAGCAGGTGCTGTGCTTCACCAACAACATCCCGCAGCGCGACGGCGGCACCCACCTGACCGGCTTGCGTGCGGCGATGACGCGCGTGATCAACAAGTACATCGAAGAAAACGAGCTCGCGAAAAAAGCCAAGGTCGAGATCAGCGGCGATGACATGCGCGAAGGTCTGACCTGCGTGTTGTCGGTCAAGGTGCCGGAGCCGAAATTCAGCTCGCAGACCAAGGACAAGCTGGTCTCCAGCGAAGTGCGCGGTCCGGTCGAGGAAGTGGTCGCGAAGACGCTGACCGACTTCCTGATGGAAAAGCCGAATGATGCCAAGATCATCTGCGGCAAGATCGTCGAAGCCGCGCGCGCGCGTGAAGCTGCACGCAAGGCGCGTGAACTGACCCGCCGCAAGGGCGTGATGGATGGCCGTGGCCTGTCCGCCAAACTGGCGGACTGCCAGGAAAAAGACCCGTCGCTGTGCGAGCTGTACATCGTCGAGGGTGACTCCGCAGGCGGTTCGGCCAAGCAGGGTCGCGACCGCAAGTTCCAGGCCATCCTGCCGCTGCGCGGCAAGGTGCTGAACGTCGAGAAGGCGCGCTTCGAGAAGATGCTGTCCAGTGAACAGATCACCACACTGATCGCGACCCTCGGCACCTCGATCGGCGCCGACGAGTTCAATATCGAGAAGCTGCGCTACCACCGCATCATCATCATGACCGATGCCGACGTCGATGGCGCGCACATCCGCACCTTGTTGCTGACGCTGCTGTATCGCCAGATGCCGCTGCTGGTCGAGCGCGGCCATGTGTACATCGCGCAGCCGCCGCTGTACAAGGTCAAGCATGGCAAGGACGAGCGTTACCTGAAAGATGACCTCGAAGAAGCCGGCTACATGATGCAGATCGCGCTGCAAGACGCGACGCTGGTACCGTCCGAAAACGCGGCAGCCATCGGTGGCGATGCACTGGCCGAGCTGGTGCGCAAGTACAACACCGCGAATGCGATCGTGATGCGCCTGTCGCGCGCGATGGATGATGCGGCGCTGTCGGCGATCATGAATGGCGTGATGCTCGACCTGTCGTCAGCCGCCACAGCCGATACTTCCGCGCAGGCGCTGTCGGCCGCGATCAATGATCCGTTCGTGCGCGTGGTCGTCAGCTCGGATGAACTGTCGGCCCGCCACATGCTGCGCATCGAGCGCCGCCATCACGGCAACATGAAGGTCAGCGTTATCGATGCCGATTTCGTCGATGGTCCGGACTACGGCGTGCTGTCCGAAGCAGCAGCAACCTTCAAGGGCCTGATCGGTCCGGGCGCGATGGTGCGTCGCGGCAGCGGTGAAAAGGTGAAGGAATCGGCCATCATCGACTTCCGCCAGGCGATGGCCTGGCTGCGCGACGAAGCCGAGCGCGGCGTGTCGAAGCAGCGTTACAAGGGTCTGGGCGAAATGAACCCCGAGCAACTGTGGGAAACCACGATGGACCCGACCGTGCGTCGCCTGCTGAAGGTGCAGATCGAGGATGCGATCGCTGCCGACCAGATCTTCACCACGCTGATGGGCGACGATGTGGAACCGCGCCGTGCCTTCATCGAGTCGAACGCGCTGGCTGCAGGCAACATCGACGTGTAAGCGGCAAGCTTGTTTCAGCAGCACGGCGGTTCAGGCCGCCCTGCATCACGCGTTTGCCGGCGATACGGCCGAGACAAAAAAACAAGAGGAATACGTATGAAGTGGCTGATCCTGCTCCTGTGGAGCCTGACTGTCATGTACGGACAGTTGCGCGGCAAGGTGCGCCATTCATGGCGCAAGGCCTTCCTTGATCATTCCACTTTGCTGGCGCCGATCAATGCATTGATGGTACTGAACTCGAAGGTGCCGACCACGCCCTTTGTGCCGGTCTCGACCATCCCCGAGCTAAAGACCATCGAAGACAACTGGCAGGTGTTCCGCGATGAAGCACTGGCGCTCGCGCAAATGCAGCAGATCAAGGCCGACCAGGCGCATACCGATATCGGCTTCAATTCCTTCTTCAAGTACGGCTGGAAGCGTTTTTACCTGAAATGGTATGACGCGCAGCATCCGTCTGCCGAAGCGCTGTGCCCGCGCTCGGTCGCTTTGCTGCGCAGCATACCGTCAGTGAAGGCGGCGATGTTTGCTGAGCTGCCGCCGGGCGGCAAGCTGAATCTGCACCGCGACCCGTATGCCGGCTCCATCCGTTATCACCTCGGCTTGTCGACGCCGAATGATGATGCGTGCTACATCGAGGTCGATGGCGAGCGCCACAGCTGGCGCGACGGCCAGGGCGTGATCTTCGACGAGACTTACCTGCACGAAGCGCACAACCAGACCGGCACCACCCGCATCATCCTGTTCTGCGATATCGAGCGCCCGCTGCGCAGCCGTATCGCGACCGCGATCAACCGCTGGTTCAGCCGCCATGTGATGTCGGCCGCCAGCTCGCCGAATGACGGCAACGACAAGGTCGGTGCGATCAACCGGCTGACCCACCTGCACTTCCTCGCGGACCAGAAGCGCAAGGCACTGAAGGCCTGGAGCCCGACCGCTTACAAGCTGATCAAGGTGCTGCTGCTTGCAGCAGTGGTCGCCGTCTTCGTGTTTGCATAACAGGCTTGCGTCGCAGGCTTGCATCGCGGGCTGGCGTCACGGGCGGCATCGGCATGAACTCCGTGTTGCCATCGCAGCGTCGGAGGGGAAGCGATGGGAAGTCAGCCGATGCCATGAACGGAATGTCGGGTGTCGTCAGATTTCAATCTTGGTGCCGAGCTCGACCACCCGATTCGGCGGGATCCTGAAGAAGTCCGACGGCGTCGCCGCGTTCTGCAGCGTCAGCATCATCGCCCAGGCGGCGACCCACACCGCAGCCTGTGCCCAGCCGTTCACGCCGCCAAAGACGGGCGCGCTGTGCGACGGCATGGGCACACGTTCACGGACGAACAGCACTATTTTGTACAAATTTGCACAAGTGATTCGACAACAACGGTCGGTTTTGACTTTTCAGCTTGAATATACTGCGGCAACGCACCATTCCCGGCCCTTGGCCGATCTTTGCCCAGAGTTTGCCGCCACCCATGGCCTTGCACGCGATTGTCTTCGACGCCTACGGCACGCTGTTCGATGTCTATTCGATCGGCGCCCTCGCCGAGCGCCTGTTTCCGGGCAAGGGCACGGCGCTGGCTGAACTCTGGCGCGACAAGCAGATCGAGTACACAAGGCTGCGCACGCTGTCGAATACCTACAAGCCATTCTGGGAAGTCACGCAGGATGCGCTGGTCTTCAGCTGCCGCAAGCTCGGACTCGAACTCACGCTCGATGCGCAGAACCAGATCATGGGCCAGTACGCCCGCTTGCAATCGTTTCCGGAAGTTCGCAGCGTGCTTGAAACCTTGCGCGCGCGCGAACTGAAGCTGTCCATCCTGTCGAACGGCAATCCGCAGATGCTCAATGCCGCAGTGGGTGCGGCCGGCCTGTCGGACCAGATTGATGCTGTGCTGTCCGTCGATGCGGTGCGCAAGTTCAAGACGGCGCCGGAAGCTTATCAACTCGGCCCGGACCGTTTCGGCGTGCCGGCGCGCGACATGCTCTTCGTATCGAGCAATGGCTGGGACGTGTGCGGCGCTGCATGGTTCGGCTACCAGACCTTCTGGGTCAATCGATCCAATGCGCCACTCGAAGAACTCGGGGTTGCGCCGAATGGCGTCGGACGCAGCCTGACAGACTTGCTTACCTTTATCGGGAAGGGGAAAACCACATGAATTCAATCAGCAAATCGGAAAGACAGACTCTGATGACACCTCGAATCAACGCCCATGGCTTGCAGGTCGATGAAGTTTTGCATCGCTTCATCGAAGACAAGGTTCTGCCAGGTACCGGTATCAGCAGCGACAGCTTCTGGCAGGGCTTTGCACAGATCGTGAACGACCTCGCGCCGAAGAATGCGGCGCTGCTGGCCGAACGTGATCGCCTCCAGCGCGAACTCGATCAATGGCATCGTGCCAACCCGGGCCCGATCAGCGACGTCGCCGCCTATCGCGGCTTCCTGGAATCGATTGGTTACCTGCAGCCGGTACCGGCCGACGTGAAAGTCACCACGTCGAATGTCGACGCCGAACTGGCGACCACCGCCGGCCCGCAGCTGGTGGTGCCCATCCTGAATGCGCGCTACGCATTGAACGCCGCCAATGCGCGCTGGGGCTCGCTGTATGACGCGCTGTATGGCACGGATGCGATTTCCGAAGCTGAGGGTGCAACGCGCGCCGGCGGCTACAACCCGGTGCGCGGCGCCAAAGTGGTGGCCTTCGCGCGCAACTTCCTCGATCAGTCCGCACCGCTCGCACAGGGCTCGCATGCCGATGCAACGGCTTACAAGATCGACGGTGGCAAGCTGGTCGTCACGCTGAAAGATGGCAGCAGCACCGGCCTGAAAGATGCGGCGAAATTCATTGGCTACCAGGGCGATGCCGCTGCACCGTCGTCGGTGCTGCTGAAGAATAATGGCTTGCACATCGACATCCGCATCGACCGCGATACCGCCATTGGCAAGGATGACGCTGCCGGCATCGCGGACGTCGTGATCGAATCCGCGCTGTCGACCATTCTCGATCTCGAAGACTCGGTGACCGTGGTGGATGGCCAAGACAAGGTCGTCGCCTATGAAAACTGGCTCGGCATCCTGAAAGGCACGCTGGTCGAGACCGTCAGCAAAGGCGGCAAGAGCTTCGACCGCACGCTGAACGCCGACCGCGAATACACCGGCGCCCATGGTCAGCCGGTCAGGCTGCATGGCCGCTCGCTGCTGTTCCTGCGCAATGTCGGTCACCTGATGACGAACCCGGCGATCCTGCAAGCGGATGGCAAGGAAATCCCGGAAGGCATTCTCGATGCGGTCGTCACCACCACCATCGCATTGCATGACCTGAAGCGCCCGGCGTCGCAGGCGATCGGCAATACCCGCACCGGTTCGGTCTACATCGTGAAGCCGAAGATGCACGGCCCGAAGGAAGTTGCATTCGCAGTCGAGCTGTTCGGTCGTGTCGAGCAGATGCTCGGCCTGGCGGAGAACACCGTGAAGCTGGGCATCATGGATGAAGAGCGTCGCACCTCGACCAACCTGAAGGCCTGCCTGAAGGAAGCGGCGGCGCGCGTGGCATTCATCAACACCGGCTTCCTCGATCGCACCGGCGACGAGATGCATTCGTCGATGACCGCTGGCGCCATGCTGCGCAAGGGCGACATGAAGACCTCGACCTGGTTGTCCGCATATGAGCGCAGCAATGTATTGACCGGCCTGTCTTCAGGCATGCGCGGCCGCGGCCAGATCGGCAAAGGCATGTGGGCGATGCCGGACATGATGGCCGCGATGCTCGAGCAAAAAATCGGCCATCCGAAAGCGGGCGCCAACACCGCGTGGGTGCCGTCGCCCACCGCCGCCACCCTGCATGCGCTGCACTATCACGCTGTGGACGTGTTCGCGATCCAGCAAGCGCTGGAGCAGGTCGATGCGGCTGCCGAATTGAGCAAGCTGCGTGATGAACTGCTGATGATCCCGGTCGCGAAAAACCCGACCTGGAGCGCTGCCGACATTCAGCAAGAGCTGGACAACAATGCGCAAGGCATCCTCGGTTATGTGGTGCGCTGGGTTGAGCAAGGCGTCGGTTGCTCGAAGGTGCCGGACATCCATAACGTCGGCCTGATGGAAGACCGCGCAACGCTGCGTATTTCAAGCCAGCACATCGCGAACTGGCTGCTGCATGGCGTCGTGAGCAAGGCGCAGGTCGAAGAGACGCTGGCGCGCATGGCGAAGGTGGTGGATGGCCAGAACGCCGGTGACCCGCTGTACCGCCCGATGGCAGACAACCTGGCCGGCTCGCATGCATTCCAGGCAGCCAGCGACCTGGTGTTCAAGGGCCTTGAGCAACCGGCCGGTTACACCGAGCCGCTGCTGCATGCATGGCGCCTGAAGTTCAAGAAGGAAGTGACGGGCGTCTGATCCGCCCGTCATTCCGAGAACGCCGGCCACAAGCCGGCGTTTTTTTTCGCTTCGGGCTGCCGCTTGCAGCATTCCAGGCTCGGAAAGTCTTCTGGCCGAGCGGGAAATTTTCACTCTGGCAATTTCTTGAGGTTTAAAAGATCCTGGGTCATCTCAGTAGCCGGTCAGCGCATTTGTCAGCCTATCCTGTCTCATCTGACCGCGTTTTATTCGCGCAGAACATATTTGTGACAAAAATTATCCATAAAAATCAAAGGATTAAGAAATTTAGGCGTATAGTGTAAAAACTTTTACTTTAAGTGCTTCCTCCACTTAATGACCGAAAAGACCACGTGGGCCTTCTATGGCCGTCGTGCCGAACTGCAGCAGTTACAGCGGATCCTCGAAAGGCGCCGTTGGTTCTTTCTGCAAATTTCCGGCCGACGCCGGATCGGCAAGACTGCGCTGATCCAGCAAGCCTTCAGCACCGCAGGGATTACGAAGACCTTGTACATCCAGATCCCCGATTCCGATCCGGTGGGGGTCGTGGCTGCGTGCAATGGCTATCTGGAGATGTTCGGCCTTGCGCAACGTGTTGCGTCGCTCGGTGAGCTGGCGTCATTGATCGGCAAGCTTGCAGCCGACGGATACGTGATCGCGCTCGATGAGTTTCAGTACTTCCATCGCAAGCAGCTGGCAGATTTCTGCTCTCTGCTGCAGGCTGAAGTCGATCGACTGGCCTCTCGGGCGTCGGCGGTGAGTGGCGGCCTGATCGTGCTGGGCTCGCTGCACGCCGAGATGACTGCCTTGCTCGAGGACAGGGATGCGCCGCTGTTCAACCGTGCCACTGACACGCTGACGCTGGGTCATCTGGATATCGGATCCGTGCTGGAGATGTTGCGCATCCATGCTGATGACGATCCGGGACGGCTGCTATTCCTGTGGAACTTGTTCGAGGGTGTGCCCAAGTTTTACAGAGACGCCTATGAGCAAGGCGTTCTGGATGCCGAGCGCAGGACCTTGCTGAGCCGATTATTCTTTTTCAGTTCGTCGCCATTGCGGAATGAGGCCGATAACTGGTTCCTTCGTGAGCTGCGGGGTCGCTACGACATGGTCCTGCAGTACTTGTCCACGCACCCTGGCTGCTCGAACTCGGATATTGAAGCCGCGCTGAGCGCACTGTCGGGTCCGGGCGAAGCGCGTCAAGTTGGGGGCTACCTGAAAATTCTGTCCGAACGATATGGGATGATCGAACGGCGATTACCAATTTTCTCACCAGCGAAAGCCCGCAGCGGACGCTACTACATTCGCGATAATTTCCTGCGTGCGTGGTTATCAGCTTTGCAGCGCCCTGTATCGGCGGCTGCCTTTCGCCCACTGGATGGTTTGATCGCCCAAGCAGATGAACGACTTGCAGACGTCGAAGGCGCGGCGCTGGAAGATCTGGTCGCGCAGCTGTATGAGGAACGAAGCCGTCGCGGTATCGGAAGCTTCGCGCTGAGCGAAAGGATCAGCGGCTACTGGGACCGGGCAGACATTGAAATTGATCTCGTGGCCATCAACGAAGACGAGAAGAGAATTCGTTTTGCCACGTGCAAGCGCAATGCGGACCGGCTTGCTGCATCGATCCCCAATCTGCTTCGGAGTGCGGACCGATTCATCAAAGCCCATCCGAAATTTGCCGGCTGGCGCCCCGAGTTCGTCGCCATTGCGCCGCGGATTGATCCCGAACTTGCGTCAAGGCTCAGGGAAGAGAACTTGATTCCGGAAAGTCTCGATGAACTGACCCGAGATCTCTAGATCGGGAAGCGCAGATTGCCACCATCGCCTGGAAAAATGTAGCCCGGGCGCCATTCAAGGTGCCCGGGCGTCTGGCTTGCATGCAAAGCAGGTTCACGCCGCCAGTTTCACCGCTTCTTCCGCCGGTGCCGATGTGCGGATCAGGTGGTCGAACGCTCCCAGTGCCGCCTTCGAGCCTTCGCCCATCGCGATGATGATCTGCTTGTACGGTACCGTCGTCACGTCACCCGCCGCGAACACGCCCGGCACCGAGGTCTGGCCCCTGGCGTCGACTTCGATCTCGCCGCGGTTCGACAGTGCGACCGTGCCCTTCAGCCAGTCGGTATTCGGCAGCAGGCCGATCTGAACGAAGATGCCTTCCAGTTCGATGTGCTTGGTTTCGCCGCTCTTGCGATCGGTGTAGACCATGCCATTGACCTTGTTGCCGTCGCCGGTCACTTCGGTGGTTTGGGCATCGGTGATGATGCTCACGTTCGGCAAGCTGCGCAGCTTGCGCTGCAACACTTCATCGGCGCGCAGCTTCGAGTCGAACTCGAGCAGTGTCACATGACCGACTATGCCCGCGAGGTCGATCGCCGCTTCGACGCCGGAGTTGCCGCCGCCGACCACGGACACACGCTTGCCTTTGAACAAAGGGCCGTCGCAATGCGGGCAGTAAGCCACGCCCTTGTTGCGGTATTCCTTCTCACCCGGCACGTTCAGTTCACGCCAGCGGGCGCCGGTCGCGATCACGACGGATTTCGCCTTCAGGCTGGCGCCGCTCTCGAGCTTGACCTCGATGATGTCGCCCGGCACCAGTGCCGACGCGCGCTGCAGGTTCATCACATCGACGTCATAGGACGTCACATGCTGTTCGAGCGCTGCAACCAGTTTCGGGCCTTCGGTCTCCTTGACCGAAATGAAGTTTTCAATGCCCATCGTGTCCAGTACCTGGCCTCCAAAGCGCTCGGCAAGCACACCGGTGCGGATGCCCTTGCGGGCTGCATAGATGGCCGCTGCCGAACCGGCCGGGCCGCCACCGACCACCAACAGGTCGAACACGTCTTTTTGCGCGAGTTTCGCTGCTTCACGTGCGGCGGCGCCGGTGTCGAGCTTTGCGAGGATCTCTTCGAGCTCCATGCGGCCCTGACCGAATTTTTCGCCATTCAGCATGATGGTGGGCACGGCCATGATCTGACGCGCATTCACTTCATCCTGGAACAGTGCGCCATCGATCATCACATGCGTGATGTTCGGGTTGATCACCGACATCAGGTTCAATGCCTGCACGACCTCCGGGCAGTTCTGGCAGGACAGCGAAATATAGGTCTCGAAACGGTAGCGGCCATCGAGCTGGCGAATTTGTTCGAGGATGTCGTCACTGGCTTTCGGCGGATGGCCACCCACTTGCAGCAGCGCCAGCACCAGTGACGTGAATTCATGGCCCATCGGTATGCCGGCGAAGCGCACGCCCATCTGGCTGCCCTTGCGGTTGAGTGCGAACGACGGCTTGCGCTCGTTGTCGTCATGGTGCTCAACGTAGGACAGGCGCGGCGACAGGCCAACGATGTCTTGCAGCATCGCGCGCATTTCCTGCGACTTGTCGCTGTGATCGAGCGACGCAATGATCTCGACATCGTTCGACAGCTTGCCGAGGTAGGCTTGCAATTGGTTTTTGATGGCGGCGTCCAGCATGATGGTCTCTCTCGGGGTTGGCGGGCGCCGTGCATTGCACGACGCCCGTTTTGCAGTCAGCGGTGACTAGGGCAGATTGCGTTCAGTGCTCAGCAATCAGATCTTGCCGACCAAGTCCAGCGACGGAGCCAGGGTTTCGGCACCCGGGGTCCACTTGGCCGGGCATACCTGACCCGGGTTGGCGGCCACGTATTGCGCAGCCTGCACCTTGCGCAGCAATTCCTTGGCGTCGCGGCCAATGCCGTCGTCATGGATTTCGCACAGCTTGATCTGGCCTTCCGGGTTGATCACGAAGGTGCCGCGCAGTGCGAGGCCGGCTTCTTCGATCATCACGTCGAAGTTGCGGGTGATCGCGCCGGTCGGGTCGCCCAGCATCGGGTACTTGATTTTGCCGATGGTGTCCGACGTGTCATGCCAGGCTTTGTGCGAGAAGTGGGTATCGGTCGACACCGCGTAGATTTCCACGCCCAGCGACTTGAAGGTGTCGTAGTTGTCGGCCAGGTCGCCAAGCTCGGTCGGGCACACGAAGGTGAAGTCGGCCGGGTAGAAGAACACGACGGACCACTTGCCCTTCAGGTCGGCGTCGCTGACTTCGACGAATTTGCCATTCTGGTACGCGGTGGTCTTGAACGGCTTGATGGTGGTGTTCACGATGGACATGCTGATCTCCTTGGTTGAGTCGGGGTGGTAAATGTCTGGAAAAGCGGTAATGAAGGTTTGGCAGGTTCGACAGCAACTGCCACGGAATGAATCATAGATACGGACTATTGATTCGTAAATTTGATAGTTCTGATCGATCAAATAGCCTCAACCTATGGCCCACGTAATGTGCGATAGCAAAATGAATGGCTGTCGCAACGGGGCTGAACGGGCGCTGACCCGGGGTCAGCTCGCTGCCGACCCGGTCGGGCCGGTTGACCACATCCCCAGGCCGAAAGACCCCGAGGCTCACAGGCTCACAGGCGGCAGCCGTTTTGACAGAGTGTCCGGCCGGGGCTCTGGTTCGCAGGAATTTGACCTCCGCATGCCGGGGCTCGTGCAGATCAATCCGAGACCACGCTCGCCGAGGGACATGCCGACCCGCGTAGGCTCGCGCCGCCCCCTGTCACCGGGGCTGTTTACTTCGGTTTATTCAGAATTAATTTCAACGCAGATTCTGTTTTTCGGGCGGCGCGGAAGGCATACAATCACGCGTGCATGAACGTGTGGTGCGGACGTGATTTCGCGCCGAGTCGAATCTGGAGGATTTATGAAAAAGTTTTGGACCGCATTGATGATCGCCGTCCTGGGCGTCACGGTCGTCGTGTCCAGCGCCGAAGCCAAGCGTCTGGGTGGCGGCGGTTCGTTCGGTAAATCATCGCCGACATTCAGCAAGCCGGCGCCGATGCAGAACACCAATCAGGCAGCGGCCGCACCGCGTCCCGCACAGCCAGCCGCACCGGCACCGTCCAGCGCGTGGAAGGGCATCCTGGGCGGCGCATTGCTGGGCCTGGGCCTGGGCGCTCTGCTGTCGCACTTCGGCCTTGGCGGTGAGTTTGCGAGCATGCTCGCTACTCTGTTGATGATTGCGTTGTTCGCATTCGCCGCGATGATGCTGTTCCGCATGCTGGCGCGCAAGAAGGCCGGCCCGGATGACGCACGCCCCGCGTATGCCGGCGCGTCACCGTCGGACATGGGCATGGCATCTGCGCATGACGACCGTCCGCTCGCACGCAACATGACGCCGGAAATCGGTGCCAACCTTGGCGGTTCGGCCAGTGCCGGTGCGGCGGGTGTGGCAGGCGTCGCTGGTGCGGCGCAGGGCGTACCGGCTGACTTCGACACGACCGGCTTCCTGCGCCATGCGAAGACCAACTTCATTCGCATGCAGGCAGCATGGGACCGTGCCGACGTGAATGACATTCGCGAGTTCACCACGCCGGAAATGTTCGGCGAGCTGAAGATGCAGCTGACCGAGCGCGGCGCGAGCGCCAATGTGACCGATGTCGTGTCGCTGGATGCCGAGCTGCTCGGCATCGAGACGACGCAGCACGAGCATGTCGCCAGCGTTCGCTTCCACGGCATGATCCGTGAATCCGACTATGCGCCGACCGAGCCGTTCAGCGAAATCTGGGTGCTGTCCAAGCCGGTGTCGGGCCAGGGTGGCTGGCTGCTCGCGGGCTTGCAACAGTCGTGATCTCAGGCTGATGTCTCGCGGCCGCATCGTCGCGTAAACTGCGACCATCGCCGCAGCTTGAGCCGCTCGTCGACAGGCGAGCGGCTTTTTTTGCGCCTGGCTTTTGCCCGCTGCCTTTGCGCGCCGCTTGTTGTGCGCACCCTGATCGTAAAGAGACCGAGACCTGACCATGTCCGCAATCCGACGCGCTTCTGCCCCCGAGATCGCTTCCTGGCTGCTGGCGGCCGCCTCGCTGCTGCTGGTGATGACGGGCGGCTTGCTGGCCGCGCTGTATTCGGGCTTGCTGGTGTACGCGTTGGTGCATTTGCTGGCGCCGAAGCTGGGCCGAGTGTTCAGCAGTCATGGCGCGCGGCTGGTGGCCGTGGCGACGCTGGGCTCGGTGATCGTGTTCGCGCTGACACTGCTGATCTGGAGTGCGATCAGTTTCTTTCTGTCCGATGCGGGCAGCTTGCCAGTACTGCTGAAAAAACTGGCTGACCTGCTCGACCAGGCCCGCCGCCAGGTGCCGCCCTGGCTGGCCGTATATTTGCCGGACAGTGCAGAGGCCTTGCAGCAAACCCTGACCGAATGGATGCGCGAGCATGCCGCGCAAGCCACGCAACTGGGCCAGCAGACGGGGCGCCTGATCGTGCACTTGCTGGTGGGGATGGTGATTGGTGCGATGGCGGCGCTGTATGACACCACGCAGGTCCATCACTTCAAGCCGCTGGCGGCAGCGCTGCACCGCCGTATCGCGAACCTGCACATCGCATTTCGGCAGATCGTGTTTGCCCAGGTCAGGATCGCAGCGATCAATGCGGTGTTCACCGGCCTGTTCCTCGCGGTCGCTCTGCCGCTGGCCGGTATTCACCTGCCGCTGGTGAAGACCATGATTGCGGTGACCTTTGTCGCCGGCTTGCTGCCCGTGATTGGCAACCTGATTTCGAATACCGTCATCGTGATCGTCGGCCTGTCCCATTCACTGTCGGTGGCGCTGGCGGCGCTGGCCTTTCTGGTGGCGATTCACAAGTTCGAATATTTCCTCAATGCGAAAATCATCGGCACCCAGATCAATGCGCGCGCATGGGAGTTGCTGGCAGCGATGCTGGCGATGGAATCCCTGTTCGGCATTCCGGGTGTGGTGGCGGCGCCGGTGTTCTATGCGTACATCAAGACGGAACTGGCAGATGCCGGGCTGGTCTGACGCGGCGTCGGCGACGGCCGTATCACTCTGTTGTTGCGCGCAGCGTCTCAGGGGTGGCGTGAGGTGGCTGTATCAACCCCGCGTCTGCTGCAGCCGCGTGTAGCTGGTGATCGCGTAGCCCTTGCTGTCGATCTGCGCAAACGGTTCATCGATCGCGAACTGCGGCAGTGAACGTTCTTCGTCGGAGACTTCCATCCCCTGTTCGGCAATCTGCCAATCGGTATTGTTGGCTTCTTCCGGTATCGGCTTGCCGGACAGGACCACCAGGTAGGAATACTGGTCGCCCTGCTCCGGACGACGATAAAGATCGACACGCATCACGTCCTCCCCAATCCGGGTATGAATGGCTGCTTCGACCGTCGCAGCCGCTGCAGGTTGCGCAGGCGACGGAGCCGGCCATCATAGCCCGCGTCATTGCCCGGCAACACGTGATAGTGCAGCGCGCACGCAAGGGCGCAGGATTGCTGCTGCTACGTGCTACCGATGCCCTGCGTACGCATCTGCCTACGCACCTGCGTGCGAACGGGTCTGTCTACTTGCGTGCTTCCGTGCGCGGCTCGTCATTGTCCTCGGCCAGCGACGCGACCAGTTCGGCCGGTCGGGTCGATCGCTTGCGCAGGCGGATGTTGAGCATCTCCACCACCACCGAGAACGCCATCGCCGAATAGATATAGCCCTTGGGTACGTGGGTGCCGAAGGATTCCGCGATCAGCACCACGCCAATCGCGACCAGGAAGGCCAGCGCCAGCATCTTGATCGTCGGGTGGTTGGATACGAAGCGGCCAATCGCACCGGCAAAGCCCATCATCAGCGCGACGGACAGCACCACCGCCGTCACCATCACTTCCACCTGCTCGACCATGCCGACGGCGGTGATGATGGAATCCAGCGAGAACACGATGTCGATCAGCATGATCTGCATGATCACGGACGCGAATGCCGCCTTGGCCGCGCCGGGCGCGCTGCTGTCATGCACGCCTTCCAGCGTCTGGTGGATTTCGCCGACGCTCTTCCACAGCAAGAACAGGCCGCCGCCCAGCAGTACCAGGTCGCGGCCGGAGAAGGACTGCCCCAGCACGGTCAGCATCGGTTCTTTCAGGCCGACGATCCACGCCAGTGTCAGCAGCAGGCCGATGCGCATGAACATCGCCGCGAACAGGCCGATGCGGCGGGCGATCTCTTGCTGATGCTTGGGCAGCTTGTCGACCAGAATGGAAATGAAAATGATGTTGTCGATGCCGAGCACCAGTTCGAGCGCGGTCAGGGTTGCCAGCGCGATCCAGACTTGCGGGTCAGCGAGCAGCTCGAGCATGGAAAAGCCTTTCTGGACGGAGTAAATGAAAGCCCGATTGTAACCGTCGCCCGGCGCGTTGCCGGCGCCGACGCCCTCCCGCTTTTCCATTCATAATTGGAGGGTTAGTTCGATAAACCGGAAGGAAGTCCCTTGAGCCTGAACTTTCGCCATTTGCACTATTTCTGGGTCGTTGCCAAGGAAGGCAGCGTGACGCGTGCGGCCGAACGGCTGGGCCTGGCCATACAGACCATCAGCGCGCAGCTGGCGCTGCTGGAGCAATCGGTCGGCAAGGCCTTGTTCAAGCCGCAGGGGCGGCGCCTGGTGCTGACCGAGGCGGGCCAGATCGCGCTGCGCTATGCAGACCAGATCTTCCTGCTTGGCGAGCAGCTGCAGGAAGCATTGGCCGATGCCGACGTCGAGCATGTGATGCGGCTCACCGTCGGCATTTCCGATTCCTTGCCCAAGCTGATCGCATCGCGGCTGCTGGATGCGGCGCTCGCACTGCCGCAGCGGGTAAGGCTGATCTGCTACGAGGAGCAGTTCGAGTCGCTGCTCGGCAAGCTGTCGGTGCACAAGCTGGACGTGATGCTGACGGACCGTCCGGTACCGCCGGGATCTTCCTTGCGCGTGTTCAGTCACTTGCTGGGCGAGACCCAGATCAGCCTGTTCGCGATCCCCGAGCTCGCCGCGCGTTACAGCGAGGATTTTCCGAAGAGCCTGAACGCCGCACCGCTGCTGCTGCCGACCCGTAACAATGCGGTCCGTGGTCGCATCGATCACTGGCTGGAGTCGCATGACTTGCATCCGGAAATCATCGGCGAGTTCGATGACAATGCGCTGCTGCATACCTTCGGCCGTGCCGGCCGTGGCCTGTTCCCGGCGCCCACGGTGCTGGAAAAAGATGTGCTCGAACAGTTCGGTGCAGTGCCGGTCGGTGCGATGAAGCAGGTGCGCGAGCAGATCTATGCGATCTCGAACGAGCGCAAGATCAAGCACCCGGCGATCGAAGCCATCCTGAATGCGATGCACAAGGATGTGTTCTGAGCAAACACCTCGGCGACTGACCCCGGAATGACAAAGAGCCGGCGTATGCCGGCTCTTCGCTTTGCTGCGGACGGTGCGCCGGCACGGCGGCGCGCTGTCGATCAATACAGGTTCGAGATCCAGTGCGCCAGATTTTCCATGTCTTCGTCGGACAGGGTCTGCGCGAGGCTGGTCATGTTGCCTGCATCGTTGGTGCGTTCACGTGCCTTGAAATTCTTCAGCTGCGTGATGATGTACTCGGGGTGCTGGCCTGCGAGGCGCGGCACTTCGTTCTGTCCGGCCATGCCGCCCAGGTGGCACATCGAGCACAGCGATTCCTCGCCCTTCTTCGCGCCGGCGGTGACTTTCACCGGGTCGGCCTTGAAACCGGTGCGCTGCTGCTTTTGCGCGGCGAAGTACGCGGCCAGGTCATGCATGTCCTGCTTTTCGAGGCCCTGAGCAATGGCCGACATCATCGGGTTCTTGCGGCGGCCTTCCTTGTAATCCTTCAGCTGGATGTAGATGTAGCGCGCCGTCTGGCCGGCGAGAGTCGGGAAAGCACCGGCTTGCGAGTTGCCATTCGGTCCATGGCAAGCGACGCATGCCTCGGCTTTTTTCTTGCCTGCCTCGATGTCTTGCGCCTGCGCGCTGACGCACACAGAGGCAAGAGCGATCAATGCGGTCACAAACAAACGAAATTTCATGACGAAACCTTAACGATCTGGGTGGAAATGAAAAGGGGGCTGCCCTCAGGCAGCCCCCTTGTTTACTGCTCAGGTCGAATTATAGCGAGAACACGAACACGCTGTTGCCACGCTTGAAGTCGAGCTGGGTGTTGCCACCGGCAGCCACGGCGATGTACTGCTTGCCGTTGACCGTGTACGAGGTCGGCGGAGCGTTCACGCCAGCGCCGCACTGGTACTGCCACAGCACCTTGCCGGTACGTGCGTCATAGGCCTTGAACCAGCCATTGCCTTCACCCGCGAACACCAGGTTGCCGGCGGTCGACAGTGCGCCACCAATCATCGGCTGGTCGGTACGTGCTTTCCACACGACCTTGCCGGTGTCGATGTTCACCGCTGCGACGTTACCGAACTGCTCTTCGCCCGGGATGTTCTTGAACGCGCCACCCAGCCACAGCTTGCCGCCCGGGTAGGCAGCTGCTTCAACGTGGTAGGTCATCGGCTGCTCGAGGTTCACGGCGTAAGCCAGACGCAGCTGCGGGTTCACAGCCATCGGCGACCATTCCACACCACCGTTTGCGCCCAGCGACATGCGTGCGCCTTCTTTGGTCGGCAGGGTCCACAGGCCTTCTTGCGACACCATCGGATCCGAGAAGCGGATCAGGTTGCCGTTCGAACGGTCATGAACGTAGATGTGACCGGTCTTGCCACCGTGGATGACGCCCGGGATCATCTTGCCGTTCTTGTCTTTCACGTCGACCAGGATCGGCGGGGAGACAGCATCCAGATCCCACACGTCGTGTGCGACATACTGGTAGTGCCACTTGTACTTGCCGGACTCGAGGTCGACAGCAACGATCGAGTCGGTGTACAGGTTGTCGCCCGGACGCTCTGCACCGTACAGGTCAGGCGACGGGTTGCCGACGACGAAGAACACGGTCTTGGTGCTGACATCCACTGCCGGGGTCATCCACACACCGCCACCCAGCGTCTTGTAGAAGTCGCCGCCGTTCTTGGCCAGCGCTGCCTTTTCTGCAGCGATGTCACGCTTCATGTTGCGGCCGGTTGCATCGTTCTCGGCCCACACACCCTCGTGGCCCTTTTCCGGGATGGTGTGGAAGGTCCAGACCAGCTTGCCCGAATTTGCATCGTAAGCCTTCACGAAGCCGCGCACGCCGTATTCGCCACCGTTGGTGCCGATCAGCACCTTGCCGTTGACGACAGCCGGGGCCATCGTTTCGCTGTAGCCGAGTTCCGGATCAGCGATCTGGGTTTCCCACAGCAGCTTGCCGCTCTTGGCATCGAGGGCGACCAGCTTCGCATCCAGCGTGCCCATGAAGAGCTTGCCGTCGGCGATTGCGACACCCTTGTTGTTCGGGCCGCAGCAGTAGGTCGACACCGGGCCGATCTTGTGCTTGAAGTGCCAGTACTGTTCGCCGGTGGTCGCGTTGATCGCGTACACATGGTTGTACGAGGTGGTCACGTACATCACGCCGTTGGCGACGATCGGTGCCGTTTCCATCGACTCGACGATACCGGTCTGGAAAACGAAAGCCGGACGCAGCTTCGCGACGTTGCCGGTGTTGATCTGCGCAGCCGGGTAGTGACGGGTCTGCTCGTAGCTGCCGTTCGGGTGCAGCCAGTTCTTGCTATCCTTGATCGCGTTGTTCAGCATCGATTGCGACACATTGCCAACGTTCGGCATTGCGATCGGCTTGATGCCAGCGCCGGCGATCGGTTCTTGCGCGTAAGCCGAGCCTGCAACAACCAGGCTGGTAGCGGCAAGCGTCTTCAGCATCTTGTTCAGAGCCATTGTGCTTCCTCTCTTAGTGGGTTTTAAGTCTCAGTATCATCCAGCGAACCCGGGATGCCGATGTGTTCCGGTAGGGTCACACCGCTGATCTTCGGCCGTCTTGTAGAACGTCAGTTCGCGCGGACTTTGTTATTGACCGCAATAAAAAAGACCGTATTATTGCGCCCGCTGATCGTATTACCTGTTCAACTTATTGGCAATAAAAAAGATCAACTCAACAAGGCTTTTTTCATGAAATTCTTCGTGCATCTAGTAGGCCTGACGGCAGCATTGTTTTTTTGCGTCGCAGCATCCTCGGAACCGGTGGACAACCCGCACCAGCAGAGTCTGGCCGCGGTTCGCGCCGGTAATTTGCCGCGTTTGCAAGAGCTGGTCGAGCAGCACGGCGCCAACCTGAATTCCCGCAATCGCATCGGCGAAAGCCTGCTGGTGATGGCGATCAAGGGCGGCAAGTCCGACATTGCAAACTGGCTGCTGGACCGTGGTGCCAATGTGCAAATCAATAGCACCGCAAAGGTCACACCGCTGATGGTGGCCGCGTTCAATGGCGACCTGACGATGGTCAATCGCCTGCTGAGCCTGGGCATTGATGTGCATGCCGCAGACCAGCAAAAGAAAACAGCGATCGTGTATGCCGCCGCCAATGGCCATACCGACGTGGTGGCCCGCCTGCTGAAAGCGGGCGTCGATATTAACGCGCGTTATCCGAATGAATTGACGGTGCTGATGTGGGCGGCCGGTCAGGGCCATGACAAGACGGTGCGCTTCCTGCTGGAAGCGGGTGCGGATAATACGCTGAAGGATAATCGCGGCAAAACCGCTGTCGAGATTGCCGATGAGGGCGGCCACCTGGCCGTGAAAAAGATTTTGTCAGGCGAGTCCTGATCGATTATGGCGTTACTGAGCCTCCAACAAAAATGCCTGATCATTGATCAGGCATTTTTTATGTCGATGGTTTTGCGATCGACAGCAAGGCGGGCGTCTGTAATCAGCGCTTCTTGATTTCGATTTCAATCTTTGCGAACCATGCCGACACGTTGTCGATGTCAGCATCCGACATCGGCTTGGCAATCACGTTCATCACTTCATTGTGGCGCTTGCCGTCACGGAACTGGCGCAGCTGGCTGGCGAGATAGATTTCGGACTGGCCGGCCAGCGACGGCGTGCCGGGCATGGTCGACAGACCGTTATCGCCGTGGCACATCATGCAGCTCTGTGCGACTTTGGCGCCGGCTTCGAGTTTGTCGGCAGCCAGGACGGTGGTGGTAAGGCCGGCGCACAGGAGGCCGGCAGCGATCAGGGAAACGGATTTCATCAGGACACTCGGAAAATCAAAAAGAAGATCGGGTAAACAGGCGAGCCGGTCACGGTCAACAGCGAGCCGCAATCAGGCCATCGCGAAGATACCTCAAACACGCGATACGTGTGTCACGCACCCGGCATCAGAACGTGTGCAGATGAAAAATATCGACGCGTGCCGCACGACGTGTGCGCACGCGCATGCAGCGATTGTTACTGCTGAGCAAAAATAAAAATCGCCCGCCACGGTGACCCGGGGCGGGCGATTCAGCTTCGGTGCCAGCGAGCCTTGCGGCCCGCCTTTACCGTGATCTCAACTCAGATCAGTTCGCCGAGTAGCTGATGCGATAGATCGCGCCAGCGTAGTCGTCGGAGACCAGGATCGAGCCATCCGGCAGGTTGGCCACGTCAACCGGGCGGCCGAAGGCGCGCTTGGTTTCTGCGTCCAGGAAGCCGTCAGCAAACACTTCTGCCTTACCAGCGGTGCCGTCAGCATTCAGCGGCACGTAGTTGATCAGGTAGCCGCTCGGCACGGTACGGTTCCACGAGCCGTGCGATGCGACGAAGATGCCGCCCTGATACTTCTTCGGGAACGACTTGCCGGTGTAGAAGGTCATGCCCAGCTGAGCCTGGTGAGCCGGGAACTCGACTTGCGGGAAGACCATGCCAGCCGGCTCCTTCAGATCTTTCAGATCCGGAGCTGCCGGCGAACCTGCGACCTTGAACTTGCCGTTGTAGAACGGGAAGCCGAAGTGCTGGCCCTGCTTGGTGATGCGGTTCAGTTCGCCCGGAGGAACGTCGTCGCCCAGACCGTCAACCTGGTTGTCGGTGGTCCAGATGGTCTTGTCTTTCGGGTTGATGTCCATGCCGGCCGGGTTACGCATGCCGATTGCATAGACTTCCTTGCCGGAGCCGTCGAACGGGTTCAGGCGGATCACGCCACCGATACCGGTCTTGTTGTACAGGTCGATCTTGTCCTTCGGCTGCACGTTGTACGGCTGGCCCAGGGTGATGTACAGCTTGCCGTCATCAGCCACTTTGCAGGTACGGCCGGTGTGGTTGAACGACTGCTCTTCCACTGGAATCAGGTTGCCTTCAGCAACGGTGGTGATCAC
>JACCDN010001880.1_pt1 | contig 59115 bp, 43 predicted proteins | sample 7441691 | NCBI WGS metagenome assembly JACCDN01 (sample SAMN15323439, study PRJNA562643) | freshwater metagenome | isolation source: river surface water | place: USA:Blue River Watershed | collected 2017-08-16 | reverse complement strand
TTTCTTGAGAGCGAATTTGGCGGGCGGCTTTTTTGCCATGATCGGTCCTCAAGTGTCCTTCGATTGTAATTGTTTTCATATTAAAAATTTTGGACGGCGAAGGTAAGGAAAAAACCTTTTAACCGCGTTCTTTAAGCTGAGAATGTATAAATAGGCTTGTAATACTCTTATTTTCATAGGCATTCCGTATAGCAATGGCAAACAAATCGGCCACCGAAATCACCTTTATTTTAGGACTAGACTGCTTTAAAGGGATGGTATCACATACCACAAGCTCCTCTAGCACAGAGTTTTCGATGTTTTGATAGGCGTTTCCGCTTAATACGGGGTGGGTAATCAAGGCTCTAACACTCTTGGCGCCCTTTTCTATTAATAAACTGGCAGCCTTGGCTAAAGTGCCCCCTGTGTCGCAAATATCGTCTACCAGGATAATATCTTTACCTGTAACGTCGCCAATTACCACCATGCTGGCAATTTCATTGGCACGCTTGCGGTGTTTATCGCAAATCACCATTTCGGCATTAAAATAGCTAGCAATTTCACGCACACGGTTGGTACTTCCTACGTCCGGAGCTGCAAAAGCAAGGTTTTGCAATTTAAGGTCGTTAATGTATGGAATAAATATAGCCGAACTGTCTAGGTGGTCTACAGGCACATCAAAGAAGCCCTGTATTTGAGCTGCGTGTAAATCCATTGTGATAACACGGTTAGCACCCGCAGATTCTAATAAAGTAGCAATAAGCTTTGACCCTATGGCAACCCTTGGTTTGTCTTTACGGTCTTGACGTGCATACCCATAATAAGGGATGACAGCAATAATTTTATACGCACTAGCTCTTTTTGCTGCATCAATCATGAGCAGGAGCTCCATTAAATTGTCGGTAGGTGCAAAGGTACTTTGTACTAAAAAAACATAGTCTCCCCTAACGCTTTCTAAAAACACCGGCTGGATTTCTCCATCACTAAAGCGCTGGATATTTACTTTGCCTATTGGGGCGCCAAAACGTTGGGCGATTTTTTCTGCAAGTTCCTGAGAACCAGTACCTGAGAAGATTTTTACGGAAGGATTCATAGTCGTTTAGAATATGCCCACGAAGTTATCATTTACCTGTTTAAGTTTTAAACAGACTTATGCCTAATTTATTGACATTTATGCTTGCGCCGTTGGGCCGCCAAAATTCATGGGAATTTCTATTTGCTCCAGGTCTTTAATATTGCCATTTCCTGCTTCGTAACGCTCAATGTTTTCGGCAAGGGCCTTCATAAAACGCTTGGCGTGCTGGGGTGTAAATATCACCCTCGATTTTACTTTACTTTTTGGGGTACCCGGCATCACATTTACAAAGTCAATCACAAACTCGGCATTGCTATGCGTAATAATAGCAAGGTTGGCATAACTACCTTCTGCTACTTCTTCTGAAATTTCGATGTTTAACTGATTGCCTTGTTGTTGGTCCATGGTAAATATGTTAGTGTAGTGTTATGGGGTAAAATTGTTTAGCAAAAGTAACCGAAATTTTTAAAAAAAAGCGGCCCCGAGAATTCGGGGCCGCTTTACTATCATTAAGTCAGAAATAAATTATCTCCAACCTTTGTTAGATGTGTTTACACCATCAAGTCTTGTTGGACCACCAAAAGTGTAAAATGGTTGTGCTTCAGCTAAAGTTTCTAAAGTTTTAGCTGGAACTGGCCAATGTAAAGGTGTACCTGCTTGTAACAAGTCACGCTTTCTCATTTCATAAAACTGTAAGCCCATACCAGTAACGTATAATTCAATATGTCTTTCGTTATGGATTGCATTTTTAATAGCCGTTAAATCTGCAGCTACAGCAGGTAAACCACCACGTGTAGTACGTGTACCAGCGTTAATGATAGCAGCAGCACCAGCTAAATCACCAGTGTATGCTCTAGCTTCTGCACGATATAAATCGTTTTCAGCTTTCATTAATTCCGCTAACGGACCTTCACCTAAAGCGTAGATACCATCGTATCTGCTATGACGGTAGTTAGACCAGTGGTAGTAACCACGAGTTGCTTGTAACCAGTTAGAAGGTACATATTCAAAATCGGTAGCTAAACGCTTATCTGCGTTTGCATTGGTAGATCTTGGAGGTGCAGGGAAACTAGAAAGGTCATCCCAATGTGCAGTAATTGTTGGATCTAATTTGTTTACTACATACATATCAGTTAAACCCCAACCTGGGTAGGTTAAGTAGTCACCAGCATCTGCATACCATCTGTTGTAACCATCGTTTACAACATTGAAATCTGCAGTAACACCAGCATCAGCAGCCGTTTTAACAGCAGCCCAATCGGTTGCAGCTAACTCAGTACTGTTACGAGCATTGTTTGCTAAAATACGTGCAATGAAAGAATTGGCCATTGCCTTAAGCGTTGTGTTTGAAACAGCGCTAGCAGTACCCATCCAAGTGCTAGGAATAGAAAAAGAGTTTGCAGATAATGCAATGGCTTCATTTAAGTAACCAACAGCAGCAGCAGCAACTACTTTGTAAGATTTAGCATCAGATAATTTAGCACCAGGGATGGTTGTTTTTTCATCCACAATAAACGCTTTGTCAAAGTTTAAAGCAAGTACGCCATAAGCAATACCCATATTAAAACGACTATACGCTTTAACTAAATTGTCATCAGCACCATTCACACCAATTTTAACACCACCGTTCATCGCTTTGATAACGTTAGAAGCAGTGTTGATTACAGAATACATTTGATCAAATGTATACTTGGTAGTTCCTTGGTAAGAATAACTTGGTGCGTTGTTCCACTCTCTACGTGGTTCCCAAGACATATCACGCATTGCTTGGTTACCCCAAGAACATGTTACGTTATCTGAAGAAGTAGTCATGAACATGTTCATACCACTGTAACTATGTGTACCGTTGTAGTAAGCGTTAAATAAACCACTGGCAACGTTCATTACGTCTTCGCCACTAGCGTATACTTTCTTAAAATCAGGTTGGTTGTCATTTTGAACGTCTAGCGTCTTTTTACAAGACGTGATGCCCAATACCCCAATTGAAAGAAATAATAAAAATTTATTTTTCATATTGTTTGGTTTTCTATTGTTTAGAAATCAAATGATAAAGAGAATGCTACGTTTCTGTAGTTAGGGTAGTTTCCAGTGTCGTCATAAGGACTTCTGATAGAACCAACTTCAGGATCGTAACCGCTATACTTAGTTAAGGTTAATAAGTTACGGCCAATGATTCTAGCATTCATAGACTTAACTACTTTGCTTAAACCAGGAAGCGCAGAACCTTTAACGCTATAACCAATTGCTAACTCTCTTAATTTAACATAAGAAGCATCTTCTACCCAATAGCTGTTATTTGTATTAACATCATAAAACGCTTGGTAGTAATCGTATGCTTTTTTATCTGCAGTTGCTCTACCAGCCATATCCATAATTCCATTTCTAGAATCACGTGTTAACCACTGAGATTTTCTATTGTAAACATCACCACCATTCTTAATATCAATTAAGAAATATAAAGTGAAGTTTTTGTAGGTAATGTTGTTGGTAATACCCATGTTAAACTTAGGTAAACCGTTACCAATTTTAACGAATGCTAAACCACCAGTTGCATCGTTTAATTTAATTGGTTTTTCGTTTAAAGTACCTTTAGAACCTTTAGGGATAACATATCCGTCGTTGTTTACTTCATAATCAGCAATTGTTTTACCAGCTGGTAATTGCTTGCTCATTTGATCTAAAGATCTTACCCAATCGTAACCATAAATGGCACCATATGTTTCACCCTTTTTGATATAGAATAATCCATCAGGACCAGACTGATAAGGGGCAATTGGTAATTCGGTAATTTTTTGTTGTGTTTGAGAAAATACAACGTTTGTGCTCCAAGAGAAATTCTTAGACTTAATCCAGTTTGCACCTAAAGTAACTTCTAATGTGTTAGACTCTACAGTACCAGCATTTTGATATTGAGAAGTAAAACCATCGTTTACGAAAGGAATTAATGGAACGTTTAAGAATTGATTGGTTGTTGTAGATTTTGCGTAGTTCACTTGTAAGTTAAACTTCTTTAAGAAATCTACATCGATACCAAATTCTGTTTCTGCTGTTTGAGAAGGCTTCAAGTTTTTGTTACCTTTTTGACCAGGAGAAGTTACACCATTTGATAAGTTGTAAGTTTCATATTGCCAGTTAAAACCAGGACGTAAACCTGCAGTACCATGTGCTACACGTAATTTCATTTCGTCAACACCAGGAATTTTGATGTCTTCAGAAATACGGTAAGCACCTGAAATACGGTAGTATCCAGCCCACTTAGCTTCAGAACCAAACAATGAAGAACCATCGTAACGGTACATCGCGTCTAATAAATAACGGTCTTTGTAGTCAAGAGATAAGATACCAAAATAGTTTCTAGCTCTGATGTCTTGCGTTTGAGAACCTGCATCTCTGATGGTTGTAAAGTTTTCCATGGTAGGTAAATCTCTTACAGCAAATTGAGAAGAGTACACATCAAAAGATTCGTAGTGCTTATCTTCAAATAAGTAAGATAATTTACCACGTACTGTTAAATCATTGAACTTCTTAGGCGCAATGTTTAAAGTAGCTTGAGTGTTTTGGTTCATGGTATGATCGTAGTACTTGTACAAACTACCTTTTGTGTAAGTAATACCATAAGCATTACCACCACCACCACCAATAGTCCATGTATCATACGGGTTGTATGAAGTATAGTGGTAGTTGTTTAATTCGATAGAATGAGAGATGTCTAAGTTAGCCCACTTTGTAAACTTAACGTTTGCAGAGTAGTTACCAATCCATCTTTGAGATACGTCATCACGCTTATTTTTCCAAGTAGAGTAAAGCGGGTTACGCTCGTTGCTCCAATGGTTGTGGCGTAAGTAGTAAGGCTGACCATCAACAGGGTTAGCCATAAATAAATTGTTATCTGGCTCGGCAAGTACAATGTTAAAGAAGATACCACCACCATCACCAGGATATTGAGTTCTGGTATTGATCACTAAATTGGTAGCCGATAGTTTTAACCAAGGCGCAATTTGATGATCGATGTTTAAACGGAAGTTTTGTCTTTTGTAACCATTGGTATTTTGCACGATACCAGTTTGAGCGTTATTTTCAAAAGAAGCAAACATGTTTGTTTTTGCATAACGGCTAGACACAGCAACATAGTTGGTCATGTTTGTACCGGTATTGAAAAACTCTTTTTGTAAGTCTTTTGTAACACCAAATGAATTGTCTAGGTAGTGATCAGCATCAACTTTTCTAGAACCCACAATGTACGGGCTATAACCACCAGCATAGTTAGCAGGATAAGTTACACCAGCATACTTAGTGAATGCTTTTTGAGTTGCCCAATCAGAAGCTAATTCAAACGGATGGTGCTCAGCAATATCGATATAGTTTCCGATTTGTTGGAAACCAATTTCGTTTCTTACTGTAACTTTAGTAGCACCGATATCCATTTTGTTACCTCTTTTAGAAACAACAGCGATAACACCGTTAGCCGCTCTTGATCCATAAAGTGCAGATGCAGCAGCACCTCTAACAACCTCCATAGATTCAACGTCATCAACGTTGATATCTGCTAAAGATCCATCAAGGATAACACCATCTACTAAAATTAATGGAGAAGAACCAATACCTAAGTTGTTGTCACCACGTAACAAGATGTCAACGCCAGATCCTGGAGAACCAGAACCAGCACTTACTCTTGCACCAGCAACTTTACCAACTAAAGCACCAGCTGCAGAAACTGCAGGCACAGCGCTTAATCTTTCTTCACCAACTTTGGTTACAGAAACGGTCATTTTTTTCTTTGAAGTAGCACTTGCTACACCTGTTACAATTACCTCATCAAGCGCACTTGTTGTAGGTTGTAAGGTAACAGTCATTCCTTTTGCAGCCGCGATTTTTAAATCACTAAAGCCAACATAAGAAACAGTAAGCTGTGTTCCAACAGCTACTCTAATACTAAACTCACCATTAGCACTAGTTAGTGCGCTAACGTTTCCAGATTTAACAGTTGCTCCAGAAAGAGCAGCACCTGTGCTAGATAGTACTTTACCATCTATAACAGTTTGCTGCGCCATCGCATACTTACTACTAATAAGCATTAGCACTGCAACCATGAAAAATAAATGTTTTCTCATTTGCATATTATTTGGTTAAAAAATAAGACCCTAAATTACCATATTATTACCATTTTGTTAAAATTTTTTAACAATCTTGTATATCTAATTCATTTTCAATTAATTATGGCCTAACTACCGCTTGTTTTTATAGACTAAGCGGTAATATAAAAGGATGAATGGTAGAAAATTAATGGTTTAGCAAGCATCATTTTCAGGTACTTTTGCAGCATGTTAGTACTCGACGGAAAAATTGCAGCAGCTGCTGTAAAAGCATCATTGCAAGCACAAACAGCTGCGCTCGCAGCAAGTGGAAAAAGAGCCCCGCACTTAGCCGCTATTTTAGTGGGTAACAATGGCGCTAGTGAAACCTATGTAGCCAGCAAAGTAAAAAATTGTGAAGAAACAGGTTTTATATCGTCTCTTATAAGACTTGAAGAAACGGTATCAGAAGAAGTTTTATTAGCGACCATACAAAAGCTAAATAACGACACTACCGTAGATGGTATTTTAGTGCAACTTCCTTTACCAAAACATATCAGTGATCAAAAAGTAATTGAAACCATCGATCCTAAAAAAGACGTGGATGGTTTTCATCCAGTAAACGTTGGTAAACTAGTGCAAGGCCTCCAAACCTTTATCCCTGCTACACCTTACGGTATTATGTTATTACTTGAACATTTTAATATTGACACCAAAGGCAAACACGCAGTGGTTGTTGGCCGCAGTAATATTGTTGGACGTCCAATGAGTATTTTACTTAGCAGCAACGTTAATAAAGGCAACTGCACGGTTACCATTTGTCATTCACATACACCCAACATAGAAGCGTTTTGTAAAGACGCCGACATACTTGTTGCCGCACTAGGTAAACCCGGATTTATTACCGCTAATATGGTAAAACCAGGTGCCGTCATTATTGACGTAGGTATAACAAGAGTGGCAGACGATACCACTAAAAGTGGATTTAGAATTAAAGGTGACGTAGCCTACAATGAAGTAGCAGAAGTAGCAAGTGCTATTACACCGGTGCCAGGTGGCGTAGGACTTATGACCATTGCAGGACTTCTCAAAAACACCATGCAAGCTTATTTACAGCACGCTTAATTATCACATGAACCAACCAACAATTGCAGCAGATATGTTACCCGTGATGGAGTATTTTTATACCCTCCAAGGCGAAGGTTATCACCAAGGTAGAGCTGCCTATTTTATTAGATTGGGCGGTTGCGATGTAGGCTGTGTGTGGTGTGATGTAAAAGATAGCTGGGACGCTAGTAAGCACCCTTTGCAATCGGTACAATTTTTAGTGTCAGAAGTGAAAAAAACTCCCGCCAAACTAGTCGTGATAACAGGTGGTGAACCACTCTTGCATAATTTAGATGCATTAACGGCAGCCCTTCAGGCAGAAGGGTTTGAAACCAATATAGAAACCTCCGGCTCTTCTCCCTTATCTGGTAGTTGGAACTGGATTTGTTTGTCGCCTAAAAAATTTAAAGCGCCATTAGATCATGTGGTAGAAGTAGCACATGAATTAAAAGTGGTGATTTTTAATAAACACGATTTTGAATGGGCCGAAACCTTTGCGGCGCAGGTACCTCCTACTTGTAAATTATATTTGCAACCCGAGTGGGAAAAAGCATCGAGCATGCTTCCACTCATAACGGAATATATTAAAGAAAACCCAAAATGGGAACTCAGTGCCCAACTGCATAAGTATATTAACGTACCTTAATTGCATGAAGCAAAAAAGTAGGTTTAGGGGTCTGATATTTTGTTGTGCTTTTGTTTTAATAAGCACTTTTGCGTTTGCGCAAACACCGCGACAATCTACCAATCCAAAAGCTTTAAAAAAATACAACGAAGCTATACTTGCCCTAGAAGATAACCGCAGCGCAGATGGTATTGCACTACTTGCAAACGTGTTACAAATAGATTCCAATTATATCGATGCTTATTTATCACTTGCAGGTGCATACGGAAATACGAAGCAGTATAAAAAAGCCATCATTGTATATGAACGTGCCCGGTTAAAAGACAGTATTTATTTTACACCTTATTTATTACCCTACGCTATAAACCTTGCTGGGCTTGGTCAATTTGAAAAAGCACTTGCAGCCATTCGTGATTTTCTAACACTCGACGGTTTAAGTGGACGCAGTTTAAAAGCCGCGCAGTACCGCAAAAAAACATTTGAATTTGCAGTGAGCGCTGAGCAAAAAAATAAAAACGCATCGTATGTTTTTGCGCCAAAAAATTTGGGCGATAGTGTTAACTCTTCTAGTTCCGAATATTATCCTTCTGTAACTGTCACAGATGATGCACTTGTTTTTACAAGACGTACCGGAAATGCCAGAGAAGATTTTTTGCTAAGCGCCATTACAAACAAAGACAGTTTTAATAAAGCAGCACCGCTGGATGGAGATATTAATTTGGAGCCGCGCAAAGGCGCTATCACTGTTTCACAGGATGGCGACTGGTTATTTTTTGCAGCTGATATTGCAGGTGCAGGGCTTGGTGGTTTTGATATTTATAAATCAATTTACACCCCGGCAGGTTGGAGTGAACAGGAAAATTTAGGCGATTCTATTAATACCGATTTTTGGGAAAGTTCACCAGCCATTAGTCCAGACAAACGGGCACTCTATTTTAGTAGCACTAGACCCGGCGGATACGGTGGTGCCGATTTGTATGTGAGTTATTTAAAACCAAATGGACGCTGGACCGAAGCTGCAAATATGGGGTCAAGTATCAACACCGCAGGTGATGAACTGGCTCCGTTTATTCACGCAGACAATCAAACACTTTATTTTACTTCGGACGGTTTACCAGGTTATGGTGGATCGGATTTATTTGTTTTAAAAAAATTATCCAATGGCAAATGGGGCACACCAGAAAATATGGGATACCCCATTAACACCATCGAAAATGAAGGCAGTTTAGCGGTTGCTGCAGACGGCTACACGGCTTACTACGCAAGCGATAGAGAAGATAGCAGAGGCGGACTAGATATTTATTCTTTTACACTGCCCGCACATGCAAGGCCGTTTAAAACCATTTATGTAAAAGGAAATATCACAGATCTTACCACTAAAAAAGGATTGCCTGCTAATTTAGAATTAACCGACAATGCCACAGGTACTATTATTAATAAAGTTCAAACCGACGAAACCGGACATTATTTTATTACACTACCGGAAGGAAAAGATTATACGTTTACCGTTAATAGAAAAGGATATTTATTTTATTCGAGTGCGTATGCATTATCGGGCGCCGCACCTGATAGCACCTACATTAAAAATATTGCGCTAGAACCTATTAAGCTAGCATCTAGTTTTGTATTTACGCAGGTACTATTTGATAACAATAGTTTTGCACTTTTACCAGCTTCATTGCCGGAATTAAATAAGCTAGTTCAAATACTAGAAGAGAACCCTAGCATGCATATTCAAATTAGCGGTTACACAGATAATGTTGGTAAGGCTTCTGATAATTTAATACTCTCTACCAACAGAGCTAAATCCATTGTAAATTATTTATCGGGTAAAGGCATAGCTACGGAAAGGCTTAGCTACAAAGGGTTTGGAAGCGATAACCCAATTGCCACCAACGAAACAGCTGCGGGTCGTGCACTCAATAGACGCACTAGTTTTACGATTATTCGTTTATAAATTTTAAGCACATTTACACGTACTAGTACTGATTTTAGTTTGAATGTTTTGCGTGAGCTTGCATTATGAATGACACACAAATTTCAGACACCGAACTTCGCTACCAAATTGCACTCACACAAATAGAATCCATTGGACCCAGTCTTGCCAAATACTTATTAGATCATTTTGGAAATGCCCGTGCAATTTTTAATGCATCTAAAAAAGATTTACTCGACATCCAATATTTTGGTAATTATAGAGCCGAAAAAATAATTCGGTTTAATAATTTTACTGCCGCCGACACAGAAATTTCTTTTGTAAACAAACAAGGTATCACACCCCTATTTATTAATAGCACAGGCTATCCAAAAAAATTAGCCGCATGCCTAGACGCCCCTACCATCCTGTATTACAAAGGAAATGCTCCCATCAATCAAGCACGCATTATTAGTATTGTAGGCACGAGGCTTCCCACCCATTATGGCAAGTGGCTTACCAGTTTAATTGTGGAACAATTGGCTCCTTACAACCCACTTATTATTAGTGGCCTTGCTTATGGCATCGATGTTACAGCGCATCAATCGGCGCTCGATTGCAACCTACAAACCATTGGTGTACTAGCGCACTCACTGGCTACTATATATCCGGCCGCACACCAACATATAGCTAAAGATATTATTGCGCAGGGCGGCCTTTTAACCGAACTTTCTTCTACAGCACGCATCGAAAAATTTAATTTCCCAAAACGCAACCGCATTGTAGCAGGTTTATCGGATGCTACCATTGTTATCGAAACAGAAACAAAAGGCGGTAGTATGATTACAGCAAATCTTGCTTTTGATTATGACAGACAAGTATTTGCTTGCCCCGGAAAAATAACGGATAAAAAAAGTAGCGGCTGTTTACAATTAATACAAACACAAAAAGCTGCTATACTAGACTCGGTGAGTACACTCATAGATGCGCTAGGCTGGGCCCCCATCACCACAAAGCCCATCAGCCCAAAAATGCAGCTAACCCTCTCCGATTCCGAAAAAACAATTCTTGCCCTATTAGATCACCAAATACCGGTATCTATCGATGAAATATACCTTAAAAGCATGCTCCCAAACGCTGTATTGGCTAGTAGCCTGCTTAATTTGGAGCTATTCGGCCTCATTGGTGCACTTCCGGGCAAAACCTACCTACGGCTACTGGGCTAAATCATTTTTTTGGCGGAAATATGCGGTTCCTATTATCTTTGCACATGGCAACAAGAAATACAAAGACCGCCAATAAGGCAACAAGTGCTAGATTATTTGGAGAAGGGCTAACGTTCGACGACGTTTTACTCATGCCAGCCTACTCCGAAATTTTACCCCGAGACACCGACATCCGTTCTCAACTTACCAAGTCTATAACGCTAAATGTACCGATGTTATCCGCTGCAATGGATACCGTTACAGAAGCTAACCTTGCTATTGCGCTTGCACGCGAAGGTGGCATTGGTATTTTACACAAAAACATGAGCATCGACAAACAAGCCGAGCAAGTTAGACGTGTAAAAAGAAGTGAAAGCGGCATGATTGTTGACCCCGTTACACTACTTGTAGACGCTACCATTGGTGACGCACTAAAACTAATGCGCGACAATAAAATTGGTGGTATTCCTATTGTAGACGCCGGACAAAAATTAGTAGGTATTTTAACCAACAGAGACCTTCGTTTTGAGACAGACAAAAAACGCAAAGTAAAAGAAGTAATGACTAAAGAAAATTTAGTGATTGCACCAGAAGGTACTGACCTCAAAAAAGCAGAAATTATTTTACGCAAACATAAGATCGAAAAATTACCCGTTGTCAACAAACAAGGTAAACTCATTGGTCTTATCACCTACCGCGATATTTTACAACTACGTAATTTTCCAAACGCCGTTAAAGATGGTATAGGCCGTTTACTAGTGGGCGCTGCACTTGGCATCACTTCCGATTTAATGGATAGAGCCGCAGCATTACAACATGTGGGCGTAGACGTAGTAACACTCGATAGCGCACACGGACACAGCAAAGGTGTAATCGAAGCGCTCAAAGCACTCCGCAAAAATTTTAAAGGACTACAAATTATAGCTGGTAATGTGGGTACGGCCCAGGGCGCCCTTGCGCTTGCCGCAGCCGGCGCCGACTGCGTTAAAGTGGGCATCGGGCCCGGTTCTATTTGCACCACACGTATTGTAGCGGGGGCAGGTGTGCCGCAGCTTACGGCCATCATGGAGGCCAGCATGGCATTAAAATCAAAAGGCATTCCGGTAATTGCAGATGGCGGTATCCGTTACACCGGCGACATGGTAAAAGCACTTGCTGCTGGCGCCAACGTAGTTATGATGGGATCTGTTTTTGCAGGTACCGAAGAAAGCCCTGGCGACACAATCATTTATGAAGGACGTAAGTTTAAAGAATACCGCGGCATGGGAAGCTTAGGCGCCATGAGTCAGGGAAGTGGCGACCGTTATTTCCAAGACGTTGAAGCGGATATTAAAAAATATGTGCCAGAAGGCATCGAAGGACGCGTTGCATACAAAGGAAATATCTCTGAAATTATTTATCAATACGTGGGTGGATTAAGATCAGGTATGGGCTACTGCGGTGCTAAAAATATCAAAGCTTTACAGCAAGCAACTTTTGTAAAAATCACCAACGCGGGCATGAAAGAAAGTCACGCACACGATATTGATATCACAAAAGAAGCGCCTAATTATAGCCGTAAATAATTACACGACTTGAAAAAATCAACCCTCTTAGGTTATAGTATTTTAACAGGCCTGTTACTCGTTGTAGCATGGCCTGTTTTTTGGTTGGCACTCCTTTTATTTGTTGCCTGGGTACCCCTACTTATCATTGCTAATAACGTTACCAAAAAACTACATTTTTTTGGATACACATTTTTGTCGGTACTCATTTGGAACATTGGTACTACCTACTGGATGTGGAACTCCACCGATGTTGGCAGCGTAGCTGCCATTATAGCCAACAGCCTACTTATGTGCGTGCCTTGGCTATTTTATTTTTCTGCGGCGCAAAAAAATAAAAACATCGGTTATTTTACCCTGATTGCTGCATGGCTAACATTCGAATACATTCATTTAAACTGGCAAATTAGTTGGCCTTGGCTCACACTAGGCAATGGCTTTGCCATGCACAACAGCGTTATTCAGTGGTATGAATACACCGGCGTAGCTGGTGGAAGTTTTTGGATACTGCTCATGAACATACTCGTATTTAAATTAGTAGCCGCAAAAAAAGAAAAGCAGCCCATCAAAAAAAACATCGTACAAATTGTGTCATGTTTTATTGTGCCTGTTGTTTGCTCAAACCTTATACTCAGCTATCAAAAAACAATCAATAGCATTGATATTAGCAGTCCTGCAAGTACACAAAATGTATTAGTTGTACAACCCAATATTGATCCCTATCAAAAGTTTGAACTATCCAGTGCGTCATCACAAATTGCCCAGCTTGTTAGCGCCACCGAATCTAATATTGATAGCAGTACCACGCTGGTGCTATGGCCTGAAACAGCGATGAGCGTTGCAGACTGGCAAGACAATATTTTAACCAACCCTTACTATCAACCCATTTTTGAATTAAGCAAAAGACATCCCAAGCTTTCCATTTTATCGGGTATAGAAACCTTTAAAAAATATGGCGCCACTAAAGAAACGCCTACCGCAAAACAATCGAGCGACGGAAGTTTTTATTACGACGCGTTTAATGCAGCCGTATACATAAACAACGGAACGCCACTGGCTTTTTACAACAAAAGTAAATTAGTGCCTGGGGTAGAATCGCTTCCTACCTTCCTTAATTTTTTAGGACCAGTACTCGAGCAGTTTGGGGGCTCCACGGGTGGATACGGAAAATCTAAAGAAGCAGAAGTATTTACAAATAATGGATGCCAATACATTAGTGCGCCCATTATATGTTACGAAAGTATTTATGGCGCTTATGTTGGTACTTACAAACAAAAAAGCGCTAACCTACTAGCCATTATCACCAACGACGGCTGGTGGGGCAACACCAGTGGGCACAAGCAACATTTGCAGTATGCTGCACTTAGAGCTATCGAAACAAGAACCTGGGTGGCCCGAAGTGCCAATACGGGCATTTCTGCTGTTATTGATCCACTCGGAAATATCTTAGCACAAAAAGGATGGAACGAAAAAGCGGTTATTAAACACCCTATTCCAACAAAATCTACGATCACTTTTTATGCAAAATATGGCGACTGGATCTATCAAATTTTTTCATTTTTTGCTATCCTGTTAATACTGCGGGGCTTGTACAACCGGTTTAAAAAGTAAACATGGAAACCCTATCCTTTGAATTTGATAACAAACAAATGGGTTACCAAAAAACGGGTACAGGGCCTGTTGTTATTTTACTACATGGTTTTGGTGAAGACCACCACATCTTTAATAGCACTGTTACCCTACTCAAAAAAAAATATACGGTTTACACGCCAGATTTACTAGGTACGGGCATGTCAACAATCAATTCATTCCCATCAAATTTTTCGATCGAATATTTAGCAGATAGCATTGCCGCGTTTATTGAATATGAAAAAATAGAAACCTGCATAGTACTAGGACATAGTATGGGTGGATATACCTGCATGGCTTTTGCAAAAAAATACCCACAGTATCTAAAAGGCTTTGGACTTTTGCATTCAACCGCCCTTCCTGACACACCCATAAAAATTGAAAATAGAACCCGTGGCATTTCTTTTATCCAAAAGTTTGGTGCAGCTACTTTTTTAGAAACAACAGCCCCTAATTTATTTGGAAGTTTTACCCAAAAAAATGAACCTCAAATAATTAATGATTTTATTGAGTCTATACCGGCATTTTCCAATGAAGCCCTTACTTGTTATTACCAAGCTATGATGGCCCGTCCAGATGTAACTTCCGTTTTGGAAGCAACTCAACTACCGGTACTCTTTATTTTAGGTGACCAGGACATTGCAGTTGCATTAACAGATACATTACCCCAAACAAAAATGCCTAATACCGCCTATCTTTATGTGCTAGAAAACTGTGGACATATGGGTATGCTTGAGCAGCCTTCTACTTTTAACAATGCCGTCCTAGATTTTTTGGATAAAGTGAATGCATGAAAAAATGGCTTTTAATATTAATTGTTAGCGCTTGTTTTACAACAGCGTATGCATCACATATTTCGGGCGGAGAAATGTATTACACCTACTTAGGAAAATCTCCTTCCGACCCTAACAAACTCAGATACGCCATCACCCTTTTATTGTACAAAGACACAACGGTTACAGGAGCAATGGTAGCAAGTCTTTCCAGTAATTATAATGTATCAATATACAGAGGAGACAACAACGCACTCGTTGGTAACTACGTGCTTAATAGAAAAAATTATGAATTCATGAAACTAGGCACTTACGATAAGTGCTTGTCTAGTTTTCCAAGGGTAGAGTTTGCAACTTCGGCCTACGAAGTCGTTGTAGATTTGGACCCTAATGCAAGTGGGTATTATGCAAGCCATTCGCAGTGCTGCAGGGTAAGTGGCGTTCTTAATATGAATTCAAATAGTGTTGGTATAAGTTATTGGGTAAAAATTCCGGGCAGCAACACCAATCCTTTTGCGCCCGATAATTCAAGTGCCGCTTTCCTAAAAAAAGACACCATCCTTGTTTGTGTATCATCACCCATCCAACTTGATTTTAGTGCAGTAGATCCAGACAAAGATTCGCTGGTATACTCTTTTGCCCCCGGATATATTGGTGCAGGACCGCCACCCAATCAACTACCCATTCAATCCGACTCGCCTCCATATAATACGGTATCTTATTTTAGTGGATTTAGTTTTAACCAGCCCTTTGGAAATACGTCTACACAAATCAATCCAAAAACAGGACTTGTTACGGGCAAAGCACCGGCTATTACAGGTATTTACTTAATTGCAGTTTTGGTAGAAGAATATAGAAACGGAATAAAAATTGGAGAGCACCAAAAAGAGTTTCAAGTAAAAGTAGAAAACTGCTCTATCACTGCCGCAGAATTAAAACCTCAGTATATTTCTTGCGATGGTTTTACCATGCAATTTGAAAACGAATCGTTAAGTCCAAGTGTTGCTAGTTACCTATGGAATTTTGGAGATGGTATCAATAGCATTTCAACTTTACCAACCCCTACACATACCTACGCAGACACGGGAACCTATGTTTTAAAATTAATTGTAACAAGCACAGGTGGTTGTCAAGACTCTGCCACTTCAATTGTAAAAGTGTACCCAACTTTTAAAACAGATTTTTCTATTACTGGAAATTGTGTACTCAATAATTATTCTTTTAAAGATTTAACCAGCAGCAAATATGGTATTGTAAATAGTTGGCGCTGGAATTTTGGAGACGCAAATAGTAATGCAGATACGGCTACTGCAAAAGATACCCTTTGGAAATATAGTAGTGCGCAAACAGCCACCGTTACCCTTATTTCTACCAACAATAAAGGTTGTATAGACACACTCACCAAACAAATTGCCATTTTAGATAAACCACAAATAAATTTAGCCTTTAAAGACACGCTTATTTGCAGTAACGATTCGCTTCTTTTAAAAGCAACCATCAACAATACCACCACCATTTCTTGGACACCCAATAACAACGCCAATAAACTCAGAATCACTGGCACTACTACTGCCACGCCACTTGTATACCCCAACGATAGCACTAAATATTATGTTACGGTACAAGACAATGGCTGCAATGCAACCGATAGTGTGATGGTAAATGTGTTACAATTTATTAAAGTAGATTTAAAAACAGATAGTACGATTTGCAGGGGCGATAGTTTTGCATTGGCGCCTACATCGTATGCACTTTCTTATTTATGGCGTAGCTCTGATGGAAGTAGTGTAGACTCCGTAAAAAATCCAATTGTAAAACCCTTATCCAATACCCAGTATTTTGTAACTGCTAACCTTGGAAAATGTCAAGACAAAGACTCCATACAAATTATTGTAAAGCCCACACCCACTGTAACCGCCACTAATGATACAACCATTTGTTTTGGCACAAGCTTGCCGCTTTTTGCGAACATACAAGCCAGCAAATTTACATGGTCGCCTACCAGCAGCTTAACGGGTTTTAATTCGTTAAACCCAATTGCAAAACCAATTAGCACAACTAGATATACCATTGCCGTTTCTGATACATTAGGCTGTCCAAAAATTGTTACAGACACCATTAATGTTAGGGTTATACCACGCATTATTCCAAATGCAGGAAACGATACCATGGCCGTTATTGGCAGACCCTTACAATTAGGAGCTAGTGGTGGCATTAGTTACCGCTGGACACCTCCAACTTTTTTAAGCAATCCACTAATAGCAAACCCTGTATTTACAGGTGCTGCCGGAACAGATAGTATTATCTATACCGTAAGGGTATACACACAAGCAGGTTGTTACGCCGAAGACAATGTAGTGGTAACTATTTTTGATGGGATCTCAAAAATTTTGGTTCCTTCTGGATTTACACCCAACAAAGACGGCAAAAACGATATTTTAAAACCCATTACAAAGGGCATCAAACAATTGATCCATTTTAATGTTTTTAATAGATGGGGGCAACTTATTTTTACCACAAGTAAATTAGGTGACGGTTGGGATGGAACATTTAAAGGTGAAATTCAACCTGTTGGCGCCTATGTTTACGAAGCTGTAGGTATCGATTTTGCAGACATTAAAGTATATACCAAAGGAACAACCGTTATCATTAGATAAATTAAATTATGAATAAAACAGTTTTAATTACAGGGGCTACCTCTGGTTTTGGAGAAGCGATGGCATATGTTTTTGCTGCAGCAGGCGACAAATTAATATTAACCGGAAGAAATGAAAATAAGTTAGCCGCAATAAGCGCTGATCTTGTTTCAAAACATAATGCAGCTGTGCATACACTTTGCTTTGATATTCAAAATAAAGAAGCTGTTTTTGCAGCTGTAAATAGTTTACCTGCAGCTTTTACAAGTATCGATGTGCTTATCAACAATGCAGGCTTAGCCCTTGGGAGAGATTCATTTCAAGATGCCAACCTAGAAGACTGGGAAACCATGATTGATACCAACGTAAAAGGTTTACTCTACATTAGTAAAGCCGTGCTTCCATTACTCATTAACAATAAAAAAGGACATATCATTAATATTGGGTCAACGGCTGGTGTAGAAGTATATAAAGATGGAAATGTTTACTGTGCTAGCAAACACGCGGTAGCTGCTATTTCAAAATCGATGCGTATCGATTTATTACCACACCATATTAAAGTAACAGCCATTCATCCGGGTGCTGCAGAAACCAATTTTAGTAGCATCAGATTTAAAGGAGACGCAGCTAAAGCAGCGGCTGTATATGAAGGCTACAAAGCACTAGAGGCGGTAGACGTGGCTAATATAGCCTACTACGCCACAACATTACCGGACCATGTATGTATCAATGAATTTGTAGTTACCTGCACCAGTCAGGCCAACTCTTTTTATTTGCAGAAGTAAAATTTTGGGGATCCATTTATCCGAAATCAATTTCGGTATTATCACCAATATTTAAACTTCGAGACAATCCTTTTACACTTGCGTCACTTCCTATTAAAGAGTTATCAAGTACCACTTCATGAAGGTGTGTGAAGCCTCCAATAATACTATCTCTAATAATAGATTGAGTTATTGTTGTATTGGGACCTATTGCAACATTTGGGCCAATAATTGCATTTGAAATGCTACAACCCGCTGCAATACTCACCGGATGAATAATAATAGTGTCTTTATAAATATCGGCTGCAGGCACATTTCCACCCATTTTTTTCAAAAGGATTGCATTGGTTTCTAGTATCGATTCTTTTTTGCCGCAATTAAACCAGTTGGCAACTTTAAAAGATTTAAAACGGGTGCCCTTTTGAAGCATACACGCAAGTGCATCCGTTAAATTGTATTCACCCCTTGTGGTAATATTTTCTACAAAAAGCTGTTGCAAGCATTGAAACAAAATATCTGTTTCAATTATTTTATATAGCCCAACAAGCGCCATATTACTTTTTGGAATAGCTGGCTTTTCTACCAGTTGTTCTATAAACCCTTCCTCATCCATGGAGGCAACACCAAAATCGCGGGGATCATCTACTTTGTGCACACCAATCATACTAACCGGGCTCGCAATAATTTCGCTTACATTAAATTCACAAATGGTATCACCAAGTGCAACAAAAATGGGCTCGTCACCAATTAATTGCTTCGTTAATTCTACCGCATGGCCAGTGCCCTGTCTTTCATTTTGATATACAAAATGGGTGGTCAAATTTGGATAAGTTTGTTTCACATAATCCTGAATTTTTTCACCTAAATACCCCACAATAAAAATAAACTCGGTAATGCCCGCTTCATTTAACTGATCCACAATATGTGAGAGAATGGTTTTTCCTGCAATAGGAATCAGCGCTTTAGGCTGCGTATAAGTAAGAGGCCTCAATTTTGTTCCAGCACCAGCAACAGGGATAACGGCTTTCATAAAGAGGGGATTTATAATGATTTACCCACATTGATTAGGGCCTTAAAATTAGTAAAATTAGGCATTATAACAACAATTGTGAATAGTTTACGCCCTTCTAGCCTCAATTTAGACCAGCATAATGAGGGCCTTAACTTATCTTTGTGCCCAAGCAAAAAAAATAGCAACCATGCAAAGAGATACACTTGTTTTTGACATTATCAATCAAGAATTAGCGCGCCAACGCAGAGGCATCGAACTTATCGCATCAGAGAACTTTACTAGCCTTCAAGTAATGCAGGCAATGGGTGGTGTGATGACCAATAAATACGCCGAAGGGTATCCAGGACGTAGATATTATGGTGGTTGTGAAATTGTAGATAAAACAGAGCAATTAGCGATTGATCGTTTAAAAGAAATATTTGGACTTGAATACGCCAACGTACAACCACATAGTGGTGCACAGGCAAACGCAGCAGTAATGCTTGCTATTTTACAACCAGGTGATGCTATCTTAGGTTTAGACCTTAGCATGGGCGGTCACTTAACACACGGTTCTGGTGTAAACTTTTCTGGTAAAACCTACACACCGCATTTTTATGGTGTCGTAAAAGAAACAGGATTGATAGACTACGAAATGTTAGAAAGTCAAGCACGTGCACATAAACCAAAACTTATTATTTGTGGCGCAAGTGCTTACAGTAGAGATTGGGATTATGCGCGCATCAGAAAAGTTGCCGACGAAGTGGGTGCTTTTGTACTTGCTGATATTGCACACCCTGCTGGTTTAATTGCTAAAGGTTTATTGTCTTCTCCATTTGCACATTGTCATTTTGTAACTTCAACTACCCATAAAACATTACGTGGACCTCGTGGTGGTGTTATTATGATGGCAAAAGATGGCGAAAACACCTTAGGCTTAAAAGATGTAAAAGGAAATTTAAGACTTTGGTCTAATGTTATTGATATGGCTGTGTTTCCGGGTACACAAGGTGGTCCTTTGGAGCACGTGATTGCTGCAAAAGCGATTGCATTTGGCGAAATTTTAACCGACGAGTTTTTAGTATACCAACAGCAAGTGCAAAAAAATGCGCAAGCCATGGCTAAAAATTTTACCGATAAGGGCTATGAAATTATTAGCGGTGGTACCGACAATCATTTAATGCTTATAGATTTACGCAATAAAAATATCAGCGGTAAAAAAGCGGAGCAGGTTTTAGGACACGCAGATATTACCGCCAATAAAAACATGGTGCCTTACGATGACAAATCTGCATTTGTTACTTCAGGTATTAGATTTGGTGTTGCTGCAGTTACTACAAGAGGTATGGTAGAATCTGATATGGCTTTTGTGGTAAACGCCATTGATAAAGCCCTTATGAATCCTGACGATGCAGCACTTTTAGAAAAACTAAAAGGTGAGGTGAACGAGTTTATGTCTCAATTTGTTTTATATCCTGAGCTATGATACAACGCATACAAACACTTTGGTTACTGTTAGCAAGTATTTGCGCTTTTGCATCTCTTAAGCTACCTTTTTATTTTGGTAGCCTAGAAGTACCTGGCCCAACTATTACCATCACACCTTACGATCATTTTATGCTACTCGTATTTGTGATTGCTACTGCACTAATGGCGCTTATATCTATTTTTTTATTTAGCAATAGAAGTTTGCAAATTAAGATGTGCGTAGTAGGCCTAGTTTTAAGCTTGGCAAATTTGATGCACTACTTTTTGTACATGAAAAATTTTAAAACAGGTGGACTTTCGCTGTATTCGGCACTTAGTTTTTTAGTTCCTGTGTTTTTTATACTTGCCATCAGAAGCATTTACAAAGACCAAAAATTACTTAAGAGTTTAGATCGTTTACGATAAACGGGCAGTCTCAAAAGTATTTACAGATAATCATAAGTGCTTACAAGTATTTTGCGGTATGAGAAGCGGCGCATTTTTTAATGCCAAGCGGTACGCCTTCGTAAACTACCGTTCCACCACCATCCCCTGCTTCAGGACCCATGTCTATTAGCCAATCTGCCGATTTAATAACGTCCGTATTGTGCTCAATAACAATGAGTGAATGACCCTGCTCTATAAGTGCCGAAAAAGAATTGAGCAATTTTTTGATATCATGAAAGTGCAAGCCGGTGGTAGGTTCATCAAAAATAAACAGCATTTGGCCATGCCCTTTACCCTTGCCTAAAAAGCTTGCAAGCTTTACGCGCTGGGCTTCTCCGCCACTTAAGGTATCACTACTTTGACCTAGTTTAATATACCCTAGTCCTACCGATTGTAGTGGTAATATGGCGTTGTAAATGTTTTTGTCTTCTAGAAAAAACTCGAGTGCCTGATCTACAGAGAGTTCCAGTACATCAAAAATGTTTTTGTCTTTGTAATGAACTTCTAATACTTCTTCCTTAAATCTTTTGCCGCCGCAAGACTCACAAGTAAGGTGCACGTCAGCTAAAAATTGCATCTCTACTACTTGCTCTCCCTCACCTTTACAGGTGTCGCAACGGCCACCGTCTACGTTAAAAGAAAAATGCTTGGGCATAAATCCACGCATTTTAGAAAGCGGTTGTTTGGCATATAAATCACGGATGCCATCATAGGCTTTAATATAGGTTACCGGATTACTACGTGACGATTTTCCAATAGGGTTTTGGTCTATAAGTTCTATTTGTGAAATAGAATCTATGTCGCCAATTAATTTGGTATGAAGGCCCACTTTATCGGCGGGTTCACCCTTGTATTTTTGAAGTGCCGGGTATAAAATTTGTTTAACCAGCGTTGTTTTACCACTACCACTCACGCCACTAATAACACAAAGTGTTTGTAGCGGAAATTTAACGGTGATGTTTTTTAAGTTGTTTTGTCTTGCACCTTCTACCCCAATAAAACGGGTACTCTTTCTTAATGTTTTAGGTGCTTCTATGGCAAGTGTACCCGATAAATATTTACCCGTTAAACTATCCGGATTTTTTATAAGCTCGTTGTAATTACCCGCCGCTACTACTTCACCACCAAGATGTGAAGCAAATGGCCCCATATCAATAATATGATCTGCTTTACGCATAATCATTTCATCGTGTTCCACTACTACTACAGTATTTCCTAAATCACGTAATGATTGTAATACGCCAATTAAACGCTCCGTATCTCTAGAATGAAGTCCAATAGAAGGCTCATCTAAAATGTATAATGAGTTGGTTAAATTACTACCTAAATTTCTGGTTAATTGTATGCGCTGACTTTCGCCACCACTCAACGAATTAGCAAGTCTATCTAATGTCAAATAGCCAAGACCCACGTCTAATAAGGTTTGTAGGCGCTGGTGAATTTCAATTAAAATACGTTTAGCAACACTATTATCATGTTCCGATAATACCAGTGCATCAAACCAAGTTTTTACATCACGCACCGGCATTTTACAAAGTTCACCAATATGTTTACCGCCAACTTTTATATAGAGCGCTTCTTTGCGCAAACGGTATCCACCACAATCAGTACAAGTAGTGCGTCCACGATACCTACTTAATAAAACACGGTATTGTACTTTGTATAAATTTTGTTCTACCTCTTTAAAAAAATCATGGATGCCATAAATTTTACCGGCACCATCCCATAAAAGTTGATACTGCGCTTTGGTTAACTGTGCAATGGGTTTATGAATTGGGAAATCTATTTTAGAAGCCCCTTTAATAAATTGATCTTTCCACCAGCTTAGTTTTTCACCTTTCCACGGTGCTACAGCACCTTCAAATAAACTCAGCCTAGTGTCCGGTATTACAAGCTCTGCATCAACGCCTAGTACCTGACTAAAACCCTCACATGTTGGGCATGCACCAAACGGGTTGTTAAAAGAAAATAAATTAGGTACCGGCTCTTCAAACACAATACCATCCAGTTCAAAGCGGCTACTAAAGTGATGCACTTTTTTTAAATCAACCTCAATATATACTTCACCCTCCCCTTCATAAAAAGCAGTTTGCACCGAATCGGATAAGCGGTGCATGTCATCTTCATCAAAATCTTTAACAACGATACGGTCTATGAGTACCCATGTTTGCGGAGTTGACTCGGTAGCTGAAGTTGCTTTAGCGAGGGGTAATATTTTTTTTAATGCAGCTGGCGTTTGTTCCATCAGCTCTTCTATGCGCATGAGTGGCTCTGCATTAGACGCAACATATATTCTTGTAAATCCTTTTTGTAATAGTATGCCTAGCTCCTCAAGTACGGCTCTGTTTTTATGCTGTTTTAAAGCAACACCAATTACTACTTTACTATTTTTTGGAAGCGCGCAGATAGCCGCAACCACATCCGATACTTCGTCTTTTTTTACTTCTTTACCACTAACAGGCGAAATGGTTTTACCGGCCCTCGCAAATAATAAGCGGAGGTAATCATAAATTTCAGTCATGGAGCCCACTGTACTGCGAGGTGTGCGGGTAATTACTTTTTGCTCAACCGCAATGGCCGGACAAAGGCCTTTAATCATGTCCACGTCTGGCTTTTCCATACGGGCCATAAACTGTCTGGCATAAGCGCTTAAACTTTCGGCATAGCGGCGCTGCCCTTCGGCAAATAAAGTATCAATGGTTAATGACGACTTACCACTTCCAGAAACACCCGTTACCACTATAAATTTTCCGCGCGGAAACGCCACGCTTACATTTTTTAAATTGTGCACGCGCGCACCAATCACTTCTATTGCATCCATGCCCTTTAGTTGACCTGGTTTTTGATCAACTTTTTGGCTCTTCGCCACCGCTGTTTCTACTTGTTTTTTTGTTGCCATAAATGTTACACAATGTAAACAGATTATTGCAGCATAGGTTTAGTTGAGGCTCAAATAAACCCACAATTTTTTCGACTCCACACAATTTTTTTTGGATTTATTCGATGTGAATAACCAAACCCCTCTTTTGCAATGTATCCACAAGCGAGCAACCAGCATAAAAGATAACTAATTTGAACCCCGAGAAAGAAAATAGACTATGAAAACACTCGAACAGGTTGCAGATTTAGATTTGATACGCTCTTTTCAAGCTGGTGACACAGAAGCGTTTGACGTGCTCGTAACGCGCTACAAAGACCGTATTTATTCGTCTATTTTATTTTTTGTAAAAGATACTTATTTAGCCGAAGACCTGTTTCAAGACGTGTTTATCAAAATCATAGACACCCTAAAAAATAAGCGCTACACCGAAGAAGGTAAATTTTTACCTTGGGCGCTCCGAATCGCACACAACCTATGTGTCGATTATTTTAGAAAGGTTAAGCGCACCCCTGCCATTAAAACTTCTGACGATCAAGATATTTTTGAAGTAATCAATGTGTCACAAGAAGCACCGGACCAAAAACTTATGCGTGGTGAAAGTCACGACAAAGTGCGCCGCATGCTAGATTTACTTCCAGAAGAGCAAAGAGAAATCATTGTGTTAAGACACTATGCCAATTTAAGCTTTAAAGAAATTGCTGAAATCACCAACTGCAGTATTAATACCGCTTTAGGTCGTATGCGTTACGGACTTATTAACCTGCGCAAAATGATGACCGAAAATCAGATGACTTTATAACCCTTTGTCAAAAGCCGCTTTCACTGCGTCTAAGTGCTTAATAAAACCCGCTACACTAGGGTCATAGCCATATTTTACATCACTTAAAGGCTTCCCGTTTAAATCCAAAAACATATAGAGGGGCTGCGCATTAAAACCAAAGGTTTTGATTTCGTAGTCAAGGTTTTTACCACCTACCGTTTCAATTTTAACGCCGTTTTTATCAGTGTACTGCTCACTTACAGGCAATTCCTCAGTTTCGTCTACATATAAACTTACGAGTACAAAATTTTCTTTGATGCGCGACAATACAGCTGGATCTTTCCATACCTGCTCTTCCATTTTACGGCAATTAGGACAGGTATGTCCAGTAAAATCGAGCATAATAGGTTTCTTCAAAATTTTTGCCGCAGCCATGCCTTCTTCCAAATCAAAATAAGCCGTTAACCCAAAAGGTACGTGTAGTTTATTGGTGTATTTTTTGGGGGGCGCTGCATCGGTACCTGTTGCACCATGCGCTGGCCCTGCATTACCTATTTTATATTGAAGATCATTTAAATTAAATTCTTGTGTGGTAGCTGGTGGTATAAAACCGCTGAGCGCCTTTAGTGGAGCGCCCCATAAGCCCGGCACCATGTACACGGCAAAACTAAAACTAGCCATCGCAAAAAACAAACGCGGTACCGATACAAATGGCAAATCACTATCGTGTGCAAATTTTAATTTACCTAACAAGTAAACACCGAGTAAGAAAAATACTACAATCCAGAGTACCAAAAACACATCTCTATTTAAAATACCTAAATGATAAGAGAGGTCTACGTTGGATAAAAATTTAAGTGCGAGTGCTAGTTCAATAAAACCAAAACTTACTTTGATGGTATTTAACCAACCGCCACTTTTTGGAAGTGATTGTAGCATGGATGGAAAAAAAGCAAACAAAGAAAATGGAATCGCAAGACCTACACCAAAACCCATCATACCTATAATGGGCGCAAGTCCTACGCCTTGCATACTAGTTTGTCCTAGCAACGTTCCAACAATGGGACCGGTGCAAGAAAAAGAAACAATCACCAGCGTTAGTGCCATAAAAAAGATACCTAGTAGACCGCCTTTACCCGCTTTTTGATCTGCTTTGTTGGCCCAACTATTAGGGAGTGCCAATTCAAAAGCGCCAAAAAACGAAATGGCAAAAACGATAAACACCACAAAAAAGAAAATATTAGATACCGGGTGCGTAGAAATGGTATATAAAATTTTATCTCCAAATATGAGCGTTAGTACGAGGGTTGGAATGGTATAAATAAGTACAATCGATACTGAGTACCATAGTGCATTTTTTAAACCTTCTATTCTTGTTTTGCTGCGCTTTAAAAAAAAGCTAACCGTAACCGGAATGAGCGGAAACACACAAGGTGTAATAACTGCAAGCAACCCGGTTGCTAAGCATAGTAAAAAGATACTCCACATAGAGCCTTCTTCTTTGCCGCCATCAGTTGTAGCAGATTCTTCAGCTAGACCATTAGCCGCCGCATCTGTAATGGTAACATTTATTTTTTCTTCTCCACTTGGAAATTCTTCTCCTTTTACACCCAGCCAATTAAAAGAACCTTTAACAGCACTTGTGCCCGCTTTAAAATATACTGTGTAAATAAAAGTTACGCTATCATAAGCGGTTCCCTTACCATCAACACCCGGAAGCGCTACAGCACCTGCTACACCTAACTCTTTAATGCTAGCATCTGCAGAGGCCGTACTATCTAATTGCAGTGACGAAACAAAAACATCGTCGCTGTTTTTTTTAACGGCCGTAAATATGCGGATACCATTTAAAGCGGTAGCCTTTACTGTTAAAGTGGCTGACGTATCAGACAATTTATTTGCCATAAAAACAAACTGCACAGGTTGCTTAACGTCCTGTGCAGCTATCAATTGAAATGATTGCACTACTACGAGCGCAACAATAAATAATATTTTCTTAGTCATTATTGAAGCTTAAGATCAAACGTTTTTTTGCTAGGCGGTAAGCACTGACGATCGTCGCAAACATTATAGGCAACGTTACCACTAATATTTGTTTTAATTCCGCCACGTACTTTAATGGTTTGGGTATAAGTGGCCGTTTCGCCAATAAAACGAACTGTGGTTTTAAAGAGTTCGTCATATACCTGCTGCACTTTCCCAATTTCTTTGGTAGCGCCCACAATTGTTATGAGCGGATTTTTATTAAAAGTAATTTTAGTAGGTATGGGTCCACCTTTACCAGAGGTTTGAGAATAAATATGCCAATCACCTTCGATGTTTGCTGTTGCAGTAAAAGTATACGTATCAGCACTTACTTTTTTTACCGAATAAGACCAGTCTACAGGGTCCTGAATTTGAGCAGAAACACTGTAAGAGATACACAAAACCGCAAGTATTGTAAATATTTTTTTCATAACAATTAAATTAACCCAAGTAATTCAAAAACTTTTTTTCCATCGATATTTCCAAGCAAACTTGAAGTAGCACGCTCAGGATGCGGCATCATACCAAACACATTTTTTGCAGCATTGCTAATGCCAGCAATATTTCTGGTAGCTCCGTTAGGATTGCTTCCTTCTGTTGCATCACCATTTGCATCGCAATAAGTGAAAATAACTTGACCATTTGCCTCTAAGGCATCGAGTGTTTTATTGTCGGCAAAATAACGACCTTCTCCATGTGCAATAGGAATTTGAAGTGCACCTGTTGCAGCATTTTTAATAAATACATTTTTACAAATAAACTGTTGATTGGCATTTTGTAATAATACACCCGGCAGTAACCCGCTCTCGCATAATATTTGAAATCCATTACAAACGCCTAATACTTTTCCGCCTCTGTTTGCAAAATCTATTACCGATTGCATCATTGGGCTAAAACGAGCAATAGCGCCACATCTTAAATAGTCTCCATAAGAAAAACCTCCAGGAAGTACAATACAATCGTCTGTGTTAAACATGCTAAGGTCTTTGTCTTTATGCCATAACATAATCACTTCTTTACCCAAATCCTTGGATAAAGCATCTTGCATATCTCTGTCACAATTAGATCCTGGAAAAACAACCACGCCAAACTTCATAAAATGTATAGTTATCTGATAGAATAGGGCAAAGGTAACCCTCAAAAAGATAAGCAAAAGCCTAAATTTTCACCAAATGCCAGTTGTTGATAATTATAAGGCCCAAAGCGGTCCAAAACAGGAAATTGGGCAGTAATAGCTTTTTAGGATTGCTATATCCATTAGAAATGGCAGCCGTTAGGGGTAATAAGCCCATGATAAGCATTTGGGGACCTAAACTGCTAAATAAAAATGGGCTAATTAATAGGGTAAAAAGTAACACCATCATAACACCCCAATTTTTGCGAATTTGAATCACAAGCCTGCCCACATGCTGTTGTAATTGATAAAGCCCTACAATTAGGGCAAAAGCAACAAACCCCAGGTTAATAAGATACAACTTACCAAGGCCATGAAGGGGTGACCCTATTGAAATTGTGGGTAAATAGGAAGGCGCTTCCGCAAACTGATTCTTTAAAAAAAGGATAATAAAAACAAAATAATAAGGCAGTAAGATACCCATCAGCAATACCAACCACTCAGCAATTCTAAATGGACGTACCACTGCTAAGGCAAATAGCACCACCACAATTAAAATGGCTGTAGGATGAAAAAGTAAAATAGAAATACCAGCAATAATGCCAATATTAAATAATAGTGTTTTAGGTTCTGGATTGTTGTATAGCCTACTTAGTTTTATAAACATCCAAAGCGTCAGCGAATTACTGACAAGTGTTTCCGTTATAACATCTGATTGCATGAGTAACCCAGTTAATAAAACATAGGTCATAGCGGGCACATAGTTGACAGAGGCAAACATGCGCAAATCCTGCATAACCATATTAATGCGCAAGGCTTGTGTTACAATGAGTGCGTGAAAAAGAATGATTTGTACAGGGGCAGGTAAGCTATAGATGTAGTGGACTAAAACATAAGAAAATAAACCATTTTGTTGCAGTGCTGGGACCACCAATGATGAATCGGTTTGGTGTAAATGAACACCAACACTTAATAAGAGTACGAGTAAAATATTAACGACTGATCTATCTCTAAATAAAAAAACCATGAATTTCGTTTCGGTCTAAAAGTACGTTAATAATCAATTTTAGCAAAACAAGTATACCCTCGATACATACAAGGCACAATTATTTGCTTAAGGCCAACTTGCTTAGAAAGTTTTGGCATAAAGTCGTGACCGCGATCTATGTTTTTAAAAGTTGGATTACGATTAATACGACCATCCGGCGAAATGGCTTGGTTGGTTAAAACATTTTGATTTTTTTCCTGCAAATTGAAAATAAAATTGAGTTGATCTCCAGCATTTAGCATTGTAAACCCAATATAATTGTCTGAATTGTCGTCGTACTGTGTTTTACGAATCATATTGCTCCACTCCATGTTACCTTTTGCATCAAATGAAATGACAGCAATATTTTCGGCATAATAACGTATCTGATTGTTGTTGTTAAAAAACGAATTGTTTCGACTCCACGGATTATATCCCATGCCACCAAGGGCCATAGGACTGTTCCATGAATAATAATCCATAGGTGACCAAAATTGAGAGCCATACAAATAATCCCACCTATTCATGGTATTACCTTTAGAAGACGTAAAAACAGATTCTGAAATCATCATAAAACCACCATCGCGTCTGAGGATTATATTTTTAAGAAAATAATCGTTGAAGGCCATTTTTATGCCGTTCTGCCCTTTTGCATCTTCTTTAAATTCATCTGTAAAAAAAGTAGTTGCATTTAACAACTCTTTGTCCAACCCTTTATCCCATAATGTAAAATAAATGCCTTCGATATTTCCGCGTCTTAATTTACCAAAAAACGATGTGATGATGTAATGCTTATTTAAATTATCTACTTTAATATGAATGTCATCTAAGTAAATTCCCTTGACAGCCAAATCAGTAATACGAACATAATCGTCATTTGCTTTTTTTGTGATCAAAGAAACTTTATTGATATTATCGTTTTGCGCGGTACCACTGGCTCTTATACAAATTAAATCACCGGCATTGTCAAGTGCAAAATCGGCTAAAAAATCGTTTCGTTGAGGCATCCCCACTTCAATGCGAGATCTTTTAAGTAGGTTAAAATCTTGGTCAAACAAGCAAGTAGACAATACATGAAATTTATCATTATGACTGTTGATTTTAAACATCATAATTTTTTTCTTGTCTTCACTCACCACCAAAGAATACAATCTATTTGTACTTGTATAACTCGCATCTTGCGTACTGTCTAACTCGATAGGTTCCGATAATAAATTACCATCACTATCTAGTTTAACTGCCATGCAGTATACAATTCCTTTTCGCTGAAATTGATAGATTAAATAAAAGTGATTGGCATACACCAAAAAGTCGGTTTGCATAAGCCGCTCTGGCATATTAAGTTTTTGCTTGCCCAGTAATTTCATGTCCTGATCAAACACAGAAATAGAATGATCCTCCCTGTAATTTTTATATACCAATATTTTGCCGCCAACCTTGCCCAAAATTTCAAAGTTGTAGGAACGGAAATCGTCTTTATCGGGCTCAGAATATGTGATTTGCTGAGCCAGCAAGGCCATTGGAAGCATAAAAACAATGAAAAGAAGGGGCAAAAATGACTTTTTCATACCAAAAAGCTTTAGACATTCAAAGGTAACACCCTTTCTCAAGAAGTCCCCTTTCGAAAGGTGAAATAAATCTTAAGGTATATCCCTATTTATTTGGAACCGGAACTTGTTTTTTGCTATACATTTGTGCAGCATAAATACCTTACACGTGGGCAAGAATCTTAACAAAGTCACTTCTGCAGGACTCATCATTGCATTAGGGATTATTTACGGAGACATTGGAACCTCTCCCCTTTACGTTTTAAATGAAATTATTACTGGAAGAGAAATAAGCGATTTGCTTATCATTGGCTCCCTTTCCTGTATCATTTGGACCCTTACCCTTCAAACAACTTTTAAGTATGTGATCCTTACTTTAAAGGCCGACAACAAAGGTGAAGGCGGTATCTTTAGCTTATATGCGCTTGTTAGAAGACGCAAAAAATGGCTCGTTATTCCTGCCATGATTGGTGGCGCTGCCCTACTTGCCGATGGTATTATCACACCTCCTATTACCGTTACTTCTGCCATTGAAGGATTAAGACAAATCCCGGCTTTTCATAGCATTACACAACAAACCATTGTAACCATTGTAATTGCCATTATTAGTTTACTATTTTTTGTGCAACAGTTTGGTACGGCTTCAATTGGAAAATTATTTGGCCCCATCATGACGGTTTGGTTTGCCATGATTGCCATTTTGGGTATGAGTCATTTAGTAGATGACATAGAAATTTTAAAATCTTTTAACCCCTATTACGCAGTAAAATTATTGGCCACTTACCCTAAAGGATTTTGGCTACTAGGTGCCGTATTTTTATGTACCACAGGAGCAGAAGCACTTTACAGCGATCTAGGACATTGTGGCAAAGGCAATATTCGTATCTCTTGGATATTTGTAAAAGCTTGTTTAATACTAAACTACCTCGGACAAGGTGCTTGGTTACTAGCTCAATACAAAGGACAAATTATTCCTGCAGCCGTGATGGCCGATGGCTTTAACCCTTTTATTGGTATCATGCCGCAGTGGTTTAAACTCTTTGGTATTATTATTGCTACAGCGGCTGCCATTATTGCGAGCCAGGCGTTAATTTCTGGTTCATTTACGCTTATCAGTGAAGCTATGAGACTTAACTTATGGCCTAAAATGAAAATCAATTATCCAACCGAAGAAAAAGGACAATTGTATATTCCGGGCATTAGTTTATTGTTGTTTGTAGGTTGCGTTGGGATCACTTTATATTTTCAAAAATCTGCTAACATGGGCGCTGCGTATGGTTTAGCCATTACGCTTTGCATGATTAGTACATCCATTTTGTTTGCTAACTTTTTAGTAAGTAAAAGAACACAACCAGCATGGATTTATCTATACCTCGTTGTTTATTTACTGATTGAAAGTTCTTTTTTAATAGCCAACCTAGAAAAATTCATGCACGGCGGTTATGTAACCCTCATTGTGGGTGGTGGCTTATTTGCAGTGATGTATGTTTGGTTTAGAAGTAGAAAAATTAAAAACAGATACGTTGAGTTCGTGCATTTAGAAGATTATATTCCAATGATTCAGGAATTAAGCAACGACAAAACCATTCCTAAATATGCAACGCACTTAGTGTATATGACCAGTGCTAATAACCATAAAGAAATTGAGCACAAAATCATCTACTCTATTTTAAATAAAAAACCTAAGCGCGCGGATATTTATTGGTTTGTGCACGTAGACGTTATAGATGAACCTTACACTTGTGAATACTCGGTAGAGCATATCATCCCAAACGATATTATTAGGGTCGAATTTAGGCTTGGTTTTAGGATGGAACAACGCATTAACCTCATGTTTAGAAAAGTAGTGGAAGATTTAGTAACCAACAAAGAGGTAAACATTACTAGCCGTTACGAGAGCCTAGAAAAAAACAATGTGGTAGGTGATTTCCAATTTATTGTACTAGAAAAATACTTAAGTCAAGATAACGAGTTGCCAATCACAGAGCGCGTTATTATGAAATTATATTTCTGGCTTAAAGAAATTAGCCTAGGCGAAGAGCGTGGCTTTGGTCTAGATCCTAGTAACGTAACCGTAGAAAAATTCCCACTCATTGTTGCGCCTGTTTCTAATTTAAATTTAAAGCGCGTTTATTTTGAAGGGTCGGAAGAAGAAGACGAAGACGAAATAGGATAAGATTTACATTTCTTGTAAACTTACTTTTTTAGCCGTTACTTGTAAGGTATAATTAGCACCATGTTTGAGTGCATAATTTTCCTTGTCATGACTAACCGGAAAGTCGTAACACACCGGATATTTGTAGTCGGACACTGCTGCCTCAATTATTTCATACACGGTTGCGCCAAACGCAGGATCCGAATCTTTGGTTTGTGTAAAGCCTCCAACAATAAGCCCAGCAAGGTTTTTAAGCATACCGGATCTTTTTAATTGAATCATCATCCGGTCAATATTGTATTTGTATTCGCCAATATCTTCTAAAAATAAAATGGCGTTTTTGGTTTGTAAACCAGACACCGTTCCAACTGCATGTGCCACGAGTGTTAAATTACCACCCACTAATTTTCCAGTTGCTATTCCTGGTTTATTGTGTGCATGCGGCGCAGCTTTATAGTTTGCTTTTTTGCCCGCTAGTGCATGTTTTAAAGAAAGCACCCATTCGTTATTTGACTGGCCATTATTAAAAGCGCCTGCCATAGGTGCATGCAAAGACGCTGTTTTTAACACTTCCGTAAAATGATTGTGCAGTAGTGTGATATCACTAAATCCGATCACCCATTTAGGATGTTTTTTAAATTTTTTAAAATCGAGTGCATCAATAATTCGGCTCATGCCATATCCGCCTCTACCACATAATACCGCCTGCACATTTTTATCATCAAGCATGGCCTGCATATCTGCGGCACGCTCCTCGTCGGTGGCCGAAAAATAATGATGCTGCGAGCCCACCGTTTTGCCAATTTTAACCTTATAGCCCCATGCTTCTAGTGTACTAATACAAGTGGTCACTTTTTTTGCTGGAAGGGTGCCAGACGGGCAAACAATACCAATGGTGTCGCCCTTTTTGAGGTAGGGTGGAATGTTGATCATGCGGCAATTTAGCAATTTCAACCAGTATACACAAGCCGTTTCAAAAAGGCTTTAGAGAACGGCGCTTCTTTTGTACTTTTGTAGCCTATTATGAGTACACCCAAACGATATTTAATTACAGCGGCCCTTCCATACGCGAACGGTCAAAAACATATAGGTCATTTGGCGGGCGCTTACTTACCTGCCGATATTTACGTACGTTATTTAAAGGCACAAAAAAGAGACGCCGTATTTGTTTGTGGTAGTGACGAACATGGCACTGCTATTCCTATTCAGGCTACCAAAGAAGGAACTACTGCGCAGGCCATTATAGACAAGTACCATCCTTTAATGGAACAAAACTTTAAAGACCTAGGTATTGCATTTGATGTATACCACCGCACCAGTGATCCGCTGCACCATCAAACAGCGCAGGAATTTTTTACAAAACTTGAAGCCAACGGAGATTTAGAAACCAAAGAAACAGAACAATATTTTGACGAGAGCGCTCAAACATTTTTAGCAGACCGCTACATTAAAGGCACTTGCCCTTCTTGTGGTTATGATAGCGCTTACGGCGACCAGTGCGAGAAATGTGGTAAGAGTTTAAGTCCCGAAGAACTCATTAACCCAGTGAGTACTTTAAGTGGCAACGCACCTATTAAAAAAACAACGACACACTGGTATTTACCACTGAATAGACACGAAGATTTTTTACGCAACTGGATTTTAGAAGAACACGGAAATGACTGGAGACCTAGTGTGGTTGGGCAGTGTAAGAGTTGGATAGATGGCGGCTTACAGCCACGCGCTGTTACACGTGATTTAGATTGGGGTGTAAAAGTACCTTTAGCAGGTGCCGACGGTAAAGTGCTCTATGTATGGTTTGATGCACCCATTGGTTATATCAGCGCCACCAAACAGTGGGCACTTAATACGGGTAAAGATTGGAAACCCTATTGGGAAGATAAAGACACCAAGCTGGTGCACTTTATTGGAAAAGACAATATCGTATTTCACTGTATTATTTTTCCAGTGATGCTTAAACTTCATGGAAACATTTTACCTACCGATGTTCCTGCCAATGAGTTTATGAATTTGGAAGGCGACAAAATGAGTACTAGTCGCAATTGGAAATTAGACATGCAGGATTACATCACCGACTTTATTAACAAAGAAAATGGTGGTGGTCAAATGGCGGATGCACTTAGGTATTACCTCACACAAATTGCACCTGAAACCAAGGATAGCGAATTTATGTGGAAGGGTTTTCAGGACGCCATCAATTCAGAACTCGTAAGTGTATACGGTAATTTTATAAACCGCTCACTGGTGCTCATGCATAAGCTTTGCGGTGGTAAAGTTCCTCCATACCACGCAGCTATAGAAGATAGTGAAGACATCGCTGTTAAAGAAGCCATTGCAGCCACTGCTAAAAAAGTAGGCGAGCTTATTGAAGGGTACCGTTTTAGAGAAGCGCTTTTTGAAGTAATTGCACTTGCCAGAATTGGTAATGGCTATATGCAAAAGAAAGAGCCATGGATTGTTGCCAAGCAACTAACCGAAAATCCGGCAGCACAGCAGCAAATAGACAACTGTTTGCACCTATGCTTGCAGCTTACGGCTAACCTAGCTATTTTAGCGCAACCATTTTTACCATTTACTGCAAAAAAGATTTGCCATTTATTAAAAGTGGTTGATAAAATATTAGACTGGGAAAATGCGGGTAGCTTAAAACTTTTAAGTGTAGGCTATACGCTTCGTGCACCAGAATTATTATTTAGAAAAATTGAAGACGAAGAAATTGCAGCGCAAATACAAAAACTAAATGACGCAGCTCAAATTAAAAAAATGGAAACAGCCAATACGCCAATAACATCAACATCTACCATTGCCCCTGTAAAGCCTGAAATTGTATTTGATGATTTTGCTAAAATAGATTTGCGTGTAGGCACTATTGTTGCCGCGTCTAAAGTTGAAAAGGCAGATAAACTCCTACAACTCAGTGTAGACCTAGGTTTTGAAACACGCACCATTGTTTCTGGTATTGCGCAGCATTTTGAACCAGAAGCTATTGTTGGAAAGCAAGTAACCGTAGTGGTTAATTTGGCGCCTCGTAAAATGAGAGGCATAGAAAGTAATGGCATGATACTAATGGCCGAAGATGCAAATGGTAAACTCCATTTTATTAACCCTTCAGACAATATTAATCCAGGAAGTGGTGTGAGCTAATTAAGAATAGCTCACACACTCTTTATTTTCTTTATCGGTATAGGCAAGTCCTTTTTCTTTAAGTACTTCGGCTGGTACACCATTCCATTTATTAGGAACATTGCCCGCATAGCCTAAATCTTTAACACCCATTTCTGAAGTGTAAAAACCTGTAAGCGTTAAATCACGCATGAGGTTAAAAAAGGTAACCCCTTGTTTATTTTTAGGATCTGCTTTTTCTGGGTATGCAATTTGATCCACCATTTTAATTTGGTCTGCAGCAGAACAGTCTACAAAAGCTTTGTCAAACTGCTTAAAGCACTGCATGTCAAGCCATCGTAATCCACCACGCATAGGCGTTTGATGCTCTGGCATATCTTTTACAATAAAGGCAATAAACTCAGGTACTTTAGCCTCTGTGGCACTTCCGCTGATGGCATCTTTTGGTACAATGATATCTGAAAGCACGGTAATGGTAGCTAGTTCATGCGCCGTAAAAAATTCAGGCTCTGCTTCCACTTTTTTCAAGTGGTCTTTTTCTTCTTGCATACGGTCGGCAAGTAATGCTTCCGCGTCTGCAGCTACTTTTTTATCATCAGAACTTTTGCAGGCTTGCACCACTACACCCGTAGCAACGGTACCTACAACAAGGGCTTTGATGGATTTTCTTCTGTCCATAATAATCGTATTAAAAGTTACAGATTTTGTTTTTTAAGTTGGTCGATAATGTATTCGCTTGCACGCATACTTAGCGCCAAAATAGTCCAGGTGATATTTTTATCTGCTTGCGATGTGAACTGGCTTCCGTCTACACAGAATAAATTTTCACAATCGTGCGCTTGACTCCACTTGTTTAACACCGAAGTTTTTTTATCGTTACCCATGCGCGCTGTTCCAGCTTCATGAATAATGTTACCCGGGTTAGAAAGACCATAATTGTTAGACGCATCATCATCTCCACCCCAAGTAATAATGGCACCCATATTGTGCATGATTTCTTTGAAGGTTTCTTTCATGTGCTTGGCCTGATTGATTTCATAATCAGAATGCTTGGTATGGAAACGAAGTACCGGAATACCATATTTATCTACCACAGTAGGATCAATTTCACAATAGTTGTCGATGGTTGGAACGGCTTCACCTCTACCACCCATACCTACGCTAGCGCCGTAAAAAAAGCGTGCATCTTCTTTTAACGAAGCACCATATCCACCCGCTTCTTTTGTTTTACCATGCACGGCAAATTTTCCGTTAAGACCTTGCATGCCAAATCCAAAACCATAAGAAGGCTGTGTCATACCACCCCAGTATTCGATGTGGTAACCACGTGGGAAATCAAGTTTTGCTTTTTTATTATCGAGCCACCATGGTGTATAAATGTGCATACCACCTACGCCATCTTCGTTGTAACGCTTCCGATCAAATAAATCTGGTAGTACGCCACCGAGTGCAGCACCCGTAGAATCATGCAGGTATTTACCAAGTACATTACTGCTATTGGCAAGTCCATTTGGATGACGTTGTGATTTTGAATTGAGCATTAAGCGCGCTGTTTCACAAGCACTTGCTGCAAGCACCACCACACGGCCTTGAACCTGATATTCAAGTCCATCCATTTTATTTACATAGGCCACGCCTGTTGCTTTACCTTCTTTATTGGTAAGCACTTCACGGGCCATGGCTTGTGTAATTACATCTACATTACCTGTTTGAACGGCAGGTCTAATAAGCGCTGTAGAAGATGAAAAGTCTGCGGCTATTTTACAACTTCTATTACACTGTCCGCAATAAAAACACTCTCCTCTATCTTTATTAATTTGTTTGGTTAAAATAGAAAGTCGAGAAGGATACACGGGGATACCAGCACTAATCGCTGCTTTTTTCATGTATAGTTCATGAAGCCTTGGTTTTGGTGGCGGTAAGAAAATACCATCCGGATCATTTTCTAATCCTTCATTGGTACCAAACACACCTAGTAGTTGATCTATTTTATCGTAATAAGGTTTTACATCTTCGTAACCAATAGGCCAGTCTGCACCAAGACCATCAATGCTATGGCGTTTAAAATCTTTAGGACCAAAACGTAGTGAGATACGTCCCCAATGGTTGGTTCTTCCTCCCATCATACGTGCACGCCACCAATCCCATTTTTGAGAACCCTCTGCCATGGTATACGGCTCGCCATCAATTTCCCAACCCCAAAAACATCCATCAAATTCACCAAACGGACGGTACTTAGAACTTGCACCTCTGCGCTTGGATTCCCATGGATTTTTTAATTGAGACGAATGCTTTACTGGATCATAATCGGCGCCTGCTTCTAATAAGCAAACTTTAAGTCCTGCACTCGCTAATACGTATGCTGCCATACCACCGCCAGCTCCAGAACCTACAATTACTGCATCGTACTGCTTTGCCGTTTTTTTAATTTGAAATTCTCCCATATGAAAAGGTTTTTCTAGTAAAAGTTAGGAGGAATGAAAATAAGATTTTTTGAGCAAAAAAAACCGCTCCAAATAAATTTGGAGCGGTTATGTGAAAATAGATGTAAACTCTGTTTAACTAGCTACAGCCCATGCTGTTTCCACAGTTTAAACACTTGTAACAAGTACCACTTCTGATGGTGATATGTCCGCAAGTATTACAAGCTGGGGCGTCAGATTGCATGTTTTTAGCTGCTGCATTTACAGCGTCCATTCCTGATGGAGCTGCTGCTGTAGCTGCAACAGGTTGTAGTTTTTGTGCAGGTGCTGTTGTTGCAGCAGGCGCTGTTACGCGGATGCTACTTAATTCTGGCTTACCTAACAAAGTAGCTTCACCATCTTCTCCTCCTGTGTTTTCTACTTGAGGACGGTCTAATACGTGTACTAAATCAGTTCTATTTAAGTACTCGTAAGCAAGCGCTCTAAACACGAAATCTACAAGTGAAGTGGTGGTTTTAATATTTGGATGATCTACCATACCTGAAGGTTCAAATTTGGTAAATACAAACTTCTCAACAAACTCTTCTAAAGGCACACCATATTGTAAGCCTACAGAAATGGCAATTGCAAAGCAGTTCATAAAGCTTCTTAAAGTAGAACCTTCTTTTGCAAGGTCAATAAAGATTTCACCTAAAGTGCCATCTGCATATTCACCCGTGCGTAAGAAAATAACTTGTCCGCCAATTTTTGCTTTTTGCGTAAAGCCTCTGCGTTTAGAAGGCAATGATTTCTTTTCTACGATGCCAGACAATAAACGTTTTAGTTTGGTATCTGTAGAAGCGTTCATTCTTTTTTGAACCTCTTCTAATAATTCTTCTACCGTTAATTGACCTAAATCAACAATGCTTGATCCTGCCTCTGATGCAGTTGCAGTAGCTGTTTCAGCGGCTTCTGCAGTGGTATCGTCGGTTTTCTTTTTCTTGTCTGATTTATTGCTTAATGGTTGACTTAATTTAGAACCATCTCTGTAAATCGCGTTTGCTTTTAAGCCTAATTCCCAACTTAACATGTAGCTATCAGAAATATCAGATACGCTTGCTTCGTTTGGAAGGTTGATGGTTTTTGAAATTGCACCAGATAAGAATGGTTGACAAGCACCCATCATTCTGATGTGACCATGTGCGTGAATATAACGCTCACCTTTTTGACCACACTTGTTAGCGCAATCAAATACAGATAAATGCTCGTCCTTTAAATATGGAGCACCTTCTACTGTCATGGTACCACATACATAATCGTTTGCTTCTGCAATTTGATCTTCTGTGAATCCAATCGCTTCTAATAAATTGAAGCTCCAATCTGCGTACTGCTCTTCTTTAAATCCTAAGCGCTCCATACAAGCATCACCTAGTGTAAAGCGGTTAAAAATAAATCCAATTTCGAATGCAGATTTTGCTGCACCATTTAATTTGTCAATTTCTGCTTGAGAAAATCCTTTCGCTAATAAAGCTGCAGAATTCACGTGTGGCGCACCTTCGAAGCTTGCATGACCCACTGCATAATTTACAATCGCATCCACTTCTGAAGGCGTGTATTTTAAATTCTTTAACGCTTGTGGTACAGATTGGTTGATGATTTTGAAATATCCACCACCAGATAATTTTTTGAACTTAACAAGTGCAAAGTCAGGCTCCACACCAGTTGTATCGCAATCCATTACAAGACCAATGGTTCCTGTAGGTGCAATTACTGTTGTTTGAGCGTTTCTGTAACCATATTTTTCACCTAATTGTACCGCGTCATCCCAAGCTTTGGTTGCCGCTTTTAATAATACATCTGGTGTATATTTTGCTTTAATACCTTGAGGCTTAATTTCTAATCCAACATATGCATCATCTGCATCGTAAGCAGCAGCACGGTGGTTGCGCATTACACGAAGCATGTCTTCTTTGTTTTCTTCGTACTTATCAAAAGCACCTAAAAACGAAGCCATTTCTGCAGATGTTTTGTAAGCAATACCCGTCATGATTGCAGTGATGGCGCCAGCAATACCACGCGCTTCTTCAGAATCGTATGCAATACCACTTACCATTAACATAGAACCAAGGTTGGCAAAACCTAAACCTGTCGTTCTGTAATCGTAAGATAATTGTGCTACTTCTCTAGAAGGGAACTGCGCCATTAAGATCGATATCTCAAGTACAGTTTGCCATAATCTTGTTGTATATTCAAAACCTTCTACATCAAATGAGTTATCGTCTTCATTAAAGAATTTACGAAGGTTGATAGAAGCTAGGTTACATGCCGTGTTGTCTAAGAACATGTACTCCGAACAAGGGTTAGAAGCATTGATACGACCACCTTTAGGGCAAGTATGCCACTCGTTAATGGTTGTGTCATATTGTGTTCCTGGATCAGCACAACGCCATGCCGCTTCTGAAATCGCATCCCATACTTTACGTGCAGGAATAGATTGCATCACACGACCATCGGTACGCGCTTTTAAATCCCAATTGCCATCTTCTTTTAATGCTTTAAAAAATGTGTTAGGAATACGTACAGAGTTGTTTGAGTTTTGACCCGAAACGGTTGCATACGCTTCTCCTTCGTAACTATTATCATAACCAGCTGCAATAAGCGCTGCTACTTTGTTTTCTTCTTGAACTTTCCAGTTAATGAAGTCCATGATTTCTGGATGATCTAAATCCAAACAAACCATTTTAGCCGCTCTACGTGTTGTACCACCAGATTTGATGGCGCCCGCAGCACGGTCTCCAATTTTAAGGAAACTCATTAAACCACTAGAAGAACCACCACCAGATAATTTTTCGTTCGCTCCTCTAATTTGAGAGAAGTTGGTACCTACCCCAGAGCCATATTTAAAAATACGCGCTTCACGTGTCCATAAATCCATGATACCACCTTCATTTACTAAGTCGTCGCTCACGCTTAGAATGAAGCAGGCATGCGGTTGTGGACGCTCATACGCACTTGTTGAACGCTTTAACTGCTTGTCCGTTGGATCTACATAATAATGCCCTTGTGCACCACCAGTAATGCCATAGCTTTCATGTAATCCTGTATTAAACCATTGTGGCGAGTTAGGCACACAAGCTTGATTTAAAATACTATATACGAGTTCCTCATAAAATACTTGAGCATCGTTTGTTGTTGCGAAATAACCATAACGCTCTCCCCATACTCTCCAACAATTCGCCATACGGTGTGCAACTTGCTTCACAGAAGTTTCTCTTCCTAGAGAACCATCAGCTTGCGGTACACCCGCTTTTCTAAAATATTTTTGTGCTAAGATATCCGTAGCGATTTGGCTCCATTGTTTAGGAACTTCTACGTTTGTCATTTCAAATACCTTTTCGCCATTCGGGTTTTTGATTACGCTATCACGGTAATCATATTCAAATAGATCAAAAGGAGATACACCATCCTTGGTGAATCGGCGGCTAAATTGTAAGCCTTTTTTGGTGCGAGCGTTGGCCATACTGGGTTTCTAGTTTAATCGAATTATTTAATGGGGTCCCGAACTGATAACAAATTGTTAAGCGGTCGACGAAAATATCTTTACCTACGCAGAAATCAACACCCTAAATATTAACAGGTTGTGGATAAGGAATTCGAACAATTTGAGAGTTCAAATCAGGCCTGAATTTGACACATTTTCCCCCAAATGTTAGCAACAAAAAAAATAATATTGGGGTTCGTATGAGGTTTTTCCCTTAGTAAATACGGGGGTTTGAGGGGTATTTTACATGAGTCATTGAAAATGAAGGAGTAAGGAACCAATATGGGGGCAAAAAACACAAACAAATGACCAATAATTGCATTTAACAAAAACTTTTCTGCATTTTTGCAAAAGCACTTAGCTCCATCACTACATGAATCTACACGTATACCAACAACTACTTGAATCCAAAAAAGCAGGTCGCCCACTTTTTACGGTTTTAATAGATCCCGATAAGGTAGACGCTAAAGGCCTAGAACATTTGATAGGGCTGGGTTTGGATGCAAAAGTGGATTGCTTTTTTGTAGGTGGAAGCCTAGTGATTTCCAACCATTTAGACGCTTGTATACAGCAAATAAAAGCTGCTTGTAACATCCCAGTGATTCTATTTCCGGGGTCCCCTTCGCAGGTATCAAAATACGCAGACGCCTTACTATACTTGTCTTTGATATCGGGTCGTAACCCCGAATTACTTATTGGGCAGCACGTAATTAGTGCTCCATTTGTAAAAAAATCGGGGCTTGAAATCATGCCAACTGGCTATATGGTGATAGATGGCGGCGCGCCAACCACCGTATCTTATATTTCTAACGCAGCTCCTATTCCTTCTAATAAAAATGAAATTGCCATGTGTACCGCTATGGCTGGCGAAATGCTAGGCATGAAGCTGATTTATATGGATGCTGGCAGTGGTGCACAAACCCCTATTACAGAAGCTATGATTAGCGCTGTAGCAGGTTCTATCAATATTCCACTCATCGTAGGCGGTGGCATTACAGACCCCGAAAAAGCATACTTAAACTGCAAAGCAGGCGCCAACATGATTGTTGTTGGAAATGCGATCGAAAAAGACCCAAGCCTCATTAAAGAAATGAGCGCAGCGATACACGCATCGGGCAAAATAATAGCGGGATAAACATTTAGTTTTCTGGTATTTAACGCAAAAATTTAGGAATTTTTAATCCTGCGGGAAATACAGGTTTATGTAATAACTTAACAACATATGTTGCGGTTGTGAATGATCTATTTAGGTCAATTAAAAACATAAATCCAACCCCATGCGAATCAACAAACTGTTACCGGTTACCCTGTTTGTAGCAAGCCTAATTGTATCTAGTAGTATCTGCGCTCAAACAATTGCAGCAAAAGCAAAACCTAAGCCCAGCTATGCAGCGCACTTATATGCGGGAGGCGCTTTTTTTGGCACCAACGATGTAAATGGATATGGATTTTTAGTAGCAGTAGAAAAATCGATTTTTAAAAAAACGATTCGACCTTTTCCTGCTTTTCAAATGGGCTTTGGACTCAACTTTGAAACAGGGATTAGAAAAATTGGGGATGTTTTGTATCCCAATGGTGATTTAAAAATTACTGGGTATGGACAAACTAGTAAAACATCGGGTTGGGCTACTTTTAAATATCATCCGTTTAAACATTCGATGGATGGATTTAGTGTAACCGTAGGCCCTACATTTGGCGTTACACAAGCAAGTTCAGAAAAATCTTTAAGTCATATTTTCGACCCTCGTGAAGGTCTTATTAGAAGATCTGTGCTCATTACAGAAAATTATTTTGGCATGGGTTACCGCATCGCCCTGCAACAACAATTTGCCATTAGAGATCATTTTTTTATTGGTTTTCGTGCCGATTTTTCAAATGATGTACACAGCGATATCAATACCTTTTTAGGAGGTGGACTGAGTTACCGATTTTAAGAAAAGTTTGCGATTTTTTTGTCCAATAACCGACCAATTGGTCGGTTATTTTTTTTGTTTTTTTTGCCTGCATTTGCGGGATGTATCAGAACTATTTCGCAATCGTAATTTATTTGAGCCTTGATTTAATTTCTGCGGATTCACGTAACATAAATAGGTTTTGAATTGAATAGGTTGCACATGATAGCTATCCAACCACATTCTATTCATCTTAAATTAAGCACTATGTTATTAAACGTAAAAAAAGGCTTGCTTGCACTAACGTTACTTGCTGTATTTGTTAGTTGTAAAAAAAATGCTATCGATTACCAAAAGGGAGGTGTCGATGAAAGTAAAGTATACCAAAAACCAATTACTTATGATCAAATCGAACTTGTTAGTAATCTCGAAAAAATCACCATCATTTTAGAGGAACTTTACAAAGAAAATAAGAACTTAAAACTCGTTAATGCAGCCATTTATTCCAAAGCATACACCGACGAATCCGTTTTATTAAAAGACCTCATCCATCCGGGTCAAAGTATACTTCCAGCAAACAAAAAATTTGCGGAACTCTGCACCAAATGGAATGTAAGCTTGCAAGTCTTTTCAGATAATTTTTGGATAGCCGCAAAAGAAAAAGACGATCCTGCACTGCTCGCTTTTTTAGGTAAAATGCAAACCAACGATTTACCAAGCGGGCTACTAGCTACCCAAATACACAACGATGGCTCCGTAAATAATAACAATGACGTGAGCATTTATTTTCCCTACAGTTCCGAATATGATTATTTGGCAAGCGGCGACAGCTATGGTCCGGTAGCAAGCCTTGTTGCGGCCAGTGCCGAAGCCGACGAGGCCCTTGGTTTTCAGCCATTTTATAGTGGTGGCACACTGCTAGAATACCGCCCAGTTGTTGTCAATGACGATTATGTATTTAACCATCCTACCCATATTGTAGGCATCAATGGTATAGAGCCTTATCAAACGCAGGATGTCAATTTAAATCCACCTGTTGTAATTGCGCCAAGCTTTAACCGGGTGTATGTGGGTGATGCTATTTGTAAGGCACAATATGACAGGCTTATTAGTTTTACCGGCAATGGTGGTGGTTCAGAAATTGCTTATTGTAGAGCAAGTGGCTACCTAAAATTAGTAGGTCATCAAATCACCGAATTTGAAGACAAAACATCAGTAAAATTTGAACGAGGTACCATTCGTAAAAAACAATGGCTCCGTGTGTATGCGGTTTGGGATGCCGATTGGGTGGTTGATAACAAAGAACAGGTTTTTGCTATCTATGAAGACGATAACAATGCAGAAATCGTATTTACAGGTTCTCTTAGCACAACCCTCAAGGTTTCTGATGGCACTAGCGTAGAAGGCAGTATCGACTATCAAATAAAAAGGAGCTCACAGGATGAAATTATCAAGCAATTAAAAATTTCGAGGGCTTCTTATTTTGCTGGCGCCCGCAGAGATCAGGGCTGGGGTTTTGGAATTGATAAATCTTTTTTACCGGCATCCGCTTCGCAAGGTTGGCCGTTTTATGACGCTGTGTCTGGTGGCGGCGCTAATGTAGGTTGGACCTGGCCTTATGACGGATTTTAATAGTTTGTAAATAACTAACAAGCCAACCAAAATACTAGTAACCATCCTTATTCGCTGGTTACAAAATAGTAGTAAGGTTGGCTTGTTTTCTATTTTAAATCGGCAGTATTAACGCGTGTTGGCGTGTCTTTACCGCTAACAATACCACGCGCACTAAGTGCAATAGCCTTGATAATTCTTGTCATATTATCTATATCAATTGTACCTATTTCATCGGTTGCCTTATGATAATATGGATCGGTATCAATTTTAGTAGTAGAAATGGTATGAGCCGGAACACCTAGTCTAGCAAGGGTTGCGTTATCTGAACGGTAAAATAAATTTTGTGCAGGATATGGATCTGGATAAAATGTAAAATCAGTGCCTTCTAAATTAGCTTGCAAAATTTTACCCATATCGGTTTTTTCGTAGCCTGTAATAAACGCAGAATTCTTACCCCACTTACTTTCAGATCCAATCATTTCTAAATTAAACATGGCAATAACTTTAGCCGGATCAAATTGATTTGAAAAATAAGTAGCCCCAAAACCCCCTACTTCTTCTGCAGTAAAGGCAGCAAAAACAAGCGTACGCTCATTGTTGTTAAGCACTTTAAAATATTTAGCAAGCACCATCATCGCAGTGGTTCCAGCAGCGTCATCATTGGCGCCATTAAAAATAGAATCCGCAACCACATTGCCATTTCTGTCTTTACTGGTAATACCTAAATGATCATAATGCCCACTAAAAATTACAATTTCATCAGGTCTAGATTTTCCAGGAAGTACACCTACCACATTGGCAAGTGGCATTTCAGTAATCTCATGCTTGGCTTCAATGCTATAACTAGAAGGCGTTGCAGCGCTTAATACAAACACCACCGACTTATCAGATTTAAATAAATTTGATTTAAGCCTGGTTAATCCACTAAATGTTTTTGCAAAACTGGTATCCACAATTACAAGTGCATTCTTTTTTAACCCCGCAAGCTTTCGTGCCTCCGTCATTAAATTGGCGGTTTTACCAATGAATATTTTTTCGTACCCTGATGCATCTGAAATAGAAAGCGATGGCTGCGTTGTTACAACAATAATATCTTTTTTGTCAAGTGCAGCGCCGTCAAAAGTTCCAGCAGCACTGATAAATTTGGTGCGCACCATGGCAAATGACTGCAAATAAGAGCCATTGTTATTAAGGGTTTGAAGGCCAGTTGCCTTAAACTCGTCGGCAATAAAAGCTGCTGCTTTTTCGATACCCGGCGTAAAGGTTCTTCGACCCTGCATATCATCTGCAGCAAGAATCGTTTCGATACGTCTTACCTCTTTTTCTTTTATTAACTTATCTAATTTTTGGGCCTGTGCAAAAGACACAAGTACTAAACCTACTAGTAGGATATTGATTTTTTTCATAGCAAACTAAATTACGGATTATTTTTTAGATGACTAAAGGCTCATCATTTCTTTAAACTTAACGGTTTGGCGTCTACTTACTTCAATTTTTTCGCCACCCTTTAACTCTACAATCAAACCCCCATTAAAGTATGGTTCAATTTTATCAATCCAACGAAGGTTAATGATATGCTTGCGGTTGGCCCTAAAAAACATACGTTCGTCGAGGCGCTCTTCTAACGCATTCAAAGATTTTAATATCAGCGGCTTGTTGCCTGCAAAAAATACCTTGGCATAATTACCCACGCTTTCAAAAAGCCTGATTTCTCCAAGTTTCACAAACCAACAACGCTCTCCATCTTTCACAAACACTTGATCCTGCTCTGTTAATGGACCGCGGTTGTTGCCATGGAAACCAATTTGTTCTTTAAATAATTCGGCTTGAAGTTTTTGAATCGCATCCGACAAGCGTTTAGGCTCAATTGGTTTTAATAAATAATCCAGCGCGTTTACTTCAAAGGCTTTGATAGCATACTCGTCATACGCTGTAGTAAAAATAACTTTTGGCGCACGCTCCACTTCTGCTAGTAAATCAAATCCTGTTTTGCCTGGCATTTGAATGTCTAAAAATATAAGATCCGGATTGTGTTGCTCAATTTTTTCGATGCCTTCGTCTACATTGGTCGCTTCGTCTAATACTTCAATATCAGCGTGGTCTAATAACAACTTTTTTAATTCATTACGCGCAAGTCTTTCGTCGTCTATGATAATTGCTTTTATAGCCATGATATTTTCGTTATTTTTTATTTGAATTAACTGGTAAACAAACAACAGCTTCCACCATATGATGCTCGATATTATGAATAGAAAATTGAGCCTTGTTCCCAAAAAGTAGGGCTAATCTATTTTTGGTACTGCTAATGCCAAATCCACTGGTATCAATATCTCCATCAATGGAGCCTGTGTTTCTAATAATAAGTTCGTGGTGTTGGTTTTTAAAGTCGGAATATATTTCAACAACACCGCCATCTCTATGTTTACCAATGCCATGTTTGATAGCGTTTTCGACAAGGGTTTGCAGCATCATGGGTGGCACTGGTTGATCGAGTGTGTCTTCATCAATATGATAAACTACTTGTAAACGACTTTCAAACCTAATAGACTCTAGCGCTAAATAATCTTTAACAATAGAAAGTTCTTTTTCAAGCGTAACCGTTTCAAGTTTTTCGGCTTGCATACTACTGCGTAAAATATTACTAAGCTCTGTAATAGCCGTCCTTGCACGTTCCGGATTTTCATCAACGAGGGCCCTAATACTATTGAGGGCATTAAAAATAAAATGCGGATTGATATGCGATTTAATCGTTTTTAATTCTAGTTCCTTTACCAAACTTTCAAGCCTCACTTTTTGAATTTCATTCATTCGGCCTAACTCTACATAATGCCACACATAATAAATACTCACCCAAATAAAAATCATGGGGGAATCAAAAATCAAATTGGAAAAGAAACGAGTTCGTACCGAAAATTTTCGGGTAGGATCATAGAGTCTTACCCACTCTACTAGTGCGCTATTAGTTAAGCTATAAAAAACAACCACCCCTAAAAAAAGTAGTATGAGCAACCACCACTTTTGAATTGGGAACGGAGGTCTTAACTTAAATTGTACGAGTAGCGTACGAAGCAAATGCGTAAATAAAATACCCGTAACAATGGTGATCCCTAGTCTTGGATAAAAGATAGGGTTTGGTTTGCTGTCAAAAATATAGGCGAAAAATATCATGGTTAACCCGTAGGAGAACCAACCGCCTATTTGACACCACCAATAAATACGTGTAGTTTTTAAAGACATATAGTACAAATATAAAAATTAAGCACCCCAAAAGGGGCTAAAATTGGGAGGAAAGGCAAAAACCAACCTTGGTTGGCATAAAATAAAGTTAATACGGGGTGAACCTTTGGTTTTGTCTGATGTTTCTATTGTAAGAAAGGTGTTTAGCTTCACACGAAATGCCTATTTTTACAACCTAAACAAACTTTTTGCATGGAAATAAGGCCAGGAGCGCTACTCGGGATCATCAACAACCCCGATGACCTAAAAAAGATCCCCAAAGATCAGTTGCATCAAGTTTGCAATGAACTACGCCAATACATCATTGATATTGTAAGTGTGCACGGTGGGCACTTTGCTGCCAGCCTTGGTGTGGTTGAATTAAGCGTTGCTCTTCATTACATTTACAACACACCTTACGATCAACTTGTTTGGGACGTAGGTCATCAGGCATATGGACATAAAATATTAACGGGTCGTAGAGATCAGTTTGTTACCAACAGAAAATATAAAGGCCTTAGTGGCTTTCCTAAAAGATCAGAAAGCGAGTACGACACTTTTGGTGTAGGTCACTCTTCTACTTCTATTTCGGCAGCATTAGGCATGGCCATGGCTGCTAAATACAAAGGTGAAAACCGAAAATCAATTGCTGTAATTGGTGATGGTTCCTTAACTGCCGGTATGGCTTTTGAAGCTATGAACCACGCGGGTGTTGCGGATAGTGATGTGCTAATTATTTTAAATGATAACTGCATGAGTATCGACCCAAATGTGGGTGCACTCAAAGAATATTTAACGGATATTGCTACCTCTCCTACTTACAATAAAGTAAGGGATGAAATTTGGAACTTACTAGGTAAAATGCCTGTAGGAAAATCTACGAGCAGGTCTTTAGCTTCTAAATTAGAAGCCAGTGTTAAAGGCATGGTAAGCAAGAGCAGTAACCTTTTTGAAGCCTTACAGCTCCGCTATTTTGGACCTATCGATGGTCACAACATTACCAACCTTGTAGATACCCTTAAAGATTTAAGAGATATTCCTGGCCCTAAATTGTTACACGTTATTACAACTAAGGGTAAAGGCTATGAGCTTGCAGAAAAAGACCAAACAAAATGGCATGCACCAGGTTTATTTGATAAGGTAACTGGAGAAATTTTTAAGAAAAAAATAGAAGCGCCACAACCACCAAAATACCAAGACGTATTTGGTCATACCCTAGTAGAATTAGCAAAGGCGAATCCTGCCATCATGGGTGTAACGCCTGCAATGCCAAGTGGTTCTTCCTTAAAATTTATGATGGATACCATGCCTGACCGCGCATTTGATGTGGGCATATGTGAGCAGCATGCTGTTACACTTAGTGCTGGCTTAGCTACGCAGGGCATGCGCGTGTTTTGTAATATTTATTCTTCATTCATGCAGCGCGCTTTTGACCAGGTGGTGCATGATGTTGCCATACAAAAATTACCCGTTGTTCTTTGTTTAGATAGAGCTGGACTTGTGGGTGAAGATGGCCCTACGCATCATGGCTGTTACGATATTTCATACCTCCGTTGTATACCTAATTTAATTATAAGTGCACCCATGAATGAGCAGGAACTGCGCAACCTCATGTATACCGCACAACTTGATAGCACTGGCTTACCATTTGTTATCAGGTACCCAAGAGGTGAAGGTGTGATGCCTGAATGGCAAACGCCATTAACGGCTCTTGAAATAGGAAAGGGTAGAAAAATAAAAGACGGAAAAGAAGTGGCCATTTTAAGCTTTGGTCATCCAGGAAATTTTGCAACAACAGCTATCAGAAATTTACGTTCAGAAGGAATCGATCCGGCGCATTACGATATTAGATTTGTGAAACCACTTGACGAAGCATTACTTCATGAAGTGTTTGCAAACTATTCAAAAATTGTTACTGTCGAAGACGGCACAGTAGTGGGTGGATTTGGTTCTGCGATACTAGAATTTATGAACGCCAATGGCTATAAAGCAGATATTTCTATTTTAGGTATTCCGGATAGACTTGTAGAACATGGGACACTCAAAGAATTACATAGAGAGTGTACTTATGATGCTGCAGGTATAGAAGCCGCGGTAAAAGAAATTATTACAAAAGAAGCGCTCGTTCAGATTTAATAACAACGATATTACTATTCCATTTCTAATGGAATATCTTCATCAGTAAAACTACTTGGAAGGTCTTCATCTGTAAGACCTTCTTCTTTTAGTTCTTCTTCGCGGTTGTCATTCCACTCAATAATAAAGTTGTTCATACCCTCGCCCACCAAGAGTTTCATGTATTTCTGCTGGGTTAATTCTAATGTAGATAAGAATAAAAACAACGCGTGTACGCGGTCGTTACAAATTTCAAATACTTTTTCAAAAGCAACTGTTTTTTCACCACGCACAAAATCTAGCATATAATCTCTACTACCTTCCATGGTGTAGTTATAACGCACCACCGTATGCACGGGTTTGTTTTGACGATCATGCACACGCTGCATCACTTTTTCAAATGCTTTCATCAGCTTGAACATCGTGATGTTCTGAATTTCAGTTCCTTCAGAAGCGTCTTCTCCAATCGAAATAAGCTCTTTTTGAAGATTACCACGTTTCACCATCAGCATTCGTACGGCTTCCATATCAGCCATTTGCGCAGAAGCTTCTTTGAAGCGCTTATATTCTAATATTTTGTCGATCAGTTCTTGACGCGGGTCAATTTCATTTCCAGCAGCATCTATTTCTTTACGAGGAAGTAATAGTCTGGCTTTGATACGCATCAGGGTAGATACAAACAAAATGAACTCACTAGAAAGTTCAATATTTAATTTCTCTCCTTGATGAATGAATTCTAAGAAGTCTTTAATGATGCGTGTAATGGGGATATTGTAAATATCCAATTCGTCTCTTTCTATAAAAAACAGCAATAGGTCAAAAGGACCTTCAAACTGGTCTAACTTAATTTGATAATTTGGAACATTCACAGCTTCACACTTTTGCTACAAAGAAAACCCCTTCGGGCCTCAAATGTGCATATTAGGGTCGAAATTTATCCACTTTAGTAACCTTTTTAGGCAAAAATTGTTAGAAAACCACCATTATTAGGCTCTAAATCAGGAACTTCGCCAAAATCTATGATCGTGAGAGAAAAGTTAATTAATTGGGGCATTTTTATTGTTTTATCCGTTATTTGGGGCAGTTCTTTCATGCTCATGAAAGTAGGCATGAAAGAAGGGGGTACTTACCAATTAAGCCCTTACCAAGTGGCGTCCTTACGTATGATTTTTGCAGGACTTGCTTTATTACCCTTTTGCTATTCGGCGCTCAAGCAAATTCCAAAAAACAAACTTTTTGTAGTGTTGCTTTCCGGATTAATGGGCAGCTTTATTCCAGCCTATTTATTTTGTATTGCAGAAACAAAAATTGATAGTGCACTTGCTGGTATTTTAAATGCACTCACCCCTCTTTTTACCATTATTGTGGGCATTGTGTTTTTTAATTTAAAATCTAATAAACAAAAAGTGATTGGTATTTTACTTGGGCTTGTTGGACTTGTACTTTCTGTAACGGCTGGTAAAACACTTCATTTCGATAATTTCTCTTATAGCTTTTTTGTTGTGCTCGCTACCATCTTTTATGGTCTCAATGTAAATATGGTTGGAAGCCAAATGCAACATGTAAGTGCTATCAATATTGCTGCTGCTGCTTTTTGTTTTGCCATGATACCAGCGGGTATTATCCTGTATACAACTGGTTATTTTAATTACGATTTTTCTAATCCTGCATTAATTCAGGCAACCCTTGCTGGTGGCACACTTGGCGTGATTAACACATCCATTGCATCGATCCTTTTTTATGTTCTTGTAAAAAGAGCGGGCATCATTTTTGCATCGACAGTAACCTATGCAATTCCTTTTGTTTCACTTGGTATAGGCCTATATTACAACGAGCCCATCCATCCGTTAAGACTTGTTGGGCTCGGTATTATCTTAGGGGGTGTTTATATTGTAAATAAACAAAAGAAATAAGGCAAGATTAAATAGCCATCATTTCTTTTTCTTTTGCAGCTAAATGCTTTTCAACGAGTGCAATAAATTTGTCCGTAATATCTTGAACATCTTTTTCCGCATCTTTTGCAGCATCTTCACTAAGGCCGTCTTTTTGTAATTTTTTAATTTGCTCAATCGCGTCGCGTCTGATATTTCTGATAGCAACTTTAGATTGCTCTGCTTCGCCTGCAGCTCTTTTTACAAATTCTTTTCTGCGCTCTTCGGTAAGGGGAGGCATAAAAAGTCTGATCTGAACACCATCATTTTGAGGTGTTACCCCAATATTTGCCATCATAATGGCTCTTTCAATGGGTGCGAGCATATTTTTTTCCCAGGGTTGAATGCTAATGGTTCTAACGTCTAAAACGCTAATATTAGCCACCTGGCTGATAGGCGTTGGGGCGCCATAATAATCAGCCATAATGCCATCAAGCATCGCAGGACTGGCCTTTCCGGCTCTAATCTTCGTTAATTCATGCTCAAAGTGGCCAATCGCCTTATTCATCGAATCTTCGGTATCTACCGTAATTAAGTCAAGTTCTTCAGACATGTTGCATTAATTTGATGGCAAAACTAATAAATAGTACCGAAAGCATCATTTTTCATCCAAGAATTGGAATTTGAATTTTATCTTCGCAGCAAATAAGCAAATTATGGCGTCTATTCAAACCCTTAAAGACACGGCAACCCAAGTTAGAAGAGATATTGTTAGAATGGTTCATGGTGTTCAAAGTGGACATCCTGGTGGATCTCTTGGTTGTACCGATTTTTTAACGGCGCTATATTTTCATACCCTAGAACATAATCCTGCGTTTTCTATGGACGGAAAAGGGGAAGACTTATTTTTCTTATCCAACGGACATATTTCACCTGTATTTTATTCGGTACTTGCAAGATCAGGCTACTTTGAAGTGAGCGAACTTGGAAGTTTTAGAAAATTAAATACCCGCTTACAAGGACACCCTACTACGCATGAACATTTACCAGGTGTAAGAATTGCCAGTGGATCTTTAGGCCAAGGTATGAGTGTTGCCATTGGTGCTGCTTTGACTAAAAAAATTAATGGCGATAATAAACTTGTATACTCCTTACATGGTGATGGTGAATTACAAGAAGGCCAAATTTGGGAATCAGTAATGTTTGCTGCGCATAACAATTGCGATAACCTCATTTCTACTATCGACGTTAATGGTCAGCAAATTGATGGCCCTACCAAAAAAGTAATGAACCTAGATAGTTTACGCGCCAAATTTGAAGCGTTTAACTGGACTGTTATTGATATGGATGGTAACAATATGGAAGATGTTGTTACAACACTTGATAAAGCAAAATCATTAACAGGGCAAGGTAAACCTATCTGTATTTTGATGAAAACAGAAATGGGTAAAGGTATTAGCTTTATGGAAGGCACGCACGAGTGGCATGGCATTGCACCAAACGATGCACAACTGGCGGATGCGCTTTCTCAATTGCCTGAAACTTTAGGTGATTACTAATTAAGATTCCCGCAATTAGTCTGCTAACTTTTTAAAGACATCAATTGTTGACTTGCTTTTTTAGCAGGTATCCATGCGGCCATTAGTGCAATAACTGCAATGGTAGCAACCACAAGTACATAATCGGTAGGCATTAATTTTACAGGATAGTAATCAATAATAAAACTACCGCCGCCACCTAGCGTAATAATTTTAAATTTTAGTTGCAATAAACAAATAATGGTGCCAAGTGCTGTGCCAATAGCGGTTCCTACACCTGCTAACACTAGCCCTTCTGTAATAAATATTTTTTGAATGAGCCCAGCGCTTGAACCCATCGCCCTCAGCACTGCAATATCTTTTTGTTTTTCTAGCACGAGCATGGTAAGTGCGCCAATCATATTAAATGCGGCCACAATTAAGATTAAACTTAAGATGCCGTAAATAACCCATTTTTCCATTTGCATGACAGCATACAAATTTTTGTTTTGTTCGTAGCGCGTTTCAACAACAAAATTATTTCCAAGTGCTTGTTGCAAATTTGCTTTTATTTTTGCGGGGCTACCATTAATTTTTATTTCTAGTCCACTCACTTGATCTGGAGACATTGAAAGCATGTACCTCAAAAAATCGATGTTGGTGAAAATAAATTTATTGTCAAATTCTTGTTGCACTGCAAAAACGCCCCTGCCTGTTACATTAAATGCAAACATGCCGTCAACAGCGTCAAAACCCGCGCCTTTATTAGGCGTGTACAGTGTTAAAGGAAATCCACCTTTTGTAACATCTGCGCCTACAGCATTTTCGATACCTGCACCAATAACAATGCCCGGATTTTGTAAATCACCGGTTTCGTAACTACCTCTTACAATATGCTTATTAATTTGATTGGTGCGCGTAAAAACGGAGTCCACTCCTTTTACCACCACAATGCTCTGATAATCGCCATTGGCAAGTAATGCTTTTTCTTCAATCACTTTACTCACTTCTGTAACGCCTTGTATGGATTGAATTTTATATAGGGTACTGGAATCCAGATTCATTTTTTTGCCCTGCGCAGGCACCACACGCATATCTGCATAAAAATCGGTGTAGAGCCCTTTTACTAAATCTTCGAACCCATTAAATACACTTAAAATAACAATGAGTGCAGCCGCTCCAACTGCTATAGCTGTAACACTTACCCATGCAATAATATTAATTGCACTCGTAGACTTTTTTGATTTAAAATACCGCCAAGCAAATAAATATTGCACGAGACTACATTAATTTGATTCTTGATCTGCGTCATCACCGTCGTTAGAAACATCATTCGCTCCATCAGGCGCTCCGGTGGCCTTTTTTTCGGCATTGATTTGCTTGAAAATTTCTTCCATTTTAAACACATAGTCAAGCGTGTCATCGAGGTAAAAATGCAATACCGGAATACGTCTAAACTGATGCTTTACCCTGTCGGCAAGCTCCTTTTTGATCTCCCAAGCCCTAGACTCAATTACTTTCATCACTTCTTTAGGATCTGGCACCTGAAATATACTAAGGTAAATACGGGCCTCCAAAAGGTCGGGCGTCACCTTTACAGATGAGATGGAAACCATGCCACCGGCTATCATAGAAAGGTTTAGCCTTCTAAAAATATCATTCATTTCTTCTTGTATAGCACCGGCTACCTGACGTTGACGTTTGCCTTCCTCCATGTTCTTTACGTTTAATTGGTTGTAAAATTAGTTACTTTGCCTTGTTTTAACGATTTTATCATTTATGAAGCGTTTTTCACGAATATTATTCTACCTCCGGACCCAGAAAAGGAATATTGCCCTGTATGTGGTATTTAACCTGTTGTCTATTCTGTTTTCGCTGGTTTCACTGGCTATGTTGGCGCCATTTTTACAGCTATTATTTGGTACCGAAAAACTAATCACTGCCATGCCGGTGGCTTCAGATGCAGGTTTATCTGCGGGCACTATTTTAAACTACCTTAAATATTTTATTTCTAGACTTATTATCGAAGAAGGAACCGTGTATGCACTTGGTGCTATTTGTGGCATCATCATAACTGCTATTTTCTTTAAAAACTTATTTACCTATTTGTCATTTAGGGTTTTAGCGCCCATGCGCAATTATGTAATGACAACGCTTCGTTCCGATTTGTATAAAAAATTATTAGACCTTCCTATTGGCTATTTTACCGAACAACGCAAGGGTGATATTATCAGTAGAATGAGTAACGATGCCAACGAAATTGAATGGAGTGTAATGAGTACACTAGAAGGACTAATTAAAGACCCGCTTAATATTTTAATCATTCTAATTTTCTTGGTTTTTTTAAGCCCGGTATTATCGTTGTTTTTATTAGTGCTACTTCCAGTAACAGGTTTTGTAATTGGAAGACTTAGTAGAAGCTTAAAAAAACAATCTACCACCTCGCAAGAAAAACTAGGTACCCTATTATCTATATTGGATGAAACCCTTGGGGGACTAAGGGTTATAAAGGCCTTTAATGCCGAAAAAATATTACTCCAAAAGTTTTTAGACAATAATAATGCGCTCAATCATATCCGCAACAAAATGAATTTTAGAAAAGATTTGGCATCGCCGATGTCCGAATTTTTAGGCGTGATTGTACTGTCTTGTATCTTATGGTTTGGCGGAAGACTGGTATTAAATAACCAAGCTGGTTTAGGACCCGAAAGTTTTATCACCTATATTTTATTTTTTACGCAAATCATTAATCCGGCTAAATCTTTATCTAGTTCTTTTTATAATGCACAAAGAGGCAGTGCTGCTATTGAGCGCATCGAAGAAATTTTAAAAGCACCTGTTGCGATAGAAGACAAACCCAATGCCAAAATTTTAGAAAATTTTGAACACCGTATCGAATTTAAAAATGTTAGTTTCTCTTACGACGATACCACCATTTTAAAAAACATCAACCTGGTTATTGAAAAAGGAAAAACGGTAGCACTGGTAGGCTCGTCTGGTGCGGGAAAAAGTACTTTAGCAGATTTGATTCCTCGTTTTCATGACGTAACAGAAGGTGAGGTATTAATCGATGGAATCAATATCAAAGAATACAGTTTACAAAGTGTGAGAGCCGCTATGGGTATTGTAACACAGGAACCTATTTTATTTAATGATAGCATCGCGCAAAATATTGCGCTTGGAGCCCAAACAGCAAGCCCCGCAGCTATTACAGCCGCCGCTAGCGTAGCCAACGCCGCTGCTTTTATCGAAAGCAAAGAAGATGGATACGATGCAAATATTGGGGACAGGGGTAGTAAACTAAGTGGTGGGGAACGTCAGCGCATTACGATTGCTAGAGCGATATTAAAAAATCCACCCATCTTAATTTTAGATGAGGCCACATCGTCACTTGATACAGAAAGCGAAAGACTGGTGCAAGACGCCATCAATAAAATGATGCAAAACAGAACATCGATTGTTATTGCGCACCGCCTTTCTACCATAAGACACGCCGATGAAATTATTGTTTTGCAAAAAGGAGAAATTGCAGAACGCGGCACCCACGATGCATTACTTGCAAAAGGCGGAATGTATAAAAGGCTTATTGATATGCAAGAAGTAAAATAAGAATTATAAAAATTGCACAAAAAAAAGGCCGCAAATTGCGGCCTTTTTTTATAGATCAAGATCTAATTTTATTGTTGATCAGGACTTGGTTTTACCAACCCTAATTTAGCTTCTAAGCTTAGTGTAGCATGCGGTACAGCGCGTAAACGAGCTTTGTCAATTAACTTACCGGTTACCCTGCAAATACCATAGGTTTTGCTTTCAATACGCATGATTGATTTTTCGAGATGGTCGATATACGTAATTTGACGACTAGCCATTTGAGACAATTGCTCTCTTTCCATACTTACACTACCATCTTCCATGGTCATGTAACGAGCATCATCATTGTCACCACCCATTTCATCTTTACGGGTAATTAAACCTTGTAAATAGGCAAGTTCTTTTTTAGCAGATTCTAATTTTTTATTGATCAGCTCACGAAACTCATTAAGTTCTGCGTCGCTATATTTTACAAGTGTTTGATTGCTCTTTGTAACAATTTGCACTCTTTTTTCCAATGGTGTATATCCAGGACTGTAAGGCACACTAGACTTTGTATTTGTTTTAGGCACTTTTACGTCTTTGATAGGTTCTAAAGGTTTTCTCACAGGCTTTTTTGGTGGCGCTGGAGGCAATTTTACTTCCGGCTTTTTAGGCATTGGGGGAAGTGGCGTTGGCTTAGCTTTCACAACTGGTGGTGGCGCAATTCTAGGAACTGGCTTACTTGGAAGTACCACTTTACCACCTGGTCTTACAGGTGCAGTTTTTACAATTACTTTAGCTGGAGGGGCTTTTACTGCGGCAACTTTAGCAGGTTTTGCTGCTTTTGCTGGAGCTGCTGGTTTTGCCGCTGGAGCTGCTGGCTTAGCCGCTGGTGCTGCTTTTTTTGCAGGAGCTGGTGCAGGTTTAGCAGGAACGGCCTTTTTTGCAGGAGCAGGTGCTACTACTTTTTTAGCTGGTGCTGTTGGTTTTGCAGGTGCTGCTACTTTTTTAGCTGGTACTGCGGGTTTAGCAGGTGCAGCCTTTTTTGCAGGTGCCGCTACTTTTTTAGCAGGTGCAGCTGGTTTAGCAGGTGCAGCCTTTTTTGCAGGTGCAGCTACTTTTTTAGCAGGTGCAGCTGGTTTAGCAGGTGCTGCTTTTTTTACAGGAGCAGCTACTTTTTTAGCAGGTGCTGCTTTTTTGGCCGGAGCCGCCTTTTTTGCGGGAGCTGCTACTTTTTTAGCAGGTGCTGCTTTTGGGGCTGGTTTCTTTGTAGCCATATTCTTGTTGTTATGCTTGTTTAGTTATTGAAACTTTTAGCAAATGCTCGTTAATGTCGAGTTCTGTTGCATTTGCAACATTGTCTACCCATTCAATAGAGTCTGCTAGAATTTCGCGGCAAATATAGTCGTTATATTTAACAATCGACTCCTTGAGCCTGTCGCAATGCTCAAGGGTCACGAATATACGGTCTGTAAGGGCAAAACCGCTTTCTTTTCTAATATTTTGTACACGG
>JACCDN010368742.1_pt1 | contig 59145 bp, 47 predicted proteins | sample 7441691 | NCBI WGS metagenome assembly JACCDN01 (sample SAMN15323439, study PRJNA562643) | freshwater metagenome | isolation source: river surface water | place: USA:Blue River Watershed | collected 2017-08-16 | reverse complement strand
TGACACCTTCCTTTGTCATCCCGAACGGTGTGAGGGATCTCAGGAATGTTTGCATGATGTTGTTAGTGAGAACGTGCCGCTTGCACGAGATCCCTCGTTACACTCGGGATGACACCCATTAGGATGAATCCATTAGGTCGCTTAATTATTCCCGCCATTACGCTCTGTCTGAATAGCCAACTGACTATGGCCGGTTGACTCTACTTCGCTGCTCAATGCCATGCGCACGCGCAAATTACTCGGTGAATCCGCGTGCTTCAGCGCTTCCTCTGCACTGATCCGTTGTGCCTTATACAGCTGCAACAAGGTCGAATCAAACGTCTGCATTCCGGCAGGCTCGGAGCGTTCCATCGCGCGCTTCAAACCATCAATGTCACCTTGCTGAATCAAGCCCTTGACATAGGGCGTGTTCAATAAGATTTCAAACGCGGCTATACGCTGATTATCGAGCGTATTCACCAAACGTTGTGACACGATAGCCCGCATCGTTTGCGACACATCCGTCAATAATTGTTGGTGTTGTGACACCGGGAAGAAACCCAATATACGATCTAATGCTTGATTGGCATTGTTAGCATGCAACGTAGATAAACACAAATGCCCGGTCTCCGCAAACGCCAATGCGTGCTCCATGGTTTCTTTATCTCGAATTTCACCGATGAGAATCACATCCGGGGACTGGCGCAAGGTGTTTTTCAGTGCGGAAGCATAACTGCGTGTATCGACGCCTACTTCACGCTGATTGACCAGTGATTTTTTATTAGTATGCACAAACTCAATAGGATCTTCTACCGTAATAATATGCCCGGTACTAAATGCGTTACGGTAATTTATCAATGCGGCTAACGAAGTAGACTTGCCCTCACCGGTAGCACCCACAAACAAAATAAGTCCACGTTTAAGTAACACTAATTTTTTCAATACATCCGGTAATACTAATGACTGCAACGTAAATATTTCGCCAGGAATATGACGCACCACCATAGAAATCTTGCCGCGTTGCCTGAAAATGTTAACCCGAAAACGGCCGATACCTGTCTTGGCCAAGGCAAGATTCATCTCATACTCTGTTTCAAACTCCGCGGCTTGCTCTGTACTCATGACATAGTACGCAATACTTTGCATGTCCTCTGCACTTAACTGCGTGTAATCCAATGTTGTTAATTTGCCATTGATTCTCACGTTAGGGCACGCATCCGTACACAAATACAGATCCGAGGCACCTTGAGCGATCATACGCTGCAAGTAATCTGTGAGTTTATTATTCATGGCCTTAACGTACTTTTCCCGGGTTCCTCCTCTTCTATCGGATAAACTCCGCCTTTGCTTTAGCTACCCATCACCACAGGCTATGCTAAAGCGATCGATTGGCGCTATACTGCGGCGTGCTGAATGAAAAGGTATAAGCCGCATGGAACACACGCATCACCACGAACACGATACGCCACAACACTACAATCGCTTGTTTGCGCTCGTCATAGGCTTAAACCTGTGTTTTGCCGCAGTAGAAGCCGGGATCGCCTGGCACGCTAATTCCGCCAGTTTATTGGCGGATGCTGGGCATAACCTCACCGACGTCGCCAGTTTAGGCTTTGCCTGGTTTGCCAACTGGCTGTTGAGCCGCAAACCCAACCCACGCTACAGCTACGGTTATAAACGCACAACCTTATTGGCTGCCTTCATCAATGCAGTGTTGCTGTTGCTCACCGGCCTAGGCTTACTCTATCAATCTATTTGGCACCTTATGCATCCCAGCATACTGCACAGCAAAATCGTGATTGCCGTTGCCTTGGCAGGCACGCTGATTAACGGGATAACCGCGTGGCTATTTCACCGCAGCCAGCAGCAAGACAACAATATCAGGGGCGCCTTCTTGCATTTATTCTACGATGCGCTGATCTCCTTCGCCGTAGCCCTGGGCGGTACGATTACCCTGTACACGCAATGGCATACACTAGATCCCCTCTTAGGTATCACGATTGCAGGAGTTATTCTATGGAGCACATGGCGTTTTTTACAAACTTCCACCGCCTCACTGCTGGATGCCGTGCCACAGCAACTGGATAAACAAGCGGTGCATGATTACTTACTAGAATTAGCCCGCGCCAGCGCAATCCACGATTTACATATCTGGGAGATCAGCACACGTGACATCGCATTGACTGCACATCTTGTCATTCCCAGCCACACCTTAGAAGATCATGAACATGCGCAGATAAGGCAAGCACTGCTTGCACGCTTTGCCATCAATCATGTCACTTTACAAATAGAAAAAAATCAGCAAAATAACACATGTTACCAAATTCACTGCGGTGAGTGAGCCTGTAACCCTATTAAGCGAAGGAGCAATTCGATGGGTGGATTAGAAGCAACATTTATCATATTAGCCATTGTGGTGTTCCTGTTCGTTGCGTTGGGCATCAAGCAGGTGCCACAAGGTTATGAATACACCATAGAGCGTTTTGGGCGCTACACACATACCCTGTCGCCTGGACTGCATATGATCTTCCCCTTCGCTGATAGCGTCGGCGCCAAACTCAATATGATGGAAAGCGTACTCGACATCCCATCACAGGAAATCATCAGTAGCGACAATGCGATGGTTGGCGTAGACGCGGTGGTATTCTTTCAAATTATCGATGCGGCCAAAGCAGCGTATGAAGTCAATCAATTGGAAAATGCCATTCGTAATTTAACCATGACCAACATCCGAACCGTGCTCGGCTCACTCGAGTTGGATGCAATGCTATCCCAACGTGACAAAATCAATCTGCAATTGTTGCGTGTCATCGATGAAGCAACCACACCCTGGGGTATCAAAGTCACACGCATAGAAATTAAAGAAATTGCGCCCCCCAGAGATTTGATTGACTCCATGGGTAGACAAATGAAAGCCGAACGCGATAAACGCGCGGCAATTCTAGAAGCTGAAGGTCTGCGCCAAGCGGCCATATTAAAAGCAGAGGGTGCTAAGCAAGCCGTTATTTTAGATGCAGAAGCCAATAAAGAAGCCGCTTTTCGCAACGCAGAAGCACGTGAACGTCTCGCTCAAGCCGAAGCACAAGCCACCTCTATGATGTCCGAAGCCATTGCCAAGGGCGACAGCAAGGCACTTAATTATTTTGTCGCGCAACGCTATGTAGACGCACTCAAAGAAATCGGCACAGCCGAAAATCAAAAGCTCGTCCTTATGCCACTGGAAGCCAGTCAATTGATCGGCTCTATAGCCGGCATCGGTGAACTGTGTAAACACGTACTACCGGGGAAAAATAACTCATGATCGCACTCACGCCACATCTCACCCATTGGCATTGGCTCTGCCTCAGCGGTTTGCTCTTGATAGCCGAGTTACTCAGCGGCAGTGGTTTTTTACTGTGTTTAGCCGTTGCTGCCTTGTGTACCGGTGCCTACGCGGCTGAATATCCCACCAGCAATTGGCATGTGCAATGCGTTGTGTATAGCATCACGGCGCTGATTACACTTTCGCTCTGGTGGTTGTGGCAACGCCGTCGCGCTAAGCTGCCATCTGATGCCATGCGATTAAATCAACGTGCGCAACAGTGCATAGGCGAAGTACTCACACTAACGACTCCCCTGCAACATGGCCGCGGCCAAGTGGTTATGCATGATACCCTGTGGACGGTAACCAGCACAGCCACACTACCCGCCGGAGCATCCGTGCGCGTCGTTGCCGTCACCGGCAATCTGTTACATGTCGTTGCGTTAGATGACTGAGTTCACCCTTCACCCGAACCGTGATGGGTTACCCGAATTACTTCAAGAAAAATGGCAGCAACAGTGGCAAGCCTACCAACATGCGTTGCTACAATACCCGTTGCATGAGGTTACGCATCCACACTTTCTCGCCAGTGTCGTTAGAGTGTGGAGTGCCAGTGAATTCGTCGCACACTACTGCATCCAACATCCTGATGTTCTGCATGCACTGTTTGCCGATGCAACCCTCTTACGCGACTATACCGCGCATGAAATTAGCCATCACTTGGGTGCGGCATTACACGAAGTCAGCAACACCACCCAGTTAGACCGTGCATTACGCCAGTTTCGGCAACGCGAAATGGTACGCATTGCCTGGCGTGATCTCGCGGGATGGGCTACGTTAAAACAAACCCTAGCCGAACTCTCTGCGCTGGCCGATGCGTGCATTCAACACAGCTTAATTCATATCACCCACTGGCACACCTTAACCTCCGGTAACCCACAAACCAGTAACGGCGCCACACAATCGTTGTATGTGATTGCCTTAGGTAAACTCGGCGGTAATGAATTAAATTTTTCTTCGGATATCGACATCATGTTGGCTTATCCAGAAGCGGGGTCGACCACACAACACAGCAGCAATCAGGTTTTTTTCACCGGCTTGGCGCAACAGCTGATCAAAACCCTGAATGCACCGACTGCCGATGGTTTTGTGTTTAGGGTTGACTTGCGCCTGCGTCCGTTTGGTAATGCAGGACCGCTGGTCATGGACTTTGTCAGCTTGCGTGATTACTATCAAGAACACGGTCGCGATTGGGAACGCTATGCCCTGGTGAAAGCACGTATCGTCAACCCAGACAATACGCACGCACCGTCCTTATCTGCTATCTTGTCCGCATTTACTTACCGACCCTACATAGACTACAGCGCGATCCATGCGCTGCGTGAAATGAAAAAAATTATTTTACATGAAGCAGAAGTGAAAGATTTGCAACGCAACATCAAACGTGGCCCTGGTGGTATTCGTGAAATTGAATTTAGCGCCCAAGTCTTGCAACTCATTCGCGGTGGGCACGAACCCCTACTGCAACAACGCAACCTGCTTAAATTACTGCAAATCTATACGGAACACGACTATCTACCCACGCGTATGTGTGCCGCATTACACGCGGCCTATGTGTTTTTGCGTAACACAGAGCACCGTTTACAACAATGGCAAGATAAACAAACACAACTGCTACCACACGATGAATTGGCTAAACAACGCTTGGCCTTTGCCATGGGATTTAGCGACAGTGCGCGCTTTTATCGGCAGCTAGAACGCCACCGCATCCGTGTCATCACCTATTTTTCCGCACTGTTTGAAACGCCAAAAAGTCAACATTTTTTTGGTGTCCTGGTCGCAACACAAGCGCAGTTACAACTGATTTGGCTCAATTACCTGGCTCCCGCACAAGCGACGACCGTGCTACACGAACACGGGTTCAATCCACCCGATACGATCCGCGAATTGCTGCACACGCTGCGTACCGATCCACAGTATCAGCAATTGCGCCGCAAGGAAAAAGAACGCGTAGATATCTTGATTCCCCTGTTATTATCCGAAATCATCCACCATCCTGAGCCGGCGGAATTATTGAAAAAACTCAGCAATGTTATCGTGCCCATCATGAATAAGGCCAGCTACCTACGCTTGTTGCTCGAGCACAACACCGCACGCGAACAGTTGATCCTCCTCATCGATGGCAGTACCTGGGTCACGCAACAACTGGCCAATTATCCGGTATTACTCGAAGACTTAACGGATACCCGTGCCTTATACACACCCTTGGATCAACCCACCCTCACGGCGCAATTACGCCAATTGCTGATCGGCATTCCACAAGACGATCTGCAACAACAGATGCACGCGCTGCGCCGTTTTAAAAACACCCATGTGTTACGCGTCGCTGCGGCTGATCTCATGGCCGTTCTCCCTCTCATGAAAGTCAGTGACTACCTCACGTTTACTGCTTCCGTACTGCTGCGTGAAGTACAAGCCATCGCCTTGCAAGAACTGCTGACCGTGCACGGTCAGCCCACCGATAAGCACGGCACCGTCGTGGCCGCAGATTTTTGCATCATCGCCTATGGCAAACTGGGCGGCATTGAACTGAGTTATGGCTCCGATTTAGATTTAGTGTTCGTGCACGCAGAATGTGATCCCAACGCACAAACCAACGGTGATGTACCGATCAGCAATCAGGTATTCTACACCCGCCTTGCACAAAGCATCATTCATTTGATCAACACCAGCACGGCCGAAGGCCACTTGTATAAAGTGGATATGCGTCTGCGTCCATCCGGCAACTCTGGCTTACTGGTCAGCAGCATAACCGCCTTCGCAGCGTACCAAGATCAAGATGCGTGGACCTGGGAACATCAAGCCTTAGTGCGCGCGCAAGCGATCAGCGGCAGTCCCGCACTGCGCGAACAATTCACCGCGATTCGGCAACACACACTCGCAAAATCACGTCCGCTGCAGCCACTGCGCGACCAAGTCAGCGCCATGCGCGAACGTCTGCGCGTTGCTGCAGAAAAAAATCATTCCCCCGCGTTGTTTGATGTCAAACACAGTTTAGGCGGCATCACCGACATAGAATTTCTCGTGCAGTTTGGCGTGCTACGCTGGGCACAACACTATCCCAGCCTGCTGGTTTATCCGGATAATATTCGCATCTTGGAGGCGTTTGCCGACACACAACTGCTGACGCATCAACAGACCACTCTATTGTGCGATGCCTATCGCTGTTATCGCTCCATCGTCCACCGTGCCCAGCTGCAAGGAACCCCTGACGTAGTCCCACTGGAACAATTGCACGGCTACCCACAGGCCGTACGCGAACTGTGGCAAAGTTTTTTAGCCAACCCCGCCTAACTTATTCGCTAGAGGTATAGTGACCACTCTTTTTATTCAGCTATTGGCTCAGCACCTTCACTCAATAGATCTATATATGTTTTATACATATAAATTTTATTACGCAACTTGCCTGTTATCTCTTTTACAATACCAAGAGATACCAAATGATGCAGCGATTTATTTACCGTTGGTAATGCCATGTTGCAATCTTTGACTACACTTTTCGCTGTTGTGATAGGACGTTTTTGCAAGTAATTATGTACTACCAAGGTAGAACGAGATGACGTAGGTGTGGTTTCTATTTTTTTACGATCATCAGTAAATAATATTAAAATGTTCCGCGCCGTCTCTATAGCCTGATTTGCTGTTTCAATGACACCTGTTAAGAAAAATTGGATCCATTCTTCCCAATTACCTGTTTCGCGCACCAACTGCAGATGATCATAGTAAGACACCCGATGTGTTTTAAAATACAGACTCAGATAAAGTATAGGCTCACGCATGATACCTTCGGCGCACAAAATAACGGTAATCAATAGACGGCCTAAGCGTCCATTACCATCTAAAAATGGATGGATCGTTTCAAACTGATGGTGTGCCAATGCAGCTTTGAGCAACGTGGGTAATGTTATCGTTTCATCATGCAGAAATTTTTCTAATGCACTCAACAAATCCATGACCCTATCTGGAGACGGAGGAACAAATTTCGCAATGCTGGGACGCGTGCCGCCGATCCAATTTTGCGACCGGCGAAATTCTCCTGGCTGCGTAGTACTAGTACTACCACGCCCTTTACTCAACAATATCTCGTGCATCTCTCGTATGAGACGCAAGCAAAGAGGAAAGCCACCTCGAATACGCGTCAAACCATGCTGCATCGCGGCTACATAGTTTGACACGTCGACTACACCCTGATTAGGCACCCCGGCTAACTCATTGCTTTCATGTAACAAAAAATCGGAGAGCGAAGATTGAGTCCCTTCTATCTGCGAGGAAAGAAGGGCCTCTTTCCTGATGTACATACATAGGAATAAAGAGGGGTCAGGTAAGGTAATACTGAATCCATCTAAGCGACCAAGCGCTACATTGGCTTGATCCAACAGGGGATAGATTTTTTCCATCTCAATGGCAGGTACGGGAGGCAAAGGTTTGGGCACATAGGCACGATAGGTCTCCTCCGTGACCGAACACTCAACATATTCACCTACTCGTTCTGGAAATGCTGCCATTGTGTCCACTCTATAGTAAAGGAAAACTCGTTTTTGTTTATTAGCAGCCACTCTAGCTAAAAAAATTTATTAAGCAATGTCTTTAATAAATTAAACGGCATTTTCCTTTATTAAAGATAATTTCATCAAAGCGGGCAACGAATCCGCATAGTATAAAGTCGCATCGCCCCCTACAAACCGCTATACTGAGCGTCCTATTGTGCGTTGACTAATTTAAATTCAATACGGAGGAGCGGGTGATGACTGATGCCACACAACAAGCGGCCTGTAGTGCGCAACACTATGAAGTGTGTTCAGCGGATCTCCCCTTATCCTGCCCCATGCCCAACGCGCGCCTGTGGGACGCACATCCCCGTGTGTATTTAGCCATAACTGATACGGGGCATGCCTGTTGCCCGTACTGCGGAGCGAGTTACAGCTTAGTCGATCGCGCCGCTGATCAACCCAACCCCATTTAACGACCTATGACACACGCAACGCATGCCAGTCTTGTTATTGGACCTTCCTGGGTAGGCGACATGGTCATGGCCCAGAGTCTTTTTACGTTAATTAAACAACGTCAACCCCACACTCTGATCGATGTGCTCGCGCCAGCCTGGAGTGCCCCGCTCTTAGCGCGCATGCCAGAGGTAAATCAAGCGTTAACGATGCCACTGGGCCACGGGCAATTTCATCTAAAACAACGTTATCGCATTGCCAAACAATTACCGCGATCTTATCAACAAGCCATTGTGTTACCCAATTCGTTTAAGTCGGCACTCATTCCCTGGTTTGCACGCATTCCGCAACGCACCGGATGGCGCGGTGAAATGCGCGTGGGTTTACTCAACGATATGCGCCTCTTAGATAAAACACGCTTGCCCCAGATGGTACAGCGTTTCGCGGCATTGGCTTTAGCACGCGATGAAATTCTCAGTGACGTACCTAAGCCCTCGCTACAGGTAGATGAAGTGTCGCGTCAACACACCTTAGTCAAGCACGGCTTACCCACGCAACCCGCGATTTTAGCCTTGTGCCCCGGTGCGGAATTTGGCTCAGCCAAATGCTGGCCCGCCTCACACTACGCGGCACTCGCGCGCACGAAGTTGGATCAGGGTTGGCAAGTATGGATCATCGGATCGCCCAAAGATCACACCATCGCCGCAGAGATACAACACGCTACCCAACAACGCTGCCGTAACTTAGCCGGACAAACAACCTTAGCAGAGGCTATCGATCTACTCTCCCTCGCCACGATCGTCGTTGCTAACGATTCAGGACTCATGCACATTGCAGCCGCATTAGCACGCAAGGTGATTGCATGCTATGGCTCTACCGATCCACAGTTTGCACCGCCGTTAACACCACACGCCCGCGTACTGTGGCAAGGCTTAGCCTGCAGTCCGTGCCGTCAGCGCGTTTGTCCACTGGGACACCGCGCTTGTTTATACGATATTACCGTGCCCCAAGTCTTAGCGGCGATGGATGATCTGGAATTCGCTACAGGTACAGAACATGCGTGTGCTTCTCATTAAACTGTCGTCTATGGGCGACATGATTCATACTTTGCCGGCGTTGACAGATGCACAACGCGCCTTCCCTGACGTACGCTTCGACTGGGTAGCAGAAGAAAATTTCAGCGAAATTCCATCTTGGCACAACGCCGTAGCCAACATCCTACCCGTTGCCATCAGGCGCTGGCGCCGCCAACCCTGGCGTGCGTGGCGCCACGGTGATTGGCAACACACCTGGCAACGCCTACGCGAACACACTTACGATCACGTGATAGATGCACAAGGCTTAATAAAAAGCGCGTTGTTAGCACGCAGTGCACGTGGCCCTTGTCACGGTTACGATCGTCTATCGATTCGTGAGCCCATCGCTGCATTGCTCTATCATCACCGTCACGCCGTCGCGTACGACCAACACGCCGTCACTCGAATTCGGCACTTATTTGCAAGTGCATTAGCTTATCCGGTACCCACACAAGCGGCCGATTACGGTATTGATAAAACACGTTTACCCAAGAGTCCTTATAGCGAACGTTATTTGGTGTGTTTACCCAATACCACGTGGAGCAATAAACATTGGCCGGAAACCTATTGGTGCGACTTAGTGAAGCGTGCAGAACACGCGGGTTATACCGTGCTCTTACCATGGGGTAATGCGACAGAGCAACAACGCGTGCAGCGCATTGCCGCCGCAGGATCACGCACGCACGTTCTACCACGCTTGAGCTTAACCGAACTGGCGGGCGTACTCGCACATGCCGAAGGGGTGATCAGCGTAGACACTGGCTTAGGTCATTTAGCCGCTGCACTGGATGTCCCCACCGTAGCCTTGTACGGACCCACTCACGCGCATCGCGCGGGTACCCATGGCCAACATCAATATCATTTAAATGCCACCTTTCCGTGTGCGCCGTGTTTTAGTCGACAATGCACCTACCGTGGCAACATCACCACCTATCCGGCTTGTTTTACGCAATTAACTCCCGACTTAGTGTGGACAACTTATATGAAAGGAAAGCTGTTTTCTCTACGCGATGGGGATTCTTAAGGAGAGAATCGCGATTCGCCCCTTAAGCGCCGTTAAGCCCTGTTTTACTGGGTAGGCGTAAAATTAAGGGTAACTATTCAGCATTTTGCTGAATAGTTACGAAAAAAATCTCATCCGCTTGCGGGTGAGTCAAAGCGATGGGGAGTCCAGAGGGGAGCTTATGCAATAGCTCCTCTCTGGTCGCCGTCCGCGCGAATTTACTTCGCGCAGGCGAACCCATCAAGGAAACAATCTCGGTCGCTTGGTTGTTGAAAGCACTGCGCAGGCAAGCACACACCCACTTGAGACTGTGCAATACCGATGTTAGTATGCGCTGATAAGTAGATTGGGAAGGTAACACGGATATGTTAGTACCGATTATTTTGGCAGGTGGTGTAGGGAGTCGTTTATGGCCACTGTCACGCGAAGCGTCACCTAAACAGTTATTACCCTTAGTTGATAAGTTAACCATGCTGCAAAAAGTGCTGTTGCGTTTGTGCGACGTCGTTGACGCAGTCGCACCCATCATCATTTGCCAAGCACAACATCGCTTCATCATCGCCGAACAAATCCGCCATGTCGGCGTGCCAGTCAGTGCAATCATTCTAGAACCCAGCAGTCGCGACACCGCACCGGCTATCACGCTAGGCGCGCTGTACGCACAAGCCCAATTTAGCCAGGCTAATTTATTGATCTTGCCCACCGATCACGTAATCAACGAACATGAACTGTTTGCCAAAGCCATTGCCAAAGCACTACCGTTGCTAGACAGACAACGTTTTTTAACCTTTGGCGTACAACCCACTTATGCAGAAACTGCGTATGGTTATCTCAAACTTGGCAAAACCTTAAGTGCAGATCATGCCTATAACGTGGATCATTTTATCGAGAAACCCGCGCACGCGGTCGCCCAGTCGTGTGTGGACTCCGGGCACTATTTATGGAATACCGGTATCTTCCTATTTTCTTCGCAGGCATTTTTACAGGCGCAAGCGATCTATGCCCCCATCATGCTCAGCACCTGCCAACAAGCCTTGCTGCGCTGCCGTCAAGATGAAGATTTCATTCGACCGCACAAAGCGGCATTGGCCGAATGTCCAACCAGTTCCATGGAATACCTGTTAGCTGCCTTGGGTGAAAACTTAGTTGCAGTCAAAGTTGCGTTGAACTGGAGTGACATCGGTTCGTGGGATACGCTCGCTAAATTGCAAGCACAAACTCAGGAAGGCAATACCATTCAAGGTGATGTGTGGACTGAATCGGTGAGTGATTGTTATTTGCATGCCGAACACCGTCTGCTTGCCGTGGTCGGTGTGCAAGATCACATTGTCGTGGAAACACGCGATGCCGTGTTAGTGGCACATAAAAATCACAGTCAACTGATCAAGCGCTTGGTGCAACGGCTCAAACAAGCCAATCGTTCCGAAGTGCTGCATCACCGCAAAACTTTTTATCCCTGGGGCAACCTACAAATTGTCGATGAACACCCACACTGCACAATATTACGCTTGTGTATCAACGCACACGCCAGTGCCACCTTGCCTATTGATAAGCTAGACGTACAGCAATGGCTAGTGCTCAAAGGCCAGGGTTATGTGCAACATAATCCCCAAGCCATTACTCCCACCCAAACCATTACTCTCAGCAGCAATACCACACAAACCTTATATAATCACGGTGATGACACCTGGGATTTATTGGGCGTGCAATATGAAACGCTGCCGGTGTATGGGTAAGCGCTAGCATGAATGTCATTCCCGCATGAGATTCTTCGCTACGCTCTGAATGACAAAGAAGGGTGTCATCCCGAACGTAAGAGAGGGATCTCAGAAATGTTTGTACGGTGTTGTTAGTGAGAACGTGCTGCTTGCTCGAGATCCCTCGTTGCACTCGGGATGACATTTCTGCACTCTGAATGACATTGCAATAAACATAAAAAACTCCCCGCAGTAAACTACGGGGAGTTGCAATGACAACTACTTATAACACAACCGCAAATGGTGACCTCGGTTGTGTCGAAGAAACCAAGTTTTGCGGATCATCAGTCAAGTCTATCTCCTCCATCATAGACGGTGGATTAGCACCCCAGCGTGTAGCGCGCTCTGACGAACCCTCATGCGTATTCGCTAACTTCTGCCACGTATTTGCCTTAGGTTGCTGTGACTGTAACACGTCATACCACTCTTTATCATCGGTCTGCGGCACAACATACGGATCTCCCAACACAGTGTACTGATGATCACCGCTATGGCTTTGGTTCGTTGTCAACTCAGGCCAATCCTCACGGTCCGACAACTCTTGCATGCTCAGCATTTCGATCTCCACCGCCTGCGATCCGTAATTCCACCGGCGCGACACGTCGTGACCCCACTCCTGGACCTGATCCCTGCAATGCGCATAGGCACCTTGTACTGACTCGGCAAAGTCTCCTACCCTTCCACTGACAGTGCTACGTGCAGGTTCTGTCGCTGCCCATGTTGACCGTGCCGTATCGCTGACCCACGTGCGCGCAGGTTGGGTGCTACTCCACGTATTTTGCGCGCGTTCACGCAGATCATCACGCGTATCCTGGGTGTTATCCCATTTTTCGCGTAGGGACCTACGCAATGCGGCCGTCTGATCTTGACAACGTACCTGCAACTCGTCGCTACGCCTACTGGCTGCAGCGCGTAATACGCTAGCGCGTTCAGCCAACACCGCCAACTGCTCGTGCAAATTCTCTTTGCCTGCAGCAGCAGCTACCCTGGCCTTGGCCAAGATCACGGGCGCTTGCGCTGTGACACTGACTGTTGCATCGGTCACTGCATCTAATACTTGCTCGGTACGTGTAGGCTGCAACGGTAGCTTTTTATCTAGCGTCTCCAGCTTACGCATCTCTCGTGCCATGCCGTGTTCACGTGCACCGAAATACTTAAATAAACCGGCCACGATGCCTATGCCTGCTGCCGCCACTACCACCGCGGGCAAACTAAGGGCTAAACCGGTAACCAGAACCGCCACCCCTAGAGTGGCCATCCCCACACCGATCTTTTGCATGCGTGGATCGGCATGACCCTGCGCCTTGCTCGCCATCGTCATAAAATCGCTGTATTTATGCTCTACAGACAATACATTGATATCTAAAAACCGGCCCGTGGCAGCCACCGATTCGTGTAAGTGTACCGTTAATGCCAAGGGGGCACGACCCTCTGCATAGAGTTCCTCTGCTTGCGCTAACAGTGCTTTTGCCTGTGTTTTAATTTCTCCTTCTATTAATTTATCTATTTCATCTTGCAATTTGCGTTTTGCTGTTACATAGACCGCTTGTGCCTCGACTAAGCTCGATTGCTGTTGTTGTAACTGCATAGTATGCAGCGCCGCCTCTGTTGCATGGTTCTGTGCTTGACGTTGCGCAAGCTTACCCAATACATCATGCTTGATTGCGGGTAGTATCGCTGTATCCTGATCCGTACGCTCGACCCAGGTTTGCAAAAACTTATGTTTCTGCGCCAAACTCGCGGGCGTTTGTCTACGTGCCTGCACCGGTGCTGCGGGCGTAAAGCTACGTCCGAAGCGTTCCTCTGCTGCCAATGGCTGCTCCTCCGCAATAGCACTGAGTGCGTCGCCCATTTCATTAATTTTTCCTTGTAAAGCAGCCACTTTATCGGCAAAAGACTGTGTGCTTTTCGCGAGCGTACGTGCCGTTTGCTGCAAGTCTTGCAACTGCGCATAGCAGTTTTCAACTTGCTCTATGCGCTCCATGCTGAGCGCACCACTCGCGGCTAAATCAGCCAACGTGGCTTTGGCCATCACACTGTAGTGCTGTGCAGCAAGCGCTATTCGTTGCACAACCGTTTGTTGTTGTTGCGCAAGCTCTTGTGCCTCCGTCAACGCTTGTTGATCCAAACCGTGTAACCTCGTTTCTGCCTGCATTAACGCGTTACGTACTGCCGTGATCGGTGCACTACTCACCGTGTCCCCTTCTAAGCTCGCACGTGCCACGTCGAATAAATTGACCTCTGCACCGACAAACGCTGTATATGTCTCGTCTTGTGCTGTGCTTAGCTGTGCTGACACTCTATCTGCTTGGGGCGCGGCGGCAACACTGCGCGCACGCAGTAATGCCGTTTTCTCAAGCAAACTGTCATATATAGCCTGCTGTGTTTGGGTTACGCTGCCCATCGCTACGACATGCTGTTCCGCCTGTTGCTCTGCCATTGTTTTTACGTGACTGTCCAAGCGTGCAGCGTAGTTCAATAACGCTGTCAAACGTTGCTTCAGCGTCGTTTGTTCGGTACGCAAAGTTTCAGGTTCAAACGCCGCATAACTACCTAGACTTTCTAACACAGTTGCAGCAGCCTCTTGGTTTAATCCTTGCAATGCTACCGCGGCTTTTGCCGCTGCTTCACTCACTTTACTTTGCTCTGCCAAGGTAACGCCGCTGTGCTCCAACAAATTTAATGCAATAAAACCTTGTCCAGTGTTAGCCGCATTACCGAAAAATACTCGTGCATCCACCGTCTCAATCCCGTCATGGGATGATCCCACAGCGAAGCCTTGCGTCACTTGCAAATCCCGATCTTTCTGCGCAATGCGCGACTGCAATGCGTGTGCTGCACTCACTAACTGTCGCTGGGCAGTGGCAACCTCTTTTTCCAGTTGCATCCGGTGTGCTGTTGCATTCCCTGTCGCCACACCTACCCCTACTTGCACACGCTCGCTTTCTTGCATGGCCAATGCAGCTTGTAAGCGCAATTGCGTATTCGCATAGTAAGCAATCGCCGTTGTCACATCTTGGGTTGCAACCGGCGCCTCCTCTCGGCTAAATAAAGAAGCCAGAGGTGATACTGCTTTGCTGGATTGCATCGCGTATGGAGTCAGTTGTAATACCGTGCCTAACATCACCTGTGATTTGTGGTCTTCATTGCGTTCGTGCAGTTCCTCTAAGGACCGCATAATGACCGTTAATGGATCTTCGTCAAACGCATTAAATTCTTCAGGAACGACAACAAAACCCTGATTGAACTCTGCAATCTCGTTCCCCAGGTTGGCGGCCTCGCGATAAATAGCTTGAATGTCTTGCATGCGTGTCACCGTATCACGCATATTCAAGACCAACTGACTCTCTGTGCGTAACTCAGGGTCGCTCACATATTCTTGGCCGACGATGGCTTGAGCTTGTTGTGCTAATGCATTCATGAGCAACTGCTTACACTCGGCTAATGTTTGCTTGAGTTGAACGGATTTTTCCGTATAACCTACCATAGCATCTACATCTAGATATTTATCATCTCCGCGTGTTGCCAGGTACATTTGCTGCTGATTGATATCCAACAATTGTATGGTTAATTCCACACGTGTACGCAACGCGTCTATCTGTTCAGCCAGTGGCGTTGTAGCGTCGTACTGGGTTTGTAATAGTGCCTGTTCGATCTCGGCTTGTTTTGCACTAACACTGACGCCCTCGTCTTGCAACTGTACCTTTTGTAATTTTTCATAGGCGGCAGCAGTTGCAGTTGCTGCGCTATTGTCAACGTCTTGTGCTGTCAATTCTGGCGTTTTGCCGAACTGTGCTAATAATGCAATTTTTTGTTTATTTAATGTTTGTAATTGCGCAATCGCCTCCACGCGAGCACTGATCAGCCGCGTCTTAACTTCCAAATCTTGCGCCTGATCAACGGCAGTATCATCATACGCTGCAACTACTTGCTCTTGCGCCACGATTTTTTGTTCCATATCTTGCAACTGTACGGCGTGTAACTTGTCTATCGCGGCTGCCGTTGCATCTACTAAAGCTTGATTAGCATTGCGTAAAGTCGACGCTATCTCTCTACCCGATTGTGCTAAGAAATCAATTTTTTGTTCATTTAAATTTTGTTGCTCTGCAAGCGCATCTATACGACGCTTAATCACTTCGGTCTTAGCGGCGATACCTTCTGCCTGATCGACCACAGCATCATCATTCGCTTCTACTAATTGCTGTTGCGCCGCAATCGCTTCATTGAAAACAAGCACGTCTAAATCAATGATGCGTTGTTCTGCTTTAGTCATTCCTGCCTCTAACAGAGCACGACCTTCCAGCATCGCCGTAACCTGTGCTTCCTCTGCTTGTGGCAACGCTCCTAACAGATCACCTTTGCGCCCAGCCAATCTTAGCCCTTCTTCTAAAATATCCATACGTTCCAGTAATAAATCACGTTTCCCCTCAATAGAATCCTCTGCTTCAATAGCCCTGTGATTTTGCACGAGTTGTTGCATTAACTCTTCTTGTCGCTGTCCAACTAATTGCAAATCTATCGCGATGATTCGTTGCCTTGCCGCATCCTCTTCTGTATCTAAATCGTTAAGTGTTGCGTTTATTTTCGTGATTGCATCGGCATTACCCAAGACTGCCTGTGGCGATGCTTGTAATAAACCCAACGCTTGTATCTCTTGTAATAAGGCGATTTTGCTCTGCAACAACGTTGTTTCAGCATCCGCGTCATCCAGCGTAAACTCTACAGCTAACTGTTGATTAACTTCGTCTAATCTTTGCTGTACTTCTGCGATGGTAACATTTGCTTCATCCACGAGTGCGCTAAGGGCTTGCTTGGCCTCTTGCAGCTTATTGGCTGCTAATGTCAGATCAAGTGTGCCTGGTAGCACGAAGCTATGTTTAGTCGCCAATGTTGTTAACTTCAACGCTAGTATTGCGGCTTGGTCCCACGCCTCGTATATTGCAGTGGCTTTCCCTAAGCGCTCTTCTACATCTGTGTCTACAGACGTTAAACTTTCGGCCTGTTTCACTTTATCCAGGTATGCCGTAACCGCAGTATCAAAGCCCGTTTCTTTTTTCTTTTTACCCACATAAAGCCGTTCGGCCAACTCTAGGCTCGCATCTACCGCAGCCACAATGTCTACTCCGCTCGCTTGTTTGCTCAGTTGCGGTTTGAGCGTGAAGCTAAACTTGCCGCTAGTTATTTGCGTTGCACGCTCACCTGCCCAATCCAACGTCCCTGCCGTACTACTCGCTAAGGCATATGTGCTATCGATGATGTCCTGCAAACCGTGACACGTGCTATCCCACTGTTTTACCGCGTCTTTAGCACTGATGCTTGCAACTGCTGCGTTGATAGCATCCACGGCATTTTTAGTCTCATGATAAATATCAATTTGGCTATCGAGTTCGCCATAGGACGAGTGACTACTCTTGCTACTGGTCTCTGTGCCCTGATTATCACCCTCTGTGTTACTGAGTGCTGCTCGCAACTCTTGCACATCCGTATATTCTGCACTTAACTTTACTAATATCTCTTGTTGCGCCGCTAAGATCCCACGATAACTGTCTCTGCTTACCTTCAGTTGCTCTAACTGCGCGTCAGTCATAATGCCACGCATCGCGTCATCCGCCGAGGCTTGCTCTTCCCCATCGACCTGTGTTTTTGCTTGTACACGTTTAATGTTTTGCAATCTAGTCTTAACATCTGCTGTCGCATCTACCACTGCTTGGCCTTGCGCAATCACTTGTTCCAGGCGCACCAGCACTTGCTGTTTTGCCGCTAACGTTGCACGCGCTTGCTCAAGCAGTTTGGTCTTTTCGCCTTGAGTAGTCACCGTGGCGTCCACGAAGAATTGTTCTATATCAAGTTTATTGGTGTGTTCCGCTGATTTTTTTGTACCAAGGAACGCGTGCACATCGATATCCGGGGATTTAAAAATAATTCCCGCGTTTTTGAGTTGTTGCTTGGCTAATTGTAAATAGGCCAGTTGCTGTGTTTCATTGAGCCTGGCTGCTTGTGCTTCTGCATCGACGACTGATACCACCATGATCCTATCTCCTTATCCGTAAGTGTGAGGTTGCAAGTCATTTGCAATAGGGTCACTGTACGCCGCGTTCCTTAAGGTTTTCTTAACGCGCCTACTGTTTTTTTTGCACCACTACACTCACTGGAAAACAGGCAATAAACGTACCAAATCCGGGTTACGCATTGATAAATAACGCAAAAATCCTGCCTGCACCAAGCGGCAAGTCAATAATTGGGCGCTGGCGCGTAATTTACGTCTGTTACTCGTTACACCTCCCTGCAGAGGGCTAGACGTAAGATTTACCGTAACTGAGTCAAGAAACTAGGCAGAGTACGACAATGATGATAGGATCGCCGCGCTAGCAGATGGCTCGCACCACCCACCTGGCCACAACAGGGATCTCCCGCTGTACGCAGAACCCGTTGGCATGTGACACACCCAAGAAATGGCGCTCCCTAGGGGACTCGAACCCCTGTTACCGCCGTGAGAGGGCGATGTCCTAGGCCACTAGACGAAGGGAGCTAGCTGCAAGAAGGACGCATTATATGGATTTGTAAAACGTTTTGCGAATTTTTTAATGAGCCGTTCCGGCATAGGCAAACACGTCTGCTGATGTGTTACTGGATTATCCGCTTGAGTAGTGAATAGACCTTGGGAATTATAAATTATTTAAAAACCATCTGGCAGCCTGGTCCCAAACCAGCGCAGACCGAGCACACCGCCGCGGTGATCCCGCGTGCGCAACACAACATTTCACGCAAGATGTTGCACAAGGGCGCCTTGAAAATCTTATATACCTTGCATGACGCCGGCTTCAGTGCTTACCTCGTCGGTGGCGGCGTACGCGATTTGCTGTTAGGTCGGCAACCCAAAGATTTTGATATCGCCACCGATGCGCACCCCGAACAAATCAAAAAATTATTTCGCACGTGCTACTTGGTGGGACGGCGTTTTCGTATCGCACACGTACGCATCGGTCAAGACATCTTTGAAGTCTCTACGTTCAGATCCAATCAAGACAGCACCGATAAAGACACCAAACGCTCCGCAGAGGGCCTCATACTGCGTGATAACAGCTATGGCACCTTGGCTCAGGACGTATGGCGCCGTGATTTTACCGTCAATGCCTTGTATTACAATATCGCCGATTTTTCGGTGGTAGATTACACCAACGGCATGCATGACTTGGAGCAGCACGTGCTGCGCATGATTGGCGATCCCACCGACCGATACCGCGAAGATCCCGTACGCATGCTGCGCGCATTACGCTTAGCCGCAAAGCTGGATTTTACCCTAGAAGCACAGACTAAAGCGCCGATTACCGCATTATGTAGCTTGTTACTGGATGTGTCGCCTGCACGTTTGTATCTGGAAGTAGAAAAATTATTTTTAAGTGGTCATGCCTTGCAAGGTTATGATCTATTGCAAACCTATGGTATGTTTGCCTTTTTATTTCCGCAAGTCGCCGAGTGTTGTGAGCAGCAACCCAAACATACCATTGCCTTCTTACGCCACATGCTCACCGATACCGATGCACGCCTTGCGAACGATAAATACGTCGCTACCGCATTTTTGCTCGCCAGCTTGTTGTGGTACCCGTTACAACAACAGCTACAAACGCTACAGCAACAACACACCAAATACGAAGCCCTACAATTAGCCGGTGACACTATCCTTGCTATACAAAACAAGCGGCTCGCTATTCCTAAACGCATCAGCATACAAATGCGTGAAATCTGGTATTTACAGATCCAACTGCAACACCGCGTCGGCAAACGCCCATTGAATGTGTTGCAACATCCACGTTTTCGTGCCGCGTATGATTTTTTACTGTTACGTTCCAAAGTAGACACCAGTCTTACGGCGTTGGTTGCTTGGTGGGATAACTTTCAGCAACAAAGTCCGCAACAACGCGTCAAGCTGTTGCATGCATTACGCAAAGAGTCGCCGCGCTCAGGCACACGCAAAACCACGCCACCGGCAACCACACCATGATCAGTTATATCGCGTTAGGCAGTAACCTGGATCATCCTTGCCAACAGCTGCACACCGCGCTGCACTCTATTGCGCAATTACCTCAGGTGTGTCTCATCACCCACTCTAGCTTCTATCGCAGCAAACCCGTTGATGTCATAGGACAACAACCGGATTTCATCAACGCCGTCGCCTGCATTGATACCACACTCACACCGCAAGCCTTATTGCATACCCTACTCGCTGTGGAAGCCCAGCAAGGCCGTGTCCGCGTACCCGGTGAGCAAGGTCACGCACGCACCCTGGATATCGATGTCTTATTATACGGCACACAAACTCTACACGAAGCCGACTTAATCATTCCACACCCACGCCTGCAGCAACGCGCCTTTGTGCTCTATCCACTTGCCGAAATCGCACCGCAACTGCGCCTGCCCAATGGCCAATCTTTAAGTCAACTGCTGTTACATTGTGCGTATGACGGATTGGAACGCTTAACTGAAGATGCAGAACAAGAGGATCTCGTTTAGAATCGCGGGACTATTCAGCCTTTTGTTGGGCAGTTACGCATTGTGACCACCACGGCAACGGAGAGAACGATGAATCCACTGAAGAAAATAAAATTATCCGGTCTACGCAAAAAAGTGCAGAGCAATGCCGAACAGCGTGAAGCAGGCAACGCACCGGTGTTGCAAGACGAGTGTCAAGCGCTGTTCGCCTTAGCCGCGTTTTACCACGATAACCGTGACGATACGGATATCCCTTACGCGGAACTACTCAGCCGCGAAACATACCGCGCAGCCGCCTCCTTAGGCGACACCGAAGCACAGTATTTGTGTGGCCAACTGTTTTTAGATACCGCCAAATTCTGGACCGATTTTGCAAATGGCATGTTAGGCAATAACATTCACCAACAATACGCCCACGCACACTACCAAGAAGCGTTTTTCTACTTAGACGAAGCCAAACAAGCGGGCCATGCATTGGCAACGCGTTTACGCGGCATGACCTACATTCGCGGCTGGGGCGAGGAAAAAAATACCGATCGAGGCTTTGAGCTTATCGTCAAAAGCATAGAGCTACAAAACGCTTGGGATAAAGCCACGCAAATTTTTACAGAATTAGGTTTGAATTCACCGGAATTTTTTTCTGCGTTAGTTAAATTTAAAAAATGAAAAATCTGTAGTAAATGTTCACCCTTCGAGAAGGTGCTGCGCACCGCCTCAGGGCGAACGGATATTGAGAAGGATACCTGCTATGAACAAGCCTCTGCGTTTTGATCCCACCCGCGTCATACGCGCACCACGTGGCACACAGCTCACAGCCCGATCCTGGTTGACAGAAGCACCGCTGCGTTTGCTCATGAATAATTTAGATCCCGATGTCGCCGAACATCCGCAACACTTGGTGGTGTACGGAGGCAGCGGCCGTGCCGCACGCGATTGGGCATGCTACGATAAAATCGTTGCGACACTCACCCGCTTACACGACGATGAGACCTTACTCATTCAATCCGGCAAACCCGTGGGCGTATTTAAAACCCATGTGGATGCACCACGGGTGCTACTCGCCAATTCTAACCTCGTTGCCCATTGGTCTACGCTGGATAATTTTTTAAAGCTAGAGCAAGAAGGCTTGATGATGTACGGCCAAATGACGGCAGGCTCGTGGATTTATATCGGTAGCCAAGGCATTGTGCAAGGCACCTATGAAACCTTTGTCGAGATGGGCAGGCAACACTACGCAGGCAATTTACACGGTCGCTGGATTTTAACCGCTGGTTTAGGCGGCATGGGCGGGGCACAGCCGTTAGCGGCAACCATGGCTGGCGCTTGCCTGTTGGCGGTGGAATGTGATCCCTCACGCTTGCACAAACGCATGCAAAGCGGTTACCTCGATTGCCAAGCAGAAAATCTCGAGCAAGCGCTAGCATTGATTACCGCACACTGCGCCAAGCAACAGCCTATATCGGTTGGTTTGTTGGGTAACGCAGCGGATGTTTTTCCCGCTATCTTAGCGCGTGGCATACGCCCCGACATTGTGACCGATCAAACCAGTGCCCACGATCCCTTGCACGGCTATTTACCCAGCGGCTGGACCCTCGCTCAAGCGGCCGAATGTCGTAAAACCGATCCACAGGCGGTGATCCAAGCTGCTAAAGCATCGATGCGCGTGCAGGTCGAAGCCATGCTGGGCTTTCATCGTCAAGGCGTTCCTACCGTGGATTACGGCAATAACCTACGCCAAATGGCCTACGAGCAAGGTCTTAGCGACGCGTTTGCTTTCCCTGGATTTGTACCCGCGTATATTCGTCCGTTATTTTGTCGTGGCGTAGGTCCGTTTCGTTGGGTTGCCTTATCGGGTAATCCGGATGACATTTATAAAACCGATGCCAAAGTAAAAGAACTGATCCCAGATAACCCGCATTTACACCACTGGTTGGACATGGCAAAAACACGCATTCAATTTCAAGGCTTACCCGCACGCATTTGTTGGTTGGGTCTAGGCGAACGTGCCAGAATCGCCCTTGCGTTTAATGAAATGGTGGCACGCGGCGAGTTGGATGCCCCGCTGGTGATTGGTAGGGATCACTTAGACTCAGGCTCCGTTGCCAGCCCCAATCGCGAAACTGAAAGTATGCGTGATGGCTCGGATGCCGTTGCCGATTGGCCGTTACTCAATGCCTTATTGAACTGCGCCAGTGGCGCCACCTGGGTGAGCATCCATCACGGTGGCGGCGTCGGCATTGGCTATTCCCAACACGCCGGTGTCGTCATTGTCGCAGACGGCACCGAGGCCGCTGCCAAACGCCTGCAACGCGTATTAACCAACGATCCCGCCACCGGCGTGATGCGCCATTGCGACGCCGGTTACGCCGAAGCACTGGCGTGCGCAGAGCAACAACATCTCGATTTACCCATGATCTCAGCGAGAAATACACTATGACTAAATCCACACTCACCCTGGATCCCGGACACCTGACTTTAACCCAACTGCGCGCTGTCGTGACCGAACGACCGCTATTGCAATTGACACCTGCAGCCTATGTTGCACTCGACGATGCCTCTGCCATGGTGACCCAGCTCGCGCAACAATCGGATAGTATCTACGGCATTAACACCGGCTTTGGCTTGCTCGCCCACACCAAAATCGACAAAGCAGACATTGCGTTGCTACAACACAATATCGTCTTGTCGCACGCCACCGGCGTAGGTGAGTTACTGGATGATGACAGTGTAGCGTTACTGTTAGCGCTAAAAATAAATAGCTTAGCCCGCGGCTATTCGGGCGTACGCCGCGCCGTGGTCGATGCCTTGTTAGCACTGTATAACCACGGTGTATATCCCTGTATTCCTGCACAAGGTTCCGTGGGCGCTTCGGGTGATCTCGCGCCGCTCGCACACCTGAGTTTACCACTGCTCGGCGTCGGTGAAGTGCGTTACGCAGGCAACATCATACCTGCCACAACGGGGTTAGCGCATGCCGGATTACAGCCTCTCACTTTGGCGGCTAAAGAAGGCTTAGCCTTACTCAACGGTACGCAAGCCTCAACCGCACTAGCACTGCGTGGACTGTTTGCTATTGCCGATGATTTCAGCGCAGCTTTGGTCAGCGGCGCGCTCAGTGTCGATGCGGCAGCCGGTAGCGATACGCCGTTTGACCCACGCATTCACGCGGTGCGTGGCCACCGTGGCCAAATCGATGTGGCGCACGCCTATCGTCACCTGTTACATGGCAGTGCCATTCGGCAATCTCATCAAACCTGTGATCGCGTACAAGATCCCTATTCGCTACGCTGCCAACCACAGGTGATGGGTGCGTGCCTAGACCAGTTACGTTTTGCCGCACACACCCTCACGATAGAAGCCAATGCCGTCTCTGATAATCCTTTGGTGTTTGTCGCTGATCACAGCATTCTTTCCGGCGGTAATTTCCATGCCGAACCGGTCGCCATGGCGGCAGACAACTTAGCCCTAGTGGCCGCAGAAATAGGCGCACTCAGCGAACGTCGCATTGCATTACTGACCGATACGCATTTGAGTGGCCTGCCACCGTTCTTGGTACACAACGGCGGTATTAATTCCGGATTTATGCTCGCTCATGTCACGGCTGCCGCACTGGCCAGTGAAAACAAATCACTCGCGCACCCCGCTTGCGTAGACAGTATCCCCACGTCTGCCAACCAAGAAGATCACGTCAGCATGGCAACCTTCGCCGCGCGACGCTTGCTTGCGATGGCCACTAACACACGGCATATTCTCGCCATTGAATATTTAGCGGCCTGTCAAGGCATCGACCTGCGCGCGCCCTTACACACCTCGCCCTTGCTGCAACACGCACATCAAGCCATACGCCAGGTGAGTCCCTATTACGACAAAGATCGCTATTTTGCCCCCGAGATCACCGCGGTTGCGCAGCTGATCACGCAGCAAACGTTCCATCATCTGCTGCCCGCTGGTTTATTGCTCTAACGCTACCGCTAACGGTATTTGAGTATGGTGTGTCGATCGCTTACAATGCGGGCTTCGTGATAAAGAGCGGTCCGCTATGCACTACACTATCATCTATCCAGGCACCTTCGATCCGATCACCAACGGACACAAAGACTTAGTGGAGCGTGCTGCCAACATTTTTCCGCGCGTGTTGGTGGCGATCGCAAAAAATTCAGCTAAACAACCGTTTTTCGACTTAACAGAACGCATTGACTTAGCCCGGCAAGCGCTCACGCATCTACCCAATGTCGACGTGGTAGGTTTCGATATTTTGCTCGCGCAATTTGCTAAACAACAACACATCAGCTTAGTGTTACGTGGCCTACGCGCGGTTTCTGATTTTGAGCATGAATTCCAGCTCGCCAGCATCAATCGCCAATTAGGTGACGAACTAGAAACTATTTTTCTCACAGCCACCCAAGATCACGCGTACATTTCCTCTAGCCTGATCCGGCAAATAGCCAGTCTAGGCGGCGATGTCGCACAATTTGTTCCGCCTTGCGTACAGCAGGCATTAACCCACAAACAACAGCAGAGTTAAGTTATGGCACTCTTTATCACCGATCAATGCATCAATTGCGACGTGTGTGAACCGGAATGTCCGAATCAAGCCATCTCGCAAGGCACCGATTATTATGTGATTGATCCGCAACGTTGTACCGAATGTGTGGGACATTTCGACGTGCCCCAATGTGTGGAAGTATGCCCTGTGGCCTGCATCTTGCTCGATCCCGCTCACGCCGAAGACAACGCTACACTGCAACAAAAGTTTGTAACATTGCAGCAAGCAAAAGCTGAATAATTAGGTTTCTCTAATGTCACCCTTCGAGACGACGTGCAAGCACGTCTCCTCAGGGCAAACGGATTTATGTTAAAACCGCACTGTCTTGTAATATTGTTTGAAATTGTTCGAGGCTCCACAGTGTATTGTCTAACGCAGCGTAACCTTGTTCTGCGACACTATACAGCGCGTCTAAACTAACCATCTGCGCAGCGTGCAACGGCCCCACTTGCAAACGCCGTAATGCGCTCACGTGTGCGCCACAACCTAAGGCTTGGCCTATGTCGTCAACCAAGGTACGTACATAGGTCCCTTTGCTGCAATGCACCTGCAGTTGTAATTGATCACCTTGATAAGCGAGCACTTGCAATGCATAGATAGTCAAGGGGCGTGCGGCACGCGGCACTTCTTTACCCTGCCGTGCTAATTGATACAGTGGCACGCCCTGCTGCTTCAATGCAGAAAACATCGAGGGCACCTGGTGTATCTCACCGCGAAATTGCTGTAACACCTGCTCTAACTGGGCGGCAGTAAACTCAGGCACGGGATGCTGCGCCACGATGTCGCCTTCGGCATCGGAGGTAGTGGTGCGCACGCCCAGTGTCGCCGTCACCCAATACTGCTTGTCTGTGGTTAATAGCAATTGCGATAACTTGGTGGCTTTGCCTAAACAAATCGGTAACATACCCGTCGCTAAGGGATCGAGGCTGCCGGTATGACCGGCTTTGTTGGCGTAAAACAAGGTCTTTACCCGTTGCAAAGCGGCATTGGAACTCATGCCGTGCGGTTTATCCAATAATAAAATACCGTGTACTTGACGCCGTTGGGCTTTTTTCACGTGGTTTTCTTCCTATACACTACCCGGTGCGCATAGTACAACGCACCAGGTAGCTAAGCAATTACTTGACTAAAACCAACGGCGAATTGCCCGTGCCCTGTAATCCCCCCGCAGCTGTGTTAGCTACCGGACGCTGCCAAAAACCCATCTGCAATGCGCGCGTACGCGTAGCATCAGACAAACGCCATGCGGCGACCGTGCCGACATCATGCCCATGGTGATGGCCGTGATCGTGATCTGCATGATCGTGGCCATGACCGTTTACACAATTTTTTGTAATGGGTGTGGCTTGCACCTGCGTCGCCGCATGATTGTGTGAATGATCGTGACCCTGTGCATGACTATGGCCACTTGCACAACTCTTTGTAGCGGGTACAGATGGAGCCGATGTCGACGCATGATTATGTGAATGATCATGACCCTGTGCATGACTATGGCCGTGGTTGTGCGCACAAGGCTTTGCAACAGATGCGGGTTGCACTGACGTTTGCGACACATCACGGTCACTTGCATCGGCGTGTGCCTGATAAGCGTGTGAGTGACCTAACTTCCGTTTACACCAAGCCCACAGCGATCGGCTAGCCGTCGCTACGGTACTACGAATCGCACCCAACCATTGGCCAACCGGCATGCCATGGCTATGACCATGCGCATCAAACATGAAAGAAAAATCTAACAAAAATTCGCTGACTCCACCGGCAAACGCCGCGCAGCGCGAAAATACCACACTGCCACCTAACATCTCACTCTCACCGCCTAAGGCAGCTACCGCCGCTTCGGCAAAGCAATGCAAGGTCAGTACCCACACCGTAAATAGCCAGACTAGCTCTAACATCTTTTCTTTGATGGAATTCTCCGGGGTGAACGCGCGCAGACTTAATGCAGCAAAGTAATGCCCTGCCTTGTGCAGTAAATCCTGCAATTTATCCACCGTACGCATGCTTCTTTCGATCGCATACAAGGAAAACATCAGCGCCGATGGCAGCATCAATAGCGCACTGATGGTATAAGCAAGCGCTCCTGTGGGTACGCCCAACAAGGCAAGACACGCGACACCCGCACCAAAGTACGCCATGGATAAGGCAAACGCGGCAAATGCACCCACCGCTAACAACACGATTAAGGCCCATAACAGCGGGCTGGAGAATAATTCGCGGGATGACACCTGCGCCAATGGCCGCTGAAATTGACGTTGAAACAACTGCTGTATGTTTTGCCGTATACCCGAAAACAAACCCTCTTTCACTAAGGTATTGACGTGCGCATAGCGGAAACACAGATAGCCGCTAATGCTCACCGCTACGATGAGTGCCATCGGGATCATAATAGCCAGCGGCACGGCTGCGGTTAGCAACACAGTACTTGAACCGAGGGCCGCTAATACCGCATTGGCAATACCCACCAATGCCTCTATCCCTTCGACAAAACCCAATACCGCAAAACCCACACTGATCAACAAGGCAAAACCTTTGGCGATTTTTAATTGTGTGCCTAATTGGTTGATAGCCGGCTGGTTTTGTTGTATGAACTCGGCTTCACTCAGTAAGGTAGGCACTTCACCGCGTTCCACTGCCTGCACATGGCGCAGCCACAGGTGGCGTGCGGCGTCTTTCTTGCTGGGTTTAATGAACAACAAAAAGCCTTTGCGTATGCGTTCTTCATACACCACATACTCGATAAAGGCACCACCAAAAAAGCCTAATGCGATCGGTGCGACTAAGGGTAACAGGGGTAACAACACCGGGAGGCTCAATATCAAGCCAGTCAAACTAAGTCCCAACCCTACTGTGCCCAACATGTTGAACAACTTGATCACGTTATAACGTCTTTCCACTGCCGCACGCTCCGTCTCAGGTAACGCCTGCAAACGCTTATCTAAGTAACGGCTGATTAAGGTCATCGCTCCCGCCGCAAACGCACCCGCCCCTAAAAATGGTAACAACCACAATAACGACCAACCCACGGCGACCATCGCGCCGCAACCGATTAAGCCACCGGTAATACACACAAATAGCGTAGGCCACGGGATGTAGCGTGTTTTCGCTGCGTCTTGTTGCAGTTGCGTGGCGCGCAACGCTAATAAGCGTTGTAATGCACGCTCTGCCTGCTGCGCATAGCGCGTTTTATTCTGTTCTACTGCCGGATCGATTGCGGGTGTTGAGCTACTCGATGCGTCGTTCTGTGCGTCGCTGCTGCTCGCCACGGGTGCCGCACGTAACGCACGGCCCGATGCGATAAACTCAGCACGCGCTGCTACGTCCTCTGCATCACCCAATTGCTGGATAAACACCAACAGGTTTGCTTCGTTTTGCTTGGCAAACACCGTTTGCAGTAAGTGCAAATATATAACGTTTAAGTCATCTTGCTCTAAGTGCGCAAACTCCTCTTGATCTGCGGTGGTAAGAAAACACAGCAGTGTCTTAGCGCCGGTGATGTGGCTGATATCGACAGGAAGCTCGGCGCTCGGTTCTGCAGTGTGCGATGGGACAACATTATTCTTCATATAACCCTCTTTCGTTGATTGATGATATGTTGTATCATATACAACTCGACACTCTATCGCAAATGATAATGATTATCAATAGGTTTTGGCACAAAATTCTCCGCTACTTTCCCAAGCCCCTACCTCCCATGATAAGTACACTATTCGACATACAGGCATCACTCCGGGTACTCCAAGCGCCCCGCTCGTTGGCTAACGAAACCGACACGCCGCACAAGCTAAAGGAGAAACAAACCCCAACCTGTGCCGGCGCTACCCAATAAGAACCCGTGCAAACGAATAAACCGCACACGACTTACCCTGATTTATTTGTTAAAATCCTTCGTCTTATGCGATTGAGGTAATCATGCAACCACGACACATCGTCATCACCAGCGGCTTATTGTATGCCAACGGTGCACTGCACTTAGGTCATATCCTAGAGACCATACAAGCGGATATCTGGGCGCGCTTTCAGCGTTTGCGTGGCCATCGCTGTGATTACTTCTGCGGTGATGATGCCCATGGCACACCGATCATGTTGCATGCCGAACGCCAAGGCGTCACGCCCGAGGCCTTGATCACCACCATGCACCAAGAGCATAAAGCCGATCTCGCGGCGTTTCTGATTGATTTCACCAATTACTACACGACTCACTCCCCCGAGAACCAGCAGTTGGTCGAGACCTTTTATACACGCCTACTCGCCCGCGGCGACATCAGCAGCCAAACCATCGCACAAGCCTATGATCCGGTCAAAGAGATGTTTCTACCGGATCGCTATGTCAAGGGTAACTGTCCACGCTGCGCGGCCTGCGATCAATACGGCGATAATTGTGAAGCTTGCGGTGCAACCTACAGCCCCAGCGAATTAAATAATCCGGTGTCGGTGATCTCCGGTGTAACACCGGTTTATAAAGAGTCTACACATTATTTCTTTGAGCTACCCCACTACCGTGACTTTCTGCAAGAATGGATGCAACACAACACACTACAACCGGAGATGCGCAACAAGCTAGAAGAATGGTTCAATGCAGGTTTAAAAGCCTGGGACATTTCCCGTGACGCGCCGTATTTTGGTTTTCCCATTCCCGGTGTGCCCAACAAATATTTTTACGTGTGGCTAGACGCGCCGATTGGTTACATGGCCAGCCATCAACACGCCTGTGCCCGTGATCCCGACCTGGACTTTACCGGCACCTGGGCTCCGGGCAGTCACACTGAAGTTTACCACTTCATCGGCAAAGACATCGTGTATTTCCACGCCTTGTTCTGGCCTGCCTTACTGCGCGGCGCGGGCTTTCGCACCCCTACTGCGTTATTTGCGCACGGGTTTTTAACCATCAACGGACACAAGATGTCAAAATCGCGCGGCACCTTCATCAAAGCGCAGACTTATCTACAACACCTCAACCCGGAATATTTACGTTATTACTTTGCGGCCAAACTCACACCGCATGTCAGTGACATCGATTTGCAATTTGACGATTTTAAAAATCGCAACAATGCCGATTTGGTCGGCAAGGTGATCAACATCGCGAGCCGTTGTGCCAAATTCATCAATCAATCGTTTGCTAACCGGCTAGCGAGCACGCTGCATTCCACTGCATTGCTCGATCATTTCATCACGACCGGTGAACCTATTGCACAGGCCTTTGAAACCCGCGACTTTGCCGAAGCCACGCGTCACATCATGGCACTCGCGGATCAAGCCAACCAATACATCGATCAGGAAAAACCGTGGCTAAGCATCAAACACGATGCGGCGCACGCACACGCCGTCTGCAGCACCGGTTTGCACTTATTCCGCGTGTTGATGACGTATCTCAAAGCGATTTTACCGGCGACCGCTGCGGCCAGCGAACGCTTTCTGCAGTGCGCACCGCTAACCTGGGACAACCGTGCAGAGCAGTTATTAGATCACGAAATTACCCTGTTTACACCCTTACTCACGCGCATAGAGGAACAACACATGCTGGATTTACAACACGCTGCACAAAGCGAAAACCAACCTACGCCTAGCCCCCGCGCAGAACCCATCAAAGACAACATCAGCGTAGACGATTTTGCTAAAGTAGACTTGCGCGTCGTCGAAATCATCCACGCGGAATATGTAGAAGGCGCAGACAAATTGCTTAAGCTCACGGTAGATTTAGGCCATGGCGAAACACGCCACGTCTTTGCTGGCATCCGTCATGCCTACCAACCCGACGCACTCATCGGCCGCAAAACCGTATTGGTTGCCAACCTGGAGCCACGTAAAATGCGTTTTGGTGTGTCAGAAGGCATGATTCTCGCCGCCGGTCCTGGTGGTAATGAGTTGTGGTTGTTACAACCGGATCAAGGCGCCCTGCCTGGGATGCGCATCAAATAATGATGAAGTCGCCTTGTAGTGTTGCCCGCATCGATGCCTTGTTACCACAGACCCAATGTGGCTTGTGTGGTTACGCGGCGTGTCGTCCTTACGCCCAAGCCATCGCTGATGCACAGGAAACGTTGGATCGTTGCCTACCGGGCGGTGAACGCGTGCTAACGCAACTGGGAGAGCTGCTACAACAAGACATCAGCGCATTGTTGCCGAACATGCGCCAACACCAAAAACCAGCAAGCGTCGCCGTGATTCGTGAAGACGCGTGTATAGGCTGCACCAAGTGCATACAAGCCTGTCCGGTGGATGCCATCCTAGGCAGTGGCAAACTGATGCATACCATACTCAGTGCAGCGTGCACCGGCTGTGGCTTGTGCTTGCCGCCGTGCCCCATGGATTGCATCGATCTGATCACGCTGCCTACGCCAGATGCAAAGCAACAACAACAGCAAGCGCAACAGGCACGTCGTCGTTATCTGGCACGCGAACAACGCTTAGCGATCCAAGCAAGCCAAGCCGACACAGCAAAGCCTGCCGCAACAGATACAACAACACACAATAAAGCCGACGAAATTGCCGCCGCAGTGGCGCGCGTGCAGGCTAAACGCAACTCACGGAAAACCAACTATGCAGGTTAATCTCTGGCAAAAATACCGCATTATTACCTGCTCGCTATGGGCCACCCTGATCCTTTCGCTGCGGGTGATCCTCTTGGTATATACGGGGCGCTTTACGCGTGGCAAAGGCGATCGCTACGTGCACTGCTGGGCGACACGCATGTTAGCCATCGTCAAGGCACAATACCGCATTTATAATCCACAACAAGTGCGCCTACACGCCGGCCAGCGTTACATCATCATGAGTAACCATGCTAGCCATTACGATATCCCGTTATTATTTCTCGCGTTTCCCGATTCCACGTTACGCATGGCTGGAAAAAAAGAATTGTTCCGCGTTCCGATTTGGGGCCATGCCCTCAAAGTCGGCGAGTTTGTGTGTATCGATCGAAATAATCGGCAACACGCCATACAAAGTCTCAGCGCTGCGACGCAGCGCATGCAGGAAGGCGTAGTATTGTGGATCTCACCGGAAGGCGGACGTACGCGCAATGGCAAACTACGCGGGTTTAAAAAGGGCGGCTTCATGTTAGCCATGCAAACCGACGCAATCATTATTCCGGTAGGATTGCGTTACACCGATCACATCTTACCGGCAGACACCTTGAATTTTTGCTACGGACAAACCGTAGAAGTACACGTAGGCGAACCCATTGCAGTCAAGCACTATCGCAACGAAGAACGCGAGCAATTGATGCAAGATGTCAGACAACGTATTCTTGAACTCGCTGATCTCTCGTGCACCCATGAATAAACAACAGTGTCACGCGTTGTTTACGCGTTTACAACAAGCCAACCCAAACCCCACTACCGAATTGATCTATCAATCGCCGTTTGAATTATTAGTCGCGGTCATACTCTCTGCGCAAGCCACTGATGTCAGTGTGAATCGCGCCACGGAAAAACTATTTGCCGTGGCCAATACACCACAAACCCTGTATGCGTTGGGTGTAGCACAACTGAAAACCCATATCAAAAGCATCGGCTTATATAATACAAAAGCCGAAAATATTCATCGCATGTGCGCCATCTTACTCACCCAACATCAAGGTCAAGTCCCGGCACAACGTGCCGCGTTAGAAGCACTACCCGGTGTGGGGCGAAAAACCGCAAATGTAGTGTTAAATACCGCATTTGGTTTAGCCACCATTGCGGTGGATACACATATTTTTCGCGTGGCCAATCGTACCGGACTTGCGCCGGGTAAAACCGTGACGGCCGTCGAGCAAGGTTTACTGCGCGTGGTTCCCGACGCATTTAAAAAAAACGCACATCACTGGCTGATTTTACACGGACGTTACACCTGCACCGCGCGTCACCCACGCTGTGCCCACTGTATCATTCGCGATTTATGCGACTATGAGGAAAAAACACCATGCTAACACTCACCAATGTCACGGTCGCACGCGGCGCAAAACCCTTAGTGGAAAACGTCAATCTCGGCTTATTCAATAAAGACATCGTAGGCTTAGTCGGTAGCAACGGCTGCGGCAAAAGTACGCTGTTCTCCGCCATCCTCGGTGATCTAGAAGTCACGGTCGGTAACATTCATACGAAAAAAGATCTACAAATAAATAGCCTCGCCCAAGAAGTCGCCGCACTGGCTGTCTCTGCCTTGGATTACACAATTTCCGGCGATAAAACCTTAGCTGCTATTTTTTCCGCACTGCAGCAAGCAGAACAAGTACAAGACTACAGCACTGTCATGCACTGCCATACTCAGTTACATGACATCGATGGTTACAGTGCAACTAGCCGCGCCGCTAAAATTTTACTGGGACTGGGCTTTAGCCAAGAGGATTTAACTAAACCCGTCCATGCATTCTCTGGTGGTTGGCGCATGCGGCTGGATCTCGCACGTTGCTTGTTTGCACCTAGCGAACTCCTATTACTAGATGAACCGACCAACCACTTGGACATGGAAACCATCATCTGGCTAGAAAACTTTTTACGTGGCTATCCCGGTGCTATTTTGATTATTTCGCATGACAGGGACTTTCTCGACAAAATTGTCACCCAGATTGCACACATTGACAAAGGCCAGTTGAAAATCTACACCGGCAACTATTCACAATTTGAAACCCTGCGCGCGCAAGCCTTAGCGATACAACAAGCACAATACCGTAAACAACAAACACATCTAGCACACATGCAAAGTTTTGTGGATAGGTTCCGTGCCAAGGCATCTAAAGCCAAGCAAGCACAGAGTCGACTCAAAGCGATTGAAAAACTCGACTTGATTCAGCCAGTGTATGCCGATTCTCCGTTTTCATTTAAGTTTCATGAACCGGCACGCATGCCTAATCCGATGTTGATTTTGCAAAAAGTCGATTTGGGTTATGCCGCACAACCGATACTGAAAAAAGTGCAGCTGAGTATTATGGCAGGCGAGCGCATCGGACTCTTAGGCATTAACGGTGCAGGTAAGAGTACGCTGATTAAGGGACTCTGTGGCGAGCTTGCGCCATTGGCCGGTGAGGTAGAACGACCGTCGGGACTCGCCATTGGCTATTTCGCCCAACATCAAGTAGATCAATTACCCTTAGATAACTGTGCACTCACCCTGTTACGTAATCTCGATAAACAGCAAACCGAAAAAGCACTGCTGGGCTATTTGGGTAGCTTTGGTTTTAGTCGCGAACAAATGCTCGCACCCTTACACCAATTTTCCGGTGGTGAAAAAGCGCGAGTTGCACTGGCCCTCATTATTTGGCAGCGGCCTAATTTGCTGTTGCTCGATGAACCGACCAACCACTTAGATTTGGAAATGCGTCAAGCCTTAACCTTTGCCTTGCAAGCCTACACCGGAGCCATGCTACTGGTATCACACGATCGCTATCTGCTACGCGCATTGGTCGATGAATTGTATGTGATCGATGCGGGTAAACTCACGCGTTTTGATGGCAGTGTAGAGGATTATCAAGCGGCTTGTGGTTAATAGGGAAGTTTGATGGCATATAACATATCATCAGTGGTACCCACCGCTAACTGAGTGGATACTGGCGCAGGATGCATTAATAATAATGAGGTAGCCTGTCCACCCGTACGCCTTGGTATAACCCGTTGTTGTGCTGGATATAGCGCCGTAGGCATGGCATCAGACGTCGGATGCTGTAAGCGCCAACGCAACACCGAGACCATGCTAGCCTGCGCATGCACCGACAAGCGATAATCCATGTCGTGTGCATTATCAAATACAACAATGTTCTGATCAGTGACGAGAAGCTGTCCGTTGATCGCCTTGACTACGCCAATGAGACAATCAATAACAATAAGAAGATACGGCTGGGTTAAAAAATCTAAATTTAACACGCGTTCCATCACTGCACACAGTTGCCTGAGTTCATCGGTATGCATTCTGCGGCTCTCATGATAGTTTACTGAAAAATGTAAACTTTCACTGACCAGTTGCAAAAACGCATAGGTATTAATGTCGCGTGCTTGGCGCGTCGCTACGCTAGGTAACAGTTTTAATGCTAACCCTTCAAAAATACAGGGCACATAGTTTGTATGAAAACCATTAATTCGGTCTTCATGGTAAACAGCAGTAAATACTGTCGCCAACTCACGTGATAATACTTTATAACGCAAGACCCAACGTGCACCGGCCTTTTCTAACCAAGTAAGATGCTGACCAGAACACAGATGCTGCATGTCTGCTGCAGTTAAATTAAATTTTTCATTTTTTTCCACTATTTTATCGATGATAGATACCGCTCGCTTGTCTAGCAAAAGTTTTTTAATAGATGGTAGGTGTATTGTTTGTTGGGCTAGCTCGAGCATTAAATCTTGGTAATAGTCTTCTTTGCATAAGGCATCAAACTTAACCAGTATCTTTGCGCATTGCTCTTCATTTAATTGTACTGGCATACGCTTTAGCAGTGCTGATAGCGTCTTAAAGTGACCTAAGCGGAGCAACTGTACTACGGCATAATCTATAGCATCACCACCCACTTGCTCCAGCAAGTGCTGATAGTCAGCATTATCGCTAAATATTTTATGCTGCCGACAAACGGATTGATATTCTTCTCGATCAAGCGTTTTCCCCACTAGCACGAGCAGGGCTATTTTTTCAGCGTTGAGTGTTTGTAAATAATTGGCATCGATCTGCTGTTCTCGCGCGATCAACGCTAACATCGGTGTAGTATGAGTCTCCCAGTAATTGATGTTCTCATTTGCGCTTTTTTTATAACTATCACTGAGTGAAGTGCCACCGCTTAATCTGGATAGCGTACTCACCCACTGCAATGCTGACGTTAGTGCCTCAGAAGGTGTTTGTTGCTGCGCATACAATTGTTGAATGCAGCGCTTAGCAACCGTGGTCCACGCACACAAACCTGAGTATTTATAGCGATGTCTCCAATTTGATGAGATAAAACCAGATAATTTATCCAAAACAGGTAGCAGTGCATCACTATTAAACTCACTGCATGCGAGGGTACTAATCTCAAATAAAATATCATCAATTTTATGTTTTACGTCATCAAAATTACCTCTCTCTAATTCAGATAATTTCTGCAGTTTTTCCGCTAAGCAAGTCGGGGTAACGGAAACTTCGTCACGCTCATCGGCAACCACCTCACCTTCATCTTTTGCTAAGTGAATACACGCTTGACGATCGCGTTCCAGGTCGCACAATAGGCTGTCTCTCAAACCATGCCAACAAGATTTTGCTTGCACGTTGTCCGTATCACTCAGCAGCAAACCAATAAAATGCACAATCACCTGATAACGTGGTTTATGCAATTGTTCTGCGTACAGTTGGCGCGCCAATTGGTATAACGCATGATCATTGGGTAATGACATATAATCTACTATTAGCGTAGCAATATAGTATTCAGCAAAGGTGCGATGCACAAAATCGATAGCATCGTCATTTAACGTAACCACGCCAACCGCCAGCAATTGTTGCGGAGCAAGTAGCGTGACACCGATACATTGCTGCATGCGTGGCAGATAATCCGGGAAAAAGCGCGTAAAGGCTAACACTTGATGGGATTTATTCAATGCCTCTTGCATGGCATGAGCTAATACAAGCTCGTTAGGTAACGATTGCTTACCCTGCATATAAATAACATACTTCTCGCGTACAAATTTTTGGTATAGGCTCAATACATTCAAGCGTTCAAGCAAGCAACTAACGATTACTGCCTCTTGCTGAAAGTAGATCAGAAAATCATGCTTGCAACTTTCGGCTAACATGGCCGCTTGTAAAGGCACACCCAAAAAACCCGCCTCTGTGTCGGTGATTCCCGCCGTAAACTGCTGAATTAATTCGCGTGCATACTTGTCTAATTTAGCCTGACTCGTTGCATCGTTGCTATCTAGCTTATGCCACATGCTCCAATATTGCATGAGATAGTTAACCTGATCGTCGAAGCTAAGCGGCACCAAATCATACGCGAGCTGGGAAAATTGATTTTCTAACTTACGGCAAAGCTCAGGGCGCGTACTGATCACCACCTGTAGCGTGGGTGATTGCTGACGTAGGTTTTTTACCATGGCTATCACGGTGTCTTGCGCTGCTACAGCGATTTCATCAAAACCGTCCAATTGCAAAATTAAGTCGGGCACATAACGCAAGCGATATGCCACATAGTGTTGCGCAAACGGCGTGGTTAAACCCGCCATGGCACACAACAATGTCATCACATCATCGATACCATCCACATGTGCTTCACTCAGCATGGTATTATTGACTTTTAAGCGCAGATGCAGCACATGCTGTGGGTGCGCATCACAGTGATGTTCCAGTACAGCAGATTTACCCATGCCGGGTATAGCGGAAATAATCGTTACTTGCCCCGGTGTAAAAGTGACTTCTGCCGCTGTGACAGCAGAGGACCCCGGCAGTAAATAATCGCGTAAGTTACCTAAACCGCCATAACTATCTTGCCAGAGCAAGACGCCATCGCTCATGACTAAGAGATGTATGGATGCATGGGGAAATTTTTTGCTTACCTCACTCAATTGCGCCGATACATATCCAGTCTCTAAAATGACACAACGCACTTGTGATAGGTCTGTGCCATCTAGGTTGCGAATACTCATCACCGCTTGCGCAGAGAAATATTGTTGCATCGCGGTGACAGTGGTATTAGCAATAACAAAACGATCGGCACTCGCTTGAGCCAATTTATTCATGTCAATTGTTGTTGATCGCGTCATTGTGCGCTTGATATAACAACTTTTGGCAAAATCCTTCATTCTTATTGTTAGGTACTCGGGTACTTCTAAGCTATTTGCCTCGACCAACACAGGAAAAAGTGCTTCGGTTAAAAAAGCACGACGCGCGTTGGCATCAAAACCATTGGTTAGTTGACCTAAGGTCGTAGTTTCTCCAGACACCGTTACTGTGCGTTGTGCAAAACTATTCACGGCATCTTCGCTGAGATCGGTAATGTGAGGTGTCACTGCTTTAAAGAGCGGAGGTTGTGCTAATGCACTTAATTGTTGGTGTAGCACTGTTTTTTCTTCGCAGATCACGATGAGTTTTATATTCTCCCTACTCAGCACGTGCTGACAAATAGCTAATAGTTGCTGCACCTGTTCTGCCGTTAATGCGCGGTCACATTCTAAAATGACCAAACGTAACGACGTAACAGAGAGCGCTTGCCTTATATCTTCCTGTAAATCTAACGCCATGGCAGCAGACAATACTAGCTTAGTATCTTGTGCTTGATATTCAGCCCGCGCATGTACCACCTGTAACAGGTTAAGCATGACTAAATGCATGAGTTGCTGGGTGTGTAATACCAAACAACGTGCGGACCCTTGCCAAAAATCATCTATCGCTAGAGCTTTGGCAAAGTGAATCTGTGTTTTTCTGTGTACAGCACAATACCATTGTGTAGGCCCTATCAACATAAAACTAGCAAGCTGCGCACGCAGATCACTAAAAAAATTCGTGGCATGTTGATGATTGATGAAGGAACCGGTTTTCTCTTGCATCCAGTTCAGGACTTTTTTCTCCAATGAGGCAGCCCAGACAAAGCCATCGCCCAGATTGAGCACATGACTGAGCTTACTTTCCAGTACCTTACTTAATTCTGCTTGATTGGGTTGCCCCACCGCCAACACAAAGCAGCCTAAAAATGCATTCACGTCATCTGTCGTTGTCGCAGGAGGGAAATCTAGATTCCCTTGAATCTCTTTAAATACACCATCTGTAACATCTAACTCCCGCGTGAGTAAATCCTCCGGGGTCAACTGATGGCGGCTGAGCCCACGCATAAATGCCGTGCGCAAGGCTTTAGTATTGGCTGACAACGTGAGGAAATCATTAACAAATGTGGGCTTGAATTTAGCTTTACCTTTAGCTGACTTAGCTAAAATCGTAGTGAGCGCATGTTGATATTTCTTAACTAAGCCCGTTGTTAACTTAATCTTTTCTTGGTTTAACGTATAGCCCACGAGTAGCTGCGCCAGCAACTCCAACTCATTATTTGCGGTAAACAAGGTAGTTAGCGCTTGACGCTCAGCAAACTGCGGTTTAAAGCGATAACGCTTAGCCTCGGTTGCATTAAAGTTAAAAAATGGATCTGGCTCACTGATCTCATCCAAAAACGATATGACAGATGCAGCTAAAGTGATATTAGTGCACAGAATACAATCCTGTATGTTGCCTGGTAATAACTTAGCGTCAGCAATATGCTGACGCACCGTAAGAAAAGAGCGAAAATACTTCTTTAAATCGAATTCCCCTTCATCGGTAGTAGTTAACGCTCCCCAATCAATAACTTTGCTAACATCTTGCTTGTGTTTAGCTTGCAAAAAACGGTAATGATACTGCTCTTGCCGGGGTACTTGATATCTAAATACCAAATCATCAAATTTTTCGGCGGCATCCATTTCTGTGGCTAAGCAAAAATCATAACCCTGTTGTGCGCCTTGGCAAAGAAAGAACGTCAATAATTTGAGTTGGTATAGATTACCGTGTAGTGAATTTTTTATTCCCGAGGCAGGATACTGCCCTATCCCAACAAAATCATCGCCCACTTGTCCGCGCCTGAGCGGAAGTTGCTCCTGCAATAATTGGGCTATTCTTTGTGTTGATGTTACGTTATCCTCGTGCAATGAATCATCCCTCACATAAACAAAACAATTTTATTAAATCAACATATGTCTGCTACGACTACACTTCTAATGAAGTAACTAATGATACGTCAGCCGTAGCCCATCGTGCCAAGCCTGAACTGTTGTTGTCATCGTCCATCCTAACAGAAAAGAGCTTCATGACGGTGCAATAATTTTATAAATTTGGCAACTATTCAGCAAATTCGCAAGGCATTACGATTTTTCTTAAAAATATGGTATTTTCTTTACGCGATGGGGATCCCCCCTTGAACGCCGTTCCAGTTTTACTGGGCTAAGCATCAAATCAAAGGTAAGCAGTTAATCGCTTGCTACATAGCGATAGTGGCAAAAAATTAATTGACCTTATCCAGCGATTTATTCCTCGCTCTATGTTGCATCTGGTCGTTGATTTTTTTCACGGTACGGCTAGCGGTCGTGGTAAATAGAAAGGGTACTATTGCGTGAATAAATAAAGCGAGGCCAGCAGTAATGAGCGTTAATGCTGCTTTGATAGAAAAAATAAAATGAACCACATAACTTTCATTTGCTTCATTGAGGTGACGGTTATAAAAATAAGTTTTTTTCATACAGTGCTTCTCTTGATTTTTTTCAAATAATTGACAAAAGAAATAACATTTTTGCACCCGCAAACCCAACGTTCTCCACATCAATTAAATCAACAAAAGCCTAAATAGAACACCTGCAAGCTACCGCGTTTTTATTTTCATGTCAAATCAATGCAGGTAGGTGTTTGTTCCTTTTAGCGACGATACAACCGTTGGTATAAACGCTGTGACTATTCAACAAAGTTGTAAGGCATTATGATTTTACATTGAAAGTTCGGTGTTTTCTTTACGCAATGGGGATTCTCCCCTTGAGCGCCGTTCCAGTTTTACTGGGTAGGCGTAAAATCAAGGGTAACTATTCAGCAAAATGCTGAATAATTACCAAAAAAGACTACTTATTATGCGTCAGCGTAGTATATGACGACACAGCGTTTGCCTTAGGCATCACATAAGGCGCTGCAGAAAACATCCCCAGCAACGTCCGCGATAAGTTGGGTGCTTTGCGCGCAGGATCCGCATTATACATGGTCCGCACCTGCGCGTTGGACAGTGGCGGTAATGCCAATGGCTGCGGAGAATCAGGTAAGGTATAAATAACAGGCTTTTGCTGTCTGTCTGCCTTACTGAGTTTCCAGGCGAGAAACCGAATCGGATCATACAACAAAGAACCCGGCTCACCATCGTTAGCGGCAAAGCGTATATACTGTAAAGCAGTCATTTTTAAAATCAACGCAAGAAGCGCGTCGACATCTTTCAGATTAAGAGAAATTCTACACAAATCTACACACAGGCTCGTAGTGAATTTTTCCGGATAATGTTGTTCTATATAGCGCAAATCACCCACCACATTCACTGACATATTCAACACTATCATGGACTCATATTTACAAGCCGCCGCATAATATGCGTGTTCATCTAGTTTTTGCAAATGGCATAACAAAGGAAATCGTTCATCAGCCATACGTACGCTCCGCATGGAAAATCCCACGCCTCTGGCCATGTACTTATTGATCATGACCGGGGTAAAACTAGCAGCTAGCAACGCGTCACACCGCGGCAATTGCCTTGCCCACTGTAAAACGCGCAATGCCGTCATTGTGTTCGGGCATACTTGTGCCGCTAAAACACCACTGAATATCCAAATAACCGTCATGTCAGCGCCATCAGCACTTGCAACACCCAACCGCGTGCACGCATCCTGCCACGCTTGCAATAAGACATTGTTAGGTGTCTGCTCAAACAAATTTATCGCAAAAAAATGCGTCTGCTTAAGCTTCGTATAGGATTGCCTAAGTTCACTCGCTTGCCTCGTCGCATGCTTTAAACTCTTTTGATTAATATCAAACCCTGCCAGATAAATGTGTGTGACGGAATCAATTGCTTGCAATTGCTTAAGTATAGGTTCCGCCTCGTCAGCCTGACCGCACCCCGCAAGCAAGATGACTGTCTTAGAATGCTGTGGTTTCCCTGCAACTACCGAGCGCGCCTCATGTGCGATAGCGGTATGAATCATTTGGTACACATCATGTATCTTGGAATCATCATATACTTTAGTCAGGTCAGCGGCAGGCCAGTTTATTGACTTCAAGCCATCTTGCGCACGGGTTCTATCGACACTACACGCTAACTTAGCTAACAAATAATGAATATTAGTTAACTGCATATACGCCTCCAACTTGTCGTAGTCAGCTTGGGCGTTGAGGATGGTTTCTGTTGAAAATTGCTTACGCACATCTGCAACCGATTGCTGTAGTGCCTTTCTCTCTACGTTAGTTAAATTTTTCTTAATAGCATTGTATTGTTCAGCAAAAATTCCCTTAAATTTAAATACGCTTAAGAGTCGGCTTTCCTGCGAGGTATCAGTAAGAAACGCATGGATCTGCTGCACGGTTCTCTGCGCGGAATAAACACTCGCAATGACCATCAGTGCCTTTTGATGCGGTATTTTAAAAAAATCATCTAAGAAATCAAAATTGAGATGGAAAAACCTTTTATGTGGCTTCCTAGCATCGGCAACAAACACTAATTGAAATAACGCACGACGCGAGGGTGTATTCAGCAAGGACTGACGCGAGTAATCTCTATCATCGATAAAAAATTTGATTTTACGTACCCGCTCACCACCTACTTCGAGGTAAAAATCCGCGGGTATCTGAATAACCAACACAGTAAATGGAGCGGTTACTTCAAAATGGTCGGTTAATCCAGGGCTTAAATGTGTGGCAAGTAAGCTAAGTAGGCGGCGATCTGCTTCATCGAAATTTGCCATGGTTATTATCTCTTTATTGCGTTTATTTTTTATCAACCGGAAAATTCAAACACGAAGTGCAACACACCTATCTTTGAATGATTTGCTCAACACTTCAAATACAGTCCACTTCAAGACGGCACCACACACATTCATTGCCGCGCCATTCTGATATTGGCTTGCGGTGCAATTGCATGGGTACTGCGTACTGGATTGATATCCAATCCGCCGCGACGCGTATAGCGGGCGTGCACGGTTAAACGCGTGGGATGACAACGTTGCAGGATATGCATGAAAATACGTTCTACACATTGCTCGTGAAATTCAGGATGATTTCTAAACGACACAATGTATTTTAACAACCCAGCGCGATCTATTTGTGGACCGTGATAGGCGATTTGTAGCGAACCCCAATCCGGCTGCCCGGTGACGAGACAATTGGATTTGAGCACATGTGAAATCAAGCTTTCTGTCACCTGATGCCTAGCCTCACTGCTTAAGTAAGCAGGATGTACCGTGTAGGTATCACACACCACATCGATAGCATCAATGCACTCGCCGCTAAAATTTGCTAAGGCCTGCCCGGTCAAATCTTCTATCTCATGCAAAGTCACATGCACACTACCCACGGCAGTGCGCGCGATGTCTTGTTGTAAAATGACTTTGACTGCATCCGCGCTGCTAAATACGCTGTGATTAAATGAATTGAGGTACAGCTTAAACGATTTCGATTCTATGAGGTTAACGGAATCACAGGCAATATCAAATTGTGCAAGCATAACTACCGGTTTACCCTTAGGGTTTAACCACGAGACTTCATAAGCATTCCACGTATCAAATCCGGTAAAAGGCAACGGTGTAGGCACAGCGATTTCTTGGCGCTTTAGTTGGCGTGGAATGGGGTAGAGTAACGCGGGCTGGTACTGCGTCACATAGGCAGATCGCTTTCCCAAAGGTGCATCATTCAATGGCAACTGTTGGCTCGCAATACTGATTTCATCTGACATAATGTCATCTCCCCCTGCCCTCGTTCACGTTGAACTTAAACCATGCGCTAAAGATAGTGCCATGGCTTAAGCAACATGAGGCCACAAATAACATAAAAAACCGCGATTTTAACCGACTTATACTTGCGCGTCACGATACACAATAGCGTCAGTGCAATCATCCCCGGATATAATACTTGCAGTATAGGCACTAAAAATGCGGCGATGCCATTGAATGTAAGCAGAGAAAAACCAAAAGAAATAACGCCAGCGCCAACCAACAATAGCATCAATTGTCGCTGCCCGCCCTGTAACAGCCCATGCACATAGCGTACAAACACATTATTCAGTGCCACCGCAGTCGTTAAGCAGGACAACAACATGGCAACTGCAATAAACAGCACCCCCTGTTTCCCCATGGCTTGGTAAGCAATGGTTGGCAACAGGGTTTGCGGCTCCACATGCGCCAAGAATGCGGCATAATGTGCGCCTAAAAATACAAAACACACATATACCGCACCTAACAACAAGGCACTCACCACACTGGATTTGATGGCAAAACGTATGACATCAGGCAAAGTTGCTGTGACTGGCATGGTTTGTTGTATTTGCAAGAAAATTAACGCAGAAAAGAAAAAGGCGCCAAACAAATCCATCGTCTGATAACCGGTTAAGAAGCCTAGGTTGAATGCCTCTCGCATACCACCGTCCGTGACCATACCAATCGCAGGAGCATGCTTGATCCCCATAAAAATTAACACGCTCAATGCGACCAACAACACCGGGCTCATCCATTTACCCAATACCCGCACCATAAATTGTTCTTGCAGACACAGTAAACCGGTTACCACACAGAAAAGAATACTAAATACGGCCAGTGATAAATGCGGAAAAAGATAGGTCATACCGCCATGAGCCACCACGATGCAACGCGGAATCACTCCAAACGGACCTATCAGCCCTAGCGTCAGCATAGGCAACAACACACGCGCCAATTCACCTGCTTCGGCAAAAAACGCAACGTAACTACCGTGATATAACTTAATCACAAATAAACCCAGAAACGGCAGCAGAACACCGGTGAGCACTAATCCCATAAATGCGGCGAACCAATGCACGCCGGCAAGATGACCAATTTGCAATGGAAATACTAGATTACCCGAACCAAAAAACATAGAGAACACCGCAAAGCCGTAAATTAATAATGTCATATGTTGCCGCACACACGCTCTCCTTGTTCTTTTTTAGCAATCCTTCACTTGGATCGCCGCTTTATTACCGTGTAAACACCCCTGAAACAACGCATCCCATCACCACTTACCACCAAAATGCAACGCCAGTCATCACTTTTGCACACGCACGCATGACTATCTTGATCACCCCTGGCAACACGCGCGCGCCAGCATGCATTGCAGCGGCACCGTGCGCTATTTCATCACGTTGCATCTGCTCCAAAATTGCATGACTCTGGCGATCGGCCACCGGTAAACGCTGCAGATGCCCACGCAGATGCTGTTCCACTTGTACTTCCGTTTCAACAACAAAACCTAAACTCCACGCATCGCCCAAATATCCAGCCCCGCAACCTATCATCCATGCGCCCGCGTACCAAACCGGCGTAAAGTAACTGACATGACTACCCAGCTGTGCGACACGCTGAGCACACCACACTAAATGCTCACCCTCATCCAACGCAGCTTGCTGTAGGTGTGTCGCTAGCGTCGCCGTTTTAGCACCGAACGCCTGACCGTGATATAAGCCCTGTGCGGCCACCTCTCCCGCGTGGTTGACCCGCATCAAGCGCGCCGACAGCTGTTGTTGCTCTGCGGACAGCTCGCCGTTCTGCACCTGTGCGGCTGGGTGTGGCCGACGCGCGGTTTGATTGGCTGTGAATGCACGCAGCATCTGATCCACGTGCAATAAGCAACTATCTATACGGGAATACGTTCTTGCGCTAATCATGCCAACGCCGTGAACCGTAATCTTGTTTAATCGCCTGTTTGGTCAACGCTAAGGTGTGTTCGGCAACGGCATTCGCACGCGCTACGCCTTGCTGCAAAATAGCCAATATCGCATCCGGATGCGCCGCATACTGTTGGCGTCGCGCGTGCATCGGTTCAAGAAAGGCAATGAGCACCTCGATTAAGCGTTTCTTGCATTCCACATCACCGATACCACCGTGTTGGTATTGCGCCTGCGCTTGCTCCACCCATGCCGTATCGGGGTTAAATGTTTGATGGAAAATCCACAGTGGATTGTTGACAACATTACCCGGATCGGAGGCACGCAACCGCGTCGGATCGGTATACATCTGCATGACCTTCTGACGCACGGTATCGGCATCGTCACTCAGCAAAATAGCGTTGTTAAGCGACTTACTCATTTTAAGCAATTGACCCTGTGCGTTGGGCGCACCCGTCCCCACTAAACGCCGCACCCGACCTACCTTAGGCTCGATCACAGGAAACAAACCACCGGCTTGCACATACTGTTTATCTTCCGTATGTGGATCAACACCACAGTACAATTGATTAAACCGCCGTGCGACTTCACGCGCCAGTTCCAAATGCGGGATCTGATCTTCACCCACCGGTACCAACTCGGGCCGAAACGCCAAGATATCCGCGACCTGACCCACAGGATAGAGTAAAAAACCAAACGAATAATTATCACCCAAACCTTTGTCGCGTATTTCATCTTTAATCGTCGGATTGCGCATCAAGCGTGGGAAAGGTATTAACATACTAAATAAAAACGTCAACTCAGCAATCGCAGGAATTTCTGATTGCACCACGATCGTGCTTTTTTGTGGATCTATCCCCGCCGCTAAATAATCCAGCGTAATATCAAAAACGCTTTGCCGAATCGCATCGGGATGCTCCAGCCGCGTCGTAAACGCATGCATGTTAGCCAGCAAAAAATAACACGCGTAATCCTCTTGTAACGCAACACGGTTCTCTAACGAACCGACCCAATGCCCCAAGTGAAGACGCCCTGTTGGCGTATCGCCGGTTAATAGTCGTGGTTTAGACATAGTGCACCGTCTCATCATGAATAAAAACCTGCTGTCCAGGCCAGCAGAATTGACACTTATCGTACGGATAGTAGTAGATGATGGTGGCTTTGTACAGTGACAATATGTTGCTAATGCATGATGTTTATGGGTAATAATGCGTTTACGCCCTTCGCGACGATGCCCTTCGCGACGGCTTCGCCTCCTCAGGGCGAACGGGGAAAATTTCGTGCTGTCGGCACGAGCAAACGCGCCCCCAGCAAGCCTAATTCAAACAGCAACCACAGCGGTACGGCCAATAGTACCTGAGAAATAACATCGGGAGGAGTCAGCAACATGCCGATAATAAACGCCAATACCACAATATAAGGGCGTTGTTGCGCGAGACGTGCCGGCGTAGTCAAGCCAAAACGCACGGACAATAACACGGCAACCGGTACCTCAAATGCAAAACCGAACGCAAACAAGAGCTTTAAGGCAAAATCTAAATAACGGCTAATGTCCGGCATTAACCTAACTCCTGTGGGCACATAACTGACGAAGAAAGAAAATACGAGTGGAAATACCACAAAATACGCAAAGCTCATGCCAGCAAAAAACAACAAAGTACTCAACAACAACAACGGAAACACCCAGCGTCGCTCGTGCTGATATAACGCAGGCACGACAAAACCCCACAACTCATACAATAAAATCGGGACTGCCAACAACAACGCGCACACGAACGTTAGCTTAAGTGGTGTGATGAAGGTGGCCGCAACACCGGTGGCAATCATCAGATCGCCTGGCGGCAAATGCCGTACTAACGGCTCCGCTAACAAGGTATATAAATCCTGCGCGAAGTAAAACAATCCAGCAAAAATACACAACACCAATAAAATAGCCCGCAATAAACGCTGACGTATTTCCAACAGATAATCGACTAATTGCCCTTTAGGATGTATCGGAGTTTCATCTGACATACAGTTCGTCTACCGAGCTATTGTTCATTGCTATCACTCATCAATTTTGTCTGTTCGTTTGTGATCGGGTGTGGGATTGGTTTGTGATGACTGCTGGGTATGCCAGTCATGACGCAACGCCACCGCGATGTTTCGTAAGTACCGCAGCCACAAACCCAACTTATTCGCCACGGCAGGTAACTGCTTAGGGCCTATCACCAACAGCGCAACCAGCAAGATGAGTAGCAATTCCCACAGACTGTAATCAAACATTGCTTATCCCTTCGCTTAATAATTACGCGGCAACATGCTGAATAGTCACTTATTTTTATCTTGCGGTTGTTCCTGGGAAGACTCTTGCCTCTCTTCGCTAATCGAGGCGCGCTCACCGTGCAAGCCTTGTTTAAAATCGTTAACCGCACCCCCTAAATCGCGCCCCATAGAACGCAGTTTTTTGGTGCCAAAGATCAACGCGACAATCACTAAAATTAACAATAATGATCCCGGACTTATGCCACTTAATCCCATCACAATCTCCTTATTGATAGTGACCATTCAGCAAAATGCAGAATAGTTACCTTTGATTTGACCCCTACTCAGTAAAACTGGGCTTAACGGCATTCCCATCGCCTAAAGAAAACACTGTGTTTTCGCGCAACATCGTAAATTTGCTGAATAGTTACTATTGGCATACAGTGGAGCGCACCCACTTAACCCAGAGTACAGCGCATACAGGGTATAACATCACCACCACTTCCACTGCACTATATCACTTAACACCACACTACACAGCAACGCGACGACGACGCCAGCACAAAAATAATAGACTTTGCTCCAGCGGGATAGGCCACGTGATGGCTGCTCAGCCACAACCAGCTGCGGATTATCAAGGCGCGTCAACTGACGATATAAGAGATCCGGCAACTCAGGCAACTTTTCTAACCAATATGGGCTGTTGCTACGCACCTGGCGTAAAAAGGCTTTCGTCCCCAACTGTCGTTTTAACCAACGCTGCAGGAAGGGCTTTGCTGTTTCCCACAAATTTAATTCAGGGTATAGCTGTCTACCTAAGCCCTCTATGTTGAATAAAGTTTTCTGCAACAACATCAACTGTGGTTGAATCGGCATTTGAAAGCGGCTTGCGGTTTGGAATAATTGTAACAGTACCCGCGCAAAAGATATGGCGCTCAGCGGCAATTCAAAAATAGGTTCACACACACAGCGCACGGCTGCTTCAAACTGTGCGACCCGCGTCGTCGCGGGTATCCAACCCGACTCAATATGTAACTGTGCGACACGGCGGTAATCGCGATTAAAAAAGGCTAATAAATTTTCAGCTAAATAACGCTGATCCTTGGCATCTAGCGTACCCATGATGCCAAAATCTACCGCCTTGTAGCACGGTCGCTGTGGATCACTCACGTCGACAAAAATATTGCCTGGGTGCATGTCTGCATGAAAAAAACTGTCGCGAAATACTTGCGTAAAGAAAATCTCCACGCCATTTTCGGCTAAGCGTCGCATATTAGTTTGTCTGTGACGCAACTCAGAGACATTCGCAATCGGTACGCCGTAGACACGCTCCATCACCAAGACCTGCTTATGCGTGTACTCCCAATACACCTGCGGCACATACAACAAAGAGGAGTGGGAAAAATTACGGCGTAGCTGCGAAGCGCTGGCCGCTTCACGCAATAAATCTAACTCATCAAAAATAGTGTACTCAAACTCACACACCAATTCTCTGGGACGCAAACGCTTGCCATGTTCGAAAAACTTTTCGATCAAAAAAGCCAACACATACAGTAAGTCTACATCCTTACAAATCACGGCTTTAATGTGCGGCCTAACGATTTTTACCACTACTTGTTGACCTTCCGCTAAGGTTGCCGCATGCACTTGCGCAATAGAAGCAGACGCTAAGGCTTGCGTATCGAACGTAGCAAACACTTCTGTTAATGGCTTGCCATACACTGCCTCAAGCACCGCTTGTGCCTCTGTACCGGCAAACGGTGGGACTTGATCTTGCAACTTCGCTAATTCATCCGCGATGTCTTCTGCAATCAAATCACGCCGTGTCGACAAGGCTTGACCGAACTTAACAAAAACGGGGCCTAGCTCAACCAACGCGCAACGCAACGCAACGCCACGGGTACACACCGGAGAGGGCCACCATGTCCATGGGTTACACGCTAACCCACAGCGCAAAACCCATGGCACATGTTGCTTGGGTAAGAAACGCTGCAATCGGTAGCGCCCAATGCTGCGTATAATCTGCAGTAAGCGTAGCACGCGTGATCCTATTCTCATTTATGCATATATCCATTCCATTTCAAAATGCAATTTTTGCATTTCAACAACTCGGTCGCAAGCGACCGAGATTCTTTCCTGAATCGATTTCGCCGGCGCGAAGTAAATTCGCGCGATGGGGTTCCCCAAGGGGAGAATCGCGATTCTCCCCTTGGGTGACCGAGCGAAAATTTATTTTTCGTAGGTCTAGAAACAGGATATACCGCGCGACTTACCCATCAAAGTTGGTATCTTGAAGGGATAGCGGTATATATCCTGCTTGCAGTTGTTGCCAACGCGCCGCTAAACGTTCACTGCCATCGCGCAATTCATCCACGGCGACATACCACGCGTCCAATTCCGCACGCGTTGGTAAATAACGCGCTTCCTCTTGCAAATAATCCGTCACATCAGCGCGCAACTGCTGCCGTGTTGCAGTAAACCAATGCACCGAGTGGCGTGCTAGGCCACCCAGCCGTTGTGCGAGCGTATCGCCGGTTAATTTTGCCAGTTGTTCTTCCCAATCGATATCCAAGCGTTGCAGTATGCGTTGTACCTGCTGCGCCAAGGCCACATCACCTTGTACCTGCACATCCTGTACTGCCAGCTGTGGTTCCTCTGCACACGCCATCCGCAACAACGCCAAGGGTGATCCACTCAGTCGTAGATCGGGTGCGCGCCCCCCCTTCGCACTCAGCTGCAGTTCACGTGACACAATTTCAATGAAAATATCACGCTCTACCACGGCTAAATGTAACTGCAACAATTTACCGTCTAAGGCATCTAAGTGCGGTGCAAACTGTGGATCTAACGCCACAGCTCGGTTAAGTACACGCTGCAACTGAGGTAATAATCGCAATACTCTCTCCTCATCCGTATTAACTATTCAGCCACGTGCCAAATAGTTACCGTCAATATTTATACGCTTTGTGCAAGGCCACAATCCCCGCGCTCAGATTGTGGTAATTAACCCCAGCAAATCCGGCTTGCTCCAACAGCGTCTTGAGTCCCTCTTGCGTGGGGTGCATGCGAATAGACTCTGCTAAATAGCGATAGGCCGCCGCATCACGCGCAATAATTTGGCCCAATGCCGGTAATACATGAAAAGAATAACGCGCATATAACCAGCGTAACCCGGCAGTGGTGGGTTGCGAAAACTCTAAAATCAGTAAACGGCCACCGGGCTTCAATACGCGATACATACTGCGTAATGCCGCCGCTTTATCCGTCACGTTACGCAAACCAAAACTGATGGTCAGACACGAAAAATAATTGTCGGGAAACGGCAAACATTCTGCATTGGCTTGCACACAGTCTACCTGCACTAAGCCGCTATTTTCTAATGCAGCACGTCCACGCTGTAACATAGCATAATTCATATCACTCGCCACCAAACGACCCCGCTCGCCCAAGCGTCGCGCCAGCTTAATAGCCAGATCTGCCGTGCCGGTTGCAATATCCAGCACATAATCGTCAGGGCGCACATTTGCCTGGGTTACGGCATATTGCTTCCACACACGATGCAAACCACCGGACATGAGATCATTCATCACATCGTAATGTTCCGCCACGCGTTGAAACACCGCAGTCACGCGCGCCGTTTTTTCCTCTGCGGTAACTTGTTCATAACCAAAATCGGTAATCTCTGCCTTATCCATGCGCGTTCCCACCCGCCGCTTGTGCCACGCGTTGCAGGTAATGCTGCCAATGACTGTCGTGCTGTGTCGCCAATTCATAGAGCCACACCCAACTGTAAATGCCGGTCTGGTGCCCATCGTCAAAAATGAAACGCACCGCATAGTTGCCCACGGGTTCAATCGCTACAATGTTTACTTGCTGCTTATCCAACACCAATTGGCCTGCTTGCCCACCGTGACCACGCACCTCAGCAGAAGGAGAAAATACGCGTAAGTATTCACACGACAAACAAAAACGCTGGCCATCTGCAAAGCACAATTCCACCACCCGCTGCTTTTGTAACAGTTTGATCTCGGTGAGTACGCTGGATGCATCTGCTGACGTATTCACAGAATATACCGCGTGAGATCTTCATCTTTGGCCAGTTTATCCAAGTGTTCGTTGACGTATTGCATATCAACCACAACCATTGCACCGTCGCTGTATGGCGCTGCATAAGATACCGTTTCTAATAAACGTTCCATAATGGTATGTAAGCGTCTAGCACCAATGTTTTCGGTGTTCTCATTCACCTGCCACGCAATCTCTGCAATACGTTGTATGCCATCGACAGTAAAGGATAACTGTACACCTTCGGTCGCAAGTAACGCGATGTATTGCTTAGTCAACGACGCACGTGGTTCGGTGAGAATACACACGAAATCATTGACGGTTAACGCTGACAATTCCACACGGATAGGTAAACGTCCCTGTAATTCGGGAATCAGATCGGAGGGCTTCGCTAAATGAAAAGCACCCGAAGCAATAAATAAAATATGATCGGTTTTCACCATGCCATATTTACTCGTCACCGTGCAGCCTTCGACTAAGGGCAATAAATCACGCTGTACACCTTCGCGCGACACATCCGAGCCACTGTGTTCGCCACGTTTTGCCACCTTGTCTAATTCATCAATAAACACGATGCCATTTTGCTCCACCAGTTCAAGCGCCGCAGATTTGATTTGATCTTCGTCAACGAGTTTACTTGCCTCTTCTTCGCGAATTTGTTTTAGCGCTTCTTTGACGGTCATCTTTTTGCTGCGCTTACGCTCACTGGACATATTCTGCAGCATAGATTGCAATTGGCTAGTCATTTCTTCCATACCCGGTGGCGCCATGATTTCCACACCAATGGCCACCGCAGAAACATCGATTTCTATTTCCTTATCATCTAATTCGTGATCGCGTAATTTTCTGCGATAAACTTGGCGTACCGCATTATCATCACCTTTTTTTTCTTCTGACTCTTTGCTAAACGTCGCATCACGCGGTCTAGGTAATAACACATCTAAAATACGTTCTTCTGCACATTCTTCGGCGACATGCTGCACTTTTTGCATGGCTTGTTCGCGATTTTGTTTTACGGCTATATCCACCAAGTCACGAATGATAGATTCTACATCGCGGCCCACATAGCCCACTTCGGTGAATTTGGTCGCTTCCACCTTTATAAAAGGCGCATTGACTAATTTGGCTAAGCGTCGTGCTATCTCAGTTTTTCCCACGCCAGTAGGCCCTATCATGAGGATATTTTTAGGGGTAATTTCATCCCGCAAATCCTCACTCAATTGCATACGCCGCCAGCGATTACGCAATGCAATCGCCACTTTGCGTTTGGCATCTGCTTGGCCCACAATGTGTTTATCCAATTCGCGTACAATGTCTTTAGGTGTCATGGTCGACATATATTTTATTCTCACTGCAAACTTATTCTGTTGTCACGCCCCAATAACACTGAATTAAGCCGTACCTAATCCAGTTCTCCCACTTTGCATCCGCATCTTATTTTCTCAAATAGAATGCCAGGCGGTCGTAGCGTCAGGCTATTCTGACGTACGCAAGATCTCAAGCACACGATTATGATTAGTGTACACACAAATATCCGCAGCAATAGCCAGTGCTCTTTCGACAATCTCCTCTGCTTCCAGCAGGGTATTTTGTAATAAGGCCGTGGCTGCAGCTTGCGCATAAGCACCACCTGAACCAATGGCAATTAAACTATGTTCCGGCTCAACCACATCACCATTACCGGTAATCATCAATGACGCGTGTTTGTCGGCAACCGCCAACACGGCCTCTAAACGCCGCAACGCCCGATCGGTGCGCCAATCTTTGGCAAGCTCAACTGCCGCACGGGTCAACTGACCGTGGTACATTTCTAACTTTCCCTCAAACCGTTCAAACAAGGTAAACGCATCTGCCGTACCCCCTGCAAAACCGGCCAGCACTTTATCATTGTAAAGACGCCGCACCTTACGCGCATTGCTCTTCATGATCGTGTTACCCAAAGAAACTTGACCATCAGCACCCACCACGACAACACCGTTACGGCGTACGGATAAAACAGTCGTTCCTGAATATTGTTGCAAAATACCACTCCTTTAATGAATCATGCGGCAGGGGGCTGCTGCATAGCCAGCATTACACTTGAAAAATGTGCTTGGGATAAGCGTTGCTGCGCCTGCTCAGCAATGTCTTTACGCGCAAAAGGTCCTAAAATCACACGGTAATAATTTTTCGTCTTGCTGCCTTGTGGCATATTGACCTTGGCACTAAAACCCAATAACAACAAGCGTGCCTTCATTTCATCGGCATCTTCATAACGCGCAAAAGACGCAACCTGCACGAGGTATTGTAACGGTGCTGGCGGCGTGACAGTCTCTTCTCGTTGCACCGTATGCGCTGGCGTAACGGACGATGGTAGTGCATTAGCGGCGGCTGTCGCCTCAGCAGGAGGTTTTTCCCCCTCAATCACTTTATTGCCGTCAGGCGGCGTTGTTGTTTGCTGCACGGTCGTGGCAACCGGCGTACGCCGCAGCACATCCACGTGCTGTACGCTAGAAGCAGCGGATGAGGCATTACCTTCATCTACTTCCATCGTAGGCAGCAATTGATAAAAATCAAAACGTGGCTCAGCAACGTCGGCATGCCGCGTCGCCGCATGCACCGGTTGTTGCTGCGGCTGCACCACTTTAGCAAACGTTGCAGCAGCAACCAGGCCCTGTTGGTATTGCTGTTTTGCATACCACAAACCGACACACACGCCGGCAACCACCACTAACCACACAATCGAGCTGACAAAATGCCACTGCGAAGGTGATTTCCGCTTGCGGTATACCTGGCGAGAAGCATAATCTTTAGACATATTCTCTCACATAGATCCCGGTTAATAACTACTAACAAGCACAAATCATTTGCCACCATTTGCCACAGTCACCAACGTTATATATACCCATTACACTTCATGCGCTTTTTGCATTTTGAAGTGCTCTCTACGCGATGGGGGGCTTCCAAAGGGGATAATCGCGATTATCCCCTTTGGTGACCGTGCACAAATTTACTTTGTGCCGGTCATAAAAACAATATACCGCGCAAACAAATAACTTAAATTCGCACTTTGTAGTACGAGCGGTATAGTACAGCCTGTTGCTTACCCCTAAGCAACACAGAGCAAGAAGTATGGTAATAAACCACTGTCAGACGTTATTTGCAAGTAATTAACCGATAGATTTCATGAATAAGCGCTAACGCATGAATTTTAATGCTAATACCAAAAGTAGGAGGATTCCCATCGCGAGCAATAAACACCGCGTTTTCAAGAAAAATCACACTATTTTGATGTTGCCAAATATACCGCTAGCGAATAAAAACTAACTTCCCTCAGCGGATAACTCTTGCAGCGTACTCTTGGCCCAGTAGTCTATTTGCGTACGGAATCGATTCCGTAAGGGCAATAACCGGATATCAGCTAACACCACATCCGTTTTTTCTGCGGGCAAAACTAGCTCTACCAACAAACGACCCAACACCGCAGGTTCGGCGCTGCCTTCACCAAACTGATCTTCCACCGCTTGGGTGCGTAACTTAAGCGTACGGTAAATAGACTGCGCGCTTCCTTTGTAACCCGTGTCATTGGCCATCGCTGAAAACAACACATGGCAAAACATGTTTAAGCTCGCTTGATCCAATTCCGGTAAGTAAATTAGCATACCACCACCGTAATCCGTCACGCCGATGGCATCGAGAAAAAAACACTGTGCGCAGAAACAACAAGCAACAGCCAAGTTGGCCATTTTGTTGTTGTAGTAGTTTTGATCCAAATTAACAATTTCTTGGTGAGCTTGTGCCTGAAAACCGCAAAACTGGCAGGTATGATTGTCGCGCGCTCTAACCCGCTGCGCAAAGGGCTCAAAGGCTGCATCGTTTTTTCGTGCCATAAAAACACGCCATGCCGCAGGTTGTGCCAATAACTTCAAAGGATATGCCATAGCCACAACGACCTTAATTAATTGTCACCAAAATACAGCGGCCTCGCCAACAATCGTCACCACACAAAACTGAGTCCGTATGTATGCAAACAAAACGCGAGCAGTAAATGCAACAGGGGCAGAAAAATCTGCCCCCGTCACGTCTATCAAACTAAGCCACAGCTAAGCTTGCTCTACGACAACTTATGAGCCGCCGCCACCACCACCACCGCCGCCGCCTATAAAATCGCTCTCGCCACTAATCGTACCCTTCGACGCACCGGCGCCAAATACCGTCTGACCCAAGGAACTGAAGATACTGGGTAAGAACATCAAGGCCGCCGCAATAAACACCAAAGCAATAGGCGTACCGACGGGTATCTGCGTGGGATTATCTTTGTGTTGCTTAAACTTCAAGACCGCACCCACAGCAAAACCCATCCCCGCAACGAAGGCACCAGCAATGAGTAACTTTGCGATTTGCCCCAACGAGCCAGTGACATTCGACGCTAAGGTGCCGAGGGTTTGCGCTTGGCCCTCAGCCAACGCGACATCAACCAACGCCAAACTCAACGTGGCCCCTAGCACCAACCAACCCAGCGTCTTGCAACGCGCCGCTAATAAATTTTTCTGTTTCATGTTTTACATCCCCCTTCCACTCTGGCAGTAACTCTAAAGACAATGCTCCTACAAATCAAGCCACTGCGATTAAAAACCAAAGGTATTCCAAACCATTTCCTTGGTCGCCACAATGTTGATAGACAACAAACCACCTAAAATATGCGTCAATCCCTTACCCAAACCCGCTCCGGCTCTGCCCTGCTGAGCCGATGTGGCGACAATGTGCCACCCTTTGATAAATGAAATCAACCCAATGATTTGTATCAAGCCCAATAACGCCGTTAAACCCTGTTGAAAATCAGATTGTTTAGTCGTGATATAGCTAAGTGGCATTATCTGTTGCGAACCAAACGTAGTTAACATCATTGAATCCATCGCGCTAGGAAGATACAAAAAAATCGCCGCGACAAACAAAGCGGCCATCGGTTCTTTTAAACTGGTCTGCGTCGCCATCATCGTACGCAACTCACCGTACACTTTCAATTTGTACAAAGCAGAAACGGTGAGACTGAGGCCCATGAGAAAGGTGACCGCGAAAATCAGGCGCTTAATGCTGGGATAAGAGGCGCTTAAATGCACCAATGCAGACTGCACATCAGTCATGTGTACATTCTGCATGATGTTAGATATAGAACTAGGCATTGCCATAACAATTCCCCTCAAACCACGACATGGCGCAAGTTAACTGCAAAATCACCAACTCATCACTCGTCTGCAGAACTAAACGCAATGACTTCGCCGCTTGTGGTAGTAATAATGCCCTGTTCCGCATCGATCACATTAGCCTGACCGTAACGCGGAATGGTGCTACCACGCACCACCGTTAAAAAATCGCCTTTTTCGTTAAACAACCAGGCTCTACCCGGAATAATAGCCTTGATAAAATATTTTTGCTTAGGCGGCTCCAGCAATTTCTTAACGGTTTTTGGCTTTTTGATAGTCGCCTGGGTCAAGGTAAACAACAAGCGTTGCTGGTAGGCTAATTGCGCTAGCATCTGCTGCGATACTTTGTCCATATCGCCTAAGTGCCCTTGCACTTGCGCGACATTTTTTTGCAACTCAATGACGTCACTATGCATCTGCTGCACGCCTTGCATCTGTTCTTCCGTCATGCCTTGACGCGCTTCAGCAACGACGGGCGCAACGACTGCAGGCGCCGGCGTAACCGTTTCGGTTACCGCTGAGGTAGCAAGCTCCGGCATGGCTTTTTTTTGAAAAAATACATTTATAAATTTATACACCAACAAAATTAACAGCAAAATACCGATACCAAACAATACATTGCGACGCATTAAATTTTTGTCTTTAACACGACCCATATTGCTATAAACGCTACTCGTAGGCACCGCACCGCTTACTTCAGAAAATTGATATTCGTCATCTACAACGCGCTTATCACCGGTATCCATAAGCTTCTCCCCGCTCCTTTAGCTGCTTTAGCTGCTACCCATTAACCGCTGTCGGCACTTTAACATCGCCCATAAACAATAAGCCCAATGCCGTACCCGATTTAACATATACCGTCGGCACTCGGTTAAATATCGGAGCAAGATTAGTACCGATGGCTGTGCCCACTTTACCTAGAGCAACCTGCTTCTTCTCGCGCGCACCTAGAGACACATTCTTCGTAATACTAGTCCCAGTATCCGCGTTAGCTGAAACAGTAGCGCCAGATTGTGACACCGCTTGCCCAAATCCACTCATGAAAGAAGACGCAAACAACGTACCGTACCGCGACAGATAGTGATTATCGGTACGATCCGAAAATGCTGTTTTGGACGTATTCGGATTAATGGCCACCGCGTTAATTGGGAAACTGCCCACCGCACCGCTTGGCAAGGTCATCGTCGAAAAGCTGAGTAATACCTTTTGCTGGGTCTGCGTCATTTTGATTTGACCTAGCAATTTTGCCCCTTTAAATTTACCGGAAACAACCGTCGCCATGATCGGACCTTGCTCGTCCGTATTGATCTCTGTATCCAACACCGCATATAAAACATCGCCCGCTTTGATCGCGATACCGCCCGCCGCACCGGCATTGCGCCCATCAGCACCCTTGCCTTGAGCACCATCACGTGCAGCCACCGCAACAGGCATTGCAGATCCTGCCACATACATTTGCGTTTGCGACGTCCATGACGCAAATAATTGCCCGGCCTGCGCGCCCATCGCTTGCTGCAATTGACGCTGTTGCTGTATCTTCTCCTGTCCCGACATGCGCTGCATTTGCAGCTTGCGTAAGCGTTCCAGTTCGGAAGTTCCCGCGGCAACGGCCGAATCTCCGGTAACTATACCATTTGCCAATTTACTACGAGCAAGACGTTCGGGATCTTCCACACCACCATAGGCATTCTGATAATCATTGCCGCCAGACTGTCCTTGCCCATTCGCGCCAGAACCATTTTGACCTTGGCCGTTAACACCCGCACCCGCTAAGCCGTTACCATTCGCGCCAAAACCATTTTGACCTTGACCGTTAGTACCCGCACCCGCTAAGCCGTTACCGTTTGCACCCAAACCATTTTGACCTTGACCGTTAGCGCCTGCACCCGCCAAGCCGTTACCGTTTGCACCCAAACCATTTTGACCTTGACCGTTAACACCCGCACCCGCTAAGCCGTTACCGTTTGCACCCAAACCATTTTGGCCTTGGCCGTTAGCGCCTGCACCCGCTAAGCCGTTACCGTTTGCACCCAAACCATTTTGACCTTGACCGTTAGTACCCGCACCCGCCAAGCCGTTACCGTTTGCACCCAAACCATTTTGACCTTGGCCGTTAACACCCGCACCCGCTCAGCC